>Ga0098039_1001190_pt1 | contig 10376 bp, 10 predicted proteins | sample 6_EtaG_FD_75047 | JGI IMG/M metagenome (GOLD analysis project Ga0098039, IMG submission 75047) | Marine viral communities from the Subarctic Pacific Ocean - 6_ETSP_OMZ_AT15160 metaG | ecosystem: Environmental > Aquatic > Marine > Oceanic | place: Pacific Ocean | collected 2015-01-08 | reverse complement strand
GGGCAAGAGCGAACTGCTTCTTGGAGACTACCTTTCGGACGTCGACACCTACGGAGAGCATTGGTCGGGCGTGCTGATACGCCGGACCTACCCAGAGTTGGACGAGATACTGGAGCGCAGCCGCCAGATTTTCCGCGCTGCCTACCCCGACGCTGAGTACAAGGTCGGGCGACATGAGTGGATCTTCAAAAATGGAGCGACGCTCAAGCTGCGGCATCTGGAAAACGAAGCCGACGCCGATCATTTTCAGGGGCAGCAGTACACCTGGATCGGCTGGGACGAGTTAACGTCGTGGGCCGACATGAAAGCGTATCACAAGCTCAAGGCTTGTCTGCGTACCGGTGCTGCCGAGATACCGACTAAGCGCATCCGCGCCTCTGGCAACCCAGGCGGTCCAAACCACAACAACGTCAAGCGCTATTTCATTGACGCTGCGCCGGAGTCGACCATTGTCGAAGGCGACGACGGCATGAAGCGGATGTATATCCGCAGCCTCGTCACCGACAACAAGATCCTGCTGGAGCGCGACCCTGGCTATATCAAGCGCCTGGAGGGCGTCGGCGACGAGCAGTTGGTCAAAGCGTGGCTTGAGGGCGACTGGGATAGTTTTGTCGGTCAGTATTTTACCAACTGGCACGAGGACAAGGTCGCCGTGCCGTCGTTTGAGATACCGGACCACTGGCCCCTTTTCGGCGGACTCGATTATGGCGAGGCGGCACCGACCAGCTATGGGCTGTATACCGTCGACTACGACTCTAACGTGTATCGTATCTGCGAGTACTACCAGGCCAACGCCACCGCCTCGCAGCACGCTGCCAACATCGCGCAGATGATCGAGGCGTGTCCGTTTACCAGCGGCAGGTATCCGCAGGCGACCTATGCCGACCCAAGTATGTTTGTCAAGAGGCGCTTGAGTGAGGTCATCAACCACTCACCAGCCGATGTCTTTGCCGAGCAGGGCATTTTCCTGACTCGCGCTAATAACGACCGCATCACCGGCTGGAGGGTCGTCAACGATGCGCTGATAAAAGAGCGTATCTACCTGTTTAACGGGTGGAACGACGCGCTGATGAGGACGATGCCAGCACTGCCGCGCAGCAGCAAGAACCCAGAGGATCTGGATACGACGGCCGAGGATCATGCCGCCGATGAGCTACGCTACGCCATGATGCACGTCTATAAGCCGCATCAGGTCAAAGAGCCGGAACCGTACGAGGGTACCGGCCAGGAAGTGATCGACCAGTTGGAAAATGGCAGCGGTCGCCGCAGTGGTCGCTATGCCTACGCATCTTAACTACTACTACCGTCGGGGCGCTTCTGCCGACCGGCGTTCACCTAGGACGACCAATGGCTAAATTTAACGGCACACCCAAATCGACCAAGTCTAAGCCCAAGAGCAACAGCACCCGCGTCAAGGCGCAGCCTGCCGGTGCAGACAACCTCAAAGCAGGAAAGAAGAAGTAATGCCACGCGTCGGCAAAGTTCATTATCCGTATACCGCTGCTGGCAAGAAACAGGCGGCAGCGGCGCGTAAAAAAAAGAAGAAAAAGCCCAAAGCGCGTAAGAAATAGGTGGTTTTTTTGTAGATCTTAACGGCGATTTGTGAAAAATATGAAGCCCAAAGAAATCGAGTACTGGCAGAGCGCGATAGAGAACGGACGCAAGTATATGCGTAGCCGTCATAAGACCTGGCGTCGTCTGCTCAAAACGTACGAACTGGATTTCGATGTGCCTGGCCTGGGCGACGATAAGATCGTTAAGATTAGCCGTATGTACCCTCTGGCGCGGCAGATCATCGCCTCCGTCAGCTTCAACTATCCTCATGTTTTCTTTAAGGTTGAGGAACCGCAGCGCGAGTTCGCCTCCGACATCCTGGAGCGGGTAGCCAATGCGGCGCTGGAGCAGATGGATGCCAAGCGCGAGGTCCAGCAGGCTATCTTCGATGCGCTCTTCTGTAGCGTCGGCTGGCTCAAGTTTGGCTACAACCCTCCAGGCGACGACGATATCGTCGCGCCCTACGTCGTCAACGATGCGATGGAGAATGATTTTCCGTACGTCACTCGCGTCTCGCCTTTCAATGTTTTCATCGACCCCCTGACGCCGCCGCACAAGCTCTCGCACGCTCGTTTCATCATCGAGAAAATGCTGGTGCCGCTGGAGTTCGTGAAAGAGGACCAGCGGTTCGTCAACCGACGCCAGATACAGCCGATGAGCGACGAGGACTCACGCAGCGACGGTTTCATTACTGATTTTGAAGACCAGACCCACTCCGACGAGCAAGACGCCATCACCGCCAGCAAAGAGAGCGGTAAGATGGTGCTGCTCTACGAGATTCACGACCGGATGCACAAAAAACGCATCACGTTTGCTGACGGGGTCAAAGAGCCGATTGAAGAGGTCGACCACCCGATGCTGGCGATGGAGGCGGTCACTGAGCCGGACCCTTTCACCGGTGAGCCGATGATGACGGGTGAGTTTGAGCCGAGTGGCGGTTACCTCGTCGACGGTGGCTTTCCATACCATGCCCTCAAGTTCGACCAGAGCGAGAGAGCGTTTATCGGCGAACCGCCGATGGCGTATGCGGAGGACACGCAGAAGCTGATCGTCGAGAGCGTCAGCCGACGTGCCGACCTGCTCAAGCGGTTCCAGCGTATTGTATTAGCCAGCCGCCGTGAGCGCGAAGCCAACCAGGACTTAGGCGACACACTGGAGGAGGGGCGCGACGGCGAGATCATATGGGTCGAAGATCCAAACACCTCCATGAAAGAACTTAATTTCGGCGCACCGCCTCCTGACCAGATCGGCCTGGAGAACACCGCCCATCACCTGGAGGAGCAGACGCTCAACGTCAGTCAGATGGCTATGGGTGGCGGCTCTAAGGTCACAGCGACGCAAGCGTCGTTGCAAGCCAGCTATGCTCAGGTCAACCGCGAGTGGATGCAGCTACGCGTAGCCGACACCTACCGAGCTATCGTTCGCAACAGCTTGCGTATGATGGCTGACCCAAGATATACGCCAGAGAATTTTTTGGTTAACGTCGCTCAGAACGAGCAAGACCCCGTCTTTGAAGCCGTCAGCACCGACCTGCTGCGCGTGCGCTTCAAGGTCCAGATCGAAGCGGGTTCGATGCAGCCGCTGACCGAGCAGCTAGAGCGCGAGGATGCGTTGCAGCTTTTTAACTATATCGGCAACCTGCCGGAGGTAAACCGCATGGAAGCCCTCAAGGGGCTGCTTAAGGCGTTTCGGGTCCAAGATCCTGACAAGTACCTGGGCCAGCAGGAGAACGGTGACGCCATCAAGGCGGCAAACTTGGAAAACGTAGCCTACCTGATGAGCGGCGGCGACCCAGGCGTCACACCCCAAGAAGACCACCAGATGCACATACAGGTACACCAGCAGATACAGCAACTGCCGCAGTTTCAACAGATGCTACCGGCCCAGCAGCAGCAGGTCATGCAGATCGCCCAGCAGCACATGGCCCAGCACCAGCAGTACTTGCAGCAGATGGCCCAAGGCGCACAGCCTCAAGCGCCAGGCGGCGGCAACGACCGGACGCAGTCGGAGGGCGGTATCATCAGCCTCGTACGATCACAGGCGCAGGAGATGGCGCAGCAGGTGCAACGCGCACCGGGACAAGGATAGATGATCTTTCACGATTTTGAATGCGAGTGCGGTCACCTGCTTGAAGACGTCGCTTTCATCTCGCACAACGAGGTGACTAAGACGGTCGTCTGCGACGAGTGCGGCAAGGACGCTCCGATGGTTTTTGCCAAGCATAACGGCATACACCATAGCCACTCCGGTATGTATGGTAAGTTCCATGCCGGTTTCGGGTGTGTCGTCGAGAGCTACTCGCACAAACAACAGCTACTAAAGCAGTACAACGTCGTCGAGTCGTCCGACGCAGTCGGTGGCTCACGTAACCACATCACCTCCGAGGTGACTAACCCTGCTCCACGCTCTAGCGACCCCGTCTACTGGGGTAACACCCCGGCCGAGGCACTCGCCATAGCCGAGCAGGCTACCATGGAGAACCTATAGATGTCCGAAGGAATTCTGGATCTGGACTCCGGCAACGATGATGCGGCACCCGATACGGGCGCATCCGACAACGGTGCAGCGGATAACGCTGTTCAACTGTTCGAGGATGATACCCCGACTACGGCCCCTTCTGATGGCGCTGGACACTCTGCTCACAGCGACGTATCGGATTTCGATCCGGCCCAAACCGATTGGCTTCGTGCCGATCCGGCTACGGTGCCGGAGCAGTATCAACCGCTTTTACCGTTGGCAAAGAATATGCAGGCGCAGTTCACGCGCACGCAGCAGGATCTTGCCGACCAGCGCAACCAGCTAGCCCAGGAGCGGCAGGAGTGGTCATCGCGTATTCAGCAGATGGCTTCACCGCCGCCGCCGCCCAGCCCCATCGATCAGATGAGGCAGAACGTGTCGGAGGAGGAAGCGCGTGGCATCGATGCCGTGCAGCAGATCGTCCAGCACCAGGTAGGCGCTCACATCAACGGGCTGACGCAGCAGGTGCAACAGTTGCAGTCGGAGCTATCGCACGCTAACAGCTACGTCCAAAACCAGCAGACTGCTTATATAGGTCAGCAGGTGCAGGAGGCGCGTGACACGTACGGACCCGATCTGGACCGTTACACCGACCAGATCGTCGCCACGACCAAGATCAGCAACCCTAACACCGGTCAACCGTACAGCGTCAAGGAAGCGTACGAGCTACACGCAGGGGTGACGGCACAAAACGCCGCCGACCTGCGCCAGCAAGATACGCAAGCGAAACGGTCGAGCAAGCGTGCGGTGCGTCAGACGCAAGGTGTCGACGCCAGCGAGGAAAGCGGATCGTTATCCGACAGCGAAGTTTTGTCGGGTTTGAACAGTCTAGGATTCGAGTAACGGTTCACATGTTACTTGAGGCCATGTATTAAGTAAAGGACGTAACTCATTATGGCAGCTACATCTACAACCGAAACCTGGGATGCCGCGTGGACACTGACCATGCGTGCCAAGCGCAAGGAGTTGACCGATAACTTCTTCGACGCGTACCCCACCTTAGATATGTTCCGCTCCGGCGGCGCTCTTGTCACCGATAACGGGGGCAAGGAAATACAGAGTGACTTGATGTACGCTAGTAATTCCGCACAGTACTTCAGCGGTTACGACGTACTCAACACCGACGCCGTAGACGGTATCACGGCGGCTTTCTACCCGTTCCGTTATGCGGCTGTACCGATTACCATCAACTACACCGAGGAGATGGAAAATCGCAAGTCCGATTCGGCTATGAAGCTTCTCGCCGCTAAGACTGAGCAGTCGATGCTGACGCTGCGCGACCAGATCAATAGCTCGATCTATTCCGCGCAGACCGGCAAAGCGCCGTTGGGCTTTCAGGACATCATCGCTGATGCGCCTGGCACCAGCCCGACGACCCTGGGCGGTATCACCGTCTCGTCAAACACCTGGTGGAAGAACAAGTCCAACAACGCCACTGCCGACACCTCGTTTGTGACGATTAATAACACGCACTTTTTCGAGGGTATGCAGCGGATGTCGACCACTTGGAACGACGTCAGCGAAGGCAACGAGCAGCCTTCCAACATCTTCACTACCAATGCGATTTACGCTGATTTTGAAGAGATATTTGAAGGCACCGGCTACCAGCGGTTGACCGGCAAAGACTCGCCTGGCGTAGACGGTCGCTTGCCGTCGTTTAGAGGCATTCCGGTGCAGTACGACCGTGATTGCGGTACGGGCCGAATGTACTTCCTCAACACCAAGTACCTCAAGATGCACATGCAGGCCGGAATGAACTTCGCGAAGACGCCCTTTAAAGAGCCGTCGAATCAAATGGCAAAGGTCGGATTTATCGTAGTAGGCTTGCAGATCACTACCAATAATCGTCGTCGTCAGGGTGTCATATATAACCTGAACGACTAAACAACCGCAGCGTGTTTAAACGCCGCGTCTGGTAACGCTGGGCAACGCGTTTAAACACGCTCTTTATCCGAGCCGCAAGCCAATGCGGCTTCATAGCTCGCCCATGAGCGAAGGAGAACAACAATGTCTTTTCGTAATCACAATTTTGCTATCGGTCGCGTTGGTGGCGAAGGTCTTGGCAGCAAAAGCGGCCAAGGTATTTATACTGAGTCGTCAACAGCGCGATATCCGATTGGCGAGAAGCTGGAACTGGCTGACGGTCGCGTCTTCCGTTACGGCTACACCGCTGCTGCTATTAATGCCGCCGAATTAGTGTCACAGGATTTATCGGCTACAGCGTTGGTTGAAACCGATAATATCGTTATTGCGGCAGCTAGCGGGTTTGATCCTGGTGCCGGTTCAACGCAATTTCAAATAACTCTGGCAAGCGTTACGGAGAATCAGTACGCAGGGGCTATTTTGCAGATTGCTAATGACGGTGGCGACGGTACTGGCGAAGGTATCCAGTACCGCATTAAAAGTAATAGTGCGACCGATGCTACGACTAGTGGCAAAGTAGATGTCTACCTGTTTGATCCTATCAAGGTGGCGCTAACGACTGCGTCTGACATCGCTATCGTCGGAAACTTGTGGTATAACGTGCGAGCAGCTACTTCTGGCACCGATTATGTTATTGCCGGAGTGACTCCTATTGCGTTCACCGCAAATTATTACGGATGGTTTCAAACGGCTGGAATTGCTCTGATTTCATCTGATGGCGCTTTAGCTATTGGTGTCAATCTTACGTTGTCTGATAGTGATGCTGGTCATGTGCAGTTAAAAGATGCAGAGACTGAGCCACTTGTCGGCTCTGCGCTTTATGCGTCGGATGACAACGGCCATGTCGGTGTCCTATTGCAAGGGTTGGTAGCCTAACACATTGAGCGGCGGCGGCATAGCGTCGTCGCCGCTTTAACTACAAAGAGAGCTATGGCTAAAAGATCGCAGCAGCATCAACTGTCAGCAGAGATCGCAGAAGTCGCATCGAGTGCCGCACCGCCAGCACCGGCAGCACCTGCCGCACCGCCGGAGGTCACACCCGACCAGATCGCGCAGTTGATTCTCAAAAGTACCGACAACACTAAGGCGGTTATACGCAAGGCGCTCGACCTCGACAAGACGCACACGCGCCAGCGTAAGTCGACGATGACCAACAGCCAGGTGCGCAACACTGTCAAGGCGGTTGGCGAGGTGACACACGCCGATGGGTTCATACCCGATCCACCGGCACGTATTGCCGAGCGTGGACCGGAGGCTATCGAGATCTGGAAACAACGCTGGCTGGATAATAACGGCGATAACCTCTCCGAGTATGACCTCGATCATATGTCGGTCGAAGCTCATATGTAGCCATGACTGAGTCGGTCGCCCAACTCAACGCCGGTAGCTTTTTTGGCGATACGGCGCTGATAGGTGATGTCCAGGCCGATACCGGTGCGTATGCCACGTCGTTTACCCTGCCGCGCCTGACGACGACTCAGCGTAATGCGCTGACCGCGGTCAACGGCATGGTCATTTATAACAGCACCGATGACAAGTTCCAAGGCTATGAGGCCGGAAGCTGGGCTAATTTGATATGACTAACATCGAAGTGATGCAGGCGGCGCTACGCCGCGTCGGACTCAACACGTCAGCCTCGACGTTCAAGGACGGTGCGCGGTCCTACCTCAACATGGTGGGCAAAGACATCCAAAACCGCGAAAAGTGGAACTGGATGTTCAAAGCGTCGACTTTTAGTACCTCTAACGGCACGCAGACGTACAGCCTTGCCTCTGACGCAGCAACACCGCTCTCGTTCCGTAATACGACCGAGAACCACGTCATCATTATCATGTCGACGCAAGACCTAGATGCGGCCGATCCTGACCACTCTATCAGCGGCGACCCTCGCTGGGCCGTCATCGATGGCGTCGATAGCTCCGGCTACGTCCAGGTATCGCTCTATCCCAAACCCGACTCGACCGACACCATAGCTTATAGATACTACAGGCTGGTGCCGGACTTCGTCGAAGCCAATGATAACAGCAGCCTCAACGGGTACTACAGCCCGATCATACAGCCAGCACTGGTCTACGGTATCGCCGCGCTCTACAAGCAAGAAAAAGGCGATGACGAGGGGGCTATGGCTGACCAGCGCGAGATGGAACGCGTCATAGCCGTCGCCAGCCGCCAGAACGCCAACGTCCAGGGCAACAGGACGTATCGTATGCGCCGCTCTGACGACCGTGCGTCGGGTCAGTTCAGCTATTATCCGCAGGAAGGAAGCCTCTCCTAATGCCTATCGCTGCGGAGAGCCTACGCCTGGGTCCGTGGAGAGCAGGCGTCAACTACAGCCTACCAGCCGAGGAGATAGGGCCGGAGGGCTTGTACGATATGGGCAACTGCACCGTCGGTCAGGCCGGTGAGGTCAAGAAGCGCAAAGGATACGCCAAGTATAACGCCAGCGCGATGAACTCCGGCGCTACCGTCACGGCGCTGGGGCAGCTGGTGCTGGCCGGTACCGAAAAAGTCTTTGCCATCGCTGGCAACAAGTTCTTCGATGTCACTGGGGGCACTGCCACCGACCGCACCGGCAGCGTCACGATAACCGCTGGCAACGACAATGTGTGGAACTGGGTGCTGGCTGGCGACACGCTCGTAGCGGTCAACGGCGTCGACACCGACGGCATCACCTGGGCTGGTGGCTCTAACAACGCTGGCACCCTCGATGACGATAGTCGCTTCACGAAGCCTACCTGGATCGCCTTTTGGGAAAACCGGCTTTGGCTAGGCAACGAGAACAGCAATAGCGACCGTGTCTGGCGGTCTGATGCTGGCGATATAACGACCTGGGGTGCTACTAACTACCACCAGTTTGGCTATGAGGTACATGGCCTGTCGCCTTTTGGCAATGCGCTAGCTGTACATACCGAGCAAGGCATCCACACCCTGACGCCGACGGGCAACTCAACGATACCGTTCCAGCAGCAGCAGCAGACCCAGCAGGGTACTATTGCCGGTCGCAGCATCGTCAACATACCAGGCCAGCGCCAACTCTTTGTGCGCGAGGATGGTATCTACCAGTGGGCAGGTGGCACCCAGGTCGAGAAGATGAGCTTTGCGCTCGATGACCGCTACTGGGACGACGTCAACACCGCACGACTAGCTTACTCTTTCGCGCTCTATTACCCCAATAAAGAAGAGGTCTGGTTCTTCTTGCCGCACGGAGCCGGTCAGTCTACGATGGATTCGGTCGTCGTCTACTCGACGCGCCTCGACTGTTGGTTCGGCCCCTACGACAATTTCACCCGTGACAGCGCCGCCCTCATCGACGATCTGCCTCATGCTGGCGACTTCGACGGCTATATAATGAGCCATGAGACGGGCAATAACGACGATGGTGATTTGATCGCAGGCTATTTTGAGACGGGCAACATCGCGCCTGTAGGCGATAGCGTCGAGTGCCGCTGGCTCTACGCCAGGACACTATTCGACAACCAGGGCGACTACGACGTAGCTGTGCAGCAAAAAGCGGCTGGTATCGTTGCCAATGTCGAGACGCTGACGATGGAGCATACCGGCAGCACCGCTTCTTTTGCGCTGCTCGACTCGACGTTTGTCCTCGATACGTCGACGCTGCAACCGGAGTTGTCGACGCTCACGGGCGACACCGACCTCTTTGGCTATGATCCGCGCACCATGCTACGCTTTTCCAACTTCGTCGACGACGAGACGTTTACCATCCGGCGCACCAGCCTCATGTATAAGCCCATAGGCCGCACCAGGCATCGCAGAACAGGATTAGAATAATGGCGTATACCAACCCCTATGCTCAAGCGGCTAAATTTCAAAATAAAAAGAAGGTAAAACCAAAGCAGCCAGGATTAAGTACGGCGAAGCCAGCTCCTATGCAGCCAGGGTTAGCCAGCAATGCGCCGATTGATCCGTTGACGCAGGCTTTAATGCCTGCACAACCTGGGCTAGGCGATACGCCAGCCATCAGTAGGCCCATGCAGCCAGGATTAAATGTTGCTGCTGCTTCTACTGCTGCGCCCCAGCAACCAGGGTTAAACGTAGCGCCGCCACCGCCACCGCCACCGCCTGCCCAACCAGGATTAGCTGATACCCCATCTACTAGACCGATGCAGCCAGGGCTAAATGTCACTGCTGCCCCTCCTACTGCCCCAGCCCAGCCAGGATTAGCCGATACTCCATCTACTAGACCGATGCAGCCAGGGCTAAATGTCACTGCTGCCCCTACTACCCCAGCCCAACCTGGATTAGCAGACACACCGGCCATTAGTAGACCAATGCAGCCAGGGCTAAATGTCACTGCTGCCCCTACTACCCCAGCCCAACCTGGATTAGCCGATACCCCATCTACCAGGCCAATGCAGCCTGGT
>Ga0098039_1001185_pt1 | contig 10425 bp, 15 predicted proteins | sample 6_EtaG_FD_75047 | JGI IMG/M metagenome (GOLD analysis project Ga0098039, IMG submission 75047) | Marine viral communities from the Subarctic Pacific Ocean - 6_ETSP_OMZ_AT15160 metaG | ecosystem: Environmental > Aquatic > Marine > Oceanic | place: Pacific Ocean | collected 2015-01-08 | reverse complement strand
TTCACGTCTCCTGCCTCAGCATAAGTTATTGCCACGGCCAAGGCCGACCAAATATCCTTACTAACGCCGTACAATGGCCCTGGATTCCCCTTTGTGCCTATCTGGGGGGTCTTGCCCCCTCCTGTGGGTTCAAAGCGGTCTATGATAGCCTGACGAACATTTGAGTCATTGGCTCGGGTGGACTTGCAAAGGTGCATCGTTACACTTTCAATTCCATATTCCGTATTCCGAGATTTTCGATAAACAAGTCGGGTTTCCCTCACGCCAAAAGCCTGTTGGAAAATACCAACCCACCGGCACGTATCAAACGTTGTTTTACCGACAGCCATTCCGTAGCAAGCGGGCATTTCGATTGCCATGAGAAGGCATGAAAAGTTATTATAGAGAATCTCCCTGAGCAAAGAGTGGTTAGTGGTTTTTGCCTTGTCTACCAGGGTCATTCGTTCAGTATCGTAAACGACATACGCGCTCTCGGTCGTTCCGGGGTCGATTGCCAGCAGTCTCATGTCAATTTTCCAGTCGTAAACAGCGGCCCGTGGATACGTGTTCGTGCCATTTCCGCATATTCGGTCGAAAGTTCGATCCCGATGTATCCCCGTCCAAGCCCGGCTGCGACTTTTGCCGTAGTTCCCGCCCCCATGAAAGGGTCGAATACCACACAGCCGACCGGTTCTAATTCCGCCCCACACTCACAGCCCGGCTCCCAGCCGGTGGTTTTTGTTGTAACGACTGGCCCTTTGCGGATGTCGCCAGTGTCTCCCCCTCCCTGACACTTCTCGCCATGTTTCCCGCCAATAACATTGCCGCTTTTGCCAGATCCACTTTCAAAACTTTTTGTTTTCTCGACCATCCGCACCCATGGCGCTCCGCACTGCGGGCAGCATCCCCTCTCGGACGTTCCAGCTTCAATGCACGGCTCGATCAGCTTCGGCGGAAACGTGGCGAAATGGGCCTCTTTGTATGGTGCTGTGGGGACTGTCCAGACTGAGCGTTTGTTGCGGGACGACATATCCCCAAATGTTCCGGCATTGTTCCCTCCGGTAGCCGCTATGCGCTCCTGTGTATCATTATATTTCCAAGTATCAATGCCTTGCCGCCGTTGTCTATCCCAGCCTGAGGGAACGCTGTCTTCCTTTATCGCCTCCGCATCATAAAAATATTTTTGAGATTTCGTCATTAAAAAAATATACTCATGGGCCTTTGTGCATCGGTCGGTGACGGATTCGGGCATGGGGTTGGGTTTGTGCCAGATAATATCCTGCCGAAGCCACCAGCCTTGGGTTTGCAGTTCAGACAGCAAATCCATTGCCCTGAGTTTGGCCTCGACTATTTCCACCGCTTCCCAATCCTGCAACTCCCTTGCGATTTTCAATTCATCCGCCCACACCGAAAAAGACCGAAACGGAACAACCGCGAACCCCTGTAAAGCAAACGCCACCCGCCACGGGATTCCACAGAGGTCTTTGGGTTTGAGGCTTTCAACGCCGCCGGTTGCGAACCTCTCTGCTCGGTTCGATCGACCGTCGTTATAGCCATGACTACCCGTCTTATTCATTGCAGATCCGTTGTAACTATCCCCGAAATTTAGAAAAAGCGTGCCATCGTCACGCAGAACACGCTTTACTTCAGCGAATACGGCGACCATCTTGCCGACATATTCTTCAGGCGTTTCTTCAAGTCCGAGTTGTTGGTCTACCCTTTTTGCACCGCATTTCTTGCATTCTTTTGTGTATTGTTTGAGTTCTTGTGCATCAAAATAATCTCCACCTTTTCCAATGCCGCAATTTGTTGTGTTAGGTCTTTCGTTTCTTGGCTTACCATGGGGTTGTAAATGTTCACAATTCTCATCACCGCCTTGCCACGATGCTGTTCCATAGTCTCTCAACCCCCAGTACGGCGGTGATGTGACGACACACTGCACGCAGCCATCGGGTATCTCGGCCATCACATCGAGGCAATCGCCACAGACGATGCAGCCTTCCGAACCACCGCTCAAAACTTTTTGTATTTCGTCGTTCATATCTTCAGTTCGCTCCCGCCGGGCGGGTTACATCACCTTTTTAACTTTCTGCCAGTAACGTCGAGTTCGGGCTTTAATTGTCGGGGGTTTGTGCATCCATCGAGGTCCCCCATTGTGAACCCGGGTGAGCGTTTCGTAGTCGAGGTTGGCAAGAGCGTCCGGGCAATACCGCTGCCAATACCAGATCATTATCTGCTCAGATTTGGCCCGCGACCAGACATCGTGTAGGTAGTCCCATTGGTAGCGGCCATGTTTAGTGGCATCTTCCCAATACGCCGCCGATATTTGGTACGGGCCTTTAGACCAACCGCCATCTCCAACAGCCATGTCATTGCCGCCGGATTCAACCTGGCGGATAGCCGCAAAAAGCCGACCCAGGCGAGAGGAGGGGGAACCCGCCTTTTTCAAGGTCGGCTGAAGTACCGGGCTGGGGAGACCCGGCTGAACAAGATATTCAGGAGTAAAACGTACCGACTGCTGGGAAGTACCCTCTTCCCTAACCCTTGCTGCCCCCTGTTCTGTGGGCGGGGTAGTCGATACGCATTTATATTTGAAATGAGTTGAGAACAATAAAATAATAATTATGCCGCACAAAACTAAAGACCACATCCAAATTGCCCTATAATCTTTTTGTAATACCTTATATTTTTTTTCAATCTCTCTCAACGTTAAAGGGCGTAATTTTTCATGTTTCATTTTAGCATCCTTGCATTCTTCTTTACGAACTCGCCCGTAGACAAATCAAACATCTTTTTATCAAAAATTGCTTTCCTTATTCTGTTCAACGCCCCTTCGGTTGGAATATGCTTCATGTGATTATGCTTGTCCAATACCATTATTATCCACGCATTGTCTGTCAGTTCACTTTCAACCCCTGCCCTCAGTTCAGCTACATCGGCAGATAGAACTCGTTTCTTTTCGTCCAGCGAGACCTTTTGAGCTCCACCATCTTGTGTGAACCTTTCAGACAGGCCAAAGGTATACATTGCAGCGTCAACAATTGCCCTTTTTTCGGCAATCTTAATTGTCTTATTTGCATCACGCCCTGCATCTTTTATCGTTCCCGCCCCTCTCCCCTCGCCTACTATCAGCCCGGTTATATTGTGGACAATCTCGCATATATAACAGGCTATACCCGGGGTTGAGCCCATCATTTCCCACGTCTCAAGGTCACGCTTCCATGTGGGGTGTGTATTAAATAATTTGCAGACCTTTTCTGCTCCCGGCTTGAGCAATGTAGGCTTCTCTGTCCTTGGGTCAGACGGACCATAATCAATGCCATCAACAAAATTACTTTCGATAAACTCATAAGCCACTTTTAACCTTGCACTCTGTGCGTCCATTTGCAGCTTCATTTCTTCGATATCACCAAGGACAGCAAGCCCTGATTCTTTCGCTACAACCTTAATTATTTCCTTTTCGGTCATTTTTCTTTTTCCTTTCTTTAAGTATTGCATCGGCTTTATTCTTCGTTTACATCAGAGACTTCGGCATTTACTACTTCCATATTTGAAAACGCATCGCTTTCAATATTAGCCCCATTTTCAAACCAGCCAAGGGCTTCTCTCTTGGCATCATGCTCGTTTTGAGCTTCAAGGGTAATATTGCACATCAATCGTACAACTCCTGTTACTATATATTCCTGCATCATAATTAAACTCCTTGCCTTTCCGCGACTGGCCCAACCATGCCCGGCCCCGCCTTGTCATATTCTAAAATTTTATTTCCTTAAAAAAATTCGTGATTTGAATCGCCAAGTTCCTGCTTGATTGCCCACGGGGGAATACTTATCGGTTCCTGGAAGTCGGAATATGCGGGCCAGGTTCCCTTGATTTCTTTCCACTGCTTGTAGTTGTTCATCGCACGTTTGTATATCGACCGCCCGGCGAGCAAAGCATCCGCATCAAGATCAAAACAGCTCACGCCAAAGATTCCACCCTTTTCCACAGCTATAAAACCAAACGGCATTTGAATATTCTCAACGGCAGAATAGCCGTCCGAATACATCGCGCCCTGTACATGATAACCCTGTTTGCTGATAGTCCGAGAGAAACCAGAAATACTCGCATCTTGGCAGGTTTTAAGGTCGATGATTGTATCGTCAATAACAAATAAATCATACCGGCCTTTGCACATTATATGAATTTCTGAATCCTCCCAAACTATTGAAACTTGCCGCTTGCCCTCATTCAAAAACTCTAATGCTTTCGGATGGTTCCAAACAGAAGCCCTCATTGTTTCGGCCTGTACATGTTCCTTTTCTGAAATAGGTATTTTCCCACTATCGTCAATTTCTGCCTTAATCTGCTTACAAGTGTTGGAGTTCAGGTTGAAAGGTTTTTCCGTGACAACTTCTTTTCTTTCCGCCCCTCTGCCTTTCATTTCTTTCTTTTGATAAGTCGAAGGGAACACCACAAATCTATCGGCGTACAAATCAGGCTCCAACACCAAGCAATCTACCAGGCTACCAAGCCGCATATCATCGGTTTGAATAAAGGGCTCAGCAAGATATTTCTGCAAGTGTCGGCCTGTTTGACAATGTTTAACCATCGACGAAGAGAAGCAATTCCAACTGAGGTAAACATCGAAAGGCACGTCATAGTATAGCCCAGGGTTTGGAGGTGCAATCCGTTGCATTATTTTTCGCCCTTTATTCCTTCATTTATTTCTTTCACCAATTCAGAAATTTCGTGTTGATACTTCCCGTCCCACAATGCACTCGCAATCCAAAGTAAAATTCGGATTGTAAGCCGTGTTCGAAATGTTATTTTTTCCATTTCTATCATTATGAATCCTTTCTGTTAGTTTTAATCTCCTCTATCTCGGTACTATTACAGTCCGGGCACACATCACATGGTAGCCAATGAGTTGCTGATGTTCCTTCTATTGTCGCCAGACCATAAACATTCCCTTCCCAGCCGCAACAACTGCATTTATAATTGCATTTATATAAACTTTTTTTAGGTTTACTCATTTCACTAGCTCCAATAAAAAAGGAGCGGCAGCACCGGGGCTTAGCAAGCAGGGGGAGACTTACTACGGTGCTGCCGCAGCCAAATAAATGAGGCCGACTCGTTGCGGGAATCGGCCTCGGTTTCCTGTGTCAAACCAGGACTGCCAAGAAATGACTGACACAAAGAAAGGCTCTTCGCTACTTTTGTCTTTCGAATTGTGGCAGTCATGGTTTCCATCTATGTCATTCTAACAGTGTCCAGTTTGGTTGTAAAGGTAAAAATAAAAATTAATTTTCGGCCTGTACCCTGCCCACTCCGCCTCAATTCTCGTCGCCATTTATTTTTACTCCTCTTGTTCGCATCAATTCCCTGAAGCCTACAAAGACTGCTTCGGAAAGAGTAGGCGGCTTCATCCGGTCTTGCTCCTTCTGAATTATCTTTGCATATAATTTTATCATCGACAAACATTCTTTTCTCATTGCCATATTTATCCATTTGTTTTCCATTTGTTTCCTTCTTTCAGTAGGGGTTTTTTAAGAAATAAGAGCAAGAGCATTTTCCCATGCTTCTGCTTTGATTCTCGCGCCATGCCCAACTATTGTTGAAGCCATCCGGTGCTCACTTTGTTCAAGTACAGTACGCTTTGTGCTTATATTTTTTGTCATGCTATGATCAACATACTGGGTAACTGCATTAAGAGCAGCCCATGCTGTCCCACGCATTCCAGCCAGCGTGTTTGTCTGGTCATTCATCAAGCTCATAATTTCTGCCCTGGTTTTTTCTCGGCGGGTATTATTCTGCCCGTCAATATTAGGGAACAGCTTGAAGCAATAATCAGATCGTTGTTCGCTGGTTAGTGTTACTGATGCCATTGCCTTTGCTTCAATTGCATAGCTTTCGAATTGTCTATTGACAAGGCCCAGCATTTGTCGGGCTTCATCGAGTTTACTTCGTATGTTTCCCGTATGTACAAAAGTCATTCGCCGGGAGGTACTTTGTGTCTTACGCATTGCCAGATTCAATGTGTTACTACAGACAACTCGAACAGCAGTCGGCAGAATATGAACTGCCCTAGTCCCATCGTGTCCGTTCGTGAAAAGGATGTACTGGTCTGTTGTATCCTGCTCGGTTATAAAAATCCTTTCTGGCATTTTTCCCAGTAGCCAGATTGTTTTACCACCTCTAAGGCTACCTGCTGCTTCATATCGGATTTCGCCTGTCTCGATTAAGTCGTCGACAAACGAAAAAGCCTCGCAATTCTGTACTGGCCTGTAACCGCAGCCAACAACGCCAAGGACACTATGATTGTCGCTTCGGACATTAGCAACACGGTCAGGAATTTCAACAATATCATTTTCGATTTTCGGGTTCCCTTCTTCGTCCATATGCTCTTGAGATACAATGGTCTGTATCGGATGCTGTTCCACCGTCCAGAGCAGTCCGGCGAGTTTCATTGCATCGGCAGATGTCGGTGCTTCATCTACTACTTGCCCAAGTCCGTGCCATGCAGGTTCGAGCCCGGCATACATTGCTTCGGCAAATCCATTTTTTCTGATTGTGATTTCGTGTGACATTTTCTTTCCTTTCAATAAGTGGTTAGTTTGTTTCAGTTTCGACTAATAGCTCTTGTAGGGAACTTCCAATTTGTACGATTTTATCGTAGGTCTGGAAAGCGTGACGGAGTGCGTCCGTTTGGTCAAAGGACAGTCTTTTGTGGTTGGCTGCATCTTCCCACGCGCTCCTTAACAGATCTGCTACCGTGTCAAATTCTATCCTTTCTCCCCAAGGGCTGACATTGTCCAAAAAAAACTTGGGGTTACTGCCCCTTGTATTCCATTTGAATACTTCCACTTTCTCTTGTGGCGGGACATTCTCATTGTGTAATAAAGCAGCCTTTTCCGCTTCTCGTAAAGTTTTGTACCATTGTTCCATTTTTTTCCTTTCAGTTAGAGTTATCTGCTTTGATTTTTGCGTAAATATTTTCCATTTTTGCCTTGGTATTATCGATTAAGAGCAACACAGCCAGGGGCTATTTCAACCAGCTTATCATGGTGCGCCGAGTTTCTGGCAATGATTCGCCTATACTTGCCGTCTCCGGGCTTCCGCTCTAGTAGTGAACATGCAGCTCGTAAGGCATCCTTCAGTCGGCCTTTATCCATTTTCTCCAGGCGCTTTTGCTCGGCTCCAGCTTTGGTTAAGTCGACTTTCCCCCGGTGGCTAGTAAACATTGCCGCCGCCTCTGGCCACCTGTCCTTCGAATAAAACACAACCATACTTTCCTTCTCCAGAGGCGCGAATGTGCAATTCGCGAAACCGGCTCTTGCTGCTGCTTTGCATAGGTGATCAGACCACTCTAGTACTGTTGCTTTGTTCATAATCTTTTCCTTTCTGTTGGGGGTTATCTACTTTGATTTTTGCTTAAATATTTTTCTCGGGCTTTCTTGAAACTGCGTACAATATCAATTCCACTGCCGGGCCAATCGAACCGCTTGCGAAAATCCCGAATCGTAGCCGCAGCGTCTAGGCGGCAGAGCGAGTCCTCAATAAGTCCCTCACCAAGCTCTAAAGCCTCAAGGCAGTCTGGACAAAACCAGTGCGATTCCGTCACATCCGGAGCCGTCATATCTTCATTATTAAGATGTAACAGGCGATGGCAATCGTGGCAGGTTTTACGGCAGTAATCCATAATATCCTTTCAGGTTAGGGGAGGGAAATCTTCGTAGTCTTCAGGCGGGCCAACAACTAGAGCCGTCCTTATTGACTTCCTTAGCACACCCGGACTGGCAGACCCAAATGCCATTATCAAGTTGCACGCATTGGCGTACTTTTTCGCAGCTGTAGCATTTCTTTTTTTGGGTTTCGTTTTCTAACCATCTCACCAGTTCTTGCTTTTTCATTTTACTATCCTTTCTGTTAGAGGTTCCAAAGGGTTATCACATCGGCATTGCCAACGGTATGCACGGTCTCGTAGTTTTCTGGCTCGCTAAATTCCCAAGCGGGATATTTCTTGATATGCCTCTCAACTACAACGGCTGCTACGTCAGGCTCACTGCTTGACATTACATAATCAGCATCGGCAATAGCCTCTTGCTTGGTTTCAAAATGGTCAACTCTTATGGCATCGCCGTCGAGGTTAAGTGGGCGAACTTCGTATTCGATGAATCGGATGCGGTTTTTGTCACTGTATTCAAATGTTGGCATGGTGGTTCCTTTCGTTTTGTACTCTAGTTGTTACGCCAGTACTGCTTCTTCAAGGGATGAAATTGCATCGTCAAGGTAGTTCATCGCCTCTTCCATCCGCTCGCCCTTTTCGCCATATTGGAAAGACTCAGGGAGATTATCAAATGCCTCTTGTTCGTCGAATTTTGCTTCTTCCAAGATGTCCAATGCCGCTTGGATTTTGTTTCTTCGTCGGTTGTTCATTTTCTTTTCCTTTCAGTGAGTGTTTTAGCTTCTATTTAACTTCTATTATCATTTTTGATTTTTGCTTAAATATTTTCAAAGGCAATCCAAGAGTCTCCATTTTCCCACTCATACTCGTAAATCCAGTCTTCTACCTCTTGTAAAGCCCCAAAAAGTTTTTGCCCACCATCAGTCCAATAGGCCGTAAGGATTGTTCCCCCACAATCATTTGTTGCTAAACTAAATCTGTCGACGTGATTGTCCAATAGTTTTTCCGCTGTTTTGATTTCTCGCTTGTTCATAATATTTCCTTTCGGTTAGGGATTGAAAATTAAGGGGTTTCCGTTTTTGTCAGGTTGCCCGCATTTGTGGTAGTCTGTTTTCAGTACATCGATTAGCCCGAGAAAATTCACCGGATAATACTTGCTCCGTGACGATTTAAGCCAGACGATTTTCGCTCCGCAGTTTTTGCAAGTCTTTACAAGACTGGAGTCGCTGCTCAAATCTAGCTTAGCCCAACATGTATACAGCTTCTTGGGTTGCATAATATTTCCTTTCGGTTAGTGTTTTAGCTTCTATTTAACTTCTACTAGTATTATAACAAGTATCTGCTAAAAGTCAAGTATATTTTAGGTTTTTTTTGAAGTTTTTTTAATATACTTTTAACCCTTTTAATAACAAAAGGTTATAGCCGCAAGGAAAGCAAAATAAAGTCTAAACACAAAAAAAACGAAGCAGCCAAATCGAAATTGGGCCACTCCGTTAGCGAGGGGAAAAGAAAAAATGATATGTTTTCAGTCTCCGGCCGCTTTATACATCATATAGAAGATCATAATCAACGCAAAAATAACCAGCAAAATCTTAGCCAGAATTTCAACTGGGCTTTCGTCTCTACTCCTTTTCGCCATCTGTTCTCCTTTTTAGTCGTGGCCATTTACGACTTCGGCAGGTATCCCAAGTTTATACATTATTATCCCTTGGCGGCTGTTAATTTGGTTCACAACACTCAATGTTTTTCTTTGGTCTTTTCGAATTGCCCTATCGCTTTGGTCGTGTTCTTCATCCTTTTTCTCGTGGTTGCTTGCTCGCACTTCAACTGCCAGAACCTTGGCCTCAACCCTATTGTAGGAACTAATTATTCCATACACAAAAGCAAGCAGGGCAATTCCCATTAAGACAAATGCGATGTAATTTTTGTTTTTAACCGACATATATTCTCCCGGATAAAAAAGATTAATCAAAAAGATTAATCAAAACGTCTGAGCATTTAGCAAGGTTGGTACAGCCGGGGCGGTTGAGTCCGCAAGCAAAGGCCCGGCGATAACTGCATTAGATTCTATGCCTCCCGAAGTTTTGGCAATGATGCGGAAGAAGAATGGCAAGCCATCGGTCAGGGTAAAGTTTTGAGCATAAGGCCCGTCCGAAGTCCATGTGACATTTTGATCTACACCAGCCGAACCGTCAGGGGGAACATCCGGATCGTGCCAAATATCGAAACTTGCCGCCGCCGCCGCACCTGTCAGGTATCGCCATTCTATCTTGATCACACCTCCGGAATCCTGAGACAGCAGAACATTCGTAACAGGCTCGGGCCTATTGCCAACCCAATCCGAATCACTACCAACATCGAAGTCTGCCACCACATTTACATTCGGCGTTTCGATACCCTGGTACACCGGACGAAGTGAATACTTATAGGTTGTACTTGCCTCGGGAAGGAAGGTTGTTGTCCCTGTCGCCACGCCACGCCGAAAGTACGCCACTACTGTATCGTAACCAAAATCAGGGCCACCCCGATAAAGATTATAGCCATCCGTTTGAAACGCAACCGTCATTAAAGGTGAGCCTGCAAATTCGGACACGTAATTTGTTTTTTTAACGCACGCCCTGCTTGCCTCTGCAAAAGTGTATCCTTTTCTCAATACCTCAAAAAAGGTAGCAGGGTCAAAACGATCATCCGTAGGGGTTGACTGCCTTCCCAAAATAGAAGCATACCCATTCGTTATCAACGCCCCGGCGCAAACAGAACCCGCCGCGTTCCGTAGGGTA
>Ga0098039_1001183_pt1 | contig 10426 bp, 16 predicted proteins | sample 6_EtaG_FD_75047 | JGI IMG/M metagenome (GOLD analysis project Ga0098039, IMG submission 75047) | Marine viral communities from the Subarctic Pacific Ocean - 6_ETSP_OMZ_AT15160 metaG | ecosystem: Environmental > Aquatic > Marine > Oceanic | place: Pacific Ocean | collected 2015-01-08 | reverse complement strand
CAAAGGTTCCTATAGCTACTATCGTGCAAGGAAAAGCCATGTCTTGCGGTGCTATCTTATTTAGCTTTGGTGCGGAAGGGCGCCGCTATATGGATCCCGATGCCACAGTTATGATTCATGATGTTAGTTCGATGAATTGGGGCAAGATAGAAGAAATAAAAGCCGGCGCAGAAGAAACCGAGAGATTAAACCAGAAGGTATATCAAATGATGGCAGAGAATTGTGGCCACCATAAAGATTATTTTCTTGACATGATTCACGAGAAGGGGCACGCGGATTGGTTTTTGGACGCTGACGAAGCGAAGAAACATAATCTTGCCAATCACCTACATGTCCCCGAAATGAAAATAGAAACTAAAGTTAATTTCAAGTTTAAGTGACAAAGTGCTTGACTTTAATGAGTCTGGATGTTATATTTTATATGTAAACAAAGGAGGGCTTAATGGCCACAACATACGAAGAGAAAAAGCAATACGTTAAGGAGTATATTCGCTCCCTATCCGCTATTGAAGAGTGCATCGAACCTTATCAGGAGCAAAAGCGTGAACTACGCTCAGAGTTTCGCGAGAACGGATGGCTCAACACGGACGAGATCCGAGCAGCCGTAAAGGCATATCGTCTTTTTAAGCAAAAATACAATATTGATGAGGTTGTTGAAAACTTCACGCTAATTTCCGGCGAGGACTCGGATGATAGTTGAGTACGCAAAGGTGCGGGAGACGGCTTTTACGCCCTCCCGCGCCAACCCATCAGACGCAGGATTAGACGTGCACTACTCCCCGGAGAAGCCACACGCAAAGATCTACATGGCGCCTAATACCAGTCGCATAATTCCGACAGGCTTAAAATTTGCGATCCCACATGGCTATATGCTGGAAGTAAAGAATCGTTCAAGCATAGCTTCTAAACGACAGTTACTTGTGGGTGCCTGCGTTATTGATTCCGGCTATGAAGGGGAGGTTTTTGTAAACCTTCACAATGTGGGCGTAGAGAGCCAGGTGCTTGCTCCAGGCGATAAGATCGCACAGCTTGTGATGGTACCAGTCGTTCATTTCAGACCGGTAGAGATATCAGAGTCCACACTTTATTCATACCCGATTACTATTAGTGAAAGAGGGGAGGACGCCCTAGGGAGTACCGGATGAATCGAGCGACTCGCAGAACAATGAAGAAGAAGATGGGAGAAGAAAACACAGAAAATATTACCGAGAAAATTTCCCAGTTTAAGAAGCTTCCAGAATCATGTAGTGCATGTCAAGAACCATTTGACAAAAAAGACAAGGACATGGCGCAGTCATGGAGTGTCGTGGCAAAACAAGACGTTGTTAGATTGTTTTGTCCAGAATGTATAAGAAAAACACAGGAGATATTAGATGAGCGTAGATAGGTTATCGCCATTCGCATTAGATAAGATACTAAGCGGAAAAGTAAAGGAGGAGGCGACATGCGTGGTAAAGTTTTATTCAAACGATTGTCATTACTGTCACAAACTCGCAGAATATTACAAAGAAATAGCAGAGGATGAAGACCTTTCGGATATACATTTTTTTGCATTCAATATTCATGACAATCCAGCAATTGAAAAAAGACTTAAATTCAATGGGGTACCTACGATTTCACTTATTCAGACAAAAATCGATAAGGGGGATGCGAAAATTAGAACAATGCCTGACCCTGACTCCCCCAACGAACATACGTGGTATTATGTAAAAGATATCAAAGACTTTATTAAGAGAGAGAAATAAGATATGAATCGCGATGTACAGACATGCGTATCCTATGATGATGTGTTGCTGGTTCCGCGATACTCAGATATTCGTTCTAGGTCCGAGATAGATATATCAACAGAATTAGGTAGTGGCCTAAGCTTAAGCCTCCCAATAATATCATCTCCAATGGATACGATATCGGAAGGACCCATGGCAGTAGCCATGTCTGCTGCCGGTGGCGCAGGGGTCATACACCGATATAATACAGCTGAGGAACAGGTCCGACATGTTATAGAGGCCAAAGAAGAACTACAGGGGGAAGACCCAATAGTGGGCGCCGCCATTGGGGTTTCTGGAAATTTTTTAAATAGAGCAGCAGTATTACAGGCTGTGGGGGTAGACTTTTTCTGTGTGGATGTTGCTCACGGGCACCACATCTTAATGAAAGAAGCCATAGAAACCCTTAGAAACGCATTTGGCGACTCTATCCATATTATGGCTGGCAATGTGGCCACCCTGGAAGGTATAAATGATCTAGCAGATTGGGGGGTTGATTCCGTTCGCTGCAATATAGGGGGCGGCTCAATTTGTTCGACACGTATTCAAACGGGCCATGGCCTGCCAGGTCTTCAAACTATTATAGATTGTGCAAAAACAGATCGCGATGTAAAAATTATCGCTGATGGTGGTATCAAAACATCTGGTGACATGGTGAAGGCTTTAGCGGCCGGCGCAGATGCAGTCATGGTGGGGTCTTTGTTGGCTGGCACCAACGAGTGCCCGGGAAAGATTTTCGAAGAAAAGGATGGTTCCCGATGGAAGATATATCGCGGAATGGCCAGCAAAGAAGCTCAAATTAAATGGCGTGGAAAATATTCTTCTTTTGAAGGTATCTCTTCACGGGTGCCTTATCGAGGGTCTGCCTCTAATATTTTAGAAGAGTTGGAGAGAGGAATTCGCTCAGGCTTCTCATATTCTGGAGCGCGGACTCTTTCGGACTTACATGCGAAAGCCACATTTGTTAGACAAACCACATCTGGCATATCTGAAAGCAATACCCATATTGTTGGGAGAAGCTGGTAATGTCCGATGAAATAGAATACGGTAATTTAAATAAACGAATTGTCTTTAAAGAGAATGACCATCGCCATGCACAGCTTGTTAACAGGCTGCGTTATGATGGCCTAACTCAGTCAGATTTTTTTAGGTGTATGGTCACAGGATATATTCAAGGGGATGAAAGAATTGTTGAGTTTATCGATGATATAAAACAACAATCGGAAAAAAGAAAAACAAAATCTAAAAAGTTAAGAACTAAAGGTAAAGATAATGTCCGCGCCTTGGGCCTCGGTGACGAGAAACTGATTGACGACATTTTCGATATAATAGCAGAGGAACACCCAGACTTATGAGGGGAAACGGTTTACGTACATGCGCTAGCCTGTGCATGAAAAAAAATAGTATTTGCGAACAAGCAAGTTGTCGTTTGTGGGTTGACTATGAAGAAGATTTCAACTGCTGTTTAGTGTCTATATATGAAAATGGAAACATGACGTTGAGACAAATTGGGGACCGCTTAGGAATATCATTTGCAAGAGTAAAGCAAATAGAAACCGAGACTCTCCGGAAGATAAGAAAGTCCCCTCTGTTGAATGATTAGTTTTTTTTGGAGTATAAGGAATCATAGCACTATTTATAGATGAGTTCAAATTGAGGAGAATATTCATGGCTCGTAAAACACTTTTAACGGAAGGCGAAATTCGCCAATTTATGAAGCTGGCTAAGCTCACTCCACTAGGCGCTGGCCGTCTTCAAGAGATGGGCGGCTTGGAAGAAGACAAGACTGCCAACAAGGGCCATGGCCCAGGTAAGGAAGTCAAGGACGGTAATGGCCATCCCACCGGTCGCTGGCTTAAAGAGCAAGAAGACGAAGAGATGGAACTGGGCGGCGAGGAAGCACCCATGGATGATCTTGGAGTCGGAGGCGGCGAGGAAGAGATGGAGCTTGGCGGCGAGGAAGATCTCGGCGGCGAAGAGGAACTTGGCGGCGGCGAAGCCGGCATGGTTTCCATCGAAGATTTCATGACAGCCCTTGAAAGCGCTCTTGAAGAGGTGACTGGCGAGCCCGTCAGTACTGAAGTAGACGGCGAGGAAGATCTCGGCGGCGAGGAAGATCTCGGCGGCGAAGAGGAGCTTGGCGGCGAAGAGGAGCTTGGCGGATTAGACATGGGAATGGGCGCAGAAGAGGAAGAAGAAGTTCCTGGCGCCCGCGACATGTATGAGAGCCAAGATCAAATAGTTCAGGAAGTTGCTAGCCGCGTGGTTGCGCGCCTAACTAAGCAGAAGAAGAATGACGATCTGGCAAACCAGTTAGCTGAAAGAATTTTGAAGAGACTAACATCAGCAAAATAACTTGACATTTGTTTTACGAGAAGTTATAATATATAAAAGCCGCTGCTGATGCTGGCGGCTTTTTTCTTGAGGTTATATGGAATACTGGTGGGTTTATTTACTAACGTTTCTGTTTGGATACGTAACACATAAAACATTTTATTTTTTGAGGTCAGCGCGCCTATCGCTTTCGCTTATTAAAGCATCTCACATTATTTACTTGTCTCTTCTTATTAAAGCGATAGAGAATTTCGCCTACACCAAGGCACTGACCACGCAACAAATGAAAGAGACTGATAAGTCAAGAGAGCAGATTCGAAAGTTTGAATATCGACACGACGAAGATATTGCATTGTTTAAGGCTCGCTCCATTGCGGTTCTTTTGGAGTACCATCCACCATTTTTTCGTTCAATGGTAGAGTTTGAGGATTGGCCCAGTGCAATGCGCCACTTGCTGGCCAACAGAGACGCCGCACTAAAATTTTGGGAGGTAGACGATGATCGGTAAGATTAAAGAAATCATAAAATCAATCTTAGAGGAAGAGCAAAAGAACACCAGCAAAGACAAAATTGTTTTTATTGACCCGGAGGCTTTGCGTGAGTCTCAGGCACCACCCGAGCCAGAAATGAGCCTTGTCGGCCTTTTTTGCGAGGTGGTTGATGAGAAGGTGGCCGAGATAGTGCATGCAATATTGTATTTAAATGAGACAAACCGTGTATTACCGGATGATAAGAAGAGGCCCGTTGAATTTTATATCTCAACTTATGGTGGAAATGCCGATGACATGTTTGCTTTGTACGATGTAATGAGACAGGTTCGTGAAGAAACAGAGATTCATACCATCGGAATGGGGAAGGTTATGTCGGCCGGTGTACCCCTGTTAGCAGCCGGTACGAAAGGTAAGCGAAAGATCGGTAAGAACTGTCGCGTCATGATTCATTCTGTTGTCGCAGGCAACCACGGTCCGATTCATAATCTCATAAATGAAATGGAAGCAGTCGAACAGATTCAAAAAATGTACATAAATTGTTTGGTTAGTGAAACAAATATGACAAAAAAGGACGTAAAAAAGATGCTAGAACGTAATGTTAACGTCTATTTATCTGCAGAAGAAGCGGTAGAATTAGGTATTGCTGATATAATTATTTGAGGTTTTTGAATGTCTGAGTTAAGAAATATCCTGAGAGAAGAATACATAAAGAAAGAGAAGGTGATAACCCCTCAAGCATTGATTCAGATGATTGAGGAAGTGATGGAGATTTCCATTCCGGCATCTCCCATGTTGGAGCGCAGAAAAGAAAAACAATCCCAACACCTTACTTTGGATCTCATTCCCACTCTCCCTATCACCGAAATTGGGTGGGGTTCTCTGACCACTCCTGAAAAAGGCGGCAAAGAGGTGCGCACTGCAGCAGGACAAGACTTGGCACAGTTTCTTAATAATATTGCCCCGGGCACTGATATTAAGGGAAAGATTGTAGAGCTTAATGAGTATTTTGAAAACCCCCTCTCCGAAGAAGAGGGAACACCGGGCCAACAAATTAGTCGGACCATTTCCAACCTAGTTTTTTATAAGACTCTCACGAATATCATCACAAATTTTAACGCATCATCGGCAGGCTTTGCGTTTGAATCTTTCTTGGCTGTTTTGCTTGATGCTGAAACTGGAAAACAAATCCCCGCAGGTGGTGCTGGAACTATTGCTGATATTGTGATTGAAAAGGGCGGCCGCCCAATCTCTCTTAAGCTTTACAAAGAGGGGCAATTAAAAGTTGGCGGCTCTTATAAGCAGTTGGTTGATGATCTTACGGGTGAAGGAGAAATTGATGCCGGTTTTATGGAATATATCGTTGTAACCAAAGATTTATCGGGGGAAGGACTGAAGCAAGAAGGGAAGTTAAACTTCTATGGTTTCAACTTCACCCTCCAAAATGTGCTGGAAATTCTGGCACTTAAGAGAAAGGAGATTAACCACCTCTTACGCATCCCTTCGGTCTTTGCCACGGATACGGCCCAATTGGAACAGATGGTAGCAGAGGGTGGCGGCTTAGCGGACTTACTTAAGATGCCGGGCCGCACCGCGGTAAACCTTAAGCCTCTAGTAGATACTTTTATTCAGAGTGTTAAAGATTCTATGGGAAGCGCTGGATTTCAAGACCAGACGATTGGAGAATTCGAAACCGAATTTGGAAATTTAGTGGACACTGAAACAGGAACCTTTAAAGGCACCGAGGAACGAGCAGCCCCCACTCGCTTTGGATATGCCAAACCTACCGTGGGAAGAAGAAATCTTATTAAACAGATTAATTTTGCCACTCCCGAGGAGGTGGAAATATTTACACAAATATACACCAAGGGCGCAGATGCGGCCGTTAAGCAGCGAGCCAAGCTGGGCAGTCGAGGATCGGCACGGGGACAGAAACTTAAAGAATTGAAACTCATGGCGGGCCCCAAGTCTCTGAAGAGGCTGCTCCAGCTTCGAAGCGAAGCATCGCCGGAACTCTTTGCGATGGCTCTTCAAAGCACCGAGGGATATCTTATGAATCGCCAATTTGAACTGGCCAAGGGAGACTTAGGAAAGCTGGGGAGCATCAGCAGCCAAGACAACATCTTCCCCTATGGAGATTTTGATATCGGCACCATTGAGATCGGCGCCGCAAAGATTCAAGACATGCTGGATCGTTCTATTACTAAAGTCAATGAATCAATATTTGTTATCTTTAGCGATCTTAAAAATCTCTCTAGTAATCTAAACTCCTACGTGGCCGGAGGGCTAGAAAACGATTCTCTCGCCACCGACGCTAAAGAAGATGCCGAAGACATTGCGAGTGGCACGGAAGAAATACGTGATACAGAATAAATAACTTGACATAATCTTAATATGCGCTTATAATATATACACAACCGTGAGGTACCAATGGGTCGCGAATACGACGACAATCAGACACTACAACAAAAGATAATGAATGGAGCAAACAAGCTAGCAGACAACGTTGCTTCCACACTCGGCCCGAGAGGTCGAAGTGTCCTCCTTCAAGAGAAGGGCCAGACGCCCTTCATCACAAAGGATGGTGTGACAGTTGCGGCTTTTGTTGCATGTGATGACCCCTTTGAAAATGCTGCCGCACAGGTCATCAAACAAGCTGCTGTCGAAACAAACAATACCGCTGGTGATGGCACAACAACGGCGACAGTGCTGGCCCGCGCTATCTTACGAGAATCACAGAGGTTTATAGCATCTGGCGTATCACCCACAGAACTTCAGCGTGGGATTCAGATAGCTACCAAGGAGGTGTTAGAAAACCTTAAAAGATCTTCGCGTCCAGTAGCGAGCCTCGATGACATTGAACATATCGCAACTATCGCTGCAAACAATGACCGCTCAATTGGAAAGCTGATATCATTGGCGGTTGATCGCGTAGGCCAAGATGGCTCCATCACAATCGAAGAGTCTAGGTCACTAGAAACCTCACTGGATGTGACGGAAGGCTTTAAGTTTAATGCTGGCTATTGTGCTGGTGCTTTCATCACGGATGAGCGCCGAGCAGTGATGCACCATGACGAACCGTTACTGCTGGTTACAGACTATAAGATTTCCAGCGTCGAACAGATACTCCCAGTGTTAGAAATGGTGGCTCGTGAAGGCCGACCTCTCATTATAGTCGCAGAAGACGTTGAAGGACAGGCCCTGGCCGCGATGATCATGAATGCAATGCGTGGCACCCTTAAGATTGCAGCAATCAAGGCACCCAACTATGGCGCAGAGCGCCGTCAACTGCTTGACGACCTTGCGACGTCAACCGGTGCAACATTTATCACCCGAGAATCCGGCATCAAGTTAAACAATGTTCAAATGAAACACTTCGGCTCCGCAAAGTTTATTGAAAGCAGCAAGCATCAAACAACAATTGTCGGTGGTAATTGTGATGGTGAAACAATTGAGGCTCGTATTGAAACACTCAAAGCCGAGATTGAACAAACAGAATCACTAGAAGAAGCAAACCAACACCAGCAGCGCATTGTGCGTTTGGCCTCCGGCGTAGCTGTGATTCGAGTCGGCGGCTCAACCGAGGTTGAAATGACCGAACGCAAGCACCGTATTGAGGATGCTCTAGAGGCAGTAAGATCTGCGCAGGAAGAGGGAGTTGTGCCGGGCGGTGGTGCCGCACTTCTGAGGGCCTCACGCGGCCTAATGATTATTACAAGTGGCGAAAATTGTCATGTAGACCAAGGAATAGGCGCCGCGGTCATACAAGAGGCCTGCAAAGAACCAATTCGACAAATGGCATTGAATGCAGGCGCCTCTCCCGATCTGATTGTCTCACAAGTTTCGGCAGCAGACAGCGGGGAGGGCTGGGATTTCCGCAATGGAGACATGACAAACCTTTTCGATGCCGGAATAATAGACCCAGTAAAAGTTACTAGAACTGCCCTGCAAAATGCTGCAAGCTGTGCGGGAACACTAATTACTACTAACTTTGGAATTATACAAACGGAGGATTAATACGTGCAAGAAGGAGATTTAATTTATATCCCACAAGATGTTTTATTGTTCGATAGAAACAACAAATACATCGAAAAGACAGAAAAGCCCATCGTCGGCGTTCTTATCGAAGAAATACCAGTAGGCTCTAGCTGGATGGGCGGCAATTATATTGTTTATGCCCGCGGCCGCGAAGCCGCAGTGGCAATCAGAAACGTATACCCCATGGAGAGCAAATGCTAATAAAACTTACTGAAGTGTGTGTCAACGGAACATATTCAACAAGTCAAAATTACTTACTAAAAGAAATATTTATAAATCCTGACCACGTAATAATGATTCGCGAAGAGGCGCGAATCAAACAACTCAACGAGCAGGGCCATGTCCACAAGGATCTTAGCCCGAGCCATGAGTTTTCAAAATTAACTATCAACAGAGGCAATACAGGGACAGAAATTGTGGTGGTTGGGGCCCCGTCCCACATTGAAACAAAGTTAAATAAACCTCGCAAGAAACAACTTTTAAATGGATAATAAAATGGATAAACAAGATAGAGTCATGCTGCAATACTCGGTGCAGCTAGATGAAGTGCCGAAAGAACTTAAGCGGTTAATAGAAAAAGCAAATATTTTAACACGAGGAAGTCTTGCTGCTAGATTTAAAAAATTAATAGCAACGGATACAGCAGAGCTTTTGCAGGAGATGGCGGCTAGCGATATTAGTCGAGTGCGCGCCACATTAGCAAATGTTGATATTATTTTATCAGATGCTGAGAATATCATAAATGGTTACATTTCGATGAGCGCGGAAGAAGGGCAGCAAATACAAACAGAACGAGAGATAGAGCCAGCCATAGATATTGCAGATGACTTAGATAATATATTGGACTCCTCTGGTCTATCAGAAACAATAAGCTTATTTAAACAGCAGCAAGGTCTACAAGATGCAGCGAAGCCCGCTAAAGACTCCTCCAGCAAATAAATTTGATTGTATAGGGGCCATCAAGGAAAAGATACCGTCCGGGGCAGTGATTCATTCTTTTTTGTTTTATGATGGTGTCATAGAGTTTAATTTGGCCTCGAATGCCCGTTTTGTTGTGGCACATACAAACCGATATGTTGTTTATGAATTTTGGCGTTGTGCAACTCTTGATCCAGAGAAAGTATCTACTTTCGCAGAATATTTTTTTCCTGTTGAAAATAAAAGAATGTTTGAGGTCTATCAGACTAATTTTACTACATATGTGGACCCTTTCGTAAGGGCTGCCACCTTTTTTATGTTAAATCAGTGTTCCGACAACAGCCTTGTCTCATCAGGAGATCTACAGTACACCGAATGCAATCCATTAATGCTTTCGCACTTAAAAAGTTTTTCCCCTCAAAATTTTCATTTACAATTTGATAACAATGACAATTTTATCGAGAGCATCCAAAAGGTCGATAATGAGAATTATATTTTGATACGCCTTGGACATTGCACATTAAATTTGTTCGAAGAAGGAAAATCCGCAGGAGTTGAGGACACAAAGATTTACCATAAAAAAATTAAAGAATTTTTCGAAACAACAGATAAAAAAGTTATTTTGTTATATTATGCATCCCCTAGGGTGTTTAAGTGGTACAAAGATAGCAATATAACGATGATTAATAAGTGGGGCATCGAAACGAACAAGAGATCTGAATGTAAAGAAGTATTAATTGCTAACTTCTAACAAAGTCCAACTATTTATAATGTCGGAGAAAATTAATGGATATTTCTACAGGTAGTTGGTTTAAGTATCTTCGTGAAGAAGTTTTAACAGAGGGTCTAAGAGACATCGGTCTCCCCGAATATGTCGTCGAT
>Ga0098039_1001180_pt1 | contig 10436 bp, 16 predicted proteins | sample 6_EtaG_FD_75047 | JGI IMG/M metagenome (GOLD analysis project Ga0098039, IMG submission 75047) | Marine viral communities from the Subarctic Pacific Ocean - 6_ETSP_OMZ_AT15160 metaG | ecosystem: Environmental > Aquatic > Marine > Oceanic | place: Pacific Ocean | collected 2015-01-08 | reverse complement strand
GAGGCTTTTCGCGGTGAGCGCGAGCTGTTCGCGGTGAGCGCGAAGCGTCTCGCGGTTACCGCGAGGGTCGCTGATCTGTGGATAAACCGTTTCCTCGATGCCGGCCGCAGATTCGACAATCAAACCGGCTTTTCCGAGTTCGTCGAGGTGGTTCGCTGTCGCAGACCAGGAACGGCCCGTCCACACGCGGACCTGTTCGCGGCTGGTGGCCGGCACCATCCCGGTCGCGTAGTCGGCGGCCAGGAGCAACTCCAGGAACAGGCCGCGGGCCTGCCACGACAGGTCATCGGTTACGGCGGCTAGCTCGGCGTGATGCACGACGGTAAACAGGGTCATTTGCAGTCGCAGCCCGATGACGCGCCGCACAGCGGGCACTGGTTGCGCGGCGGGTGGGTCAGGTGGTCGCCGTAGTCTGTGAAGTCCAGTTCACAGTCCTCGCACAGCCGGCGGTCATGGGGCGGCCCGGTAATGCCGACGTCGTTACAGGTCTGGCAGCGGCTCACCGTTGCTCGTACAGCCCGTCGAGGGCGCTCCAGGTCAAACCGTTGGCGAGCAGCTGCGCGGCGGCGTCATGGTCGAAACAGCGCCGATTAGGGACGCATGGAAACGCTGCGGCGACGGCGGCCAGCGTTCGGGTGTACGGCCACCCGGCCTTCTCTAGGACGTAGTGGTCGTCACCGTTGGCCTGTGGCCCCCAGTACAGGATCGACGCGTGCGACGCGCCGGCGCCCTCCCCTACGCCGTACGGGTCGGCGAGGATCGTGCCGTCGTCGGCCAGGTAGTTCTCGTCGGTCGTTATGTGCAGGTACTGACCGGCGGCGGTGGCGGTGCCGGCCACGGCGAACGACGCGGCGATGATCGTCAGGGCTAGTAGGCGTTTCACGGGTTGCAACTCCAATGGTCGAAGCCTTGCGGCGTGTTGTATGCGAGCCAGGCCGAAACGGCGAGCTGGTCGATCGGGTTCCAAATGTCGCCGCCGTTTCGGTAGCCGGCCGCGTTGGCTTTGGCGGCGCGGGACGGCCAGTACCCGTCGAGGTGCTGCATCAACCCTTTCGCGTACATGCCGTTAGCGGCCCGATTCGGGTTCTCGGCGTCCCACAGGCCATCGGATTCACAGTCGATGATGTGGAGGACACGGCCGACGTCGACGCTCCGAAACCAGGTTGCGACGTCTGGGCGCCATGCTTCGATCTCGTCGCGGAACATGACGAGCAGCGAATCGACGGGCGTGGATGGTGCGGCCGTAACCGTTCCCCCGATCGGCACGGCCTCACCATCCACAGGGGTGGGCGCTGGCCGGGCCGTAGGGTCCGGCGGGCTTGCCGTGGTCGCCGGAGGCGTCGCGGCCAGCACCCGATCATGGGCGACGCGGCGCACGGTGGCGGCGTCGTCGCCGAGTTGTTTCGCATCGCACGCGACCGCTATGACAGCCACGAACAGACCTGTTCCCAGTCGGAGGGCCGCGCTACGTGAACCTCGACGCCGGGGCAGTTCTCCAGGGCGCCGACGATGTCGCGCTGTGTCGGCGACAGGCGCCCGGTTTCGCGTTTCAGCTCCAGGAACATGACGCGCGGCGGCCGGATCAGCACCAGGTCGGGGAAACCCGCGTTGCTGCGCCGCGAATCGGGGTTGTGGTACACGTACCAGCCGAACAGGTCTGCGGCTTCGACGACGGTGGCTTGCCATGACGCTTCGGTGACCAGACCCGATACGGCGTCAGTTCGCGGTGGGCGCGGCATCGCCGACCAGTTCCTTGATGAGTTCCGGCAGGATCGCGTCGAGCTTGTCGTACAGGTTTCGGGCGAGCATGCCCGGAAGCGGCAGCGCGTAGCCCTGCGCGGTCAGTTTCGCTTTCAGAACGCCTCGCGTCTTCGGGTCGAGGCTGTTCAGCATTTCCTTCATGGCTTCGGTCGACACCGGGTCTGGCGGTGTCACTGCCGGCGCCTCCGGCGGGGTGCCGGCCAGGTGAAGCTTCGCTACGGCGGCCGGCGACATCGGAGGCGCAGGCGGGGCGGCGGCGGTGACGCCGGTCTGGTCGGGTTCGTCAGTGTCGCCCTCGATGCCGGAACCGTCGGCGTAACCCATCAGCCCGAGGGCGCGGCCCAGAGCCTGGGTCATGGCGCGGTCCGGGTCGCGGGTGTCGCGTGCGCCCTGAGCGCCGGGTATCGGCGCACGTAGCGCCCGTGTGCCATACGCGCGGGCGAGGATCCTGTGCGTGGCGATCTCGACGACTTCGCAGCAGCCGACGACGCGGGCTACGTCGCCGACCTGGTCCTCGGTGAACGACTGGTGCAGCCCGTACTCGGCGGCGGGATAGTCGGCTCGGAACGCGGCGAGCTTGTCGGCGACTCGGACGATGTCCATCAGGCGACCTGTCGACGGTCGGCGGCGGCGAGGGCGACGGTGGCGGTGACGCCGTAAGCGGTGAGCCGGTGGACCTGCCCGCTGTTGCCGGGGCTGGTTTCGGTTTCGACGACGGGGCCGCCGTGGAACTCGCGTTTGAGTTCGACGAGGCCGCTGTCGCGTAGCTCGCCGAGCCGCGTGCAGGTCTGGTTCGCCGAGATCGGGTTGCCGGCACCGTTCACGACGAGGCCGCTGGTCGCCAGGTCGTAGCCGGTGTACCCGCCGTCGGGCCACACCGCGTACATGGCGAGCAGTATCTGTGCTTTCTGAGAACCGGACCGGACCGTCGAGGCGGCGCGGTGGCTGGTCAGCGGGTGTGCATCGGAAACCGGGCCTCCGGTCTGGTCCCACAGGGTCGGCGCGCGTGTAGCGCCCGTCGCCATGTCGTCAAGCGTCCGTGTTTGCATTAGTGCCCCCCTAATGTTTCCGCGGACGTTACATCACGGGCCGACCCGTTTCGGCCATACCCCGAAAACGGCGACAGACCCGCCCTTTCGGGCGGGCCTGTCATGGCGGCCGGGTCTAGCCGCCGCTGGGGTGGTTCTCTATGAAGTCGGCGTAAGCCTCCGGGCTGTTCAGCACGATGGTGATGCCGCCGGACGCGGGTTCCGGCCCCTTACCGATCGTCATGCTGATGGTCCCGACGAGGGTGCCAACGGCGACCAGGAGGCCGGTCACGGCTGCGATCAGCTTGGTCATCTTCGACATGGGTTCGCCCTAGTTCTAGTTGTAGAGGTAGTCGTGGCTCCAGGAGCGGGTTTCCAGCGCCGACCAGAGGCGCCAGAGCATGTCCCACATCTCGTCGGACCGGCCGTAGAGATCCTCGGTGCGGCCCCATACGTCGTGACCGTGGTTCCACAGGTCGTCGATCTGCCACTGTTCGATGCCGCCGCCGCTGTCCATACGGACCCGCAGTTCGGTCACCTGCCGGGTCAGCTCGTCGATCTGCCAGTCCAGGCCGTTCTCGAGATCCTCGAGCTTCCATTCGATGTCGACGCCGGCGTTCTGGCGGCCCTGGATCTCGGCGACCTGCCTGACGAGGTCGGTTACCTGCCAGGTGATGTCGACCTCGGCGTTGTCGCCGCCGACCATCTCAGCGAAGCGGCGTTCCAGCTCGTCGGTTTTCCATTCGAGGTTCGAAACGCTGTCATAGATCGCATAGAACTCGCCGGCCCTGACGAGGATGTCGTCGAGCTGCCACTGGACGTCGTCGAGGTCTAGGCGCACCTGGTCGACGCGTTCGGTGTTCGTGCTGATCTCAGCCCACGCGTACGCCTGGTCCTGGTACTGGACGCGCAGGTTCTCGATCTCGGAGAACATCTGGCTGGTTCGCGTGTCCAGCTCGTTAGCCAGCGACACCGCGCCGGCCAGCTCCTCCACGGCGTACGCCATGTCGCCGACCGCCTGCGAGTTGTCGTCGATCTGGGCGCGGATCATCAGGCCCTGCCAGGTGATGAAGCCGACAGCGATGAGCACCGAAACAAGGGTGCCGAGGTTGAGCTGCGGGAGTTTCCACTGCTTCCAGCTGGTCGCCTCGGCGGCCGGCTCGTCGCTCACTTCACCAGCGATGGCGACTTGTCGCCGACGAGTTTCTGCGCGGCGAAGCCTTTCGCGAGCGCCAGAACAGCGGCGAGGCCGGATGCGGCAGCAGCCTGAACGGTGCTAACCGACAGGTCGATGCCTGCCGAGCTGGCGAGAAGCAGAGCGGCGAACGACTGCACCCATGTCATGGCGCAGCGTTCCAGGAGGTCGAGGTAAGCCTTCATTCGTCGTCGCCTTTCGTCGCTGCGACCTGTTGTTCGAGTTCGTCGAGCCGTTTCAGGATCATGGTGGTCCCGTTGAAAACCCATGTGGCCAGGCCATCGAGTTTTTCTTCTAGTTCTGGTGTCAACTCATCCTCCGTTGTCGTGCCGTCCGGGAATGGTCCCGGGAACGGCCCTCTAATGGTCGTGGCTTGGTGGTGCCAGGGTTCTTTCGGGACGGTCGTGTGCAGCCCGTTGGCGCGGAGCAGGTCGTGGACGTCGTCCCAGTCGAGCTTCCAGTGGTGGGTCAGGTCGACGGCGTAGACGTAGCCGTCCTCCTGCGCCATGTGCCACGAACCGCGGAACGTGAACCCGCCCCTGGTCCCTATGATCCGGTCAGGGTTGGCCGCCATGTTGTAGCCCGGCTTGCCGGCCTTGTAACCCGCGTAGAGGTGTTCCTGTTCGCTTCGGGGGCGCCCAGCGGACTCTATGCGCAGGTGGGCGCGGAGGACGTCTGAGCGCCTATAAGCGCGACTCAGGCGAAAAGCGAGCAGCGGTTCGAGCAGCTGGACGTTCTCGTCGCCGTCGTCCTTGAACTGTTCGAGGTAGTCGAGGTCGTGCTGATAGCCGGTGTACGTCATGTCGGCGGCGGCGGCCCGGTAATCAGGCCATCGTCCTGCACCTCGGCGTCGGCCCACAGCTGCCGGCAGAACGTCAGCGCCTCGGCTTCGGTTATCTCTGTGACGTCCCACACCTCGAGGCCGGCCAGGTCGGCGGTCTGGATCAGGTAGCCGACGCGGTAGCCGTCGGCGTCGACCGCCCAGCTCGCCTCGGCGTCGCCGCCGCGGTCCGCGATGGTTCCCTCCGGGCCTGTCCCCCAGGTTCCCTCCGATAGTTTCCACTTCAGATACGTCATGTCGGCAACTCCATCGCCGGGTCAGCTTGTCGGGCCTCGCGGGCCGCCATTAGTTCGTCGAGTAGCCCGATCTGCCGCATCGAATCGAGCTGCGCCCATCCGACGCTGCCCGACAGGATCTGGAGTTCAGTCTGCCTGGTCAGCCGCTTCTCCCAGTATTCGGGTTGCGCGTGTTCGATCTCGTCGCGGGTGTAGTGCTGGCTGCTGTCGAAGATGTCCTCCAGTACCGCCATTTCGCGCAGCGCGCCGCCCATCACGATGCGGGTCTGTTCGAGTCCAACCCGCTTTTCTTCGGCTTCTATAGCGTCGATCTCGTCGCCGGTTGCCAGCAGGCGGGTGATCTCCACCTCGGCTTTTCGGACGCTCAGTTCGGCCATCCGCAGCTTGTAGGCCGTGTCCTGGATCTCGAGCATCAGCTGGTAGAACCTCATCTCCGGGGTGTCGTGCTGGCCAATCACAAAATGGATCAGCTGGTACCGGCTTCGCGGCTGCTGGACTTCCCGTATCGCGTCGTCGAGTTGCATTACAGGGCGGCACAGTTGGCGAACGCGGCTGGGCTGTACGGGGCGAACGACAGGCCCGTGGAAAGCGTGGTGCGTGAATCGTCGGAGAACGCGAACTTGTCGACCGTGGTGACGTTGCCGCCGTCGTCGCCGCCGCCGACGTAGCCGGCGGTCCCGGAGTTCGCCATGCCGCCCGGTCCGTTGCCGTCATACGACAGTCCCGTGCCGAGCGTGGTGCGCGAATCGTCCGAGAAAGCGAACTTGTCCACCGTGTTTACGTTCGAGCCGGTCCAGCCGCCGCAGAAGTAGCCGGCGGTGCCGCTGTTCGCCATAGCGGCCGCGCTGGACCTAGCCGCCGACAGGCCCGTGCCGAGCGTCGACCGTGAATCGTCGGAGAACGCGAACTTGTCGACCGTGGATCGCACAGGCGGGTACCCGCCGCCGAAATAGCCGGCGGTCCCGGAGTTCGCCATGCCCGACAGCCACTGTCTCGCTATCGACAGGCCCGTGCCGAGCGTCGTGCGGCCATCGCCGGGAAAGGCGAACTTGTCGACCGTCGACACGTTCGCCGCTTCCTTCCCGCCGCCGAAGTAGCCGGCGGTCCCACTGTTCGCCATAGCGCCTTCGCTGTACCTGGCGGCCGACAGGCCGTTGCCGAGCGTCGACCGTGCGTCGGTGGACGCCGCGAACTTGTCGACCGTGTCGACCCGGCCCGCACCCTCGACGCCGATGGCGACATAGCCGGCGACGTTGCTATCGGCCATGCCTGCGCCTGAGTCGCTGTTCGCCGACAGGCCGGTGGCGAGCGTCGACCTGGCATCGTCGACGAACGTGAACCTGTTTACCGTCGTGAACGCGCCGCCGCTGCAGAAGTAGCCCGAATGCTGCACGGTCGAACCGTCGAGGCCGTTCAGCCAGGTCGAAACCATCGTCGCGGGGCGGCTGCGCGCCCCATACCGGAGGCTCACTTGTCGATCTTGTTCACGTAGCCGTGAATGACGACCTCGTTCGCTGTGCCGGCGAACGCTTTGATCGTCAAGCCGTTCTGGAGAAGCAGCCCTGGGACGAGCAGCATTAGGCCCGATTCTGTCGGGACGGTCTGTTCGATGTTGCCGGTCGGTTCGGTCGCTTCGCCCCATTCGAGCGTCAGCTTGATGTCGGCGCTGTGGGCGTTCACGGCGTACAGCCACACCTCCTCGAGGTCGGTCGTACCCGAAACGGCGGTGTGTATGAGCGTGCCGGCGGTCGCGGTCGCCGCGACGAGGATGCCCTTGCCGTTGGTCGACGCCGACAGGAGTTCTTTGGAATAGGTAGCCATGGTGGGTTCTCCCTAGAGGAACATTTCGAGGCCGACGATGAGGTTCATGTCGGCCGGGTCGGAACTCGCGGCGACGGTCTGCGTCGACCCGTCGGAAAACTCGAGGCCGCCGCTGTCCAGCACGATCCGGTTATTCGTCAGGTCCATGATCATGGGGAGTACCTCGCCGGTGTCGCCGGTCTGGCCCTCCTTGATCTGTGCTATCAGGTAGTTCCGTAGCAGGTTCTGGTCGGCGCTGGACAGCACCTCGCCGGCTGTGAACGCTGCCGGCACCCCGGCGAAAGTCTGCTGGGCCATGTTTGTCTCCTATGGGGCGAGCTTGTTCTCGTCGAGCAGCCCGTCGATCGTCGAATCTAGGATAAAGAACTGCGAAGCGCCGGAACCCGACGTCGTGAGGCGCATCGTCCAGTCGCCCGGTGTGATGTCGTGCCTGACGCCTTCGATCCGGACCGTTTCCAGGAGGGCGACGCTGGCGCCGGCCGGTTGGAACTGGATCGACACGCCGTCCCACACGCCGAGCTTCGCCACCTTTTCGGCCTGCGCGTCGGTCATGGCGCGCGGCTTGCAGTCCATCGACGAAATCCTTAGCACCGGCGTCGAATGCAGGGCCACGAAGTTCTTGCAGGCCGCCAGAACGTCGGCGTTGTTCAGGTTCAACAGGTTGCGGCGCACGATGGTTCTGATGCCGTAGGCGGGCTGACCGATGACGTTCTCGTCGTAGGTCTGGTCGTCGCCGGTCGACCCGGCGTAGATCCCCCTGGTGTAGAGCAGCTCGCTGCCGAACTGCACAGTCGTTTTCGTGAAGTCGGGGCGCTGTGATTCGGCGCCAGATGTGCCGCCGAACGTCAACCCGGTCGCCGTGGACGACGCGAACCGTTTCTTGTAGGTGAGGACGTTCCCGCGGTACGTCGACGCCGCCGCGGCGCCGCCGGGGATGCCGTGCCGGCAGTAGATGGCGCCGTCCTCGGACTGGGCGAGGCGCGCCAGGTACGTCGACGTTTGGAGGCGCGCCACAGTTTCGGCCGCCATCGTCACCTCCGAGGTGTCCACAGCGCGGTCCACAGGGCTGGATTCGTCCGGGTAGTCGACCTGGGCGTTGTCCAGCACGGCGGTGAAGCGCGCCGAACCGACCTGCTCGGCGAACGTCGCGTTACCGGTCACGCCGTTGATGTCGTCGACCAGCTCGGTGCGGGCCAGCTTCGACAGGCCGTCGCTGGCCTTGACCTGGAGAACGCTGCTTTTCGAGTCGGGGAACACGACGTCGATGTCGTCGCACAGGCCGCGGAACAGCGGTGTCGGTTGCGCCGCCGAGTTGAGGTAGACGAGGACGCGAACTTCGCTGTTTATCCACTGGGCGTCGGAGTAGGTGCCGCCCGACAGGGGGCCGTATTTCGCGTCGTCGTTGTTCAGGGCGATGCGGGCGGTGCCGGCCGTGAACGTGTCGAGGACGCGTTGGCGGCCGACGTTGATGTTGATGGCGCGAACGTCGGCGGTGACGTCGCGGAACGACCCGTCGAGGTGTATTTGCACCAGGAACGTCGGCGAGGCCATCGGCTAGTTGGCGCCCTGCTGCCAGTGCGGCGGGAGCGGGCCGTTGCCGTCGACGTATTTACCGATCGCGTCGACCACTTCCTGACCGGACACGACACCGTTGACGACGACGTTGACCGTCGGGCCGGCGGGATGGCCCGACCCTGCCGGCGGTGTCGACGGTGTGATCCCCAGCGTCGCGTAGAACGCGTCCAGCTCGTCGCCGGTCGTGAACGATGGCGGCGAGAACTCCGAATATGTGCCGGGTGGCCCACCCGTCGGAGGACCGGCCGGCGGCACGAAGCCACCGCCCGCGCCAGGAGGCGTTCCTGGCGGCCCGAAGATGGGCGGCCCAGCGGGCGGCACGACGCCGGCACCCGGCGGGATCAGGGGCGACGGGACCATTGCGCCGGCGGCACCGTAGAACACCGCGCCGGCGGCGCTACCGGCTGTTTCCCAGTCGCCGCGATCCCAGTCCGGGTTCAGTCGCCCCAGTTCACTGCCCTCGGCGGCGTCGATGCCGCGCTGAAACGACGTTCGGGCATCGGTGCCGGCTCCGAAGAAGTAGTTGCCAATAACCGGTATACCTGTCTGGATGGCTGAACCGATCGGATTTATAAACCATGATGTGCCGTCCTCGAACACGGCTACCGTTTTTTTAGAGAACTCGGAGGTGATTGCTTCGCCGGCCAGCTCGCCCAGGGCCGCCCACCCAGGATCCTCGAAGAACTCGCGGAGCGACGGCATCACTTCGTCGTTTAGGTGTGTAACGACGGCTGTGAACGCCGGCAGCAGCGCGGTGCCGATCTGTGTCTGGATAGCGTCCCATTCGCCGGCGAGAAGCTTCGACTGGTTCGTGGCCGAATCGGCTGTCCGCTCAAAATCGCCCATCTGGACGGTCGTCTGCTCCAGGATCACCGCGTAGGCGGCCAGCGCCTTCTGCTGCGGCGTCAGCGCGTCCTTCGTGCTGGTGATGATCCCCTGTTCGAGCGCCTTGGCTTTCAGGGTGGCAGCGTCGAGCAGCACACCGAACCGGCGCAACGGTTCAGCCTCGCCGCGGAGGCCGGCCTGGATCGCTGTCAGCGTTTCCTCGACAGACGCGTCATTGAACGACGACATGTCGCCGGCGAGGCCGACCAGCGTCGTCGCCATTTCAGCCGAATCGGAGGCGGTCATCCCCATAGCGGTGCCGAGCGTCCCGATCACGCCGGTGGCTTCCAGGGCGGCGCGTTCGGTGACGCCGAAACTATGCAGCGACGTTTCCGCGAAAGCTTCGATCGCTTTCGACGATTCGCCGAAAACTACGCGGTTCTTGCTCAGGGATTCTTCCATCGACGCGGCTTTGTCGATCATCGGTTTCAGGGCCGCAGCCGCACCGACAGCGACACCGGCGAGCGCGCCGAACCCGATGCCGGCCATACGCGTCGCCTTCATCAGCTTGTCGCTCATCAACGACGAACCCTTGGCAACCCGCTTGAACGACTTCTCGAGGTTGGTCGTGCGCCCAACGAAGTTCGCCGTGAACGTCCTTACTGCCATTAGCGGGCCAATCCTTTCAGAACGTCCTCGATCTGTTTCGTATATTCCTTCTGGATGAATCCCCGCATTTTGATGATCGTCGGATAAAGGACGTAACCCTTACGGCCGCGATGGTGGGGGAACTGGCGGGTGGTCGACTTGCGGCCGCCGCCGAACTCGACACCGAAAAAGATTGCGCCGGGGGCCGGCCTGTTCTTGCGGCGGGACACGGCAGCCTTCGGGCTGGCACCGCCGCCTTGTATCTTCGGAACTGGCCCGACCGGCGTTTTCAGCGACGGGACGATCGTCTGGTACTGGGCGGCGTGGAAAACTGTTCGGCTGCGTAGTTTCATCTGCACCAGCACCGTTTTAGCAATCTCCCTCGAGCCGTGGCTTACCGCCCTGCGGGTTTCCGCAGGTGCGCGTCGCAGATCCCGCAGGAAGTCGTCCATGCCGAACATCTCGATGGCTACCCCGGATTTCCTCTCTATCGGGGTTCGTGCCAT
>Ga0098039_1001175_pt1 | contig 10441 bp, 7 predicted proteins | sample 6_EtaG_FD_75047 | JGI IMG/M metagenome (GOLD analysis project Ga0098039, IMG submission 75047) | Marine viral communities from the Subarctic Pacific Ocean - 6_ETSP_OMZ_AT15160 metaG | ecosystem: Environmental > Aquatic > Marine > Oceanic | place: Pacific Ocean | collected 2015-01-08 | reverse complement strand
TGATGGAGATCAGGATACATATACTGAGGCTGGTTCTGAATTGCCAGTGACATCTGCTGTAACTGATTGGGTAACAACTGAGATAACATTGAGTGTATCTAACTGTTATTCATTAAGATTAAGATTTTTTAGTGATGGAACTACACCAGCTAATTTTGAAATTAATGATATATCAATAGTATATAGATTAAAGCCAGTGAAATAATATGACTAGACAAGAAAGAATAGCTTTACATAAGAAACAAGAGAGATTGCAAGTTAAAAGTGGTGCTCCTCTTATTGGCGAATTGAAAGAAGGAATTCCAATACTGAGGTCAACTACAGAGGGTGTAGTGGAGTATGTGAGGTATAAAGATGTATTATATAAGAAAGTATTAGATCGTGTTTAGTTACAGTAAACATAAAAGCTTTATGTTTTTAGGAATAAAGTTTTTAACTTAGAATGAATAAAAAGAGGTAATATCATGGCAGTTTATGGTGCAGGAAGATCAAGATTTCTCGCTGATTATCAACAAGAAAAAGTTGCAGAACAACAAAGATTAGAAGATGAGTATGCTGCAGCAATAAGGGCAAGACAGGTAGAGGCAACGAGAAAATCCTGGTGGAGTGGTGGCTTAGGTTTGCTTGGTTCGTTAGCCCTTGGTCCTCTGGGTTTGGTAGGCGGCTATGCATTAGGTAAGCTTATTGGGGGTAAAGGTAGAGAGTGGGAAAGTGGAGGTTGGAAACCTTGGCAGAAAGAAGGTCAAAGAACAGAAGATGTAGGTATGACTACAGGTAAAGGTGAATTTGGTAAATGGCATAAGCAGTCAGGAAGAAGTAGGGCACTTGCAGAACAGCGTGGACTTGAGACTATGGATAGAGAGGATTATCAAAAAGATTTTGCAGACATAGGAAAAGTAGGTTTACAAGCTTATGTAGGTGGTGGTGGAAAATTTACTAAAGGCTGGGGAGGGGTAGAAGAGTTTGATCCGTGGAATTGGGATCCAGGTTTATTTGCTTCAGCTGAGTCAGAAAAAACTTTGGGTGAGTTAGTATTTGAGAATCAACCAACAACATCTAACACAGCTAAAGAATCTATAGATCCTGACTTTTTAGAAGGAATACTTAAATAGTATGCATATTACTACTAAAGCAGTATTTGAATGGGATGATTCCCTTAAGAAGTATGTAGAGATACATAATGAGGGCTATGAGTATTCTGGAGAGATTGCATGTGCAAGCAAGCTATCAGAATGGTGGAATGTTCTCAGGGGTATTGGTCATACAGCTGTATATGGTATATTGCCTGAAGATTTAGAATATTTAGGTCCTGGACCTGCACAAGAACATGGTAAAAAAAAAGTGGAGGACCTGTGGCATATAGCTCAATAGCAACTGGTAAGCCTTTAACTGTTGATAGTCTTGGTTTTTGGAAGGACTACGAGACAGCTGGTGGTTCATGGAAAGATTGGCAGGAAGTCAAAACAATGTTCGATCCCTATCAAGGTTGGGAGAGAGAGGAGCTTAAAGCAGGTGCTAAGGCAGAAACTGCAGATTTGCAATCAACTTGGGATTTGGCAGGAGAACAATTGGGAGCAACTTGGGGATTACAAAAAGGACAGCTTAAAGAAGCTTCTAAATTACAGCTAGGACAATTAGAAAAGACTTGGGAAGAGAAACAACAACAACTAGGAGAAACTTGGCAGCAAAAACGTGGACAACTAGGAGAAACTTGGGGATTAAAAAGAGGTGAACTTGGTGCTGGAGCAAGATCAGGATTACTTCAAGGAGGAAGAGCTATGTCAGCTATTGGTAGAGGTGGAATGGCCCAATCTGGACAGGCAACAGAAATGGGGCTTGGTGCTTTAAGGGATATTAGACAACAGTATGGTAGAGGTATGCAAGCAGGTAGATCATCATATGAACAGGCTATGTCAGGTGGGCAGTTAGGTTATGAGCAGGCTATAACAGGTGGTGAAACAGCATATCAGCAGGCTCTAAAAAAAGGAGAGATGGGTTTATTTCAAAGATTAGCCACTGGTCAAATGGGCTATGAACAGAAATGGGCATTAGGTCAACAAAAATTAGGTCAACAACAGGCAGGTATTGCAAGAGGCTTAAGACAAGATATATATGGAACAGAGCAGGAATGGGAGAGAGCACAGAGAAGTCTGTTTGATACCATACTACAGAAAGTAGAAAAAGAAAAATAGCTATGGCAGCAGCAACATTAAGCAGTGCTTTTAAAGCATCTTTTGGTACTATTCCTAGAGATCCAGTTGTAGAGGTAATAGATTTACTATCTAGAATGTATGATAAAGAACTGGACAGAAAAGAAAAGAAAGAAACTTATGCATTAGCTCTGCTTTCGGATGAATTGAGATCTGCTTCTTATGATCTGAGACAAGAAAAGAAGGATTATCGAGAGGCAAAAGATATGCTTGGAAATCTTATAGGAAAAGGAAAATCTGGTACAAATGTAAACTATACTGGACCAGTTAGAAAAGTTGCCAAAGATATAGCTGGTATGTATAGGAATAGCATATTTGACAAAGAGGCTGAAACTGATTTCTATGCAGAAAAAACTTCTGAAGCGATGGATAAGGTTAATTTTATTAATAGAGTTAAAAGTTTTATTCCTGCATTAAGTAAGGAAGAGGGAACTCCAGGGGTATGGGATGGTCCAGATTTTACACCAGAGGCTATAGCTCCTCAGCTTATTGGCAAAGAAGATGCCAAAGGATTAGAGACAGCAATCGAATTAATAAGTAAATGGCAGACTCAACAACCTGAGTTTACTTCTCCAGGTGTAATAGAAGCGATGAATCTTCTTCATGCAAAGTCTAAAGCTCAGGCAGCAGGATATGAAAAGATAGATTTTAATACTCAAGTAACTCGCATACAAAATACTCTAGCACAAAGTGATTTTATGACAAATATGAAAGCTCTTTATACACAGCTTGAAAATAGAGATATAAAAAAAGAAGCATTTAAGAAGACAGTTGTTAATTTATTTCCAACTCCTGATGGAACACATACTTTAGGAAGTATTCTTTCTCCCGAAAGAGGAAAAATAACTGAAAAAACTGATATAGAGCCTTTTTATACAGAAATTGCTGATACTTATACTCTATTTAGCAGTTATATTGAGGGCACAGGTGTTGACGCTTTAGGTTTACTCAGGTTTACAAGTAAGATGGAAGGAATATATAATTCCGACAAAATGAAAAGTCTACCAGAAGCTAGGGCAAGATTCAGACAGTACTTGTTAGACAATTTAAATTTTGATGTATCAAAACCTGATCAATTTATTTTTCCTGAGTATGATGAGGCAGGGGACATAACTCCTAGGGGTGCATCACATGGAGAATCAAAACTTTCTTTAGAACTAGCAATTAAAGGAAGTTACATGTCTAAATATCCAGGTGAGATTACTGAGAAAAATTTAGATGAATTTTTTGGAGATAAGGAAAGACAAAAACTTATAAAAAGTCTTTATATAGAGAGAAATCCAGACTTAGATGATTCCCAAATAAATAGTAATGTTAAAGGAGTTTATGATTCATTACATATGAATATTAAAAAAAAAAAAGTAAAAAAGACGTAATAGGTATTCGTAGTAGGTTAACTGAAAGTGGTTATAGTATAGTTGATGTTACTGCAGACACTGGCTATACAAGTGTATTAGCAGAAGGAAAAGCAAGGATTAGATTAGCAGAACCAATGGCAGAAAAGTTTATAGAGGCAAAAAGTATATTGAAAGATATGGGAATAGATCTTCAGGTTGCTGATACACTCGTAGATTATGGAGTTAAAAAAGAATCATATCAGAAATGGTTAGCTGGTGGAGAGAAAGGTCCTAAGGTAGCAGATCCAGATAGATCATTTCATACTATAGGATATGCTTTTGATTTAGCACAAACTCTTGAAATGAAAAAACCTGAAGTTGCAGAAGTTTTAAGAAGCATAGGGTTAGTTCCGCATGAAACAGAATGGTGGCATTGGTCACTAGAAGAAATATAAAATAGGAGTCAATAATGGGATGGAAAGATAATTGGTTTATAGATGATACAACCAAACAATTGGATTCATTAAATCGTATTAGTGGAGACACAACAGGGGTTGATACAAGTCTTGGTGGTGGATTAGAATCTTATAGAAAATCTTTTGGGCTTGATCCTTTTGGCAGTACAGGAGATACAACAGTAGCTGATACAGGTACTGGTGATGAGGGGAGAGTAGAACCTAGAGAAGAAACATCAGATTATTTGATTCCAGCAATAGCAATAGGTGCTGGAGAATTATTAGGACTAGCTAAAAAAATGCCTGGTATGCCAGAATCATTTAAAGCTTTTGGACATAAGGCTACAAGACTTTCAGGCTCAAAGTCATTAGCATTTATGCTGGCAACACATGCAGCTGATGCTGGTTCAATCTTAGGAAGAAAATTTCTTGAGTCTATCCCAGGTGGAGAAGGTAGGGGCGGGCTTGAAAAGAAATATATAGATATTGGTACTGGTATAGCTGGAGGGGGAGCAGCTTGGGGTACTTATAAGGGACTTCCTGCTCTAACTAATCTTATAACAAAGCATGTCAAAACAGGGATGGCACATCATGTTCTTCCTAAGCTTGTTGAGGAAGCTGGTGTTGCTGCTTATAAGACAGTGATAGATGCTGGAGCTCCAGGTGCATATAAAGGAAAAACAGTAGTAAAACAAGTAATGGAGAAAACGCCTGGATTTAAGAAGGGGACTACTACAGGCAAATTAAGAAAGCATCCTCAGCTTAAGCCTGTTAAGACAATTGTACCAAGTGCATTAGAGAAAAAGGCTGTATTAGCATCTACTAAAGCATCACAAGTGGTAGAGAAAGAACTTGTTGAGTCATTATCAAAGCATATTGGTGAAAAAGGTACAAAGACATGGGCACAAATAAATGCACGACTATTAAAAAATCCCAATGTTGCTTTAAAGCTTGGAAAGTTTTTAGGTAATCGTATGCCAGGTTTGGCTCTTAAATTAACTGCTGGTACTGCAGGTTTAGTTTTTCCAGAGTGGATGTCATCAGTAGCTGGTGGTATTGCACTTGTTTCTGCTGGTTTAGACCTCTATAATGCATCACAATATATACCTGGAATAATGGATATGATATTTGAAGATGATCCTGTTGCATCAGAGGAAGATCAGTTAATAGATAACTTTATTGAAGAAGATAGAAGAGATTATTTTATGCAACAACGATTACCTAAAGAATAATAGATGCCTCATACTTCTGAACATATACCAACATTAGAAGATTACCAGCTTCAACTGGAAAGAGATCGCTCTAGTAAAAAACCACAAGATATAGAAGTAGATTATTTTGGTGGAGCATTAACACCTTTAGCAAGAACTGGCGTAGCTCAAGAGGTTGCCAGTGATAATGCAGCTCTTGATTTCTTTGGTAACTTGCTTTGGGGTGGTGTTAGTGGATTAACGTGGGGAGCTAGTGGTTTTGAAGCTGTAAGAGAAGTTACTAAACAGCCAGAAGAAAAGCTGTGGGATGATATGAATGATTGGGAGAAGGCTGGCTGGGTTACTGGTGAGGGTCTTTCCTTATTTGCTCCTTTCGTAGGGCCATTTGCCTTGCTTGGAAGGGGTGGTCGTATTGCTACCAAAGCTTTAGGTGGTAATAGATATATAAGACAGGCAGCAAAAAATCTAATTGAGAAAGATGGTAGGGTTGCTACTGCAATAGCAAATAACCTTGAAAACTCAGGAGCTCTTCCAACAGCAATAGTAAAGAAGCTTAACTCTCAGTTTAAAAAACAATTACCTCGTGAGTTAAAGGATAAATATTCAATATCCAGACTGCGTGACCTTAATGCAGATGAGATGGTTGCTAGGAATTCAGAATTTCACTTAAGGGCACAAAGTCAGAATATAATAGGGAAGATACTAAAAGATTCTAAGATAGCAAATTTTGAACAACGAAGTAGAGTTCTGTCTAAGGAGTTTGTTGGAGAGTTAAAGAAAGGAAGATATGTTAATGATGCAGGAGAGTGGGTTTCAAGATTTATAGGAAGAGGAGATCCAGGGAGAGTATCTAAGTATTTAGGAATGGCAGCTAATGATTATTTATATATGGGATTGCATGCTCTTGGCACAGAAAAGATTAAGTCTATGCAGCATGGGACTTCTATGCAGTATGGAGATATAGCTGGTCGTACAGCTGTAATGGCACTAGGATTTCCACTTATAAGAGGTATAGGATTGGGTGGAAAAGAATCATTAAGTCGTGGTATTAAATATTATTTTTCAAGATATCAAAAGCTTAACTATAAAAAGATGGCAGAGATGGAAGGTGGAGAAAAGCTGGTTAAAAGTCTTTTGGAGTTCAATATGCGTGGTCCTAATATAAATATGGAAAATTTTAATAAGCTTGGAAATAGATTCTGGACAGTTGGAGGAAGAAATTATCATGGATCAGCAGGGATATTAAGTAGTATTAAGACAAAAGCTGGAACTGAAGGATATATGCCCCCTGAGCATGCAGTTGGCTTGTTGAATAAGATGAGACTTGCAGTTTCTAAAGAGCTTACTGGTAGATTCAGGAAGAATTACTTTTCAGATCTTGTACAATCACTTCCACGTATGGGCACAGGTATACTTTTTATGAATGCTCAGTCTATATATAATGGAGACTTTCAGCAGTTATCTCCTCAAGAACTATCTGCTCATTTTTTCATGGGTGCTTTAATGACAAAAGGAAGGGGTGCCTGGGATCATGCAGGTAAGAGAGGTTATATATCCAATGAGTATGGGAGAATGGAAGCAGCATTAAAAGGTCTTCAGGTAGACCATTCAAAGCTTTCAAATACACTTAATATATTAAAAGAACAAGAGCTTATAAGTAATCGTGGAGTTGTCTATGGGCATACTCCTGTATCTGAAGATATAATGAAACTTTTTGATGGAGTTTTTATTGGTGATACGGTTCAGTGGAGAAATAATGGAGAAACTATTAGTCCTGATAAGTATAAAAAAGTTGAGCATTTGCTTGGTCTTTATAATACACTTAAGAAATCTCAGGATATAAGTTTTAATCCAATTCGTATAGAGGAAATGAATCCTAAAGCTCTTGATATGTTAAAAAGTAGTCTTGGTACTCTTAAGATTGGTAATAAATCTATAGATCAAATAAATCCTAATGAGCTTCAGGTAGCAATAACTCAAGAAGCAAGAGCTGAGATTTCAGAAGACTATTATACTATACTTGAAGATATTGCATCTTCTCATGGGATTCCTTTTGCTGTTGAGCGTGGTCAGCCAGGACAAAAACCAAGAGCATTCATTAAAAAAATAAATGGTCCTGATGAGGTGAGCTTACCTCATCTTCTTGAGATTCAGAAAATAATTTATGATTGGTCTGCTGAGTTACGCATTGATGTCATAGATGATCCAGTAGATATAGGTGAGGTAGCAAGAAAAAGAGGAATGACTTTAAAAGATTGGGATAATACTCTTGGGGAAAGACTTGAAGGTCATCTGATTAATCTCAATAGTAAGCATGTTGGTCATAATACTATTATGAGTTTTGGAGACAATATATTTCTTAGAGGTTTAAAGATCATTGGTGGTATTGAAGCAAAAGATGATTTATATAAGATTGTTACTAACACTCCAACAGACAAGCAATCAAATAAAACTATAAGAGACGGCATTATAAATATCTTTGGTGTGAATGGCAGACTTCATGATAGTATATTTGCAAATGAAATTGCTGGTAAGACTGAAGGTGACATTATTGGTAAAGATGCAGAGGCTTTGGAAGCCATACAGCCAGTCTATGACCTAATTAAAAATATTGGTGGTAATAAATCTGCTGTTACAAAGAGAGACATAGAATCTAAGAATGTGCAGGAAATTGCAAAAGAAGTAACAGAGCTATGGAAAAGACTTCCTCGTGACTGGCAGCTGGATATGTATGGGAAAGGTTTAGAATCATTTACAGCTAGGTTATTTAGTGGTGGAAATAAGCTGGCCTTTACTGCTTTTGAAAGAGCTAGAGAGGCTGGACTCATAAAAACCAAACTTGATGGTGTACATAGAATTCAATTTCCAGATGAAAAAGCAATTGAAGAAGCTTTTAATGGAACTCCTGAAGGAGTAGAGACTGCTGAAGCTGTAAAGAAAGCTGTGCTTGAAGTTAAAAATCTTTTTACACCAGAAATGGTTGGACGTGATATATCTGAAAGGCCAAGAGATGTTGATCTTACAGAGTGGATTGGAATTGCGAAGGAAGTTACCAATAGTAAGGTAAAAGATTTTGTAGATAATATTGGGAGTACATTATCAGGACTTGGGAAAGATGGAATGCTGGTAACTAACATACGTACTTTAACTGATTTGGCTAAATCAATTAAGAGTGAAGTGGAAAGTTCTAGAAAAACAGTTGATGAAGAGAAGTTAGATTTAGCTTTAGTAGAAGCTGATACTATATATAAGACATTGATGGCAGAGAATAAGCTTAGTCCAGAGAAAGCTGAGGAATTGGGAGGTCTAGTAGAAACCTTGAAGCAGGGGATTGGAGATCTGAGGGGAATGGATCTTAAAGCAAGACAGGAAAGTCTAGATAGGTATGGAGAGATAGTATATTCTTGGGATCAAATGCTTCAAGAAGAGATGAATGTAGATTTTGGAGCAAAGACATTGCTGGATGGTTTACTTGTTAAGATACATAATCAGCTCATAAATGCAGATCCAAATGTAGCTCCAATAGATGGGGAGAGAATGCTTAATTCAATAAGCAAAAAGTTTCGTGTTCTTCTAGGAAATAAGCTTTCTAAGGAAGTTTCTTTAGAAGAGCTAGTGAATACTTTTAATGAGTCTGGTAATTGGAGAGATGCAAAGGATGCAATAGATGCTGTTGTAAAACAAATGGGAAGACTCAATACTCATAAGGGTACTTATGACGATCTTTCTGTAGATATATTAGAGAAAATGCAGTCTGAAAAGCTGAAGCATGAAAGACCTATAAGTTTTCAGGAAATACTATTGAAGTATTCTTCCGTACGAAGCAAAGATAATCCTAATGAAATAGATAATCAATTTATTTTAGATGTTTCTGATGCTTACGATAATACTATTAATCCTCATAGAATAAATCGTATTACATTTTTTAGAGATTTACTTGACAGGACAGTATATGCAGATATTAGAGCAGAGCATAAAGATTCAATAAAAAGAAGTGAAGCAATGGATGAGTTTAAAACTAAAGAACTTTTACCATTAGTACAGGCAATATTTGGAAGAGTAAATAGGGAGGTATTTACATTAGATCATGATGTAGCAAAATTTGATGAAAAGCCTACAAGGTATTCTTTATCAACCAGGACTTTAGATAGAGAGGGAGTTACTTCTAACAATCCAGGTAAGAAATATCAGTTTATTATTCTAGACGGAACAATGAAGCTCAGGAATAAAACTCTTAACATTGATGACTCAAGGGATGTTAAGGGTAACTGGATAGTAATGCAGAATCTTATTGATAATGCTATACCTGTCGATATGAGAGTTATGAAAGACGCTTATGAGGAGATGAGATCATCAAGCTTTAAGCTTAAGATTGAAGATTTACAACGAATTATTGCTGACGAAACTGGTGCTAAAGAAAGTACTAAAGTGTATATGAGATTAAGTCCGAGGATGCGTATTATTTTTCCAAAGACAAAAGAGAATATTGACTTGCTTCATGATGATTTTAGTACAGTATATGCTGAAAAGTTTGCTCAGTATGATAGCAAACTTGTTGGGAATACTAAAAGACAAGATGCATTAGTGAAAGGTTTTAAGCATTTATTAAATCAAGAAAGTTCAAACAGTGCATTAAGATTAAAGATGTTATTTGTTCATTTTAATAGAACAATGGGCCCTATGTTTGATGAGATGATGAATAGAATGGATATTGATAGGGGCAAGATGGAGTTTAATAGCTTCAAGAGAGGCTTCTTAACTGACGGAGGAACAACAACCCAAGTTACAAGACAAGCATTGGAATGGCAGGCTGAGAATGGCCCAGGTATTTCCATTAGAAATAGTGCTAGAAAAGCATTGAGAGATGGGTATACACTTGGTGTTATTAATGATGAGATAGATACATCAAATGATCATGTTTTTAGAAATAGAAGTATTGTTAAATTAGAGAGAGAGAATGCGTCTACAGTTCTTGCTCCAGGTTCAAGTGGGAGAAAGATATTAGCAAATTTTATTACAAGTATTGATAAAGGAAAATATACCAGTCTTGAATCTTTCTTTTTAGATGGTAATAAGATTGCCAGTACTGGAACACATGCCTCTTGGAAGAACATGAAGGGTGGTGGAGATTGGAATGGAATGAAGACTATCATTATGGACAATGATGTACTTGGTAAGGGTTTTACTATATTTCATCCAGAGGTATCAAAGGTTTTAGATAGGCTGGG
>Ga0098039_1001171_pt1 | contig 10456 bp, 24 predicted proteins | sample 6_EtaG_FD_75047 | JGI IMG/M metagenome (GOLD analysis project Ga0098039, IMG submission 75047) | Marine viral communities from the Subarctic Pacific Ocean - 6_ETSP_OMZ_AT15160 metaG | ecosystem: Environmental > Aquatic > Marine > Oceanic | place: Pacific Ocean | collected 2015-01-08 | reverse complement strand
TATAATGGAACTACATATAAGGAAGGTACAGCCGTTACTATTTCTGCATTGGAGACTACTACCTATACTTCATTATCTGAGACTATAGTGACTGATGCAACATCAGCAACTTCCAGGTGGGGCTTTAAAGTTACTGATGATCTTGGTAGAAAGAAGTTTAAGTTAAAGGATCTAAAGATTACTGAAGTAGGTGTCGCCTCTGGTTGGACAACTGCCGATGCAGAGCCTTTAATTCCACAGACTGCTTTGATGGGATATAGTAAACCTATGGTGTTTGATGGGATTGATGATTATCTAACAAAGGCAGTTGCTAATTATAGAGCATCAGATTCAAGTGGAACAATATCTGCTTGGGTGAAATGTCCAAGTAGTTTGACAGGTGGAACTATTTTCGGTACTTCTGATACTGGTACTGATGACTATTATCTTGATTTTGGTATGTATCAAGGTGAATTAAATATGTGGGAAAAGAATGATGATTCTGAATCACAGGTAAAAAGTACCACAAGTATTAATGATGATAAACTACATCATTGTGTATTAACTGCCGATGGTTCTGCTTATAAATTGTATATAGATGGACATCTTGAAACATTAGCGACATCTACTGAGAATGATGGTAATTGGTTAAATGTAACTGGGGATGCAGAAAGAGATAATATTACTATTGGAGTATTAACACGGACTGGTGTTGGTAATTATTGGGATGGAGAAATTTTTGAAGTTTCCCTATGGAATGATGATTTATCTCTTGCTGAAGTACAAGAACTATTTAATGATGGTGTAGCCTTAGATGCTACTACTCATTCAGCATCATCAGAACTTGTAGGTTATTGGAAAAATGATGGGGCATCTACTTGGACAGATTTAGAAGGCTCAGATGATTTAACATCTTCTGGTTCTCCAGACACAATCCTCATCCCAGAAGGCACTACTGCCGGTAAAGATTTACTCGGCTTCCCTCTTACACATCCGAATCATGGGTGGCTAAATCTTAGTGGGAGTGAGTATGTAGATTTGGGACAATCAATTAATTTAGGAGAACTATCTACTATTTCTCTATGGTTAAAAAGAGATAACCCAACTGTTGATATTACTGTTCCATTAGGTGAAGATGACAATTCTTCTGATTATTTCTTATATCTTAATCGTCACCTTCAACTTTATGTGAGAATAGGAGTACCCTATTATTTATTTGATGCCACAGCACTTACAACTGCAATAAATACAACTGACTGGATGCACATAACTGTTCTAAGAGAAGGAGCCTCATGCAAAATATACATCAATGCTGTTTTAAAGGAAACTATGACTTCAATGCATGATTCTAGCGATACTTTGGAATTAGATACAACAATAGATAGAATTGGTCAAGGGAGTGGTGGTGGCTCCGGTCATGTAGGTATGATAGATGAGGTAATGTTCTTCAACAAAGCATTATCAGAAGATGAAATTGAAGATAACTACCTTGCAGGTGTAAATAAACATAAGAATTAGGAGATTTGTATGGCACACTATGAAATGTATATCAGTTTAACTAAAGATACTTATAATTCCACGGTCCCGGCAGTACTGCAACCAAAGTTAGGATGGAAGGTATTGGCAGATGACAGACCAACCAGTGCAAATACGGTTGTAGAGATTAAAGCCTGGATGGATACCAAAAGCCTTAGTTATACATCAGATGATCTAAAAGCAGATCTTCTTAATACGGTTGACTCCACTCCTACTGAGGATTATACACCTACCTGGAGAGAAAGTGCCTTCAGGGGGAAATTAGGGGCACCCAGGGTGAGTCTGAATGGTGGTCACATTATATTAAAGGGTGAATTCAGTATGTTAGAAGGGGAATTGACTGCTATGATGGCATTAGGTAATGGAAAAGTCTATCCTAATAATTCAATATTAACAAAGACAGAGGCACAAACTTTAGCAAATGGGAGTCTATTTACCAGTGGATAGTATATATGGAGAGTATGGCCTCTGGGGGGTTGTTGTCAGTCTCTTCAGTTATATGATCATAAATCTTATTAAGAGTCAGAAGGCACAGACCGAAGATCTGGAAGTTATAAAACAGGCTATCAGAAAGATGGAATCAGTGAATGATAACACTCAGTCAATAGTTTTAAAATTCCTGGACCGGTGGAACTCTGTTGAATCTAAAAATGAAAGACGTTTTGAAAAGAACATTGAAATGCAGAACAATGTTACAGACACGCTTAACTACATTATGGGTAAGTTAAATAATAAGGGAGGGTAAATGTTAGATTCACTAAAAACAATAACAGCCGGTATGGGTGGTGTAGGTGTATGGTGGATTGATGGTATATCACCAATAATCCAATTACTTATATCACTATTCACATTGGCTTACATATGCTTAAAAGTTATGAAGGAGTTAAAATAAATGAGTGCATTAATGGGGATTTTACTAAAAACACTGTTCACTGAAAAGATGATAAAAAAATTACTGCTTATATTGGGCGATTATTTAGTTAAATCAAGTAAGAATAAACTGGATGATATGGTCTGGAAAAATGTTAAGGGAAAGTTAATGTAATGTCCGCGAAATATTATTAAATTCAGGCATTAATAAGGAGGCAATAAGATGGCTAACGGTAATCCAATATACCTGGGTGGTGGTAAAGAGAAGTTTGATGGTGATCAAGTTAATATTAGTATTAACCTATCTAAACTTGAGAATGAGGCCCAGGAATATATCTATGAGTTTAAAGGCGAGAAGTATATTAAACTTAATGTGAATGCATTGAAAGATGGGATTGATCAATATGGTAGATCTCACAGTGTACAAGTAGATACATTTAAACCTGATAAGCCCAAGGAATCTAAAATGGAAGATGATCTCCCATTCTGATATAAATGAAATAGTTACAGATACCCTCAAGTCCATTGGTATGTACTCTGATGAGGCCCTGGCCCTTTTAATAGGGACCGGGGCCGTAGAGTCAGGATATAAATACCTAAAACAGATAAAGGGTCCTGCCAGATCTTACTGGCAGATAGAACCGGCTACGGCTATAGACAACCTGGATAACTATTTAAGTTATCGGCCTGAACTCTTAAATAAGGTTGCTAAAGCATCAATGATACCTTACCAGATCCTGGATGAAATTAATTTAAAGATAATGGAAACCTTACTTACTTGCAATATTGCTTTTGCAATCTGCATGGCCAGGATCAAATATTATCGGGTCCCTAAACCATTACCGGCCAGTGGGGATCTTGAAGGCCAGGCTAAGTATTGGTTAAAGTATTATAATGCAGGTGGGAAGGGTACTATAGATAAATTTATGGACCATACTGTAAAGTATTATGATTCCGTCTAAATAACAAAAAACCCCCATATTTCAGGGGGTCTTTCATTGGCCTGTTAGATCTACAGGCTCTCCTTCCTTGATCTCAGATAGGCTTTAATCAGCCTTCCAATTAACTCCTGTATTGTGGTATTGTCTTTAATGGCCCGGATCTTCAGATCTCTTTTGTCATCATCACTGATGTTTGCCTTGACCATCTTCCATTTCATTAGTGGACCCCCCTATTTTGTAACGGCTCACCCATTTCATCAGCACATCCAACACAATGATGGGATCCGTATACTATACCAATGTCCCTTGGCTCATGTCCTTCACCACAACAGGTGCAGTACATTTTATTAAAACCCATAGCCTCTTTTTCACTTAGTTTAGGCAGACCGTGTGTTATTTGATCAGTTTTAAACAGATGGGTTGGTGGATGAAATAAAGAAATACCACTTCTATGTAACTTATTCATATCTATAACTAAGTCATAGGTTTCACTGAGATATTTATTTAATAAGAGGACCTCATGTATTTTCATATCTGAGATATCCTCAACTTCAGTCCACCCCTCTCTGCAACGGCTCATTCTATCTGGTAGTGACAGACTTGCATAAGCCTGTTCCAGGGAACCATCAAAAACAATTAATGAAGGATATTCTAATCTCCAGATATTGCCAAATAGTTCTATCATTTTGCACCTCTGTAGAATGGTGACCTGGGACTGAAAATACCCTTCTTTTGTAGGTTATGCTTTTTAGCATACTTGGAATTCACTGATTGTGTACCGGCCTTATTCCTGGCCACTTTTAGTTTACGGGTTAGTTTTGCTTTTTTCAACTTATTGACTCCTTTTTAAAACAACTGTTACATAATCTCTTCAATAGATTTAAGTCTACCGATAGTAGACCAATCCCTTTTGGGTTTTTATTCAAAAATTTCCAATCTTGACCTTTTTTAAAAACCTCTTTTTGACATTTATCACATTTCATTAGCGTATTGACTCCTTTAATTAGTATAACAAGTTAGACAATAATATAATACAAAGCAAGTAGTGTCCGTTTTCCCTTTTGTAACCTTATAAAACCTTATAAAACCTTGTATTTTATATAGTTTTTATCTCTAAAAAATGAAATTATAGATTATTCTATACTTATACAAGAATTCGGATCTGTCCGAGTTTTTATTCGGAATTCGGATCTGTCCGAGTTTTACGGAAAATAACAGACCGGGTTTTGGCTTGTTAGTTTCCGTGGATTCATATTTTAATATAATGTATATTCCATACCCATATGGTACCACATACTATCTATAACAGAATAAAACAAGGAGTCAACCTTATGTTAAACCATGACCTTACAATAAAGGTCCTTAATAAAATGTTCAAAGGGACCGGTGCATTCACTGTAGAACCTAAAAAAGCACTACCGGAATGCAATCATAATAACCAAAACTATCAACCTGAAGAGAGAGAAACTAATATTCAGGAAAGCCTGGTCTGTGACGATTGTGGAATAGACCTACTGGAGTTAAAATGAGAGAGTCAATTAATATTAAAAAAATGAAATACCCAGAGTGGTTAGCCTTGAGATCAAGTTACCTGGGAACATCCGAATGGGCCAAGGTGTTGGGAATATCCAAATGGGGTACTCCACTATCTGTTTATACAGAGAAGGTGGACGGTGCTGAGCCATTTGATAATGCAATTCTCAAACATGGCCGGGACCAGGAACCTGTGGTAACTACTGAGTTTGAAAGAGCCACAAAGTTCAAGTTATCTGAGGATCCATTTATCAGATTCCATCCAGAGTATCCATGCCTGGCAACCAACCTGGACCGTGTAACTGTTACACCTGATTACTCAGCAATAGTTGAATTAAAAACAACTGTTGGTTTTGTCTATGATACCTGGGAAGAATCAGGTTTAGATATATTTGGTAACCCTGCCAGGTTAAAAACAGATTACCAGATCCAGGTCCAGGGTCAAATGTTGATCACCGGGTATAAGAAGGCATATACTATTGTACAGATAATGAGAGAGTATTCTAAATACCGTACAGAGTATGTAATCCAGGAATGGGATCGTGATCCAGAGTTTAAATTAACTGGACTATATCTGAGTGACTGGTGGAATAACCATGTTGTTAAAAAGGATCCACCAGAACCAACACAAAAGGCAGACCTACCTGTAGCATTCCCAACTCACATACCGGATTCAGGGATCTATGCCAGTGATGAAATAGTTAGGGATATCAATTACCTAAAAGATAAAAAGATGGAAGTGAAACAGCAAAAGGAATTGGTGGAAGATCTGGAAACAAGGATCAAAATCTACATTGGAGATAATGAGAAGTTGATCGGCAATGATGGTATACTGGCCACCTGGAAACAGTCTAACGGTAGAAAGTATTTTCAATCAAAGTTATTCAAACAAGAACACCCGGACCTGTATGATGAATACATGGCAAATGGAAACGGGTCCAGAAGGTTCATACTTAAATAAAAGGAGTCAAAATGATAGATATTAGTTCAATTCAAAATAAGTTATCTGCCCCAAAGGATAATACAAATCAATATGGTGGCTTTAAGTACAGGACGGCAGAAGGTATATTAGCAGTGGTTAAGCCGTTATTGGCCGAGCAGAATATGGTACTCACTTTATCAGATGAAGTTAAGTCTTTAGGTGAATATCTATACATAGAGTCCACGGCCAGGTTAGTGTCCGGAGAGAAGATGATTGAGTGTAAGGCCATTGCAGGTATTGAACTTGGTAAAAAAGGCAACATGGATATGAGCCAGAAGTTTGGTTCAGCATCATCCTATGCAAGGAAATATGCACTCTGTGGTATGTTCTGTATTGATGACAGCAGTATAGATCCTGATACCCGACAAATCACCACCACTCATTCAATTGATCACACTGATAAAAAAGAGAACGGCAAGCCATCTACTATGGATAAGAAAATGGACAAGGTTAAATCCATGGTAAAAGAAAAGGTTAGCACAACCACCCCTGCTACTGATGTAATAAACAAGGGGGCTAAAAAGGGTCAACTATGGAGTGCCCAATCTGCTGAATATTTAAAGGAGGTCCAAGCACATCCCGATTGCCCACCTGGTACATTTATAAGGGTACAACTTGAACTGGATTCCAGGAAGAAAGACTAAACACCGATCTGATTGGTCCGGTGATCCGGAATGGGAGAAGTGTAGGAAAAGGTATGCCGGTTCCCAGGTAGATTTTACGGGTTCCGGCATACCTGGTGAAGATGGTATAGGTATGTTTAGGAGTATAAAGATTAAGAATAAAACAATAGGACCAATATATATGCATGAGGCAAGCCCCAAATTAATGAGGATGTTGGTCAGTAATATATTAGAATGTTATTCTAAGTTGTTCAATGATTTTAAGAATGGTAGAATAGTAAAGGGGGATATAGATGAAAATTAAAGGTAATGATATGTTAAGAATCCATACAAGCCTCAAGGTTGCCTTATTAACATGGAAAAATAATAAAATTATTGGTCAGAATGAGGTATCTAAATTCCAGAAATTATATGATTCGGTTGACAGTTTTTTAATTAAAAATAAGATTTTAAAGAAAACAGACTCATTAGGCCCTGGTGATCCAGGTGATGAGAATGATTACGGGGGACCAACAAATTGTGAAGAATGTGATTAATAAATTGGGGCAGTGTAGAAAACTTGAGCAAAAAGGTAAAGTAGTTGTCTCACAATCTTCGGTGGTTGGCGTTACTGAAGATACTGCCCCATTAATAAAGGATAATAAAATGAACCCAAGTAAGCAGAAAGGTAATAGATTAGAGAGAGAGGTGGTTAAAGTGGTCCAGGATGCCGGTTTTGTTGGTGAGAGGGCATATGCATCCAATGGAAAATCACTTGGCCTTGAAGAGGATGTAGATGTAAAGATGACCGGGCACTATGTACATCCCATTGACAAAACAAAGTTTGAGAGGTCATTTTCAATTCAATGTAAAAGCAGGAAAACTATAGCAAACTATATTAAACCACCAGAGAGTTGTAATTTTACAATTTTAAAAGAGGACCGTGGTGAACTCCTGGCAGTTATACCATTTAAAGAATTGTTAAAGTTATTGTGACACTCAGAGAAGAGATAGAGAGTCATAATCCACATTCCATAGTATGGGAACCGGATTCCCTGGATAATGCTATTGTAGGAATAAGTACCGATGGTATAGTTATATATGATTATGATAAACTTGCAGATATTTTTGTTAAAGAAGGAAAATTGAGTTATGAAGAGGCATATGAGCATATAGGGTTTAACCTGTGTGGATCATATTTAGGTGATTACACCCCTATTCAAATCCGCATACTAAGGAGGAATAATAATGAGACTAAGGAAGATACTATGGCCGTTTGTCAGTAGAACAAGATATGAGGTATTGCACGACAGATATATAGGTGTAGTAAAAGACAATAACAAGTTTGCTACCAGTGCCTATAATGTTAAGAATCTTGTGCAGTTATATGAGGACCGTAAAATTGGTGTTGGTAAACTGATGAGTGAGATCAGAGATATCTACTTTGGCTAATACTACCACTAAGTTGGGTAGAATGGGGGAACTATCAGTTGCAATAGATCTCCTAAAAAAAGGATGGAATGTATATGAGCCTGTGGTTGATGATCACGGGGTAGACCTGGTTGCTGAGAAGAATAATACTACACACTATGTCCAGGTCAAGAGCCACTCTCATTCCAAATATCAACAATCAAAACCTTCCATTGAAATAAGGCTCCGTAAGCCTTCTAAGGCAAACATCATGGCAGTTCCGATGGAGATGCACAGATGTATCTGTTATATTCCAATTATGACCGGTCAGGTATTCTTTTCCATTGCATACCGTGAGGCCAAGAATAAACAGAATGCCCATAGACAATGGTATGAGGATTACCTGGAGGTACCAGAATAATGAGTAAACATGAATTTCCAAGTTTTCAGTCAAATAATAAAAGTGATCATGGCCTGTTTGTTAATAATTTAGATCTGTCAGAGCCGGCCAGATTTAAGGTAGCATTACATTTAGTTAAAAAAGGAGTAACTGTTACAATTCCACCCATGACAAAGGCTAAAAGTTATGAGGATAGAATGAATCATGTAGATGAAGGTGATCTATATATTAATCCACCAATGCTTACTGGTGATAGGATGGAAGTTAAACAACTTACAACACAGTTCACTTGCGAAAGAGATTGGCCATACCCTAAGTTTTTTGTTTGTGCTAAACATTCTTTTGATAATGCAGATCCTATACCTCATGCCTATATATTATTGGCCAAAGATGAAAAAAATATGGCAGTGGTCCATTCATCAACACATCCTAGTTGGACTTCAATGATGGTTAAAGATGGGAGATACAAAAACATGATACAGGATACATATGTGTGCCCAACTAACCTCATTAAATGGAGAAAGATATGTCTGGATGGATAAAACTTCACCGGGATATACAAACTCACTGGGTCTGGGATAATCCAGACTATTTAAAAGCCTGGCTTGATATGTGTATGATGGCAAATCATAAGGCCAGGAAAGAACTGATCAATGATAATGTTGTTAACATTCCCAGGGGATCATTTGATGCATCATATAGGTTCCTGGAAACCCGTTGGAAGTGGTCAAGGAACAGAGTTAGGCGGTTCATTGATGCACTAAAAACGGACACGATGGTGGACACAGCAACGGACACAGGTCAAACCGTTATAACTATCTGTAAGTATGGAACTTACCAGGACCATGATAATAAAACGGATACACTAACGGACACACCAACGGACACACCAACGGACACAGTGACGGACACAAATACAATAAGGAAAGAATTAAAAGAATTAAATAAAAAACAACCCCCCTATAGTCCCCCCAAGGGGAACGGGGTCCTGCAATGGCCTTACACTCAGAAGTCAGTTCAGGATTCATCACTTTTGTTTATGTTGTGGGTTGGAGAAGATAAACTGATGGGCCAGGTGCCAACACCATTTGAAAGAAAGATCCTGGTAAATGCTTTATCCTACCAGAGTGTAGACAAGTGGGAAAAGTATTTGGATATCAGGGCAAAGAATAGATCCAGGGGTAAGTTCTACCACAAATCTATGAAGGCATTTTTTGAGGGTGGATTCCGTGAAGTGGTAGAAGAGAAAACCATTGAAGATAAGTTCACTAAATTCCCATCAGGATTGTATAAAGCCTTTTGCTCCAAGTGTGGGAGAAGACATATGCCTTCAGATAAATATCACTTGATGAAAGGATCTGAGTGCTGTCATGTTGAGTTTGTACCAAAATGGAAGTATGAATCTTTCAAAGGAGATTGAACAATGGTGGGTGATGCATATGAATCCTTAATGCAATGGAACTGTATATTTGATGATGATGAGTTAAAGGAACCGTGTAAGTTGATACAAATAGATAAACATTATACAGACAGTGAGATTAAATCATTCAGAGAGTATTTAAGTAAATCTGAAGAATATGATAAAATGATTCGTGATGTAAATGAGCCGTACAAATGGTATTTAGAATGGATGAATTGGAGGAAATATGGAACTGAAAGGAGATTGAATAATGTCAACACTATTTAAGAAAACAGCCTATGTTATTACTGAGGTAGAGTCACTTAATTTACCTAAAGAGATATTAAGCGAGTTAAAATGGAAACCGGATGAAGATATTGAAGTACTTATTTGTGTGAATCACACTTGTAATAAAAATGATGACAGGTATTTTTCTATTTCCATAACAAGAGAAGAAGATTTAAAGAAGTATGATGATGGTTATATTCCCGTATCCAAAACCATTGAATAATGAAAACTGAAAGGTATAAACGGGAAGAGATCCTGGATGTTTATAGGAAGGTAATAAGTGGTTTCATTAGGCAAAAGAAGGTGGTCCCTAAAGTGATCATAAAAAGGTATAAACAACTGTTACGGCAGGCCGGAAAGATAATTGAATGAGTAGTGGTGATTGGAATAATAAAGAGAATATCCCATATCCATACAAAGGTAATGCCCTCACTGATCCTCAGTATAAAAAAGACAGAAGAGATACAGAGATAGAGAATGGAAATGGATGGTGGTGTAATGATGGTAAGGGTTGGG
>Ga0098039_1001170_pt1 | contig 10458 bp, 7 predicted proteins | sample 6_EtaG_FD_75047 | JGI IMG/M metagenome (GOLD analysis project Ga0098039, IMG submission 75047) | Marine viral communities from the Subarctic Pacific Ocean - 6_ETSP_OMZ_AT15160 metaG | ecosystem: Environmental > Aquatic > Marine > Oceanic | place: Pacific Ocean | collected 2015-01-08 | reverse complement strand
TGGTGTTTGTGGGTGGCGGCTCGGCGGGGTGTGGAATCGCCGAGCAAGTGGTCGTAGCGATGGAAGCGGAGGGCTTGACCGAAAGCGAGGCCCGATCGCGCATTTATATTGTCGATCGCGAAGGCTTGATGACCAGCGATCAAGAGTGGCAGCGTGACTTCCAGCGCCGTTTAGCCCACGACCCTTCGCTAGTCGCCGAGTGGAATGGTCAAGGTCTGGAAGAGACGATTGCTCAGATTAAACCAACAGTGCTGATCGGTGTCTGCGGCCAGCGCGGTATCTTCACCGAGCAGGTGGTACGTACCATGCACGCAGGCTGCGAACATCCGGTGATTATGCCGCTCTCGAACCCGACCTCCCAGGCGGAAGCGGTGCCAGAGGATGTGATTCGTTGGACCGATGGCCAAGCGCTGGTAGCCACCGGTAGCCCGTTCGCACCGGTGGTCTATAACGGCCGCACCTATCCGTTTGCCCAGTGCAACAACGCCTACATCTTCCCAGGCATCGGTTTAGGTGTGATTGCGGCCAACGCCAACCGCGTGACCGATGAGATGCTGATGAGCGCCTCGCGGGCGCTGGCCCGCGAAGCGCCGCTAGTGAAAGAGGGCAAAGGTGCGCTGCTGCCACCTCTATCGCGTATTCGCGATATCAGTAAGTCGATTGCCTTTGAAGTCGCTGCGCAGGCGCAGCAGAACGGCGTGGCGCTGAAAACCAGCGGTACGACGCTGCGTGAGTTGATTGAAAAGGCGTCCTGGTCGCCGGATTACCGCACCTATCGCCGCCGCGCATTCTAAACAAAAAAAAGCCCCCACCGAGGTGGGGGCTGCAAGCATTGGTAGGTTTTACCCTTAGGCTGCGCCGATCATCTTGCGCAGCACGTAGTGAAGGATACCACCGTGGCGGTAGTAAGCCAGCTCGTTTACCGTGTCAATTCGGCACTTGGCATCAACGCTACGTTCTCCGTCGGCATTTTTGATCACGACTTTGACGGTGCCACCCGGCGTCAAATCGCTTAAACCGGCAATCGAAATTTCTTCATCGCCCGTTAATCCTAACGTTTGGCGGCTTTCCCCCTCGGCAAACTGTAGCGGTACAACGCCCATGCCGATCAGGTTAGAGCGGTGGATGCGCTCAAAGGATTCGGCGATCACCGCGCGAACGCCCAGCAAGCGTGTGCCTTTGGCTGCCCAATCCCGTGAAGAGCCGGTGCCGTACTCTTTCCCGGCAATCACGACCAGCGGCTTGCCTTCCTCTTTGTACTTCATGGCCGCGTCATAAATAGCCATCTGTTCGCCGCTGGGGACGTGGCGGGTTTCACCACCGACAACGCCATCGAGCATCTCGTTTTTGATCCGCACGTTGGCGAAGGTGCCGCGCATCATGACTTCATGGTTACCCCGGCGTGAACCGTAGGAGTTGAAGTCGACCGGCTTAACGCCGTGCTCTTGCAAGTAACGACCTGCTGGGCTGTCGGGCTTGATGGCGCCCGCTGGGGAGATATGGTCGGTGGTCACCGAGTCGCCTAGCATCGCTAGTACACGAGCGTTGTGCACATCTTCGATGGCATCCGGCTCACGGCCCATGCCTTCAAAGAAGGGCGGGTGCTGAATGTAGGTCGATTCAGGCCACTGATAGACCTTGCTCTCTGAAACGTCGATGGCTTTCCAGACCTCATCACCCTCAAATACCGCGCCGTACTCTTTACGGAACATCGCGGTATTGACTTTCTCAACGGCACTGGCGATCTCTGCTTGAGTGGGCCAAATGTCTTTGAGATAGACAGGTTCGCCGCTGCTGTCTTTGCCAATGGGTTCCTTGGTGAGGTCACGCTGAACATTACCGGCCAGGGCGTAGGCGACCACCAGGGGCGGCGAGGCCAGCCAGTTGGTTTTGACCAGCGGGTGAACGCGGCCTTCGAAGTTCCGGTTACCAGACAGCACCGAAGCGACGGCAAGGTCACCATCGTTAATGGCTTGCTCAATCTCGTCAGGTAGGGGGCCGGAATTACCGATACAGGTAGTGCAACCGTAGCCGACCAGGTTGAAACCCAGTGCATCCAGGTCATCGTTTAACCCAGCGGCTTCCAAATAATCGGTGACGACTTTGGAGCCGGGGGCCAATGATGTCTTCACCCAAGGCTGAGTGGTTAGGCCTTTTTCGCGTGCTTTACGGGCCAGCAAGCCCGCTGCCATCATCACACTGGGGTTGGAGGTGTTAGTACACGACGTAATGGCCGCAATTACCACCGCGCCAGGGTCGAGGCTAAAGTCCTGGTCATTAAGTTTAACGGCTTGGCTAGTGTCGTGTTCAAAGCTGCGTTCCACACCGACCGCGGTTTGACCGCCTTCAGAGGAGAGTTTCCCTTTAGCGGTTGAATCTGCTTTGACGTCTTGCTGCATGAACTTGTCGAAGGCTGCCGCCATATCCTGTAGAGCGACACGGTCTTGCGGGCGTTTGGGGCCAGCCAGACTGGCTTCCACCTCGGTCATGTCCAGTTCCAGCGCATCGGTGAAGATCGGCTCATCGCTGGGTTCGCGCCACAGCCCTTGGGCTTTGCTATAGGCTTCAACCAGCGCAATTTGCTCATCTTCACGCCCGGTTAGGCGCATATAGTTTAGCGTTTCATCGTCTACCGGGAAGAAACCGCAGGTAGCACCATACTCAGGCGCCATATTGGCAATTGTCGCGCGATCCGCCAGGGGCAGGTCTTTCAAGCCGTCGCCGTAGAACTCAACAAATTTACCTACCACGCCTTTTTTACGCAGCATTTCGGTAACGGTTAGTACTAAGTCAGTGGCGGTAATGCCTTCGCGTAGCTTGCCCGTCAATTTAAAGCCAATGACTTCGGGAATCAGCATTGATACCGGCTGACCGAGCATGGCTGCTTCGGCTTCGATACCGCCCACACCCCAGCCAAGTACGCCCAGGCCATTGATCATCGTGGTGTGAGAGTCGGTGCCCACGAGCGTGTCGGGGTAGGCGAAGGTTTTGCCGTCTTCGTCTTTGGTCCATACCGCTCTGCCTAGATACTCCAGGTTGACCTGGTGGCAAATGCCGGTGCCAGGCGGTACTACGCTAAAGTTATCGAATGCCTGCTGACCCCAGCGCAGAAACTCATAGCGCTCACGGTTGCGCTGCATTTCGATATCCACGTTCTCTTGGAACGCGGCGGGGTTACCAAATTTGTCGACCATTACCGAGTGGTCAATGACCAGGTCGACCGGTGATAGCGGGTTGATCTTGGCTGGGTCTTCGCCAAGGCTTTCGACAGCAGCGCGCATAGAGGCTAAATCCACCACGCCAGGGACGCCGGTGAAATCTTGCATTAAGACACGTGCCGGCCGGTAGCCTATTTCACGGCTGGAATAACCTTCTTCCTGCCAGTCGACCAGGGCCTGCATGTCTTCTTCAGCCACACTTTCGTCATCGCCGAAGCGCAGCTGATTTTCGAGTAGGATTTTGAGCGTCTTGGGAAGCCGGTCAATGCTGCCCAGTGCCTCTGCCGCTTTGGGTAGGCTGTAATAGTGGTACGTTTTACTGCCCACCTCTAAGGTGCTTAGCGTATCGGGTGTCTTGCTCATGGGTCTCTCCTCTGATTGCTGAGTGTTGCCCTCAGCGTGACGGTCACGATCTTCCTGTCGTATTGATTACCCTAGTATGGCTTACCCCAGTATGGCGTGATTTAGTAATAACACATGGGTGTTTGCATCGTCTCTTTCAAGGTTTCTTCGCCTAATAGCGTAGATGAAACCTTGCAATAGCTTGTACTTGGCACCATTTCAGGCAGACTCTGTGCCTAATTTTTTATAAAGCTTTTACCCAGCTATCAATAAAGCTATCAGTCAGATCTTTACAAGGTGGTGTCATGGAAACTCGTCATGAGCGTTTGATTATTCTTGGATCCGGCCCGGCAGGCTATACGGCCGCTGTGTATGCCGCACGGGCAAACTTGAAGCCATTGCTGATCACCGGTATCCAGGCGGGTGGACAATTGACCACCACAACGGATGTCGATAACTGGCCGGGCGATGCGCAAGGTGTCCAAGGCCCCGAGTTGATGGAGCGCATGAAACAGCACGCTGAACGCTTTAATACCGAAGTGCTGTTTGACCATATCAATGAGGTTAGCTTAGGCGAAAAACCCTTTACGTTGAAAGGCGACAGCGGCATTTATACCTGCGATGCGCTCATTGTCGCCACTGGTGCCAGTGCCCGTTACCTGGGTTTGCCCACCGAGCAGCAGTTTATGGGCCAAGGGGTTTCTGCCTGCGCGACCTGCGATGGCTTTTTCTATCGCAATCAGGAAGTCATTGTCGTCGGTGGTGGTAACACCGCCGTGGAAGAAGCGCTCTATCTCTCTAACATTGCTTCTAAAGTAACGCTGGTCCACCGCCGGGATACGCTGCGGGCAGAAAAGATTCTGCAGGATAAACTGCTTGAGAAAGCCGCGGCCGGCAAGATCGTCCTTGAGTGGTTCCAGGAAGTCGAGGAAGTACTCGGCGATAACTCGGGCGTTACTGGGGTGCGAGTTAAGTCCACTAAAGATGGTTCCAGCAAAGAGATCCATGCGCCTGGGCTTTTCATCGCCATTGGTCATAGCCCCAACACCGGCATTTTTGAAGGTCAGCTAGCCATGAACGGTGGTTATATTAAAGTGAACGCTAGTCTTGAAGGTAATGCCACCGCCACCAGCGTGCCCGGCGTGTTTGCCTGCGGCGATGTAATGGATCACATTTATCGCCAAGCGATCACCTCTGCCGGTAGCGGCTGTATGGCGGCGCTGGATGCCGAGCGTTATTTAGACGGCATTGCCGGGTAACGTTGCACTCTGACTGAAGCGCCTAGCAATCGATAGGCGCTTCAGCGATTCTCAGACGCCCCAACTGGCTCAGCACTAGTTTTTTCCCCTGCGACTCTTCGGCACCGTTACCTGAACAAATAGCAAAACTGCCGTTATAACCGCTGGTATAGCCCAATGAGCTGTAGCGAATGCGCGACCAGCCCCGGCTGTAAGTTACTTGGGTGCCTCGCTCGGCAGGCATAACGCGCAAAATATCGTCGGCTTGAACGTTATCTGTTTGATCCCCCTTTACGATCATAAGCTCACCGCCCCATTCGCTACTGCATGCCGTGCGGTCCTCAGCCGCCGGGCAAAGCGTGATCTGGCGACGCTGGCTGATGGCCGTATTGCGCGCTAATGAAAACGCGCTTTGTAATCGATTGATTTCACTGGTCTGCGCGGTTCGCTCACCCAATGCTTGAAAATTAGGTAGCCCCCAGGCGGCCATAATGCCAACTAACAGCAGTGTGATCAGTAGCTCAAGCAACGTAAACCCGCTTTCAGGTAGCGTGCGTGTGCCGTTATGGCCATCGCTCATCGCCTCTCCTTACTTGACCTTGTTATTGCCCGCGCTAAGCTCATGCCCGGTGTCAACGGCCATGATCAGCGGGTGGATTAATCAGCCTAGGCGATAGCCACTCTTTTTTATGTAAGCCAAAACGGACAATGTTGTGAGCGATTTCTTAATTATTGGTGGCGGCGTGATCGGCATGATGACGGCGCTGCAGCTAGCCGATGCGGGTCAGCAGGTCACGCTGGTGGATCGTGGCGAGTGCGGTAAAGAGGCCTCGTGGGCCGGTGGCGGTATCGTCTCACCGCTTTATCCGTGGCGATACGATGCTGCGATATCGCAATTATCACGCTGGTCGGAAGGGGTTTACCCCTCGTTGGCTTTACGCTTGCTGGAAGAGACAGGCATTGATCCTGAGTATCGCCAAAGAGGGCTGCTCTACCTGAACGTAGATGACGCCGATAATGCTCTGTGCTGGGCTCGACAGCTGGGCAAACCGCTAGAGCGGGTGGGGGCAGATTTCGTCCACGATAAAGAGCCTGGCGTGGCAATGGCGGGCGACAGCGCGCTATGGATGCCGACGCTGGGCAGTGTGCGTAACCCGCGTTTAGCCAAAGCGTTGAAGGCGCGGCTAACGGCGATGCCTCAGGTAACGCTGAGAGAGCAGTGCGAGGTTAGTGGCTTTATCCAAAAGGATGGCCAAGTGGAGGGCGTGGTTAGCTCACAAGGGCCGTTAATTGCTGGGCGCATTGTGGTGTGCGGCGGAGCCTGGGCTGCTCAACTATTGGCGCAGCTAAATGTACAGCTGCCGGTAAGGCCGGTAAAAGGGCAGATGATCGCTTACCAGGCACCCAAAGGGTTAGTGCAGCGTGTGGTGTTAAAAGATGGGCGTTATATTATTCCGCGTGCAGACGGGTTGCTGTTAGTCGGCTCTACGTTAGAGGAAGCTGGATTTGATAAGACCACCGACGCGGCAGCCCTGGCATCGCTAAAACACAGCGCCGAAGCCATTCTGCCTGCCTTGGCAACCTGCCCGGTAGCGCATCAATGGGCCGGGCTTCGCCCTGGTTCGCCGGCGGGCATTCCTTTCATCGGTGCCCTTCAAGAATGGCCTAACGTATACATCAATGCGGGGCACTATCGTAATGGCTTGGTATTGGCGCCTGCCTCGACTCATTTATTGGCGGATCAGCTGCTTGGGCGCGAGCCATTGATCGACCCCGCGCCTTACCAGCCCACGCCCGAGCGGCTTATTCAGGCTTAAGGCGCGCCGTCTTTTTCCTGCTGCTCCTGTAAAAAGCGGTCACGGTGCGCGCTGGAGCAGAACCACTGCTCGTGGTCGCGCAGCGCTTCATCTTCAGGTACGTGCACTTCACACCAGCGGCAGCGCACCATTTTACCGCCTTCATGGCGATTGACTTGTTTGTGCTGCGCTTCATGCTCAAGTTTACGTTGTCGGTAGATGCCGTAGAGCTTTAAACCGGCATAAAATACAACGGCGAAGATAATCAGCCGAATGATCAAGAGGTTCATCCTTATTTTGTCTCCCGAATGAGGGAACGAGGCTTGGGATTGACGCATGGCCTTTGCCAGTTGGCGGCCCTTGCGGGACAATACGACGATGACGGTGTAACCCTATTTCAAAGATTCTCAAGAGATTTTGACGCCCATGCAAGACTTAACGCTGGTAATGGCCCAACTCGATCCTCTGGTCGGGGATATTCCCGGCAATGCCGCACGCGCGATTGAAGCAGTGCGCGAAGCACGGATTGAGCATGGGGCAGATATTGTTGTCATTCCTGAGCTTTTTTTGTCGGGCTACCCGCCGGAAGATTTGCTGCTGCGCCCCTCAATGGAAACCCGCCTACGTGAAGCACGCGCGCTAATGGCATCAAAAGTTGCCCGCGATGTGCTGGTGATTATTGGCTACCCAGGGGTTCGCGAAGGTCGCTGTTACAACTTGGCTGGGGTGCTCTACAACGGCCAGTGGGAAGCTGAATACGCCAAGCAGGCGCTGCCTAACTACCAAGTGTTCGATGAGCAGCGCTATTTCACACCCGGCACTGAAACGCTGGTGTATGAGCATAAAGGCGCCAAACTGGGCATCGTGATCTGCGAAGACCTATGGGATGGCGCGCCGGTAAAGGCCGCCGCGGAAGCGGGCGCTGAGGTGCTGGTCTCCTTGCACGCCTCTCCTTATCACCAGGATAAGCCCGCGGAACGGCTGCGCCTGTTGGAGAAACACGCCCAGGATACGCAGCTTCCAATTGTGTATGTGAACACCATCGGTGGCCAAGATGAACTTGTCTTTGATGGCGGCTCTTGCTGCGTTAACGCCAGCGGTGAGTTACAGGTGCTGGCACCGTATTGGCAGGCAGGCCTGATGCCGGTTCAGTTTTTGCAAACCAGCGCGACGGTGTGGGAACCCCAAGCCGGAGAGATTGACCCGGAGGTAGAACCGGAAGAGAGCCTTTACTGTGCGCTCGTGACCGGGCTGCGCGATTACGTCAACAAGAGCGGTTTTGATGGTGTGGTGCTGGGGCTTTCCGGCGGCATTGATTCTGCGCTTTCGCTGGCGATTGCGGTTGATGCGCTAGGCCCTCAGCGGGTGCAAGCGGTGATGATGCCGTACCACTACACGGCGGATATTTCCAAGCAGGACGCTGCAGAGCAGGCCAATATGCTCGGCGTGCACTACGAGATCATGCCGATTGAGCCCATGGTCGAAGCCTTTATGGGGACGCTTGCTGAGAGCTTTGCCGGTACGGAACGCGATACTACCGAGGAAAACCTGCAGTCGCGCTGCCGCGGTGTGCTGCTAATGGCGATTTCCAATAAGAAAGGCTTGATGGTGCTGACCACCGGCAACAAGAGCGAAATGGCGGTGGGTTATGCCACGCTGTATGGGGATATGGTGGGCGGCTATAACGCCATTAAGGATGTGTATAAAACCTGGGTTTATCGCCTTGCCCGCTGGCGCAACACGCAATCACCTGCCATTCCTGAGCGGGTGATCGAGCGGCCACCCAGTGCCGAGCTGGCGCCTGATCAACAAGATAGCGATTCCTTGCCCGATTACGATGTGCTCGACGCGATCTTAGTCAGCTATATTGAAGGCGATATGAGCGCTGAGGCAATTATTGCCGCTGGTTTTGACGAGGAAGACGTTTATAAAGTGGTTAAGCTCGTCGACCGCTGCGAGTATAAGCGCCGCCAAGCCCCGATTGGCGTTCGGGTGACGCCACGCGGTTTTGGCCGGGACCGCCGCTACCCGATTGTTAATGGCTGGCAGCCCGGCGCGTGATCAAACTTAGCGATTCATAAAGACGCTGTTGAGGTATCTTAAAAACTTTCCCACTCAGGTTCGGCCTGCTGAGCTTTTGCAGCAGGCAGTGTACCCATCGTATTAGACGAATGAGCACGCACAGGTGCCAATGCGGTACGCGGCGCCTGTACGTTTTGGGGGGAGTCAGGCAGTTTGAAGACTTCCATGGCATGCAGCAGAGAGTGAGCGTTTTGACGCAGGTTGTTGGCGGCGGTGGCGCTCTCTTGTACCAGAGCAGCGTTCTGTTGGGTTACGTGATCCATCTCGGTCACTGCTCTACCTACTTCTTGCACGCCAGTGCTCTGCTCGGCACTGGCATTACTAATTTCTTTCATGATGCTATTCACGCGCTCGATGGCCGCCACAATTTCAACGGTTGATTTGCTGGCTTCTTCGGCGCGTTCATTGCCATGGTTAACCCGCTCTAGATTCTTGGAGATCAGGTTGTTGATTTCCCGGGCAGCGTCGGCACTGCGCTGGGCAAGCCTGCGAACTTCTTCAGCAACGACCGCAAAACCACGCCCGTGTTCGCCAGCGCGGGCAGCTTCGACCGATGCGTTAAGGGCCAGGATATTGGTTTGAAAAGCGATTGAATCAATCGTCGAAATGATGCCTGAAATTTCCTGTGAGCTTTTATTCAGATCGTTCATGGTGTCTACCACCTGATGAACTGCTTCCCCGCCGCGAGTAGCGGTGCGTGAAGCGCTCGTCGCTTCTTGGCTTGCCTGTTCTGAGTTCTCGGCGTTAAGTTTTACAGTGCTATTGAGCTGCTCCATGGCAGAGGCCGTCTCGGCCAATGCGCTTGCACGCTGTCCAGTACGTGAGGAGAGGTCATTATTACCTTCAGCAATTTGCTCGCTATTGCTGGCAACTGCCTCTGCAGAGGCGCGAACCTGCGTCACAATAGTTTGTAATTGATGTGCCATGGCAACCTGAGACGCCATAATGCTACGTGTATCGCCCTTTTTGAGTTGCCCTTGGCTGGTTAATTCACCACGCCCAATAGCTTCTGCAAACGCTTTGACTTCGTGGGGTTCGGCACCTAGCTCACGCAGCAGCTGGCGGGACAAGAACACGGCAATAAATCCTCCAATTAGCAATGCAAACAGTGTCAGGCCCAGCATCTGCATTTGAAAGCCGGAAGCGGTGTCGCGAGCGTCAGTGGTGGTCGCATCGTTTAATTCTTGTTGTAGGTCGATAAACTGATTAATGCGGTTTAGCCACTCTGTGTAGGCGGGGCCTGCTTGTTCGAGCAGTATCGTTTGAGCATTTGCATACTCATCCGCTTGGCGGGCGGCAATAACCTGCTCAGTTAAGGTTCGTGTGATCTCCGCTTGGTCATTAATACTGTTAACAATACTCTTTTCTTGCGGACTGCCAGCGTGCTGGCTGGTTACTTGCTGCATACCTGTTTCTGCAACACTGTAAGCATCTCGAAGGCGCTGTATTTCGCTCTCTAGCGTACCCAGGTTGCCATCCCCTGAGGTAATAACAATGTCACGCAATACAATAGCGCGATCATGTACGCTACCGCGCCAGTCCACTGCAAAACGCTGTTTAGTACCGTTGACATCGTTAATGGTGGTTAGGCCACGGTCAATTTGATTGACTTGGTAAATTCCCACGGCTGTTAACAAAACCAATAACCCTAGGAGGGCAGAAAACCCTACGGCTAATCGGGTACTGATTTTAGTGCCGGACATGGTTAACAGCATTGAATATCGCCTTAGTCGCCTTTTAGACGCTTTATTTTATAGGGGCGATGATGATAGCTTTTTGTAC
>Ga0098039_1001167_pt1 | contig 10487 bp, 17 predicted proteins | sample 6_EtaG_FD_75047 | JGI IMG/M metagenome (GOLD analysis project Ga0098039, IMG submission 75047) | Marine viral communities from the Subarctic Pacific Ocean - 6_ETSP_OMZ_AT15160 metaG | ecosystem: Environmental > Aquatic > Marine > Oceanic | place: Pacific Ocean | collected 2015-01-08 | reverse complement strand
TTTGAAGTAAATAACGGAGAATATTAAACTATTAACCTTAAATACTATAGAAAGGAGGTAAATTAATGGAGATATGCGCTCATCATTTAGTCCAATTCTCTCTAATCTTAGTGATTATAGCGATTGCGACATATTCAGAAATAACCAACGAAAGGAGGTGATTAATATGGATACTGGTAATCTTAATTCTGCTATTCTTACGTTGCTGAAAGAAAATGGAATTAATGACGTAAAGAATGTTAGATTAAAACTATTATCGAGTAAAAAAGATGTTCTCGGTAAGATAGTATTCAAGGATGGAAATGGAAATCAGATTAAATTGACTGTTAAAGTTTCTCATCCACAAATGGTTAAATAACAAAAGGTAAAAAGGGAGAATAGAATATATTGCTCGAAGGTATCAAGCCAATTATCCTCGGAAATCCCAAACTCAGAGATAAATAAGGCATACTCCGCTCTCGATAAAAGAGTGCGCTTCAGAGTGTATTGAAGCAAAATCTCGACGGACAGAGGGTATTAAGAAGCTCTAAAATTATTTTTAGCTCTAGAAAAAAAGACTTGACCCGTATAACTTTTTTTTCTTATATTGCATATCAACAAAGAGGTTTAAAATTTGGATTTCGTAATCGAGAGAAATAGATGATTGAGACAATAAAACATTTACTCGGATTTTGTGGTGAGCCTCACGGCTTGGTACATATATTATTATTTGGAGGTAGTTTTTTGTCTGGAATAATACATTATCTTAAAAATATAAAGAATGATATAACATGAGTAATTATGAATATGAGTTAGGTGACAGAGTTTATTTTCTGAGAACCGCTGGATATGACACATCTGTTTACAGAGATAATCTTGGAGCTATAACGGCATTACTTGACATAGATGAGTCTCCTTTTTGTTATAAAGCTACTTTTATGGTAGATACAGGTAATGATGAAGATGGAATAGAAGCTGTTTCCCGTAAAAAGACTCTTCACATGGATCAGATTGCATTGGTCTCTGATAAATATGATTTTAAAGAAGGTCAATTAGTAAGAGTCGCAGGTCTAGATATAGAATCGTACATTACGGGAGTTGCTCGTATAATGCGTTTTGATAATGGTAGAATTTGGCTCAATACTGGTCTCGATGTAACAAGTTATAAGTTTTCCACTTTAATGAGTGGTGGGCATATTACTCCATTTACACAATTAGATATTGACAATACTGAACCACATAAAATTAAAAGACTTCTCAAGACCATAGCTTATAGAATAGATTTTAATCCAGACGCAGATTTTAGTAATTGTATTGTTTGCGCTGATTGGTTATTTAATGATGGTCAAGTTTATGTAGAGCAAAGTGGATATTTATGTAGAAAATGCGTAGCAGATTATGAATTTCTTTGCAGTGTCTGTAATGTACGGCATTTAATAGTAGATATAAATATGAGAATACTTCAAGGAAAGAAAATTTGCTCTTCTTGTTATGATGATAGAGTTTATAGATGTTCTGGATGTTCAACTACCTATATAGATGAAAGTTATGATGAATATGACAATGGCAGATATTGCAAACCCTGTTTTGAGGATAGAGCTATTAATGTTATGTCTAATCCGCCCAGAATGATATCAAGGAGTCGCATAAATAAGATTTCATTACCTCCAGAAAAAATTTACTTGGTTAATAGAAGTAAGACTCCTATAGCCATAGAGATTGAAGCTATATCACCATTCGATACCTACGAAGAAGAGCAAGGTTATCAATATCCTCGTGGTTGGAATGATGTTTATGATGGTTCAATAGACTCTGAGGCTGGTAGAGAATTTATTATGGAACCAGAAGTTGGTGATGATGCTCTCAGAAAAATTAAAGATTTTTGTGGGTGGCTGAGAAGTGAAGATTTTTATGTAAATAATAGTTGTGGACTGCATGTGCATACTGATGCATATTATCTGGGAATAAAAGAATTAAAAGGAATACTTATAGTTGCAAGAGCTTTAGAACCTTTTATATATAAAATGATTCCAAAACACAGAGAATTATCAAGATATTCATCTCCAATGAAAGAATTTCCATCAGATTTAATTTTAGATGTTAAAAGCGTGAGAGAGTTTTGTATTCTTTGGTATAAAACAATGAATGATACTCGCGCAACTTCGGAGAAATATAATGAATCAAGATATAATGGATTAAATCTGCACTCAAGATTTTTACATGGAACAGTAGAATACAGATACCATCATGGAACTCTTAGCCATTATCATATAACTAATTGGGTCTTATTCTGTCTTGCTATTTCAGATTATGGTTCGAAGTTATTATACCAAGACAATGAGAGTAAATTAAATTTATTTCTCAATAAAGAATCAAAAGATTTTTCAGATTATTTAGATGTTATGGGGGCATCGAGTTTAATCCCCTATACAGAAGAGATGATAAAAGATAATTCACCAGAAGATGACAGTAATGAAGATGCTGTAGACTGGGCAACTTATGACTGATAAAAGTTTTTTTAAAGTAAATAAAAAGAGAGGAATAATATATGTGTGGAATTTTCGGATTCGCCAAGCGTGAAGGCTGGCAGTCTGAATCACAGATGGATAGGATAGAGGATATTGTTAGCAATCTAACATTTGAATCTGTTATAAGAGGCAAGGATTCTACTGGTCTCGCTATAGCTTCAAATACAGAAAAACTAATATATAAAACTCTTAAATCTTCTGATACATTAGTTTGTAGCGACGATTGGTTCGACATACTTGAGAAGATTGACAGAGATACTACTATCTTTCTTGGACATGTACGATTTGCTACTCATGGCACTGTTACAGAGCAGAATGCTCATCCTTTTGTTAAGGGCAGTGTTATAGGTGCTCACAATGGTATGATATACAATCATACCGATATTGCCAGAAAAATCGATAAGAATGTTCAAGTTGATTCAGAAGTTATTTTTGGATTACTAAATAAAAAGAATAAGTATAAGGAGGTATTCGATCTACTCGAGGGCGACTATGCATTGAGTTGGATAAACGAAGACTATAAAGTCCTTAATCTTATGCACGAAGAAGGCAGACCGCTATATATAGCATATTGGAAGAAAGCCAGATGTCTATTTTGGGCATCAACAGAAGAGATTCTTCATACGGCTTTGAAAGATTCTGGTCTTGTTATCAAGATATCTGAGCTTCCAATAGATACTGTATTTGAATTCAATACTGCTGAATTTTGGAAAGAATGGAAAGCTAATACAGTTAAGGTTGAAACTAATCCTAATTGGACTTACTCTAATTATGTTGGTTATAATTCATACGGAGCAGGTTACAGAAGTAACTACGCCACTACAAACTGGAAATGCAAATTTTGCCAGGTAGATACTTACAGAGCAGATAAGGTGTGTTATAAGTGTTCAGGCAAGAATGAAAGTACTCTTCATATGTCATCAGATGGTGATTGGGCTGCTACTTGCATAGATTGTAAGATGCAAGAAAAATATATCGATATGACTTTCATAGATAACTCTTATGTTTGCAATGATTGTGTAGATGCGAGATACGAAGATAATGTTTTTGTAAACAAACAGTATATGGATAGTTGTACGTATTGCGGAGATTGGGAGCCATCTACCGATTTATATAAACATGAAGGCTATAAAATCTGCCAAAATTGCTATGATGCTGAGATTAGAACTAAGAGCCAAAATCTTCCAATGATTACTTAGGAGTAAAATTATGACTAATAAAAAGAAAAAAGCTGTTTTTGTTGGAATAGCCGATAGGATACAGATAAAATCTAAAGGCTATGTAATGAAAATGCTCTATAAACGAGCTAAGAAAAATCCTTTTATGGCTGATAAGACATACGAAGAATATTTAGAGTATATTAGATCTCAAGTTAGATTGCTCGAAGGAATCGAGATAAAAGCTGACACCGAAGATGAGATGTACAATGCCCTTAAGAGTCTTGGTTGGCTTAAGGAAATTAGTGTTCTTGCTGTTTACATAATAACCGCCAATTACGGCATAGCATAGGAGGAATTATGCCTTTTGTAGAACCAAATAATTCTGAAGAACAAGATGAGCAGATGTTTAAATGCTCTCATTGTGAACAGGAAGAGGATGTATCTATTCGTTTTGAAAGTGAAGGAGGTGAAGCATACTGCGAAGATTGTTATTACGAATGTTACAGACATTGTTGTGATTGTGGTATGGAGGTAGACGCAGACTACATAATGTTTTGCGACAGGGCTGACGATTACTTTTGTGAGAGTTGTTATCCAGAAGATGAATATGTAGACCTTGCATCTTTTACAGAAATCTCTGTTCAACCACCCGTTGAGGGAGATCCATTTGTTTTAAATAAATTTGAAAGAGCTGTCGGTGTAGAAATTGAAACCATCGGTAATCACTCAGATTTTATTAGTCTATTGCCCAATTTTAAAGTTACTTCAGATGGAAGTATTTCTGACATAGGTGATGATGAAGGTTTTGAATTTATATCAAAGCCAATGCGAGGAGATCATTTATTCTTTGAAATAGATAATATCTGCTCTCACCTTATTGATAACGGGTTCTGGATGAATAGAACTTGTGGATTACATATTCATATAGACGCTAGAGATTTGTTTTACGAAGAATTAAAAGGAATAGCTTTGGTAGCTCGTTCATTCGAAAGAGTAATATTTAGCATGATGCCAAAATCGAGAAATAGTACTAATTGGTGCAAACCTATGCAGATGAATAAAGATGCCATTAAACGAATTGATTCTAATGAGGATTTTATTGAAAAGTATTATGATTCCTGTGGAGAATATCCTTCTATGGATAAATATAATGATGCTAGATATCACGGACTCAATCTACACGCAAGAGTATATCTTGGCACAATAGAATTTAGATACCACTCTGGAACCAACAATCCTACTAAGATAAAGAATTGGATTACGATATGTCAATCAATAGTACAGAAGGGAATAGAGCTTGGTAAAGTAATGGATGAGGCTCCTGAGGATTGGGATTCTAAAACAAATAAACTTATGAACGAAGGAGAATTAGGCTTGGCTGACTTTATAGATATACTTGAATTGCATGACATAAGTCAGTATATAGTTGGACGAGTAAGGAAGTTCAATCACTATACAAGTGATACTGATGCACAATATTGGGCTAATAGCTATATAGTTAGAATATAGTATATATATTATATATAGCTCAACCAACAGATGTATTAACAATATAAGCCTTAAATGGGAGTTTGTCAAGTAAAAAATAAAATTAATTTAATATTTGTTTAGTTAATTGGTAGTACCTATATTTATTACTAATAAATAGTTAAGAAAGGATAAAATGCCAGCAATAGGATTTAAATACCCAGACGGTGAAAATATATCTTTTGAAGATATATTTGAGAATGGTAAATTAGAATTAGAAAGAATGGGAATAGTAATGCCAATGTTAAGAGAATTGGCAAAGCAAAGAGAACCAGATAGAAAGCCATCCGTTACTGAATGCCTCATAGGTACATGCGAGGCATATCTTAAAAGAACCGAAGATTATTATATTGACCCGCAAGAGCATGCCTTTGCCCTAGCTGGTACACTACATCATTTACGTCTTGAAAGTAATGCTGATGACGAGTCCTCTGAGATAGCTATGGAAGGAATGGATATAACTGGAATAGTGGATTTGTATGATGAAGAGAGTAAATCACTTATTGATTATAAAAATGCAGGTTCATATAAGGTTTCACAGGCTTTAGGTTTAGACTTCTATTTGGAGGATGACCCATCTGGAGCTGTATATTTACGGAAGGGAAAATGGGGAAGCAAGGGAGACCCTAAGAAGGTAAAAAGATTTTGGATGAATCCAGAGAAAGCAGACCTCGGCGATTGGGAATGGCAAATAAATTGTTACAGGTATATGCTCGAGAAGCAAGGAAAAGAAATAAAAAATATGTACGTTCAGATAACTGTTCGTGATGGTGGAATACAAGCGGCGAGAGATCGTGGTGTTGAAAATAAAATATATTTAATAGAGGTTCCACATATACATAATGACCACATTGAAGATAAATTTACAACGAAAAGAGATGCACTAGTTGAGGCTTTATCTCTAGGTAAGTTGCCAGAAATGTGTAGTGAAGAAGAAAGATGGGGAGGCAAGAAGTGTCAATACTATTGTGATGCTAGAGATGTATGCCCATATATTAAAGATAAATTTAAGGAGATAAATTTTGGCTAATAAAAAAGATAAGGTTGTAAAGGTTGAAGAAGAAACCTTAGAGCAATCACTTAGTAAAAAGCATAAAGATATTTCTCAAAGGACTACGCCTAGAGCCTACATAAAAACGAGACCAGATGGTTTCGATTACGTGGATGAGGCTTACATGCGTAATCAGTTGACGAAAGAATATCCTGTTTGGTCTTGGTCAGCAGCAGGACAACAACCAGTACAGTTCCTAGGATCTGAATGGGTTATAGTTTCTGGTGTATTAAGAATAGAAGACAATGGGGTAATAAGGGAGTTCTTTTCTCCCGGCTCTGCAAGAGTCCAATTCAAAAGGGGTAAGCCACACACCGCTGAGCATGTTATCGATGTAGATAAAAACTTGGCAAGTGCTAACACCAATGGATTCAAGAGAGCAGTAAATAGACTCGGCAATATAGCTGATGATGTTTACAGAAAGCAAGACCTCACGTTATCCGATGAAGATATAGAAAAGTTAGAGGAAAAGATGGAAGGACTTTCTGAAGAGTGGAAGGATAAAATAATGCAAAGCGTGTTAAACGGAGAGGTGGCTAAACCCGACTTTAAGAAAGTCATTAACAGAATAGATCAACTAATTAGTGAAGAACAGGAGAAAAAAGATGGCTAATGTCGGAACAATACTCGAAAGCAAGAGCAGTGAAGATTCTTGGTACGATCCAAAGCAAGACTTCTCTGGCCCAATGCCAGAGGGAGACTACAAAGCTCACGTTAAGTCTTTAAGTATCAAAAGGAACGTCGTTGTTAAAGGCAAGTTTCTTTCAGATATTTATGAAGTCATATTTACGGTTGCTGACGAGAACAAGGATATGGAATACCAAAACGATAAAGGAGAATCATTAAGTGGTGCTACGTTTGTCGGCAGGGATTTCCGCTCCAAAGGTTTCTTTAGATTTAAGAAGCCTAACAAAAGTAAATATCCAAATTTAAGCGAAAATATGGGGTCTAATAGGTCGTATATGGAACTTGTGAATAGTTTTGGCTTAAACATGGAAGAAGTGGATGGTAAGTTCTATCTGCCCGAATTAGATGCAAGTGATATTGAAGGTTTGCCTGTAATAGCAAAGCTTTATCATGACACTTGGACTGATAGTGATGGCGAGGAACGAATAACACCAAGAGCTTCTATGATATTCACTTGGGAAGAAGGCGAGAAAAAAGAAGAGGAATTGCCCTTCTAAATCGCCCCTATATATAAGGGCTTGGTTGCTCCTTACGGACAGCGAATTAACGCCTGCGATGGCAGCAAAATGTATAAAGAGCTGATAAAGCGGTGTGGTTTGACATTACGCACTGTGCCTATATGCCAAGTCCTTTCATATTTTTGAGAGGAAAAAATGAGTAATTTAAAATTCAAAGAATTAGAAGAAGTCGAGCCATCGGTGAAGAGAGTAAAAATAGAAAAATCAGAATACATGACTGAAAAAGATGTGGAAGACTTTTGTGATTGGGTCTGCGCTAAGGCTACAAGGCTTGGATTTGATGTAAGAGAAATGAATGAAGATAGAAGAGTGGATTAAGATAGAAGAATATATGACAGAACTTATGGGTTGGGATAGAGGAATAGATGCGATGTGCGAAGAGCATAGAAGTGTTGCTCCTAAAAAGCCTATATATGATTTGACTAAACGCGAGGACAAAAAACTTATATTCAGATTAAGAAAAAGATATTCGAAGTACAAAGAGGATGATAATTAAAAAACTCTTTTGGCAACCCCTAATTATGAAAGGATTCCTTTTGTGTGGTTGGTTGACAATTGAGAAATTGATAATAGAGGTTTGGCAAAACTTATCCTCTCTGTCTGGTGGGACTGGGGCTCTGGCGATTCGCTACCCTCAGTCCTTTTATTTTACGAAGAAAGTGAGATGAATTGATGGCTAAGACAAAGAAGAACAAAAAGACTTATAAAGATTTAATAAAAGAAATAGAATTTCTTGAATCAATAATCATATACTACAGAGAATACTTGGAGCGTATTGGTGTATTGATTGAAAATTATATAGAGATGAACGACGATACAGAAAAGTTAATAAAGTACATAGAAGAAAAAGGAAAAAACATTGAAAATAAGTGGAATAAAAAAACATAATTTCGAGAATAAATGTTCACTGTGTGGTAAAAGTAAAGACAAATACACAGTAGTACTATCAACAACTCACAATTACGTATTGTGTTTGCCTTGCTATCCCAGATATGATCGCTTAGATGCCATGGGTAAGAAATGGTTAGAAAATGAATATATGAGCGGCACTTCGGAGCAAGAAAGATACGGGAAAGGAGATTAACATGGCTGAATTTTTTTTAGGATTGTTACTAGGTTCAATCTTAACATTTACAGGTCTCTATTGGTATTCTGAATGGAGATAAAAAAACTTAATAAACAAAGAATATATCAATTAATGCTCTGCGGACATAAAGAATATTGTAATAAGAATGAGAAGTCAGAAGACATATGTCTAAAGTGCGAAAGAACTCTTAAAAGAAAAGTAAGGATGTATACCTATGCCAAGTAAAAGTAAAGCAAAGGGAAATAGATTCGAGAGACTTTGTGTGAACTTAGCATTGGCAAAAGATTTGAGCGCTCAACGTGCTTGGGGTTCGGATGGAAGGTCAATGGGTGAACATCAAGAGGTTGATATAAAAATAGAAGACTATAAAATACAATGTAAAACAAGAAAGAGAATAGCAAAATGGTTGAAACCGAGCGAGAAAGTGGACGTACAGGTCGTAAAAGAGGACGCAGGGGAGGTATTCGTAATCCAGCCTTTAGAGAAATGGTTAGAAATGGTGAAGTCTCTCCAAGCGCAGAAATAACACCAAAAACATCAATGAGAATAAATCAAGACGGTGAAACTTCTGGCGGTAATTACTACAGAAGATTATGGTTGGCGCAGATGGAAACACTTATTAATTATTTCAATGAAGAGTGGTTTGATTTCGAATCAATGATAGAAGAAGGGTATAGTGATACTCGATCTGGATCAGCTACCACGCCATACAGGTGTCCTGTTTGCCAGAGACCCTGGTCTAGGAAAAGTGGTGAAAATTCAAGTCAAGAGTATTATGAAAAATCTTTTTTTAACAACATACCTATGGAGAACAATGTATGCCGAGAATGCGACAATGCCCTACCTGCGGGAGCAAACTAAAAAAAGAAAATTATCAAAAAAGGATACAGAGGAAAAGACTATCTCGCGATAAGATTACACTCTCATTGATAGACAATTCTTTTGAATCTATATCTAAATATTTTCCAATGGATGATTTAGATAGATTCTCGTTTCTAAAAAACGTAGAGGAAATAACGGATATCGTTATAAGAAAAATGATTAGGCAATATCTCCAAGAAAGACTTTACGAAAGGGGATGCGGTCTCAAGTATCTTATTGGAATGATTAAAACTGAAAATTCAGCATACGGATTAAAAAAAGAATATGAAAGGAAGTCTCTTGACAGAATCCCACCAAAAATTGATTAATAATATATACAATGAGAATTGTATGAAGACCATGAGTAGAATGAAAAATCAATTTGTTAACCTCATGGTAACAGATCCTCCCTATGGAATGAAGTTCAGAAGCAATCATAGAGCTGAAAGATATAAGGATATACATTGGGATGATAATTTAGAATGGGTGAATGATTTCTGTTCGGAAGCTTACAGGGTTCTTAAAAGGAATTCTCATCTATATATGTTTTGTTCTTTTCATAATGTAGATATATTCAAGCAAGCTCTTGATAGATATTTTACACTTAAAAACATACTAATATGGGAAAAGAATAATACAAGTATGGGCGATTTAAAGGGCGATTATGCACCCAAATATGAAATGATATTGTTTGCCACCAAGGGAAGGCGATTGTTAAATGGAGGGCGCGACCCGAACATATTTAAATTCGCAAGAACAGGAAACAAACTTCATCCAACACAAAAACCAGTAGAGCTTATTTCTTATCTTATAAATAAAAGTTCTGAAAAAGATGAAATTATCTATGACCCATTTATGGGCTCTGGAACTACTGCCGAGGCGGCACACATCAATGAAAGAAATTATATAGGATCTGAAATAGACGAAACTTACTATGAAATATCGCTAACAAGAGTAGAGCAAGTGGAAAGGCAGGGTATATTGTTTGCATAGCGAAGCAACAGAAAAAGCATTACTTGGTTCCTTAATGATGGAGCCAAAGAATTTAGATTTAGTTTTGAAGTGGATAGAAGAGCCAAGCGTATTCTA
>Ga0098039_1001162_pt1 | contig 10523 bp, 10 predicted proteins | sample 6_EtaG_FD_75047 | JGI IMG/M metagenome (GOLD analysis project Ga0098039, IMG submission 75047) | Marine viral communities from the Subarctic Pacific Ocean - 6_ETSP_OMZ_AT15160 metaG | ecosystem: Environmental > Aquatic > Marine > Oceanic | place: Pacific Ocean | collected 2015-01-08 | reverse complement strand
GGTTCATGGAAAAAGGGTGAGTAATATTTTCCTATGTTTAATTTTTTGTCCGCTAGTGCAATGAATACTTGAAATTTATCACCTTGGCGCTTATATTCTATACTAGACATTTCTCTCATTCCAGTAGATGTAAATGATAGACGGCTTGTAAATGGTGTTATTACTTTAACCGGGATACCAATACTATTTCCTACGTGTTTATTAATAGTAGATTTATCCTTAATTATTGGTCGCGCAATATCTGTTTCTAAAAAGGTTCTATTACTGTTATTAATATCTGTCTCGATATCATCAACATAAAAATTCTGTATTCTATGGCGACTGGTATCTATTCGTATTAATAGATTTACTGCAGTATTTGGTATATCGTCGAAATACTTAAATATTATAGGGCGCCGTACTATAGGTGTTACACTACTTATATATTCATCTGTACTTGAATATAAAATTTTAGCATCAGTTTTTATACTATCTCTTTTTGCACATTCTACTAATACTGAATCTGCATTTATATAAAAATAGTGCGGATATAAAATTGATTTTAATCCATAAACATTATTAATAGGATTATTGTATGTATCATAAAAGGCATTATACGGTACTATGTGCCCGTATTTATTATTAAAGTCATATGGTTTCGCCATACTACCACTCGAGGTAAAAAAGAATGTTTGAGGTTCATCAGGATCTGGAATGTCTTGCCAGGACGCGGTCGTCTCCATGTTAAATGTTTTGAGTTCCCCTGCAGTTACCTTTCTTGCATTTATACCATCTTGTTCTGTTATGTTTCGTGTTTCTACAGCTATGCTTGTATTTGCATAATTATATATTGATATTGTTTCTGTAAACGTTGATTTATATGCATTACTATCTTTATCATATAAAAACATTGAAACTGTATGAATACCAGGTATATTATAAATATGTGTCGCAGTAAATGCGTCGGCTCCGCTCAATGTGTAACCATCACCAAAGTCCCATTTTACTATACGATTAGATACTCCTTTCGGGAATAAATCTTCAATACCTTGCTCTCCTGCTGCAGAGATCACCGGCGTTAATGTAAATTTTGATATACGAGTAAATCCTGCATGAGTAGTAGCTGCTGGATGCCCATCTACACTATTTGGAGTAGTACCAGAAGTATTAACAGTAATTGTAAATGGTACTGGTAAAATAGAAGGGCAATTAAGATCTGTAGTTGATGTACTCATTAATATTCTATTACAGCGTTACTCTTCAAAGCACTTATAACTTTAATTTTATTTTTAAGCACTGTTTCATTTTTTATGTATGGTATTTGATATGGTTTCAATTTTAATACTGAATCAATAAATTTTATATCTTTTCCGTTATATATAGGATTATAAATACATAATGATAATCCTGGTATTCTAATATTTTCATTATCTGTTCTGATTGTCGTAAAATCAATTATACCAGGAATACTTTCAATATCATTATTTAAATCTCTTACATTTATTGTTCCACCTAATTTTAGTTTTTTAATATATGTAGATATAATATTAAATACCTTTGATTTTAAATTAGCTTCATTTATTAATGCTCGAGATTCTCTACGAATATGTAGTTCAGTAGTATTTTTATATCCAACATTATAAGGTTCACCAGAGGACTTCACTGATAAATCTACATTTAAATAAACAGGATCAATAAAAGAGATTTCACTATTTAATAACTTATAATTTTCAATTTCTAATTGAATTTTTTCTTTTAATGAGGTCGGTAAATAGTTAGATCGAGTAACTACAGATTTTTCTTTTCGTAATTTAGGTACAATACTTAAATATATATTATTTGAGTCAGCACTATCTGCATAATAGTATTGATTAAACAATGCATTTGTATCGCCAGTAAAATCAGTTAACCCTAATTCATCATTTATATATTTTAAATAGTCATTTGTGTAGTCACTATTGTTAAGTACGGTTATATCATATATAAAATTCTTATAATTACGTTCAATAAAACTCTTATAATCAGCTTTTGTAGTTAATCTATATTCTGAACTAAAAAATCTCGGAGCATTTTGCTTAATTTCTGTTACAGTCTCAGATTCTCCAAATTCTGTACTATCTTCAGTATTAGTTATAGTAACGTTTGGAGAATCTTCAATTGATATATAACTAAGAGAAGTATCTTTAACATCTGTAAATATTTCATCGTATTGTGTAGTGTTGTAAATATTTATAGCACTATCTTTTAATGTGTTTTTTGTTACTTTACCTTTAGTACCGGAGGATTTTAAATAATATATAGCTATTGAATCTCCTAAGTTTAATTTCTTACCATTAACATTATTTCCAAATTTAATTTCATATTTTTTATTTTCATTATATGTAACTTCGAAACTCCTGTCATTTGGTTTTGATAAAAATAGGCTCGGTATTCTATTCCATTCATACCATTTATTTTGTTCATTTACTTCTTTAACAAAAACAAAAATATTAAAATGATCTATTAGTATATTACTACCTGGATTTAAATTTATTGTCTCGTATTTTTCACCTATAGGAAATAATATTGGATATTCTTCTATAGTACCTTCGTACATTAGTGTAGTACCAACAGGTGTTACAGTTTCAACAGCAGTCGTTGTTTTTTCAAAAGTAATATCTTGTATGCAAGTAAATGTTTGACCACCACCTGCTGAAAAAGTAAATTTTGGTATAGTATAATATCCTTTACTTAATGCTGCTTTTCCGGAAGCATTAACTGGTAATATACAAGTCTGGGTGCCTAGTGGCTTATATCCTATTAATTTTACTATTCGATTTACATTTTCATATAATTCAGCATCAGCAAAATTACTCTCCGAACTTGTCTGGTTTAAATAAAATAATAATGTGTGATATGTATATGCGAGTATATCTATAAGAGCAGAGACGTTACTACCTTCGAAATTCTGATCTGTAAAGTTAATTGTCGTGTCAGCGTTAAGACGATTAACGATTAAATCACGCATACTTTGAGCATCAAACCCGGTGTATGCATTTATTGGTAAATCAAACTCTGTTAAATCAGATCGTGTTGTAGTTGTGTATTGACTCATAATTAAATGTAATTAAATGTTCCTTCTGTTAAAATTCCGGTCGCGCTGGCTGCTTTATTATCCAATAAAGGTATAATAATAGTTATAGATATCTCATATTCATTGTCATCAGGTCGTGCAATGACATTAACTGAGTCCACTGTTATACGTGGTTCATATATAGGCAGTTCTTCATATATTGTCTTACCAATGATATCTGCATTTTCTCTAGAAATATTATCAAATAAGAATACCTCTAAATCTAAACCAAATATAGGGTTTAGAATTTTTTGTCCTTTTTTAGTGTTAAAAATATTTCTTATAGAATTAAAGATAGCGTTTTCGTCATAACTTAATCTAAAATCTACAGCATTCTTACTAGCTCCTACAGGAGTAGAAGGTATGTTACTATTAAGATCTAGATCTAATTTTAAGTCAGCATAAGAAAATTTACGATATGCATCAGCATTTTTCCTATCTTTAAGTATGTCGAGTCGTATCGGCATGTATAATTATTTAATTTATAAGTGCTTAAAACAATAAATAATTTAAATGAGTACGTTCGATACATTATTTGAAGAACAGATTGGTCAGTTTACAAGACCCGGTCCAGTTGCTGGAGATTATGTTAAAATCAAAAGTAATTATAAATCATCCGATTGGTATAAAGGCTTAGATGAAACCCGTCAAAACTACGTAGGTGAAATTATGACATTAGTAGAGCAAGGTAAATATCTTATGCTTTCTACTATAAAAAAGAATATGTATGAGACGAGACATCCTAATCAACCCGAAAGTACAGATTCCCAGGGGTGGAATACTGCTGATATCGTTGTCGAAGTAAATCCGGGTTTTTTCTCACACACATTATCACTTCCAGTAGATTTGTTAGAGTTTGATATGTCGTGGGAGGAAGCGAGAGGAACACGACCAGTTAAAGGTGAAGATGCTGAAATCGACTTGAAACCTAAAGATGTGGAAGATAAGGCAATTGATATAGGGTCGCAAACTAAAGTACCTGATGGTGATTATAAGTTAGGCACTGCAAATTACATGCCTTAAATGTTCAAGTCAAGTATACAAGAATAGAAGTTGATCTCTTGATCTATACACTGACTATTCTGGTAAAAGTATTTAGAGACTGTAATTAGACAGTCTCTCTTTTTTTCTTCATCCATTCGGGTTATATACATATAATCAAATAAGCGTTTAAATAATTCATCATAATCATTATTGAATAAAGATTCATTTTCAATGATTATTTTCCGAATTGAGGAATATTTTTTGTTAACTAAGAGGTCCATTAACCCGTTAAAAAATTCTTTAGAATCAAAATCTAGTTCTTGTTTTCCGTTTGATAAAAAATATTTCTGAAGAGTATTGATACCTTTTCGAAAATCAGGATAACAATTTTTAGTAATAGAATTAAAATCTTTTTTACTAATTTTTACATCCTCAGCTTTAGCAATAGATATTAATTTAATAATATAATCATTTCTTTGAAATGTTAGATCAAATAGTTGACATCTACTTTGTAGAGCCGGTATGATTTTATGTTTGTAGTTTGCGGTGAGAACGAATCTTGTTAAGTCGTGATATTCTTCTATCGAGTTGCGTAGCGCTTTTTGGGCATCAATAGATAATCCATCACACTCGTCAAGTATTATAACCTTAATTTGCCCAAAGAGACTCTTTGTCTGCGCGAAGTTTAAAACTTTTGTACGTATTGTATCTATTCCGTTTTCATCAGATGCATTTATATACAAATATTGACATTTAAGAATATCCTTAACAATAATCTTAGCTAGAGAAGTTTTACCTATACCAGGTTTCCCTACAAATAAAACATTAGGTATATTTTGTTCTACCTGTACTTTATTAAAATAGGTCTTAGTACTCTTATCTAAGACTATTTCATTTAAAGTACTCGGTCGGTACTTTTCGCACCAAATATCAGAAATTGTCATCCAGTAGATCCAAACCCATCTTCACCGCGCTCTGTGTCATCAATTTTATTTGTTTCCCAAATTGTCGCTGTAATATGAGGATATAATACTAATTGAGCAATTCTGCTACCTTTGTTTAAAGTTACATTTGCGTCGCTAAAATTATACAATTTAATTCCAAGATCTCCTCTATAACCATTATCAATAATACCTAAATGAGGTTGGAGATTATGTTTAAACCCTAGTCCACTTCTAGGTTCTACTCTAAACCAATATCCTGGTGTAATATATGCTAATGTTAGACCTACAGGCACAACTACAGACCCTCGACCTGGTACTATAGCTTCCTCTACACTATACACATCATATCCAGAATCACTGGCATGAGCTCTATGTGGTAGTTTGGCGTCGGGATGAGTTTTTACTACTTTGAGTTCAATCCCATTATAAGATATATTTGTATTAGTAGCAGTATTAGCAGCACATGTTGTAAATGCCTCGTACTGTAGTGGTTGAAAATCCTCCATACAGTAAATATAGTATATAATTTAGATTTTTCAAGTAAATACTTTTATGGATAATATTGATCCTTCTGATTTAATATCACAATTAAAAACTGTACCTAAAGCTAGTAAGCAATTAACACAGCAGTCTGAAAGATTTAACATTTCTAAAGAAGAAGTTGAAGATTTTATTATACAAAAATCATCTAAATTAATTCAAGATTCTTTAGAGTTAATAGATAATATGAAAGAAGTAGTTCATCATATGCCTGAAGCTGAAAATGTTTCTTCTCTTGCCGAACTTATTAAAGCATCTACTGGAGCTATAGAAACATTGAATAAGTTAGTAGTACAAGATAAAAAATCTAATACTACAATACAAGCGAAACAATTAGATATTGATTCTAAAAAAGAACTTCAATCTGCAGATCAACACCATGCATTAATGTTAAGTAGAGAGGAAGTTCTCGATCGGTTGTTAAAAAAGGCAAATGTTATTGAGGTTGATAAAGTAGAAACTAAGACCTAATATCGTCCATAGTAAATGTTCGCCATGAATCTTGAATTGCATTCATTAGATCGTCTACTTCTTGTTCTGTGTTTTCTACTTCAAGAGTATGCACAACGGGTATAGCCTCTTGTTTATTAGCTATTTTATTACATGTTAACCAATATAATACTTTATATGTTCCGCCTAATAATCTTCCTACTTCTATCATAATGTCACTATGTATTTCTCCTAGACGTTGGAGGTGTATGTAATCAGTAACAAGATTAGTTCCATGCGCAAGATTAGGCTGACCATCACCACCATAAATAACTTGTTGCATATTACGTCCAAAAATAGCTTCAGTTCGTTTACTCAATCCTAAAATATTTTTACGAGTATCAAAATCTAATTTATCATCTATTATACTATTATACGGAAATGGAGTATAAGTAGGATCAGTAGGTGCATCAGGTGTTGGATCAAATTCATCTGCATAGTGCATGTCTCTACGATGTGGGGTAAGATATTGAGAGAATAATAAACCAACACTTTCTGATATAGTTTGAAGTATAGTATCTTCTATATTAGGTAATCTCTCTTCTAATAATTCTTTTACTTTAGGATGAGTTTTACGGTATTTATCTAACCACCATGCAACAAATTCTCCACTACTATCTATATCTGCTATATCAACTGGGTTCGCATTTGATAGATTTTCCCAAAAATCGACCTCAGCTGTTATTGGATCGTTTTTATATTTTATACTATCGTATTGTTTTGCTAGATTTAAAAAATCTATATATTGTGCGTCTAGTGAATTACTATCCAAAATATTACTATCCACTATAGCTGGTATACCTGTTTTTAATGGAATCGCGCTCATACTTTGCTATATGTCTCCCTATCTAATTTAGCGCTAACTAAGAATGTATCAAATCTACCTCTAGCTGTTATTGTAGTTGTGTTTTGTAAAACGAACCATAGCCCTGGTACATTTCTCATAAATTGATTAACTGGTATTCCGCTTAAATCTATAGCTATAAATTTTCCACCAGTTGAAAAAAGATTACCAGGTATAGTAAATGATACTCTATCTGCAGAATGTATTAATTTAGATTGTAAAGTTACTTTACCTAAAAATTCTGAGTTATTAGAATTTTCATATATACTTCTTTGATTTTTATTTGCTGTAGTTATAGCGGATTTATCAACATTTGCTTCTCTTGTATCTGCATATGGGCAGTATGAAATTATATCATCAAATGTTTGTTTTAAGAAAGTAACCGATCCAGGGTTATTATATAGTTTAAATTTTTTATGTTTTGTATTATAAGATGATATAGAATGATCTACAATAACATCAACCGCTGTATCAGGTTTTTTTGGATAAAATTGTACATTAGAAATATTCACAGGTGTTTTTGGTAATCCATCATACGCGAAGATTCCTAGGTTTCTAGTATAAGGAGTTCTTGTATCGTTAATTTCTATTTTTATAGCTGCAGATGGGATACTTTCGTATTTAAATATATTAGTTAATGATAATAATTTAAATTTACCAGCGTGCCGGTATAAAATTCCCGTATCTTTATGCTTTTTAGAAACATATTTTGACATTAAATCTGATAGCGCAGTTAAGGGTGATTGATTCCTGTGTAGGGTATATTCTGTTTTTGATATGCTATCATCCCATTTTTCTGTATTAATACTAGTTTGTTTATTTTTATCTATATCACAAAAAGTAGTTATTAAATTCGATATAGCGTCACTGACACTTACTTGTCTTTGTTCATTATTTAAATTAGAAATGTCCCCTTTTAGCATATTATTTGTTGACCAAGGTAATCTAGTATATGATAAGGACCCGAATTCAACATCCGCAAAATAATAATTTAACATGGGAGTTGCACCGGTTTTTGATTCTAGGATATTTTTGACAATAAAGGTTTTTTCTAGTAGTGTACTGTCATTTCCATCCCGTATATGAATATGTATAAATTCACCGCCAGTACCTGTTGATACATCATAGTTTGAATGTTGTATTTGATTTCCAATCGCAGGTCTTAATTTATTTTGTTGATCAGTTTCTATTAATTGAAGTTGACCCATAGCAAACGGAGACGTATAAATTGACTCAAACACAAGTTTACTAAAATTAGCTTTAGTAACACTTTTCATTTGAATTCTATCATTTATAAATTGTATAGAGATATTAAGATCTGTACCATTTGCATTTATTACAAATGTATCGGCTATTTCAGATTGTGATAATATATTATATACAGCTGAAGTTCCCATGGTATTATGTTTTTATTTGTCGAGTTATTTCTCCTAATATTTTACTAACAAGCTCGGGTTTTAGTATTTTATATATTTTACCTACAATAGGGTTTTCAGTTGGATTTTTTATATCATTAACACAGCATATTAACCACCATAGATTTTGATCACCATATACCTGATGAGCAAATGTTGTCCATGGCATTTCTGCTGGTATATATTGTTCTGTATACACACTTGTCGAGAGATCTGTTGGGAAGGTAATCTTTTTTATAATATTATAAAAAAAGTACTTATCCGCTTTTGCCATTTTGAAGATGTTTTCATATCGAGTGTCAGATATCGAACGTAATCCTTTTACTTCATCTCGTGTTTTTTGTAAGTCTGTTATCATAATTTATCGCATTGGGCCTGGTCCTTGTGGTCTAGCATCCTTGTTAAGTGAATCTTTCCAATATAAAGGTGAATCACCACCGGGTGTTCCCACCGTCGGGGGATTCCCTTCCGGAAGAGCACCTGGCTCTTCACCGTATGATTGGTCGTAGTTAGGATCGTCCCATTTTCTTTGACCGGCTTGGCGTCCTTTAGCAGCGGCGGGAGTGTACATTATGTTACTTGTAACAGGATCTTTTATACTATCATACATGAAGTTTTTAGTTTCTGGTACAAGACTAGTTATTGTTAATTGTACTTCATATCCTTCTGGTATGATAACTGTAGATGTAATATCATCTGTAATTTGAACGTTTATAGGTCTTCTGGTTCCAATAAAATTAACATTTAATTTACTTATGTAACTCCATCTATAACTAAAAACTCCAGGTAATGATGCTTGATATATAACAGGAGGTGTTAATGCAGAATGAGTAATTCTATTCGGTAAATTTTGATAAAAAAGTAAATATATAAATCTAAAATTCTTTGCATATTGAGAGTGATTATCATACCGGGTATTATCAAGAAAAAAGTTAACATCATGGCTCGGTCCAGAATCTGGGTAAGACCATGTTTTTGCGAGATCGACACCGACTGCTGGTGATGCGAATGATACTAAATTAGCTATACTACTTACAGTACTTGCTATTTTGCTTCCTGAGTTTAGTGCCCATGAATTTGAAACTTGTTTATAATTATCTTCAAGGTATGGGAATTTGTATCTGAACCTCGTTGGACTTACACCGTAGGTATTTTCATAATCTTTTAAATGTTGCGGCCAATTCCAAGTTGTGTTGTTTAAAGTGGCTTGCTTAAAGGTTTCAAACTTCTGCTGCCAATCTTTTATAGTTTTATCTGCATTTGATGAGAAATCAAGAAATTGTTGACTTCTAAGAAATGACGTAATCATATTTTCTTTTACGTCGGTGTTCGACTGGCCCGCTGTTCCAGCCGCGCTCAGATCAACTTTACCAGCTTCTTCAGCGGCGGCGTTGCCTGTACCACCTCCAGGGCCAATCTCATCGCCACCTAATGCTACTAAGGCCTCGTTTATGCTAGTAACAATACCGGTTTTTCCAACTAGTTGATTTAACGTAGTTGTTAAGTTATGAAAAAATGCCGGGGAAACTACTTGCATTTCTCTTAAAGAAATTGTCGGTGTATTTTTTATTAATAATTCATTTGATGAAGATTTTGTCCATCTAAAATCCTTAACTATATTAATTTCTTTATCGGCGCCTCCTGGAGGTATTGCTATTTTTGCCATACTATCAGATGTCCGATTTAAATCAATTACCTTACTGAATGCCTTAGTAGCAATACCACCAGAGGTAACTGCTTCTGCTTTACCTGGTTTAAAAAACTTAAATAATTTTTCGTCGTTTGGCATAATATTTATTAATTTAAAAAACAGCGTTCGCGGAATCGACACCCGTCGATGGGTCCGTGCCACCAATGCCTTTTCCAACTGGAGGTGAATCGTCTGTAGGTGTCCCGCCAAATGCATTTATTAATCCATTATATTGGGCGGCATTAAGCTTCATCTCACCACTAACGGTTTGGGGTAATTTGGCTTGCTCTTGGAGCATAAGTTGCATTTGTTCTGGAAAACCCATACTTGCATTAAAGAATTCATCAACTTGACCCGGGCGGGACTCCTCTTTACCTATTCGGGCAGTTTCAGCAAGTTCAGCTTTGACAAATTCATTTTGTTCAGGAATTGTCATTCCTTTTTTTTGTGCGAAGCGACGGAGGTTCTGCTCTTCTGTCCACTCAGCAGCGGATCCTTTTATTCCCATTCCTTCTTGACCTTTTTC
>Ga0098039_1001149_pt1 | contig 10598 bp, 29 predicted proteins | sample 6_EtaG_FD_75047 | JGI IMG/M metagenome (GOLD analysis project Ga0098039, IMG submission 75047) | Marine viral communities from the Subarctic Pacific Ocean - 6_ETSP_OMZ_AT15160 metaG | ecosystem: Environmental > Aquatic > Marine > Oceanic | place: Pacific Ocean | collected 2015-01-08 | reverse complement strand
TTGTTCCATCAAACTTTGAGTTAAGATTACTCCCATAGGTGATAGACCAGTGATAAATGCAACCACAATAGCAGCCATATTTTTATTTATAGCCATTTTACTCATCCTTACTGTTTATTCTTACTAGATAGCAACAACTCAAAATGAGGAAAGTCATCAAACTTGTTATCATCAACAAACCAGTTCCTGTTCCAGTCGCCACCCCATCTAAGAATAATACCCATCTTTCTGGCGGTCCCTAATACGAACCCTGCAAATAAATGAAATCGTTCACGGTCAGACCAATCAATCGGATAAGGAACAACATCAGCAGCAAGAGAAGGAAGAGCATTATGCCTCCCATTAGGAAATTTAACCTTCGTCTTCCCTTCCTTGTAGAGTAAATCCTGTCTAGTTTGATGCCTATGACCTTCAAGTACAGAACAATCCACCGTTTTGATAACTTCATTGAAAACCTTTATTAGTCTATCATCACAACTGTGGAGTGCATTTTTTGACCTTGTACCAAACCTAGGCATTATTGCCTATTAGCCTTTCTTCTTGCCCTTGTGTTCTGGTTCCTTATTTTTCTTGCTTTAGCTTTGTCTCTTCTTATTTTAGATTTTGCATCAAACTCAGCCTTTCTAGCACTCTGGCTTTTCCTACCTTTTCTCAGTCCTTTCTTGACACTACCTACTCCTCTTTGAAGGAGCTTTTTAAGTCCAGTAGCGGAAGACTTAGACCTCTTTCTACCACCGCCTGCACCAAATGTTCTTCCTCTGGCATTCTGACCTTTTTGACTAGGAGAAGACTTCTTTCTGGAAGATATACTCTTCTTTTTACCACCACCTCTACTTCCAAATACTGTCTTTTTGACCTTTGCTTTTATTACCTTTTTAACTTTCTTAGGAGGAGTCTTTTTCCCAGTCCTCTTGCTGTTCGCAGTCTTCACTCTATCTTTTACCTTAGACAGAGTAGCCTTGGGCTTTGGAGTTGATTTTTTCTTTACTACTGACTTTTTCCAAGTCTTAAGCTGGGCTAAAGTGTATTTCTTTTTAGGAAGAGGTTTCTTTTTAATCTTCTTTTTCTTCGTGACACTGGATAAAGTGTATTTCTTCTTCCCAAGAGAAGATATTCTTGCATAAGCTTTTTTACCAACTTTTGAAGATTTTACAACTTTCTTTGGTGGTACTGAGGCTGGAGCTTTTTTCTTTTTTCCAGGAGCTAACTTGGCTTTTTTCTTCTTTTCCCTAGCTACAGCTGCAGCTATTGCCTTGTTTTGATAACCCATGCCTTCAGCAGGCTTATCTTTTTTAGTCATCTGTTGGTGTTCTTTTCTCATACCCGACTTTGTAACGAAGGCTTTTGTAAGAAGTTTCTTTGCTGAACTGCTTAGTTTCCTGACCTTCTTTGCCTTTTTTGGTTTAGGCGCAGTATCTTTTAACCACTGTTTATAATCAACACCTGTCTTAGCATGAGCTTTTCCGAAAGCTACATTCTTTTTATGTATTTTTTTCCAAGATTTTTTAGCAGCTTTTCTCTCACCTTTTTTCTTTGTATCATACTTTTTAACAGCAGCTTTAACTTTTTTTGCAGTATATTTTTTAGGGTTTCTATCTCTTTTTAGTCTTTCGTTACGAAGTTTATTTAATCTTGTTCGTGTTAAAGCTTTTTTATGACCAGCTGGTGTGAAAGGTGCTTTCTTCTTTCTTTTAGGTCCCGTTGCAGTTCTCCCCTGATTACGAACCTGAGTTGATTTATATGCCATGTCTATTATCTCCCTATGATTGTGCTTGTATGTTATTACTACTTAGAAGTACTTCAGGATTATCTTCCATGTCAAACTGTGAAAAACAATCTGGACAAATCCACCCAACTACATCTACTTCTTCGTCATCCATTATGGCTATTCTTTTGGTGACCTCTTTAGTTAGATATAGATTGTAATCACAAACAGGACAGTCATCATCAACTTTAGCATCAACTTGACTGAAAGCATCTTTTGTTTGTAGTTCTACATCTAAATCTTGTATGGAGCCTCTTTTAACAGAGCCATACTTATCAAAGGTAACTACCCCTTGTTTAGCCATCTTCTTTTTCCCCATGAGCTATGAGTTGTTCGCTATCAACTTGTTTTAATTGCTCTGGAGAGAACCCACCCCAAACTGTGAGTTCTTGCTTTTTGGTGTCCTGAGTGTCGTATAGCCCAGAAATCTTTGCAAGGCATTCTAAACTTCTTAGTACATCTGAATCCCTGTCGCCTATATCGGCAACCTGCTTAAATTTTTTAATTATGTACGATGAGGAAACTCCTTCTTCCTCTAAAACCTTTTTAGTCTCTTCAGTAATCATTTTTAATACTCTCTCTGTTTTTAACAGTTTACCTGCCCTTTGTTTGGCATAATCTACATTAGTTGTATTATATGCATCAAGGTATGATTCTACAACATCTTTGCCAGATGATACATATCTTGCAAAAAGATGCTCTCTACTTGTTGAATCAGTCTTACTTTTAAATTTTCGGTATTCATTCGTACCACTAAATGTATAAATATTCTCAGAAATAGTTCCATACATTTTTTTAACACCAGATGTTACATAAGAACCAGCTATGCAACGAATATATTGCTGTCCTCCTTTAATTTTACCTTTTTTAAGTATCTGGACAACATGATCGTCATCAGTAAGAACCCATTCCCTCTCTTTTCCTGACCGCCAATGTAAGATTTTCCCATACTCTGGGTATGTCTGATTAAATTCTTCGGTGGAATAGAGATAATGAGTTCTATTTTTAATAGTTTTGCTCTGTGACATGGTATAATGTAAATATATCTGTACAATTATGCAACATAAAGAAATGTATTGACTTATATACGAAAGTCTGTTATATTGTATTGTATTATATATTAGTACATAATATAGTACATGAATTAGTATTATGTTATTAGGGACCCCTCTCTATAATCTCTCCCCTATTAAAAAATAAGAAACGATTGATAAGAAGAAAAGCACCTTTCTAAAAAATAGTGTTAGAATGTGTCTCAGTGTTTCTTTGCCCACCCTACCCCATGTGATGTGCTTGGCATGGTGGTCGCTTTTGGTTGAAAATTTGGATTGAATCACATCTCTTTACAAAAAAGTGAGGAAGTTTAAAATCTAATGGAAAAGAAAAAGTATTTAATCCTTTACTTTAAGTATTCGGGGGTTTAATTTTATGCATGGTAATTAAGCCATATAATAACCAAAGGATGATGAATCATGAGTGAAGAAGTAAAAGGTACATCATCAAGTAATGCAACCGTAAAACCTAAGGAAGTTGCTAATCCTTTAACCGATGAGCAACTCCTCATGGCAAATCTTGGCATCAAAGAAACACAATTAAACACCGATGTCAAAACAACAACCGTAAAAATGGATACTCCACCGAATCAAGAGACGATGAGAATAGAAGCTAAAGATAGCATAAAAGCTACTAATGAAAAACATGGCAAAAAAATCTCATTTTCTACTCTCGTTCGGGACAAATACCAACTTGATGCAAACGGTAACCAAGTCAAGGTAGATGGGAAAAAAGTTCCTCGCTATAAGTTGAAAAAGTTCGAGGGATTTTATACGGTAGATAAGATAAAACGGTTCAACAAGTCTCTAAACAAATCAATAACACTCTACAAAGTGTCCAAGATGATTCAATATGTCCAAGACTACGATGTAGCAAGTTTCACCGATTTGGAAAACTAGATAGATTTGTTGATTAACTTGATGGAAGGAATGAAGAAAGCCTCTTTAATTAGAGGCTTTTTTCTTTTTCTTTTTTTGAGCTGATTTCATCATAGAATAATTGGAAAGACAATGATTATAGATAAATTTAATAACAATATAGAAACACTCAAAGAAGAGACTATTAAATTGTTGGTAGATTCTATTGATTCGGACGACTGGAAGGTTAAGCTGAAAGTCATCAATGGTAGTAGAATAGAAATTACGATCAACAAAGTGATTAGAAAGTGTTATCTATGCGAAAAGAAGCACTCTGTAAACGATTTAATAGTTAGACAGGATAAAAGAGTTACAAAGTTGTTTCTACCTAAGTTAGTATGTAAATTCTGTGTTGTTGGTGTAGATAACTTGTTAGATAAGTTAAAACAAGTACAGCCAAAACATTTGAAATTACTTAGTAATCAACTAGATAAATAAATACAGGAGGAATACATGAGGTATTCTAAAGAGGCATCTGACAATGCAATAGATGTTTATAAAAGCAACAAGAATCTGGTAAGGTTTACATGGTTCAAATCTGGAATCCCAAGAGGCTCATGGGTTCTGAGAATAAACAAGATGAAGATTAGATATTTTAGTTTCAGACCGATGAGATATAGACTTAAAGTTACATTCTAACTGGAGTAAATATGGACACCGAATTAGACGATTTAATGCAAATCTTTAGCATTGACCCCAATCAACTTAAAGTCGGGAAAGGTCAAGTTAGTGTAAAATTTCCAGATTACTTCCATGATTTAAAAATAGAAGTACAAGAACATATGATAGATGTATTAGTCTGGAACGATTATAGAGATGATTATTGGATGTTAGATGGAGAGTGTTTACAGTTACTATTTAACACATATAAGATAGTACCATCTTATCAAAAGGTAGATAGACAACTGGGTAATTGTAACTATCACAAACAAAGAATTAGACTGAATTTTGGTAATAGTGGATTTGATAAAGCACAATGCAGAAAGACTCTGATCCATGAGTATGTCCATGCTATAACAAAGGAGTTCTACAATTATTCTGGACATGGGGAGTTATTTAAATTTTATAACAATGTACTGCAATATGCTTATAAGAAGAGATATATACAAAAATCTACAGAAGAATTTAAAATGAGATTTAATGTTAAAACTTAGAGAACATTCTGGAAGCTTTGTTAGAAAGATAGGTGGATGGGGGAAATACCATGCTTGGCTGGAATGTAAAGGAATAGCAAGATTTAGTCAAAGATTACAGGCACTAATTAGACTACCAAAGAAAGTAAGTATTAAGATTGGTAGAAATGAGCCATGTAGTTGTGGTTCTGGAAAGAAATTTAAGAAGTGTTGTATAAACAAGTAAACAGGAGGATATAATGATAAATACTAAGAAGGAAGCTGACGAGTATTATCGTAAAAATCCACAAGATAATGAGCCACTTTACTTTGTTATGTTTACAGCCGATGAATATAGAGCTGTTGCTGAGAGTGGTGCATTGAGTGAAATGTGTATTTTAATGCTGGAAGGCAACCAATTAAAATATCCTGAACCGCCTATTTATAAAGCTGAAGAAGAAAAGCGAGGAATAATACAGGAGGACATAGAATGATTGAAGGAACTGATAGATTAGGTATGAAATCAAATGAGACTGGTACTGCAAAAACTATCTATGAAAAAGAGAATAGACTGACATTAGATATGATGCAGAAAATAGTTGGTGGGTACATCGAACTGGTTTACTTACCAAAGAGTGGTCGTCAGATGATAGTTAATGAAGATGGTGCTATGAGAGGGTTATTACCAAATCTGGAAGCATCTAACTTATTCTCAAGAGAGAAAGGCTATTGTAATTTAATACAGGGCGATGTAATAGTTCTTTCTGGTAAAGCTAAAATAAAATAAGGAGTATAAAATGAGTACAGTATCTAAACATCATACGAAAAAACTTTCCAACTCAGCAAGAGTGAAAAGAAATAACAAAAGTAAATTTAATCAACAAAGAGTCTGGGAAGAAGAAAGAAGGAAGGAACTGATAGCTAATGAAATCAAAAAATCTAATTAACGACTTCTCAACCAACGGACAGTCGGCTACTAATAATGATAATAAAGCTATAACTGATTGGGAAGCTACCGACATTATACAGTTATCCGATGATTATTCTATAACTGATAAAGATTTTTATGAAATGTTTACAAAAAGAGTCTTTCAGCATTTTGGCTGGAAGTATTATGGAAAAGAAAAACAGGAGTAAATATGTTACAAACACATGAAAACACTCTGAAGCAATGTAATAACTATTTGCTGAGAGTATTTGGTATGGGTTGGGATGACTTGCCTGATACAGTAACTATATGGGATTATATAGATGAAGAGGCAGAACTCAATCTTCAATTAGTCAAAGACATTTGTTGGGAAAAGTTAGCTGATGAGTATCCTGATAGATGTGAATTAAATAAAATCATTTATGGTGAATGCAGTTGTGGTTTACATGATGCAAGGCAGATAGAGATGGAGATTGAGGCTGAAGAAAATGAATAGATTAAGTTACTATAAAGAGCATGGATACGGACATCTGACTAATAGAATACCCAACAATTTCTTTTTCAGGTGGCTGATAAGGAAAGCTAATATTCATATGAAGAAATGTAATTCTATATGGGGATTTAAAATAAGATACAGAAAACCTAAGAAGGGTTGCAGATATTATCGTGGCGGAGGACTGCCCAGACATAAGGCTAACAAGATTGCATTATACATTGAACAGAGAAGATAAAAATTTTAAAGCTAAGTGCTTTCAGTCTGGTTACTGTTGCACAGCTGCACCATGTGTCTATGGAACATGGGAAGAATCAAAACATCAGTGTAAACATTTAGATGATCCTGATGAAGATGATAGAAGAATTTGCTTGATACATGAGCAGATACAAAAGGTAGAAGAAATGCATGGTGAACCCTATCCAATGTTTGGTTCTGGATGTAGTTCAACCCTGTACAACTCTGCAAGAGATAATGTAATTAGGAACTTACTGAAAAGGATAGAAAAATGATTACTACAAATGAAATTAAAAAAGGCACAGTAGTCAAATCAGTACAACTTGGACCACCTGTAACTGGCATTATGATGGATAACATGAAAGGCGACAGAAGGCTTATTGATGTTAAAGGCTCAGAGATTGGAATGTTTGATGAGATAGGTTCTGTCTATTCACATGATATAGTTATGGCTCAGATTGGTGATAAGTGGATTGAGGTAGAACATACCAAGCAACAACTGGAACTTAAAGAACTGATTGAAAGTGGAGATTTGTTTTGAGTACTCTGATGCTGAAACCAAATGGTAATATTGTAAAGCTGGGAGAAGTTGAATACCTTACATGGAAGAGTCTTAACAGAGCTAATAACAGAGCAATAAGACTAGACCTTAACAGACAGATCAAAAGAAGATACATCAAGTCATTAGATAGGGATAAGAAATTTCCTATCAGCTTCTCATTGTTTGATGGTGGATATGGTGGTAGACCTGATGTGATTCGCTATGTCATTACCACAGATGTTGATGGTGATGGTGATCCTGTATTTTGTCATCTAGATATACCTGTCAAGTTTACTGGGAGTGATGTGTTTAAAACTGTACTGGAGATGAAGCCATGAGTAGATTCTATGGTGAAGTTAAAGGTAGCAGGGGTAAGGCATCCAGAATGGGAGGTATTAAGTCTGGCTTTTGGAGTCATATAAGAGGCTGGAATGTAGGTGTTGAAGTAAACTGTCATGTAGATGAAGATGGTAAGGATGTGATTACTGTATACAAAACAGGAGGTTCAAACGGTGGATTATCATTAACAAAACTGTTTACTGTAACAGAAGAAGATTGTGATTATTCCACATACCCCTGATTAAGATGACCTTATATCTCACTTAATCAGTAAATGCAGGGATTGCTGATTGCGGTCCCTGCAAAGATTTTTTTTAACTAAAACAAAAGGAGCTGTAAAATGATTGGAAGAAATCATCATAAACTGCTCAACTGGGAAAAGAGAAGGATAATGGAACGGAATCACCAGATTCAAGTGCTGTCTGATGTTCTTTATGACATACAGAGTGTCATGGGAATGGAAAGACTGAAGGAAACAACATACACTTGGGGTTCTGGGATTACATTCAGTAATCTTACTAAGGAGGAATTTAGCAATATTAAGATTATCCTCCCCAGATTGGGTAAATTAGACAAACACTCAAATCAACATGGATTAAACCTGAAAGGTCGTTTTGGCGAGACTGAGATAAGTGGCTTTATGGTTTATATAACAGTTGACTTCAAATGGGGTTTACCAGACAGTTGTATACTTGAGTATGAGGATGTAATTCAGAAAGCTGATCCTGAATCTTACTTTGTAGATGAAGATGGTATAGTTCAACACAAAACGGTAAAGGCAGTAGTAAACTGTGATAAGCCTATATTAGAATCTGTGTTTAGTGGGTAGTTTTCAGGCAAGGGAAATGATGAACGGTTTGGATGCGGACCGATTTCTTGTCTGGCACTTGCAATACAACCACATACCTCCCATCCATACTGACTTTGTTAAGTCAGCTAAAGAAGCAGTTAAGTTAGTTCTTGATGAACAATACGATACTGAGATAGTGATGCCTAATGGTATTAAAATGTCAGCTGGAGAAATGATTGAAGCACTTCACCTGTGGGACTTTGTAGAACAGGGGAAGTATAATGATGATGGAGATTCATGAGGCAGTTGAAAAGTGTTTGAAGTATGCAGATAGTACTGAATCTATGGGATGGATGTTTGTTATATGGATCATCTATCTTGTCTGGTATGAAGAATACTATAAACCAAGGAAGTAAATGATTCCTGTTAATGAGCTGGGACCCAAAGTAGTAGTTTATACTCCATTCTCCTACTATGCTGTGATCATCCATATCACACTGGGTTCCAGCTTTTTTTTAATAAAGAAAAGATATGAAAGATTATATTGAAAACTGTCCATATTGTATTGGAAAGGCTATACAGGAAGGCAAGATACAACAATGGTGGCAGGAAGATGATATAGAAGGAAATTTTAAGGTAGCAACACCTAAGTTAGACAATCATGGAATATTTGTATTTTATTCCTGTTTTGATTGTGATGAGGAACAGAGAGAAAGGTATGATCCTATTATTTTTAATGACTATTCAGCATATGAAAGAAAGGTAGCAGATTATGGAGAAAGATTCGATGAAGAAGACTAAGAAGGTATTAGTACAGCCTAAAGCTATAGATAAGTCTGTAATAGAAAAAGATGACAGTTTGTTATATAGTTTCCTTAAAGATACAGCTGTAGAATTAGAAGGACTTCTTATGGCTGACATAGAAGGTCTTTGTGCTGAAGAGAGAGATAAGTATATTACTTATAACAGATTTTGTGTAAAGATTGTTAATCAGTATTTTGAAATATTAGAACTGAGAAGAATAGTTAAAAAATAATGACATACCATCCTGATAGAACAGATTGCTCTGCAGACTTTTCTCCTTCAGCCAGAAAATTTGAAAAGTATATTAAAAAGTATCAAAAAGATGAGCCATACATCTGTAAAAAGTGCGACAGAGTATGGCAACCTACTGGAGAGTACAAAAGGTTATCTGAATATTTAATAGGATTTCCTAAGTATGGATGTACAAAACAAATCTGCATTCAATGTAATGAAAGAGGAAGAAAATGAGTGACATAGTTAATCTTAAAATATCACAAAATGAGATAAATAATCTAAATGATATAATAAAAGCAACTCCTGAATATAAATTAGGTAAAAGCATTATTGAAGATGCAAAAAATAAACACGATGTCAGAGAATTAAAAAAAGATATCAGTAGCATGAAAAAGGATATGCTGAAGATGATTGATGCTATTGAAATGAATGAGATGCATATTAAACAACTGAATTGGAAACTGAACAAGATAAAAGGAGAAAGAAAATGATGTACATAGGAAAAGCTAAATTGGATGACAGAGGGAGACTGACAATCCCTAAAACATTTATTGAAGCTAACAATGTAAAAACAGATACAGATGTCTATTTCTTGCCAATGGCAACATCTGATAACTCAGTAAAGATTATATTTGAAACAGAATGCTGTGAAGGAGGCGATGCTGATGTCAATGAAGGTTAGAGTAGACAGGAATGTACCTAGCACTCTGTATTATACTGGAGATATATCTCTACCTGGAAGGACAGACAATGCAGTATATAAATTCGCAATTTCTGTTTTTGTTAAGCCAGAGAAGTCAGCAGTCAGTTGGACTCTTGATGATATAGTCTGGAATGACTTACCACCAAAAGGTCTTGAGCAAGTAGCTGAAGATAGAATCAATAGTTTAATAGCTAAAATAATGGAGGATTAGTATGAGTGATATAGTCTGGATTCAAACAAAGGCAGGTCTGCAGATGGCTGAAATCATTATAAGGCAACTGCCTAAGTTAGTAGAAAAACTTCACCAGATAAATTCTAGCTTGGAAGACATGAATAGCAATTTGATAGACATAGAAGGAAGACTGATAAAAGGTGTAGAAGAATTAGAAGACCTAAATAAGAGGTAAATAATGAAAATAGCACAGAAGACTAAGATTAGAAAAGCCTTTAATGATTCTGGTATTCAAATATCAGTAAAGGCTATTAATGTTCTTGATGATGAACTTAGCAGAATACTTGCCAGATGGGTTAAAAACACTAAATGGAGCAATTTAAAACGACTGAAGGATACTGATGTATGGTGTGCCTTGGGAAACTGGAACGACAAGGCGGTAAGATAGAATGAAAAGAAAGGAAAAATACAACATGATAATGGAAGTTATCAGAGTATACTTAAGGCTTT
>Ga0098039_1001148_pt1 | contig 10604 bp, 9 predicted proteins | sample 6_EtaG_FD_75047 | JGI IMG/M metagenome (GOLD analysis project Ga0098039, IMG submission 75047) | Marine viral communities from the Subarctic Pacific Ocean - 6_ETSP_OMZ_AT15160 metaG | ecosystem: Environmental > Aquatic > Marine > Oceanic | place: Pacific Ocean | collected 2015-01-08 | reverse complement strand
GATTTGATTTATCTGATGGCTGACGACGAGGCGCTAGTTGAAAGCATCACAATAGAAATAAATAAAGAAACCGAAAACCAGCGGCGATTAAGTCGTCGCGCAGCCGCTAAGAGAAAGTAATGAGACCGCGAAGACATGGATGGAACGACAAAGCAGCGCCTTATAAAGCCTGGCGCTACACCTGGGATCATGGAGCAGTACACGACGTCGACCAGATCGAGTATCGTGACGGGCTACCCATCGCCGTGCTGGAGCTTACAGCCGCTACGACCGGCCAGATCGACGAAGACCTCAAAGAGGCTGTCGCCAGCCGCATCTGGAATCAGTTTAGCGGTCGTAAGCTGCGCCGATTAGCCCAGGCATTACGAGTGCCAATGGTCATCGTCTTATACACCGTCTGCGACGACCAGGTCGCCGCATTTTCCATCTGCGATTTAAAAAGTGAGGATTCGCCGTGGGTCGATTTATCGCCTGGGCAATACCGGCAGTGGCTCTCGTCGCTGCCGCATACGTCTGGTTACACCGCCGCCGCCGACACAACTACCGACACCCGATAGGACTTTAAATGATGAAATATGGGTCAATATGTTCGGGTGTCGAAGCCGCCAGCCTCGCCTGGGAACCCCTCGGATGGCAACCGCAATGGTTTGCCGAAATTGAAAAGTTTCCTAGCGCCGTGCTGGCGCATCATTGGCCTACGATACCTAACCTCGGAGACATCACCGATGACCACTTCACGGAACGAGCCGGAGCAATTGACCTTCTTGTCGGAGGAACCCCCTGCCAAAGCTTCAGCGTTGCAGGACTCAGAGGAGGACTGGACGATGACCGTGGTAACCTGGCCCTCCGATTCTGCCAGATTGTTGACCAGCTTACTCCCACCTGGGTCGTTTGGGAAAATGTCCCAGGGGTACTCAGTTCTAACGGAGGCAAAGACTTTGGCTCCATCCTTGGGGCGCTGGTCGAATGCGGGTATGGGTTCGCCTACCGCATTCTCGATGCTCAGTATTTCGGAGTCGCCCAAAGACGCCGCCGCGTGTTTGTTGTCGGATACCTTGGAGACTGGCGACCTCCCGCAGCGGTACTATTTGAGCGAAAAAGCTTGCTCGGGCATACTGAGGAGAGCGCAGAAGCGAGGCAAGAAGCTGCCGACGATGTTGGAGGAGGCGCTCCATACAGTCGTACAGGCAACGAGCGAGTAGAAGCCGATGCGCTGGTGCCTACTCCAGCCGGTGATGAAGCGTATAACCTGGTAACCGTCAACGCCCGCGAAGACCCCATCCATACCAGTGGCAAGTCCTTGCCACTCGGCGCGAAGGATACGGGCCATGCGGTTTGCTACCCAATCAACTCTATGGCCGCGCTGCGCGACCAAGGGGCCGACCAAAACCGTCAGACATTTGGCATAGGCGCAGATGGAGACCCCTCGCCTACGCTATCTAATCAGCACCACCATGCTATCGCTTTCCAAGCGGTAGGCGATAGAGGCAACCCATCCATCAACACCTATGATGTAATGCCCCCGCTAATGCACGATACCGGCAGCGATAGAGGCGCTGCTATCTGCCAGAGCTTGACGGTGCGAAGGCTGACCCCCGTCGAGTGCGAACGCCTCCAGGGTATGCCCGACAACCACACCCGCATACCCTGGCGCAAAAAACCCGCAGCCGAATGCCCCGATGGACCCCGCTACAAGGCCATCGGCAACTCAATGGCGGTGCCGGTAATGCGATGGATAGGAGAGCTTATAATTGTTGTACAACAAATAATAGAGGACTTTAAATGAACCTACCACCGCTCACTAAGGGCCAGCGCCGCTTAATGGACGCTATCATTATTCACATCGAAAGACACAAAGTGACGCCGACATACAGCGAACTGATGGCGCAGCTAGGTTACGCGTCGACCAACTCCGTGAGCAGTCTGGTGCGCGAGTTGGAGCAAAAAGGTTACCTCACGCCTGGTCATCGTATTAGGCTGTCTGACGCCTACCGCCTGGTCGTCTTGACAGCGCATTGATTTTTTATTATTATTTGACTCAGACAGTGCTTCTGTCCTTTTGCAATACTGGGTTTGCTATGTCCCTGATCCGCCAGAACCAAACAGATAGGGGGCATGAGTAGCTTTTCCGCAGCAGGGTTCGCTCTGCTGCGGTTTTTTATTAATTAGTGCGACCGTGCGTCTACCACCGCCTGACTCACGACGTACGCTACCACCACAGCCGCCATCGGCCAGGTTAACTCGACTGCGCCGGTTACGGCGGCAGCACCCGCTACCGCGGTAACCACCAGCTTGCGGCTGGCTACCTTCTCCGTGATCATTTTTATGATGTTCATCCGGCTATCTCCTCCAGTTCCTCTGCTGCCGCTACGCCGTTGCTAGCTGCGGCCTCGTCCTCCTGTAACTGCCTGAGAGCCGTCAGGAAGCCCGTCTGACGCTGTATGAGCGCCTGTAGCTCTGCGACCTGCTGTGTCGCCGCCTGGAGCTGCTGGGCGGCTTCGCGCTGGTTCTCAATCATCTCTTCGATACGCTGGGTCAAATCCATACAGCTGACTCCTTTTAAGTTGTCTGGTAAAATGATTTAGCGGCCCAAGCAAATAGGCTGGTCGAAATCCAGCAAGCACCGCCGTATAGAAAATCTGACTCTGCCAGGTATGGCGGTAAATTCGTTATAAATGGCGATTGCCATACCAGCGTCACTAATCCTATAGCTGCTCCTGACCACCCCGCGGTAGATTTTATTTTCTCGTTAGCAACCTGTTTTCTTGTCAAGGTCGACAACCTTGATTTAACTGCCTTCGTTTCCTTGATCGCCGCGTCTTTTTGATCTCTCCGCTCGCCTGAAAGCTCGTTCAAAGCCCGGTTCTGCCGCCTTAGCTGCTGGTTGTCCCGATCTAACTCGGAGAGTGCGTCGAGTGCCTCTCGATAAGTATAATTTCGACTGCTGTATTTTGCCATTTTGCATCAAGAATTACGCTTACGTTTTAGCTGCTCAGTTTCTTCAAGGAAATCCATCAGTCGTCCGTACTTGCTGCCGATAGTATCGAGGCGTTTATTGATACCATTAAAATAACCGCGTATCCCAACCAGCAAACATAGATTGGCCCCCGCTATTACGAGGACAATCACTATCGCCCCCGCCATGAAATACTCAGCGTCACTCACGCCACTTGTCTCTCCAGCCCACTCGCCTGATACGCGATCCATGCGGCTTTAATCGCATCGGTCCAAACAGCATTACAGACAGCTTGGATTTCAGCTGTCTCACCCGATATGTTGGCGTCAGGATGCAACACATAGCGACGGAAACTGCGCGTCAGCTCAACATCGTCCTCAGTTATGACCGTAGCCTCGCGCACCTGCACATGCTTGTAATCGCCTACTACTTCGATCTTGTCGTGTTCAATGCTTTTTACGATTGCCATTTTTAGATTCCTTTAGATAGTATAAGTGCCAGAAAAATAGACATACACATCGGCCTGCACGTGATTTGCCATATCGTTTTGTGAAGTAGATCCATCAAATTCAGCGATATAAAAAATGGTACCATTGGCCGTTGCAACGGTTTCAAACATATTGACCGACCCCGTCAGACCCTGTACCCATGCAGTGAACGAACTAACTCCGCTGCCCTCGCCATCTGTGTTGTTGTTTACGGTGAACGGCAAGCCCCCCACATTCCATGCCCCTGATGGGCTCGAGACCGACGAAACTCGCAAGCTACCTTGCACGTGGACTAATCGCCCAATCTTTGTGTACCGACACAAATCTGTCGCACTGTTCAGCGTGATGCTGCCTGTGCCAGCCTGCATAATCCCAGTGAAAGTACCTTCCTCATAATCATCGAGCAGTTCGCTCGAAGCCCCGCCCACATCACTCGTTGCCGCGAAGCTGATGCCCTTACCCGCAGTGCCGATAACGAGATCGCCCGCTGTCACTTCAAGATCCCCACCGTGCGAAAGCGTCATCAAAGTCGTAGTGTCTGTCAAATTGTAAAAATACAGGTAGTCGTTGTTGTTGTGGATCGTCACATCGTCTTTAGAGCTATCCGTATCTACTAACAGTAGTGTAGGACAGGTGCCCTCAACAGTAAGCGTCGGTGCCCCGAAACTCGCAACTGTAGTCCCTCCGACCCCCACATTGCCAGAAGCCATCACCATCGTACTTGTCAGAGTCCCATCTTTGCGCGTCCGAAAAACTATCGACCCATCTTCGGTCCCGTCACTAACATCCGTAGACGTAGCGTAGAGATCAGCGTATAGTATTGACTCTGGTGTTCCAGCATCATTTTCGCCGTAAAACACTACGTTGCCAAGTGCATCATCATCGGCTGCGCTTGTTCCATCTTTGAGGAATTTTAGATAGCCCGCATTGCCATCTGCGTTAGTGTCTTTTATTGTTAAGATCGGCTCGGCTGACGTAGCACTGGTGAGCGTCACATCACCCGAAATCGTAGTATCACCAGCGGCAAGCGCACCCGTTGTCGTGATGGTTGAGCTTCCATTATTGATCGTACCAAAACCACTGGTAATCGACCCCGAATTGAGTGCGCCAGTGGTTACCAGGTTAGTGCAGGTCGTTATAGCCGCCTGAGTGCCACCTGTTACCGTAGCAGCGGTGCCAGAGGCATTGCCCGTTACGTTTCCAGTAAGGACCATACCTGATTCAAGCGTGATACCTCCATCGTTGATGTTGCCAATATTCACTTCGTCGACATAAAAACTCATCTGACCGTGGTTGGCGGTACCACTCGCCGTCTTAGTGGTAAATCGTAGCTCTTCCAGCGTCTTGTCACTGCCCCCGTTCAGCGCCTGGACGACCAACGCTTCTGTGGCCGACGTGCCTATCGACAAGCTGGTGTCGGCGTTGTTGTTGTCGTCGTATATCGTCACATCGCCAGCCGTCACCCCCAGCGTAGCGGTGCCAGCACTGAGCGTCAGGTTGTTATTACCGCTGGTGTCAATAGACGTAGCGGCGTCAAAGCTGAGAGTCGTAGCATCGCTTTCTAAAGTACCGCCATCTAAGGTTAAGACTGCACTGCCAGCATCCAGGGTCAAAGCGTTGTTGCCGCTCGTATCTATCGTCGCTGCGGCGTCAAAGCTGAGTGTGGACGCGTCGCTTTCTAGCGTACCGCCATCCAGCGTCAATACGGCACTACCAGCATCCAACGAGAGAGCGTTATTACCGCTAGTATCAATCGTAGCCGCGCCGTTGAACGAAAGGGTATCGCCGCCAATATCGACGTCGCCCTCAAAATCCATCGCCCAGGACGCAGTCGTCGCATGGGGCGTGATCGTCAGGCCAGTGACATAGGTGCCTGCCGACGCAATGTCGTTGCCCAGCGTGAGCGTGCCACCATCAGCGATATTCAGCTTCCACTCGTCTCCTGCGTCATCGCCCTCATCGGCCATCAGCGTAATGGCAAGTCCAGCCGCTTCCGTTGCGGCGATCTTCAGAGAATCGGTGGTCGTCTCGTCATAGCCTACGGTAATGTCTGAGCCGGTACCCAGCGTGAGCGTTTTATCATCCAGCAGCTTGAGTGTGCCTGACAGCGTCAGGTTATTCACCATATTGCTGGAAGTCGTGTCATCGAGGTCACGACTGCTGTCGACGACGAGCGCCTTGCTGGCGGCGACCTGACCGGCGGTGACGCCCAGGTTAGTCGCGTTAAGACCGCCGTTGATGGCGCTGCTGGTCAGCAGGTTGTCAAACTCGGTGTTTAGCTGCGCGGCTGTCAGCACCGCACCGCTGGCGAATGTATGTACTCTCGATACCGTACCCATTTTATTACCTTGCTTGAGGCGTCAAGCCGCCCGTGCTAACTGACGGCGTCTGTGGCATACGTCCTAATTGTTGTAGCAGGTTCTGGCGCTCCTCACGCCTCTCACCGGCACCTTCCGTTCTCTGGTAAGCAGTGCCATACCGGAAAAAGTCGCGCAATGCGGTAATCTGCGTCTCATCAAGTTTCGCTAACTCTCCGGCAACTCTGTCCATGTCCTCAAAGCCCTGCATGACCTCGGCATCTGTAACCTTATCTGCACGCTTATTTTTTTCATCAGCTACACGCTGTCGCACGCGGCGATAGTAGTCCGGCGCATTAGTTTTTATGAAATCAAAGCTTTGGTTGCCATATCGCTTTCCCTTCGCATACGTACCGGCAAGGAACTTTCTTCCTTCCGGCGACATTGCTGCCGCAAAAATTTGCCCACCATACTTAGGCGAAAAAGCTGCCAACGAAAGCGGTAGCGCCAGCAACCCAGTGACTGCATTTACCGTCCCAGCGGTAGCAATACGACCAAAATCACGTCCAGCTTGGCTTATCTCTGATCGGACAATAAGTCCTCCACCAAATGTCGGTCTAAACAAAGCGCCAACCGTCTGACTAATTAGCTCCGGCCTATTCGTTTCTTTTGCTAAATTTTTTAAAGTTTCTAAAGCAATACCAGTATCATCATCAAACGCTTGAAACACTGAACGCAGCATCTCGATGTCGCTCTTCTTCTGGCGCAGCACTTCTTCCGTAACTGGACGGCCCGTCGCAGGATCGACATCACCAGTGGCAAAAGTGCGTGTCTGCGGTCGCTCCAACCCAAGGTTATTCCTCAAATTGTCCATGTTGTCTTGAAAGTCGAAATACTGCCGCATCGCCGCCGAATACTCACCAGCGCCAACCTCGGCTGCTCTGCCAAACATATCTACGATAGCGTCATCAGCGAACGCTTCCAGCAACTCTGGAGGTATCGCTTCGCCAATAGAGCCAGGCGGTGGCGATGTCATGCCAGGCAATGCACGCGCTATATCTTTTTCGCGTAAAGAGCGTATCTGAGCATTCATAGCGACGGGGTCGTCGGCTATCTGCTTTATGTGGGCGCTAGTCGCACCGCGCATATTACGCAAAGCCGACGCTGACCGGCTTTCCGGCGGTAAACCTCCTTCGTACAGTAGTTCGTCGATCAAACCCTTAAAGTTGTCTAACTGTTGCAAGCTGATAGCGTTCTTGTCATATGCCATAATCGACTCTATGGCGCTACGCAGCTTTGCTTGACCTGTTTCGGAAAAAAATGGACTAAATTGCACGTTGCCATCAGCTAATGGTTGTACGTCGCTTGGCAAGTTATCAAGGATCTGTTGTCTGATCGGATTTATGTCAACGACAACGCGGTTTAGTTGCAGCGGTTCACGCATCTGACGGTGTATCTCACTCTGGTTTTCAGAGTACTGCTTTACTGCGCCACGTAGATCACCAGCCAAACGCTTGTGTACAGTAGCATCGTCGGCGTGACGTATTGTCTCCAGTGTCAATGCCGCTTGCTCGTCGCCTTTCATGCTAATATCACGCAGTTCGCGCACCAGCTTAGACCCAAGGCCAAAGGTAAAACCAAGTGTTTCTTCTAAAAGACCACCCAGCACGCCACCTAGATTAGCTGTCGCCCTAGCTTCTTCGCCAAGCACGAATTCACCGACATCACCTGCTTTTTTACGTAAATTCTGCAATTTTGCAAGTGCGGTATAACCAACATCGTCCGCTTGCGTACGCTGGTTCCTAACCCACTCGTCTATTTTGCCACCTTCTAAAAATTCATTAATCTGGTCGACTGCCTTTTTGCCGGTTTGATATGCTTTAGTTTCCTGCGCTTTTCCTTTTACATATCTAGCGCCAGCCCGACCAGTCGCCACGACGCCCTCGCCTAACTTGCGACCCGTATATTTCGCTGCTTCTATGCCACCACGCGTCATTATGTTGGCCGGATCGTAGCGTTGCGTTGCTTTTTCGACCGTCTCCATTATATCACCCGTTTTATCAAGCGCACGCGTGACGCGTTGACCTGGGTCAGCCCGACCGGTAAAGTCAGCGATACGCTGGCCTGCTTCGACCGCTTTCTCAGATACACCAGCTAGGCGCTCTGGCACTTGTCCTTTAGCTGCGGCAGATGCTCCGCGTGCGCCTACTTTGCCCAGCTTTGCTAATAAGCCAGTGCCAGTTAATACGTTAGACCACGCATCGAGGGGTCGCTCCTGTAAGCCTCTTGGCGATACCGATTCTTTAAACCCTTCTTTAATGCCGCGCCATGTTTCAACATTCTCTGGACTAATGCTGTACGGCTTCTTTTCACCTTCTTCCATCGTATAAGCATCGGGCAGCAACCCCGACTCCAAAGCGCCAGCGGCTCCTCGCGCTAACCCTACGCCTGTATCTATTGGACTAGCTAGCGCCTGCCCTATGTCCGACGCTAGCTTGAGGCCGCTGTATGGCACGTTGCCAAGCGCCTTGAGAGGGTTAAACCCTTCTGCCGGTTGATACGGAAAGGTCGCACGCGGCGAAGATTGGCGCTCGGCTTCAATGACTTCTACTGCGTCAGGTTCTGCTTCAGCCCACTTGATTCCAGCCGATTCAACATCTAATTGGGCCAGATTTTCGTCTTGCGGATAGCGGTGCTTCAGAAAATCGCCAGCCTCAATAAAAGTGTTGAAAGTGTATTCTTTAGCCATTATTAATTCTCTCCATCACCATCAGCTTGTTCCTTTCCCAAGCTTTGTACAAATCTACCTGCTGCATCCTCTCCATCACTACCAGCTTGTTCCTTTAACGGGTCATAGTTCCACACTGACGAATAATAGTTCCGCAATGCTTCAGCTTGCCGCAACTCTACTGGTGACGGATCCTCACCCAATACCAGAGTATTGACGTAATTATCAAGTTTATTGTTTGCTGACTTCAACGCTGTGGAATAATAGCGATCAGCAACGCCTTTCATGTTTTCAATCGTTTCTCGCGCCAACACAAAACCGCCGCCTTGTATGCGCTCTGCTTGTGCCATGATATTAAGCACCGCACCCTGACCCTCTTTTTGTATAAGTAAATCGCCCTCTCGAACCGTCGCCGGATCAAAAAGACGCTGGTACATCTGGAAGACAGCGTTCATATTGGCCGTATTTGGGTCTAATAAATAATCTTGATATGCGGCGTTTAAACCTTGCATGATCCCTGCGGTGCCGTTTTTCGGGTCCATCATGCGATTTAATTCGCCTCCAGTCTTATTCAATTCACCTACCATCTTACGTACTTCTCTTCTCTGCTCACCAGCGGCTTTCATTCCTGCAATAGCAACTTGTTCAGCATAAGTAGTCGCACGATTAGCTGCCGTCTCAGCGTTTTGCTCAATCGTTTTCACTCGTCGCTCGTTTAAACCAAATTCTTTAGCAGCGTATTCAAAAGCGTGTTCTTGTTGTTTTTCATCCAGTTTTAACAGTGCTTCTTTTACGGTCATACCTCGATTTTTTAGATCTAAAAGAGCTTCAAATTCTCGTTGTCCTTGCTCTATTTCTAATAAATCCAACGACAAACGACCTTCGCCTAACTTCTCATATACCTCGGCTTTATATCTACGTATATCGTTGCTATCCATGCCCCTGGTGTTGTCCTGGATCCACTTTTCAATACGTGCTTCGTCTAGATTTTCTTTACGAACTAAATCTCTTAATTTCATGGCATCGACGTCTATCTTGCGCTGTAACTCTGCTTCTTTGATGTCGTACTTGCGCTCCTGTTCTTCTTCTTGGAATCCGCGCTCATAGCGTGTTTTTTCGACCTCTCGTCCAAACTTACCGGCGGTGCCAACGGCTTGACCCAGCCTACCCAAAAAGCCCATCTCCGGCGTTTCTTCTGCTACAGCCGGTCGTACCTTGCCGCCGGTTAAGGCGCTGACCAGGTTGCTGCGTGCCATGCCCTGCTTTGTTGCCTCGTCAGCCTTACGCTGGCCGCGTGCTGCACCGATATTAGCCAGCAAACTGCCGATACCCTCCATGCCAGCGAGGGCGATGTCGGGGTTTTCTCCTATTGCTTTGCCCAAACGCGACAAAAGCCCTGGTGGCGCATCCTGTGGCATTGCCGGTTGATCAACCATAGGAAAACTAATAGGCTCAGATGGCTGGCCGGTCATCTGCATGGGCGTGCGATCAGGTCGCAACGTAGGCTTAAGCCGCGCACGCGTCTCGTCAGCTTGATCGCGCAACGCACGCCAATCTGCGGTAGCGTCTGGATCAGTCATCTTAGGCGCTGCGTCCATCGGCAGCATCGTCTCTGATGCCATCGACGGCTCTGGTATCACCGTAGGACCAGTGTGCGCTTCTGCGGTCAGTTCATCAGTCGGTCTAAACGCTGGCAGATCCGTTTTTACCACACCGCTAGGCAACCGCTCACGCATATCAGGTTTATCAATAGATACCGGCGGTCGCCTGTCGTCGTCGCGTAACCGGTGCTGGCGCGGCTCTACATCGTAGATCGAACCAGTGTCTGCTTCTGGCGCTGGCAGCATTGTCTCCGACGCCATAGACGGTTCCAGCGTCACCGTAGGACCGGTATGCGCTTCTAGTAGCAGTTCCTCCAATGGCCTGGCTGGCGTTGTGCCACCGATAACATCTTGAGCGGCCTGTTCTGCCGCCGCCTTGCCGACAGCCATCTCGCCGCCGCCCGTATCCGGCGCTTGGCGCGTCTGCTCGACGATCTGACGCAGTTGGCGCTCCGGCGCATACTGTAACGTCGAGATGTCGACGCCGTAGCCCTTGAGTATGTCGAGGTACTGCTGCTTACGATCTGCCATGAT
>Ga0098039_1001147_pt1 | contig 10606 bp, 10 predicted proteins | sample 6_EtaG_FD_75047 | JGI IMG/M metagenome (GOLD analysis project Ga0098039, IMG submission 75047) | Marine viral communities from the Subarctic Pacific Ocean - 6_ETSP_OMZ_AT15160 metaG | ecosystem: Environmental > Aquatic > Marine > Oceanic | place: Pacific Ocean | collected 2015-01-08 | reverse complement strand
GGCTGATAACGGCTGTTATACATAATTGATGGATCAAACCCGGTAGGAAACTGCCCCGCCGATTTAATTGGGTTATCACGTGTAGAATCAAGCTTTACGTCTAGCTCTGCCGCTATAGTCACTTTTACCTTTTTACCTTCAAGCTCTTGTACTTTCCAACTTGCAGGTACTGGACTTGGTAAATCGCGTGCGCGAGTTTCAAATACAATCGCGTTTTCATCAGATGTCTTTAATGTCATTTTTTGCTGCCAAGGCGTGGCATCTGCATCAAAATGTTCTTTTTCAATTTTACGAATAAGCGTCCCAGCAATAATTTGCTCACCAAAGCGTGCTTCTATGTCGCTTTGCTCAACATTATTACCGTTTGTGTCTTGTAATTGACCATCAACAACGCGTACTAAGTTCATTAATGTGGCGAGGCCTAAAAATGTTTCACTACGAGCTTGTGCGTTTAATGCGTCTAACACGATACGGCGGTAACCTTGATGAAAAGAAGTACGGCCAGCGGCGTTAATACCACCCATGCCTACTATTACGGGTAATGCTGTCATAATTAACCTTTAAAACGTGTTATAGGAGAAGCCAACAGTTTAATTGGATTAATCACAGCGCTTTGTGCTTTAATAGCCAAATATTCAGCATTAAAGGCCAAAAAGTACTGGTCGGAGCATTCACATGCATAAAAAATCAGTAAACCCAGCGTTAAATATTGCCATAGCAGTGTACCCGCATTTACTTATTACCAGTTTAACACTGCCTATTGAAATGCTAAGAGCGGGTGAGGCTTATGCAAAAGGCCATTTAAGCCACACGGATTTTAGACCTCTTAGTATAAATTTGATTGCTAAAAATAATGAGCCAATACAAAACCGCACTGGGCTTGCCATAGTTCCCGACTGCACCACACATAACGCGCCCTACAACGACCTAATTATTGTGCCTGGGATTTGGCGAAACCCTCGCCCTGTCGTTCGTACTAATAAAGAAGTGGTTGAATGGCTACAAGAAAGCTTTGAAACCGGCAGTCATATAATTGGTGTAGGTACGGGTAATTGCCTAGTTGCAGAAGCGGGCTTACTGGATGGGCACCCCGCAACAACCCACTGGCATTACGCCAAACAATTTAGCAACGACTACCCGTTAGTGCGCTTAAAGCCCGACTTTTTTATCACCCAGTCAGAGCGCATGTATACGGTGGCAAGTTTAAATGCCCTTGCCGATGTGATCGTTCATATTATTAGCCAATACTATGGCAAAGCAGCTGCGCAACATGTAGAGCGTAACTTTTCGCACGAAGTACGTAAACCATACGAAGATCAGCGCTATCTTGAAGGCGCGGTTGACCGCCATCCAGATGAACTTATAGCGCAAATTCAGTTTTGGCTTAAAACTAATTTAGCCAGCGAGTTAAACTTACAAGAAGTAGCCGCCCAATTTAGTTTGAGTTATCGCACATTTACCCGCCGCTTTAAGCTTGCGACTAATCAAAGCCCTATAGAATATTGGCAACAATTACGGGTAGAAGGCGCTAAAGAGCTATTAGCTTCATCTAATTTAACGATTCAAGAAGTAGCACTTGAGGTCGGCTATAACGACCAAGGTCATTTAACCCGCGTGTTTAAAAAAGTGCTTAGCCAAACGCCAAGCGAGTACAGAAAAGTAGTACGAAGAAAACTATTTGGCTAATACAAATAATAACGCCACTAAATTAGTGGCGTTAAATCAGTGGCTTTCTGTGTCGTTAAAGTCTTTTCGGTAGTAACGTTTTTGATAATTTTTTACTTTAGTGTGTACGCCTTTGCTTAGGCTTTTAAATTTTGCCTCCAGTACATCTACACCGTATAAAATACCAACCACCAGCACCGAAATTTTAATGGCAGCACCTAAATTGTCGGTGGCTATCATTACCCCAATTGAGGCAAGCACCCAAATGGTTGCAGCAGAGGTCACCCCTACTACAGCGCCGTCTTTTGCAAGCATAACGCCAGCGCCTAAAAAGCCAATACCTGTAATTATTTGCCCCACTACACGAGAATGATCAATCACATCACCTTGTAAGTTAAACGCAGTTGATAAAAACAAATACGTGCCCAGCGTGATTAAAGCTGAGGTACGAATACCCACAGGTTTACCGCGCAATTGCCGTTCTAACCCAATTATGGCACCGCAAAAAGCGGCGGTACCAATGGCCGCCCACGAATAAGGGGCTACATCAATTAAATCTAAAAAAGTCACTCTTTTTTATAAACCTATTAATTATTTGCAATGGCCACTGCGGTTCTTAAACGTTGGCTACCAAATGCTGACATTTTACTAAAATCACTGCGCGCTATAGGTACGTACTGGCAATCTATAGCGAGTTGTTTGTCGCTTCCTGGCTCGCAAAACGGGTCATGAACATACACGCAGTGCTCATCAAGGTGGGTAACGCACACCCAATGAGGTGATTTTTTACCATCAAACCGGTATGTGCTAATTAGTAACAGCACACTAAAGCCTTGACTTAACCACTGTTCAATATGCTCAAGCTCTACATCTTTATAGCTAAGTGGTATATTTGCCTGCGCTATACCCTCTACAAATTGTTGGTGTACTGTTGAAAGCACCACTTTTTTGTTTTCACTGCGTACACCATCTAAAAACAACGGCTCTGTGGTATTTACCATTACCTCGCTTTTAAAGCCGCGTTTATTAGCCGCCAGCGCTAAACCAAATGGATGGCAACCACCGTGGCCCGATGTCATAAAAATGGTGGTGCTTTCGCGCCAAAGAGCCAGCTCATGTGATTGGCTAAGCTTAGTTGTTGGCTTAAGTGCCCCCATTGCCATTAATAACGCCGCAGGCCCACAGGTAAACTCGGTAGTTTGTTGGTACCACGGCGTTAACCGCGCTACTTTTAGCTCACTCGTTTGGCGAATATTTTTTTGCATTCGCAGTGCATCACTGTGATCGTCATAATAATCACTATATTGACCAAACACTCTGTAACCCAAGCTTTTGTAGAGCCCTATCGCACTTTCGTTATTTACCGCCACTTCTAATCGTAAGTAAAGTCGCCCACGCTCGCTGGTTTGTTTTTCAAGCGCAGCTAATAGCATTTTGGCAATGCCTTTACCTTGCATTGTGGGTAGTACAGCAAGCGAATATAAACGTGCTAAACGTGTGCCTTTATGGCACCACACCAGCCCATAGCCGCATACTTGCTCGCCATTATTGGCAACGAGCAAAATACCGTGCTTAGCATTTAACCAGCGCTTTAAGCTACGCGGGCTCAATTTATCGTTATTAAAGCAAGTATTTTCAACGTCAATCAATGCGTTTAAATCACTGCTAAGTGCCTGTCGAATAACAAGGTTACGCATGTTATTACCCACGGCCTCGCGCTTCTAAACGTTGTTTAAATTCGTCCATAATGATCATGTATAGCTCGTCGCCCAAATAGCCATCTTCTACTTTGTGATCAATACTTGGATTGTCATTTACTTCAAGCACATATGCTTTGCCTTGATGTTCTTTAACATCTACGCCATATAAGCCTTTGCCCACAGTTTTACATGCTTTTAAAGCAGCATCTAACACGGCTTTTGGTAACTCAAAGGTAGGTAACGTTTCAAAGCCACCAGAGAAAAACCGTTTAGCATCATGATTATAAATTTGCCAATGATTACGCGCCATTAAGTAGCGACACGCATAAATAGCGCGGCCATTTAATACACCCACTCGCCAATCGTATTCTGTGTACATGTATTCTTGTGCAAGTACCAATGCGCTATATTCAAACAGCTCGGTTAATTTAGCTTCAAGCTCACTGCGATTTGCAACTTTAAACACCCCTTTAGAAAACGACCCTTCAGGCATTTTTAAAACCAGCGGATAGGTAAAAGCCTCTTCTAATTGCTCAAGCGTTTGCGCTGCTTGATCAGCCACTACCACCGTTTTTAAGCTCGGCACTTTTTGATAATTAAACGCATCGTGTAAATACACTTTATTACAACAACGTAAAATAGATTCAGCATCGTCAATAACTACTAAACCTAGGCTTTGTGCTTTGCTTGCAAGGCGATACGTTGGGTGGTCAATTGCTGTAGTTTGGCGAATAAATAACGCATCAAACTGGGCAATGTTGTCTATTTCTTCAAAGCTTAATGCTTGAGCATTAATACCATGTTTAGCCGCTGCTTTTATAAAGCGGGCTATGGCATCTTTATCGCTCGGTGGTACTTTTTCGTTATGATCAACAAGGATTGCCATATCCCATCTAAAACGGCGCTGCACAGTACCAATGCGCCATTGGGTTTGAGTAAACGTATTTAGTTTCGCTACAAAATTGCTGTATTGCTCGTCGTTTAAAGTGCTAAGCGAACCTTGCTGTAACAAGCCTTGTTCATCTACATATAAAATAGGCGCTGGGTATTGCTTAAATACCGATTTAGCCGCTTTGCTTTGTAGCTCGTTTAAAGCATTACCAAAGTAAATTTCGCCATCAATTTGCCCAACGTTTAACATAGGAGCTTGTCCGCCTCGAAGCGCGTTTATTGTTTTAACACTGGGTAACACCTGGTGTTTGCGGGCCTCAGCAAGCAATGAGCAATAGTAACCCTTACTCAAGTATTGGCTTGAGTCGCATAAATTAATAATGCGGGTTTTAGGTTCATTATGTTTTGGGTAATCACGTAAGTAACTATTAAACGTAATCACATTTTCGAAAGATTGAGCAAGTGTTTGCTCGTTGTTATCAACCACTATTAAGGTTTTAAACACGACTTTTCCTAGTTATACCAATCGGTAGTAAGCCAATTATAAATGCGTGCGATCTTTAAATTATCGCACTATAAATAGAAACACCCATCGTACTAAGTGTGCATTGCGCGTATCACTTAATCCGATGGGTGCTTTAACAAATACCTACTGTAAGTGTTAGCGCCTAAATTGCTTAGGCGACATCAGCTTTATATGCCCTTTTTGAAAACCACACAAACGAGATATTTTTAGCGTAAAGATAAAAAATATTGATTAACTATATTTTCCTATTAATGCAGATTAAAATACGCAAAATTACTATTTTATGAGCGTTATAAATGTCACACCCAGCCTGCCCACAGTGCCAATCTGAATATGTTTACGAAGACCAGCAACTGCTTATTTGCCCTGAATGCGCCTATGAATGGAACCCAAATAACACAGGCGATGAAGACGCAATTTTAGTTAAAGATGCCAACGGCACCCTGCTTAATGATGGCGATAAAGTGACCATAGCCAAAGATCTAAAAATAAAAGGCAGCTCACAAGTTATTAAAATTGGCACAAAAGCGATTGTTAGGCGTGTGCTTGATAAAAAAGATCACGAGCTAGATTGTAAAGTAGATGGTATTGGCGAAATGATGGTAACAGCGAAGTTTGTGAAAAAAGCTAACTCGTCGGTCGGATAAATGGCGAAGCCATCCTGCATGTCTCACCAAAACGATCGAAATAATTGATTTTATTCAGTTATTGGTGAGCATTCGTAAACAACCGCTAAACCCAGGTCTATATGAGCAACAATATAGCCATATTCCTTCTTTGACAATTTGCCAGTTTTATACAGCTCTTTTGCCGACTTATGGTTCCATGATTCACCACATTTTGACTCTGGAATTTGAAGCTCTAGGGTCAGTAGGTATTCCTTTTCTTTATCTATGGAATACCCTTTTTTAACAGAGCTTTTCGCGCAGAGGCTAAGTGCATATTCAACCGCAAACTTGTCAACGCTTGGTATACCAACAAACTCCACATCACACCCTAAAACACGTTCGCCAGAAGCCTTCGTGTAATAAAGCTTTCCTGTAGTGCAAGCTGACAGTAAAAAGAGCATCGCGGATATTGATAAAACTCTATGAATCAAAATACTTCCTTGTTTACCTAATACCCGCTAAAGCGGAATAAAATTGTCAGTAATAATATGAAGCGAAGTGGAACTGAGCCAACCGCTTTAGTTTCATCTGAACGGCTTGTTAGCCTTCTAAAGTACTTGATCGACATGCCCATTGTGAACTTTCATTTAGACCAAAACCTTGTTCAATGTGAAGGTTATTTGCGTAGCGTAAAGTACAGGTTTCCAAAAATATATCGCCGACGTCAAGGTCTTCTGAGAGGTAAATATAATCATCGGAGTTAAATTCATCACAAACAAAGCCAATGATAATTTGAATGTTCATCGCTGCTAGTCGAGAAGCTCTTGACAATAAAGTCAAAACCAGTCTTTTAGTTCTTGGGTCATCAAACTCCCAGGTAAATTCGGGATTATCAATAATGGGAAAAACAGCATGCGCTATATGATTTCTTATGTTCCTTACCAAAGAAAAACCAATGGATTTATGATTGTCTTTTTCAAGATCTATATCAAAATTAACTTTGAATATATCTTTGTATATTTTCGATACTTCAGTTAACCCATCTACTTTGTGGGAATAATACTCTGGCAATTCTCTTGAAACAAAAACCTCGTCTAACAGCCATGCTGATTGCGTTGAGTAACTTCGTTTTCTTTCTATATTTTTACTAGTTTTTTTTAGTTTAAAAAACTGTTGTTCATAAACTTGACTTGATAACCGGTAAGCCTCTTCAAGTGCATTCGAAATAAATAGAAATCTAGTAATCTGGGTTGCTAGAGAAGAATCATGGTTTGCATTTGAATTAAGTTCGTCAGCTACAGGTTCGCAGTAAAAATGTGCTTCCTCATATCTAAAGGTATTCATGTCAACTGATTCAAGTTGACTAGCTAAACGAAGCCATTTGGCAATGCTTTGAGTTTTGGCAACACCACACTCAACGATTTCTTTTTTAACTGACTTAAATACTGCTTTTTCATTGCTAAGTAGCTCACAAAATTTACCAAGCTCATGCAGGTGAAGAGTCAACTCTCTGAAGGAGCCACAAATCTGACAAACTGGTTTCTGTGTTTTCACAACTCTATTCCTTGAAGGCTAACACCTTATTGCTCCCATTTTGATAATTAATAACACACCAAAACGACTTTTAATAATGTTATGAGACAGAATTACCTTTGTCGGATGGCGCTGCGCTTATCCGACCTACATCTAAAACCAATGTTTTATAAAAGTTCTACCACTTCATATTCATGGTTTTTGCCTGCAATGGTTAGACTTACTTCATCATCAAGCTGTTTACCTAAAAGTTGTTTACCCAGTGGGGCTTCGGGTGTAACAACTTGAATAGTTAGCCCTTTAACTTCGACCATTAAGCCGCCTGCGGCTGGGCCTAAATAAAACCATTTTTGTAGGGCGCTTTCATCTTCTAGGCAAACGAGTGAGCTTATAATCACTTTATTGTGATTAGGCTCTTTAAAAATGGCTTCAAACTGTTTAATACTTTTGTAGCAATCGTTTACACGCTCGGCTTGGCCTTGTGCTAAATAAGCGGCTTCGAGTCCTAGGGTATCGTACTGCGTTTCTGCAACGCTTTCTTCGTGAGTTGCGGCGTCGTGCGCGGCTTTTGCTGCTTGTTTTGCACTGTTTAATTGTGCTTCGAGTGCAAATTTAAGGTGTTCTATTACGTGGGATTTATTCATGAAAGGCGCTAAAAACCAATGCTGTAAACTATGTGGTTGATTTTAACGTTATAATGCGCTTAAAACCATTATTTTAAGCGCCTGTATTTTAATGCTGATTTTAAAAGTATTTATTGCTAGGGCATATCGAGCAACGCTTGCGTTTCTGCATCTTGTTTTTCTTCGTAATTTTTAGCACTTAACCCTAAAAGCTCAGGTAAAGTAGCCGCAATACAAATAGATGAGAACGTACCTACTACAATGCCGGTAAATAGCGCGATGGCAAAGCCTTGTAATAGCGCACCAGCGAGGAGCCAAACACTTGCAACTGTAGCAAGCGTGGTGCCCGATGTAATAAGCGTACGCGTTAAGGTACTTTTTATGGCGTTGTTAATAATACTTGCCGGGCTAAGCGCATTATTAGATTTAACACGTAAAAGCTCGCGTACTCTATCGCCTACTATTATAGAGTCGTTAAGTGAATAACCTATAATGGCCAGCAAACTGGCAAGTACGGTTAAATTAAACTCAATACTTAATAGCGAAAATAGCCCCAGTACCAGTAGTAAATCATGCACTAGCGCAACCACAGAGCCTACGGCTAAACGCCATTCAAACCGGGCCGCTAAATAAAGCATTACTGCAACCATAGCTGAAAATAGTGCTAAACAACCTTGTTCAAACAGTTCATCACCTACTTGTGAGCCAATATACGCTGATGATAAAACCTCAGCGTTTATATCTGCGTTTTGAGTAATGGCAGATTGCCAATCATTACTATTTGCTGTTGAATCGCTAGGCGCTTCGCGTAGTTGAAAATGGCTATTACCTTGCGCGGTTAGCTCAAACTCGCCATTGTGATTTTTAGTAATAAATGATTGGAGCTCTTTTAGCTCAACACCTTGGCTGGTGGTAAATTCTGTTAGGTAACCACCGGTAAAGTCTAGGCCAAAATTAAGCCCTTTTTGACTAAGCGTAAACACCGACAGCAGTACAAGTATGGCGCTTAAAAGCATGCCTGACAAACGCAGACGCGTACCCGCCTCGCCTTTTAAAAAAGTGTTAAGCATGTGCATTTACTCCTGCTTTTTTAGCCAATTTTAAATATAACGTTTGGCTTAGTACTTTTGATACGTACACGCCAGTAAATACCGTGGTTATTAAGCCAAGTGCCAATGTTATGGCAAAGCCTTTAACTGGGCCGTAACCTATTCCATATAAAATAAGCGCGGTGATCATGGTGGTTATATTGGCATCAAATATGGTGTTAGCGGCCTGCTTGTAACCTTCTTGAATAGCTTGATAAGCAGAGCGGCCTTTTCTACGCTCTTCCTTTATTCGCTCAAATATAATAACGTTGGTGTCTACCGCCATACCAATGGTGAGTACCAGCCCGGCAATACCCGGAAGTGTTAACACAACCCCTGGTAATAACGACATTAGCCCCACAAGCGACGTTAAGTTTAATAACAGCGCTACGTTTGCAATAAGTCCTAAGCGGCGATACCACGTTGCCATAAAGGCAAGTGTAATACCCATTCCCAGCATCAATGCGGCCAAGCCGTTAGTTATATTTTCTTGACCTAGGCTTGGGCCAATTGTTTGCTCGTGCACAATAGTAACCGGTGCAGTTAGCGAGCCTGCGCGTAATAATAGTGCTAGGTCGGCCGCTGCTTGTTGGCTTTTCATATTAGTAATACTAAAACGTGAACTTAAATGCTGCGCAATATTCGCCACATTTATAACTTCGCTTTTTTTAACGGTTTCACCTTTAGCGTTTTGAGAGTACTCAGAGTAAACCGTGGCCATAGGCTTACCAATATTCGCTTTTGAAAACGACGACATCGCATCGCCGCCTTGTCCATCAAGGCTAAGTTGCACAAGTGGCTTACCCCAATCATCTCGCCCTATATTGGCGTTATTAATATGCTCACCGGTAAAAATCGGCACAGGATCAAGGTTTATGGTGCCACCAGACTGCATATCAAATGTTTGCCCACCAATTTCTTTTAACTGATAAAACCCAAGTGATGCAGTTGCACCTATGATGCGCTTTGCCTCTGTTGGATCTTGCACACCTGGCAGTTCTATGCGTATACGCTGTGTTCCTTGGCGCTGTGTTACGGCTTCAGTAATACCTAATTCTTCAATGCGCGAGCGAAGCGTAGTAAGCGTTTGGCTCATTACTTCTTTATTAAAGTTGCTGCGCCCTTGCACTGAGTAGCTAAACTTGGCGTTTCTAACATTGCCGTTATTGGTTGTTGTAACCGCTAAATTAGCAAAGCGACTTTGTAGCTCATCAATCACTGGGTTAAGTTTTTGCACCGCATTAGGCAGCGCGTTAATTTCAAAGCCGTGCCCTGTTTGCAGCACTTTAAGGCCGTGCGCTTTTTGCTTAATAATAATTGATTTTGCTTGTTGATACGCACTCACTAATTGCTCATCAACGGCTTTATCTAAATCTACGTCGAGTACAAATAACACACCGCCGTTTAAATCTAGTCCCAATTTTATTGGCGATAAACCAAATTCTTGCAGCCAAATTGGGCTTGTTGCATGCTCTACAATTTTAACTTGCGTGTTTGGGTACTGCGCCTTTATGGCTGCCTGCGCTTGTGCGCTTTTAGTTGGCTCGTTTAATAAAATATTTATAGTGTATTGCTTATCAAGGCCTTGCTCGACTTTTAAGCCTTGGTTATTTAAAAAAGTAACTAAGGCTTGAGTGCTTGGCACGGCTTGGGTTTCGCTATGTGGCGCGCTATATACATCCAACCACGATTTATTAGGGTATAAGTTGGGTAATGCGCTAATGGCTAATAAAACCAGCACAATAAGCATGGCTATATAGCTTAATTTAAATTTAGCCATAAATGGCTTTTGATCTTTTTTTACACTTAACATGGTTTTTCCTTATTACCAGTAAATTACTGGCAACGTACTTTTTAAAAGCACAATTAATCTCAAGGCTTAAACGAAAAACGTTGAAACCTAATAAAAATTAAATAAGGAAAATTAAGCGTGGTAGGTAGTTACTGCTTTGTAGAGTAAATTAGCATCTTT
>Ga0098039_1001144_pt1 | contig 10644 bp, 7 predicted proteins | sample 6_EtaG_FD_75047 | JGI IMG/M metagenome (GOLD analysis project Ga0098039, IMG submission 75047) | Marine viral communities from the Subarctic Pacific Ocean - 6_ETSP_OMZ_AT15160 metaG | ecosystem: Environmental > Aquatic > Marine > Oceanic | place: Pacific Ocean | collected 2015-01-08 | reverse complement strand
GAGTATGCGACAGGGCTGAGGATGCTACATTTTGACCATATTGCTGGAATCAAGATGGATGAATGGTTTACAGATGGTCTTGAGATGCTGAAAAAATACAGCAGGGAAAATGGATACGATGGATTGGAGGGAATCGGGAGACCCGGTTTCTGGAATTGGATTAAGAATATAGGCTGGAAAAAACCAGCAATATTTTTTGAAGTTAGAATTAATTATTAACGGAGATTATAATGGGCGGAAGTAGCGGTGGTGGATCAAGTCAGCCAGTAGAACAAACAGTAACGCAGACTCAGTTTCCTGAAGAAGCGAAGCCATATTACACGCGGCTCTTATCAAGAGGCGAAGCAGAAAGCCTGCAACCCTACGCAGCTTATCCTTCACAGAGGTTAGCTGAGTTTGCTCCTGAAGAAGAAGAGTCATTTCAAATGACAGGCAACCTTGCAAGACAGGGAACGCCTTGGGCAATGCAACAGGCACAGCAAACCGCAGGTGAGTTGGCTCAGGGAATACCATCTTGGGCACAGCAACAAGCACAGGGAACAGCTTCCAGAATTGCTGGTGCATCGCCATGGGAGTATCAACAAGCACAACAAACAGCTTCTGATTTTGCCAGAGGAACACCTTTCGAGCCTTGGACTGGATTCCAGCAACAAAGAAGGCCAAGAAGACCAATTGATATTTTTCCTAGAGTAGAACAACCTTTCCGTGGATTTGGCAGACAACAGTTCAGCCCTTATCAAAGAGGAACAGCACCTTGGATGCAAGACCCTACATTCAGGGGTGGTCTTTATAATATTCCCCGTGCTGGCGGTTACTTTAACCAAGACCCTTATCTTTCTCAGCCACGACAACCTTCAATGCCAACACCGATTCCTGATCCAGTAATTGGACCACCAGATGATATAGTTGGTCCAGACTTACCTGTGGAACGACCTTTCCCCCAACCACCAAGAAGACCACCAGTAAGGCCACCAATGAGACCCCCCGGATGGGGTGGCGGTCCTAGATGGGGAGAACCTATGTATCAAAATCCTATGCAACGCTATATGTCTCCTTATCAACAGGGAGTTATTGATGTGCAGAAAGAACAGGCTTTTCGTGATGCGAACAGGATGCGTTCCGACATAGGGTTACAGGCAGCACAAGCGGGAGGTCTTGGCGGTTATCGGGAAGGCATTGTTGAGTCAAATCTCAACAGAGACTTGATGCGCCAGATTGGAGATATTCAACAAACAGGACAACAGGCAGCCTACCAGAATGCCCAAAGGATGTTTGAGGCAGATCGAGCAGCCAAGTTAGCCGCAGGACAACAGCAACTGGGAGCAGCCCAGCAATTGGGTGGCTTGAACCTTAATCTTTTACAACAACAACTTGCTGGCGCACAGCAACTGGGTGGCTTAGACTTGAGCAATATGCAACAAAGACTTGCTAGTGCCCAACAGCTTGGTGCGTTTGCGCCAACAGCACAACAAATGGCACTGTCAAGAATTGGTGCCTTGGGTGGTGCTGGTCAGGCAAGACGTGGATTCCAGCAGGCTGGAATGGACATTGGCTATCAGGACTTCCTGAGACAGCTTGGTTATCCTCAGCAACAGCTTGGATTCCAAAGCGACATTCTCAGAGGGTTGCAATTGAGACCATCTGAAACAGTAAGCCAGTATGCGCAGAGACCGGGATTGTTCCAGTCTGCGCTTGGCTCTGGATTGGGTGCCCTCGGACTTTATAAAAGCACTGGAGGAGGCGGCTAATGAGTATCGTTGAAATACAGAAAGAGCTTGAATACTGGCCCGACCAAAAGGTTCACGAAGAAATAATGAGACCGACAGGTGCTGCCAATGGGCAGACCTATTTGGTTGTTCTTGAATCAGAAAGAAGAAATAATGAACGCCAAGCCTATGAGAATCAAATGGCCCAACAAGAGAAACCACAGATGACTGTTGCTGAAGAAAGTGCTATGGAACTGGGAGGCGGTATTATGGATGTCGATCCCAACCTGATGCAGAATCAAATGATGGCACAACAAATGCCTCAACAAATGCAACAACAAATGCAACAACAAATGCCACAACAGATGCCACAGGGACAGCCTATGGCTATGTATGGTGGTGGTGCTATCCGTTATCAGGAAGGTGAAGATGTTGAGCTTGATGAATCAGGTTGGCAATATGGTCCTTATGGCAATAAGATTGTTGGTCGGGGTGGTTGGTTATATGATCCAACCAGCGTTGTTGATAATGCTTTGTTAGCTGCATCTGCTATTCCTATCGGTGGTAGAGCAGTAACAGGGATTGGTCTTGGTGGCAAAGCCCTTATTAAAGGTGGTAAAGCTGGTGCTAAAATATTAGGAAGAAAGATTGCTGAAAAAACTGCCAAACCAATACAGAATATTCTTGAAGGTATTGGTGGTTTTGCTAGTAAGCGTGGGTTTCTACCAAGTTATGCTGGACAATCTTCAATTCCTTTGGCAGAAGTTGGAGGTCAAGCACTAAAAAGTTTGATTGATCCACGCAAACTTAGGAAATTAGTTCCGGGTGTTGAGAGAGGTCTAATCCGCCCAGATGTGACGAAGGCATTAACTCCGTTCTATTCAAGAACTCTTCCTCTTGCTTCTGCTACTGCTTTTATTAGCTCCAGAGGCGAAGGAGACGTTCAGGCAGAAGATGTAGATGAGACCGTCACCTCTGAAGAAATTGAGCGATTAACGGCAGAGCTTGATCGGTTGAGTAATATGAGTCCTGCTGAAATACAGGCTGAAAGGGACGCAGAGGCAGCAGATGCGGAGGCTCTAGTGCTACAGCAATTAGAAAAAGACCGTAGGGCTGGCATGACCGAGGGAGGAAGGTTTTTTGAAGATGCTATGAAAAACATTCCTGAAGATGAAACCTATCAAGATTACCTTTCAAAATTGGAAGGCATGGAAGAAAGCAGTAAAGGGCAGGTACTCATGGATTTGGGATCGGCTATTGCCAATGCTGGTCATGGCGGTGATATTGCCAAAGGGATTCAGGAAGCTGGAACCAAGGCCAGAACAGAGAAGCTGGCGTTGGCTAAAGAAAAAGCAGGTATTCTTTCTGGTAAACGGGCTGACGATATTAATTTAGCTCTTCAGATAGCAACGCTTGATACGAACTTAGCGAAACAAGGCCAAACAACTCTCACTTCTTGGTTGGAGTTATTTTCTGAATCGCCAGAGGGCGCAAAGTTAATTGAATCTATTGATAAAAGTCCTGATCCTATTGGTGAAATGATAAGTATCTTGGGTCAACTTGGTGTTGATACAACAGATATGAAATCTATAATAGAAAAAACAACTAAGTAATAATAATGCCTTTTTCTGTAGAAGAATTTAAGCAGAAAAATCCTCAGTTTATGGATATTCCAGATGAGGAACTGGAGGCTATGTATCAATCTGCTCTCGAACCCACAACGCCTAGTCCTAGGCCAATTACCCCCACTTTACCCACAAAAAAAGATACCTCATTCGGCTCTGCTATTTCCTATGCAATAGATCAGCCGCTTGAGAATATTGGTATTACCATGGAGGCTCTAGGTGCCAATAATGTTGGCGAATGGTTGCGTGATATAACCGAATTTCCAGAAAATTATGAGAGTGCCACGGAAGACTTTATAAATAGTCAGGGCAGAGGATTCAAATGGGGCTACCTGCCCCGTGCCGCTTTGGAGCAAGCAGGGCAACTTGCCGGTTCTCTGGCAACCAGAGTGGCTGGCGCAGGCATTGGTGCTGCAATAACAAAACATCCTTATGGTGCTGTTATAGGAGGTTTGGCTGGTCCGGGCTTGTTTGAAGCAGTGCAATTGCTCGGTCCTATTGCGTTGAACAGGGCAAAAAATAATGGCCGCGATGAACCCAATTGGGGTGATTGGGTGGCAGCAGCCAGTGCTTCAGGAGCATCTGGGCTGTTGAATGCAATCGGTATCAGGAATGTAGGAGTTTTAAACAGTTCATTAAAAGCAGGGCTTACTGCTGTTGGTACAGAAGCTCTTACAGAATCAACCCAGTCGTTGGTGGAACAGATAGGAAGCACGGCAGGAACTTTGGCAGGATTGGATATTGATCCGAAACAGGCAATAGGGGAAGGGATTCTCGGTGGTACAGCAGCAGGTGGGGTACAGGTTCCTACGATGATGTTGGCAAGAAACCAAGAAGTTGCTCCAGAAACTCAGGATTCTTATAAATTGGTTTTGGATGCAGTAGCTGATGCTGAGTATGTAGATATACCGATGATAAGAAATATTACTGGTATTAAATCGTTGCCTGAGTTGAGGGCGATTCGTGACAGGCTTTTGGCTGAGGATATAATTCAGAAAGAAGGAAGGCGTTTTGTGCCGACACAAAATTTTGTCAAGACATTCACTGATGCACGGAGAGTCAAGGAAAACGAAGAAGCCAATCAGAGGGAAGGAGTGATCGCACAGGCCCTTGAAAGATTCAATATTTTCAAGACTCCATCGGTTAGTGTTGACATCAATTCAGGGGTGCAATTTAATCAGACTGACAATTCACAAGTTACAAATGCCCTTTTTTGGATGCAAGACAAAAACATTGATCTGAAGAAAGTAACAGAACAAATCCGTGAGAAACTTAAAAAGCAAGGAAAGACCATTGCAGATGAAGCAGACCCGTATAGTGGCTTAACCGTATTTGAAGGTAGGGCTGAAGATCAGATCAGAAGTCTTGAAAATGATGAAGTCAAACCTATGGTCAAAGAAATGAAAGCCAGAAATATAACGATTGAAGAAGCGGATGAGTTTGCCCAGATGCGTCATGCGATAGAAAGAAATGCCCATGTCAGGGAAATCAATCCCGATCAACCCGATGGCGGTTCTGGAATTTCGGATGCTGATGCACTTGCTGTTTTGAAGGACAAGTATGGATTTGTCTTAGCCGAAGTTCCTATTGCAGATACCGTAATCAATCCAGACTACACGAATCTGGAAGAACAGATACTAGCTTTGGATTCACAGCAAACTCCGCTTACTCCAAGACAGGAAACCAGAAGGACCCAGCTTCAGGAACAGCTTGAACAAACGGAAAGGGAAGTTACGGTTGAAAAAATTTCATACGAATTACGGGGTGGCAACCAGTTGGGAACAAAGATGCAAAACTTTTTTGCAAACTATGTTGACCCCATCCTTCAGAAAAGCAGAGATGTTATGAGGGAAGGTGGTTTGGCTACCGATGAGGAAGTGGATGGCTGGCAGAGTCATTACAACTATTATATGCCATTAAAAGGTCTTGCTAGTGATGAGAACCCTGATGGCTTTCCCCCGCCCACAGGTAAAGGGATGGACATATCTGGTGCTGAGAACAGAAGGGTCAGGGGAAGGGCTGGTGTGGAATCAGCCTCTCCTATATTAAATGCGATTGCCGACAGGACAGCCAAGATTATCCGTTCCGAGAAGAACAAGGTATTAAATGAATTGTTGCTTCTGGCTGAAGAAAACCCCAACGATCCCCTGTGGGAAGTTTACAGCGAAGATACCCCTATGTTTGAACGGGCATTTAAGGTTAATTATGTTAATCCAGCCAGTAAAGACCCAAACAATCCAATTACAAGCAACACCAAGAAAAAAGGTTATGCAAAGAATTACACCATCAACACGCAAAGAATAGGCGAGCATAAATTAAGAAACATGGATGAGTTGATTGGTGTCAAGCGAGGCGGTAAACAGCACTACATAAAGATAAACAATCCTCGAATGCTTATGGGCCTGACCAATCTTGGCGTTGATAGTGTTAATTGGATAACTAAATGGTTTACCCCCGTAACTCGCTGGCTTTCAGCGATCAATACATCCCTGAACCCAGAGTTTATTGCTTTTAACTTTACCAGAGATTTACCAACAGCAGTTTTTAACCTTGTTGCCGAAGAAGATATAGGTGAATTGGCCGATACAGACAGCATCATTAAAGAGGTGGTAACAGATACCCTTCCATCGATAAAAACTATGTGGAGAGGCTTCAGGAAATACCAGAATCCAGAACAGTTTGCGAAACTGCCACTTGAAGAACAGCAATACTTCGATGACTTCCTAGCCTCTGGTGCAAAAGCGGATTGGTTTCATGTCCCCAGCATCAATGAGGTAGCAAAGAATATTGAAGGCATGATTCAAATGCAAGAAGGCTCATTCAAAGGCAACATGAAAAGCAAGATGAAAACAATACAAAATATTGTTGAGGATAGTAATTCCGCAGTTGAGAACGGGGTGCGTTTTGCCACTTACAAGATGGCGAGAAAAAGAGGGCTGTCAAGGAAGAAATCTGCGGTCCTTGCCAAGAACCTCACCATCAACTTCAACAGGAAGGGTATGCACGGACAGACATTAAATGCTCTTTACCTGTTCTTCAACGCAAGCGTTCAGGGTACTGCCAACTTTCTCAGGGGAATGACAACATCGAAACGAAAACAGAAGGTGGTGGCTTCGCTGGTTGGGTTTGCTATGGTCCAAGCTATGCTTAACGAGATGAGAAGTGGGGATGATGATGATGACAGAAGTTACTATTCCAAAATTCCAGACTATGTGAAGGAAAGGAATATGATTTTTATGTTGCCGAACTCTGAAAAAGAAGGAGATTATATTAAGGTTCCTTTGCCTTACGGTTACAACATCTTTCACAATCTTGGTACGGTAACATCCGAAATGCTTTTGGGAACAAGAAGTGCGGGAGAGGCTGGTGCTTTGTTGACAAGTGGATTCTTGGGGTCCTTCAACCCGCTTGGTTTCTCTAAGTCAAAAGACTTTTCCAAATCGGTTGTCAAAACAGTAACTCCGAGTGTTGGGGTTCCTATGATGGAACTCATAATGAATGAAAACTTTTTCGGTGCGCCTGTCTATACCGAGAACTTTCCCATAGGTGCAAAGAGGGCTGATAGTGCTTTAGCCAAGAAAAGAGCATCCGAGTTCTGGAAACGGTTTATGCCCTTTCTCAATGAGATGACGGGTGGAAGCGAGTTCAAGTCTGGTTTGATTGATATATCACCAGATACGATTGACCATTTATTTGGAATCATTTTCGGTGGGGCGGGAAAAACTTATGGCCGTTTCGCTTCGTTGCCAATGGCTCTCATTAGGGGTGATGTGGACCCCAAAGATGTTCCATTTGCCAGAAGGATGTATGCCGACCCCGATCCTTTTGTAGATCAAACCGATTACTTCAGGCGCAAACAGATCGTGCAGAATACCGTTGCCGAATACAAGTCGTTTGAAGGGGCGTTGCAAAGGGAACGCAGAAATGAGTTTAAAGATAGGTATCGTGAAATTCTTAGAATGGAAACAAGAATGAAAAATGCCGACAAACAATTAAAGCGATTGCGGGAAAGAAGAAAGCATCAGGAAAACAAGATTCCAAAAGATTCAGCAGACGCATTGTATATTGCTGATCGAATTGAAAAAATTGAAGATCAAATGGATAGCATCTATAAAAAGTTTAATAAGAGATACAACGAAAAGGTGGGTAGATTTGAATAAACCAAGGCCCATAGCTCGATTCTGGGACACTTTCGTGATGGGGGTAATACCCTAGCATACCCCCAAATGGGCATTTGCCCTATCATCAACAAGCAGACAAAAGAAAAACCCACACCAATTTATTGATGTGGGTTTCTTTGTTTTGGGCTTTATCTGCGCTTGGCCCCTAGTTGCATTGCTAGTTTTGCGCCAAGGTTACAGATGGCCTGATGGAAGCCATCACTCAAGTGATTAGAGTTGTAATAATGAGCAAACTCATGCAACAACAAACTTACTTGTTTCTCGAAATTAGATTCTCTGAACCAAGAGTTTCCTAGGTTAACATTTATGTGCAAACTATTACTGCTGTAAGCCCCTTCAAAGTTACTCACCTTTACCAAAAGAACTTCTAATGATCCTAAGCCTAAGTCTTGATGCAATTTTTTAGCATACTCGACAAAACATCTTTGGTTAGGAGTCCACTTGGATTCGGCAACAACATCTACGGGATCACCGCTTTCGCTGTAAGCATTTCCAGAAGGAGTTACTTGTCCTGAAGGCCGAATCGAGCCAGATGATTTGGCGTTTTTCCACATTCCAGAACTCATGCTTCCCCCATGAACAAGGGTGTAACCTTTTGATACTGCTATCATGTTAGCTTCGGGATCAGAAGGGTCGTAACTAACCCTGTCTTCTCCGTACCTTGAGGTTAATACGCTTTCCATGGCTTCGTCATCACATCTCTCATCCCCCGATGCTTGCGTTACCCAATCTTCAGTAACATCTTCATCATCAAGCAAGTCTACCGTTTCGTTCAAAACAGAAACTTGAAGTTGAGAAAGGTAGGCGGGAGTAACATTATCCCGATTCATATTCAAAGGGATTTTTTGTTGCACATTAACGTGCCACTTCCCCGAATCAAGCCCGACTACTGGGATACCCATTTCATAAATGGTTGGTGTTTCTTCAGGGAACGGATCGAATAACTGAACAACAGTTTGTCGAGTCGTTCTTTTCATATTACCGTCTACATCTGAAATGACCGTGGGTAGCTGAATGTTAAATTCATGGATTAAGTCGTGAGGTTCCAACATAAATTCCTCGCCAAGTATCTTGACATAAGTATCGATGTTGGATGGAACCAAAAGCGTTTGAACATAATCTTCAAACTTTTTGATCTCACCTTTATTTAAACTTAACAAGCCTGTAAAGGTTGACCCCTTTGGAACACGCTCTTTCAACAACCGCCTTCCGTTTTTGTTAAAACAGACTGCGTGGTTGACCGAAACAATCTTGGCTTCTTTACATACAGCCAAAACTAATTTCTCACCTAAGTTGAATCTACCGCGTTTTGTTGGGTCGGCCTTCTTGTTACTAGGCTTAAACAAAGTAAATGCGTCTGCGATGTCTTGCCAGCCATTAGGGTCGTCATCTGTAACAGAAACACGATATGCCCTCGACTTAGCATCTTTCTCAATCTCGACATTCACTTCCGTTATGTCCTGATCCCATGCGTTTTGAAGTAACTCAGCAATCGCAAAAGTACGGCTTCTGCCGTTCAATAATTGCTTTAGTCCTTCTTTACTAACCTCGAACCAGTTTTTGGTTTTAATACTCATAATATTTTTTCCTTTATTAGTTATAATCAAAACAGTATTATTTTGATGTCTATATTATAACATATGCTCTGAAACGCTTTACCAGTAAGGCTTTCGTGGATAGTAAAAAAACAAAAAATCACAAAAAGGGGGGGTAAAACAGACATAAATGACCCGTTTTTTTAGAATAGTCCTGAAAAAAACCTTATAGATAAAGGCTTTCGGAGTTGTTGCGCAACAACAAACTAGGATTTCGGGTTATTTTAAGTGGTAGTATAAAAAGATGGGAGTGTTGTTTCCGACATAGGCCCCAGTAACATTATATTCCATGTACTCAACGGCTTCTTCTTCGGTCATATCCTTCATTAGAATCTCAACACATTTATGAAAATCATAGATCATACGATTGGCAGAGGTTGCGATGTCGTAAGTGTGGCCGATGATGGCATCATCAAAGCCATCGGCAGTTAGCATCTCATTCATTTACTTCAGTCTTGAACATTGATATAGGATAGAGAGCCACAGGCTCTTGGTCTTGCCAATCGTTCCTGTCCTTCCTTCCCCCGAACCCCAATTCAAATTCCCTCTTGAAATTTATCCAACCAATGCAATCATTTTTGGTTGGGTCCTTGTTGATGGTTCGCCAGTTGACAATCAGGATGGATGGTTTTTTTGTGGCTTCAGATAGCTGTCTGGCTTTCAGCACTTTCGATAAGGCAATCATGTAAGTGTCGTATTGGGTAATCGGGTTGGTCCTAACCTTGACTTCGGCAAATCCGACAACCGAATCTTTTTGAACCATGGTGTAATCCAGATGGTAGGATATGGGCATTTTTATAAACCGCACTTTCCACATCTTGGACAGGGTTTCAACGGTTTTTCTTTCCGCATCAAGGCTTTGTTTGTTTTCGTAAGTGGGTCTCATTTTCCATTGTGTCTGGCGAGTATTCTTTGCATCAGTTTGTGGGTCATGTGTGTCCAGATTTCTTCATCTTCCATGCTGGCGCATCTGTGGCATAAGGATAGTGTTATCTTGTGGCTTCTTTGCCCGCCTATTAACTTAGTTCTTTCCGATTGGCTTTCAGCGCAACACTCACACCTTGATGACATGGTTGTTTTTGTGCCACCGCCTCTCTTGTATTTTCTGGTGTAGTCAAGAAATATTTGTTTCATTTAATTGTCGGTACGATTCTTTTTTTGTATGCCGTTTCCAAAACTTGGATGCTCTCCCTGAGTGATTCGACCTTGTTTTCCAGTTGTTCTATATATATTTCCTGTTCGGTGATTTTCTTGTCCCTTTCATCAAGCATCTTCTTGATTAAAAGGTTTTCCCTTCGCAATCCATCAGCCAAGCTACGAAACACATCCGCTTGAGCATTTGTTCCATCTTTCCCCCAAGCCTTCTCTGTCGAATAGGTTTCTTTTGGTTTAGTCATTGCTTTATTTATCTTTTATCTCTTGCAACATGGCAAGCAACTCTTTTACAGTTTTGTCTTTTGCTAGGTTGTGTTTTAATACTGCTATTTTTTCTGTTGTGGTTTTTGCATTAAGAGTTTCTTTTTTGATTATTTCTTCT
>Ga0098039_1001138_pt1 | contig 10671 bp, 24 predicted proteins | sample 6_EtaG_FD_75047 | JGI IMG/M metagenome (GOLD analysis project Ga0098039, IMG submission 75047) | Marine viral communities from the Subarctic Pacific Ocean - 6_ETSP_OMZ_AT15160 metaG | ecosystem: Environmental > Aquatic > Marine > Oceanic | place: Pacific Ocean | collected 2015-01-08 | reverse complement strand
GAGATGCTACACAAACTAGATGGGGTACTAATGGTGATTTAAGAATATATCATGACGGTAGTAATAGTTATATAGAGCAACAATTAACTGGTGATTTATATATATACCAAGGTGTTGCGGATAAAGATATTATTTTCAGTTGTGACAATGGATCAGGTGGAAATGAAACATATTTCTATTTAGACGGTAGCGATGCCACAGCAAATCCCATGACTGTATTTCCTGACAACTCTTTTCTTTGTTTCGGAAGCAATACAATTACCCAAACTGGAGATTTACAAATCAAACATAATGGTGTTAATTCTTTTATAAATAATTATACTGGAGATTTACAAATCAAAAATGAAGCTGACGACAAAGACATAATATTTAAGTGTGATGATGGCTCCGGAGGGGTTGAAACTTATTTAACTATAGATGGTGATGTTCGTAAGATACAATTTGATAGACCAGCGTTATTTATTGATAATATATCAGCCGAGTTTGGTACTGATACTGATATGATTGTATACTCTACCGGTAATCATGGTTATGTAGAAAACTATACAGGGAATTTACAATTAATAAACAACGCAGACGATAAAGATATAATATTTAAGGCTGACGCTGGAGGCACAACATCAGAAATAATGCGAATAGATGGTAGTAGTGGAAATGTCGGTATTGGAACGAGTGCTCCGAATAGGCAGTTGCAAGTTGAAAAAACTACTGCAACAGCATCTATTGCTATAACAAGTTCAAACACTGGTATTGCACAATTAGAGTTAGGGGGAACATCTGACAATGATATTGCTGGAATAACATATAATAATAACACATCTTTATTATCATTAAAAACTAACAATACTGGTCAACTATATATTACTAATGACGGCAATGTCGGTATTGGCACGACTACTCCTGGGGCAAAATTAGAAATAGCAGGTACTGGAAATCAAAAGTTGTTAGTTAATAGAACTGATGGTGATAACTTTTCTATAGAAGCACAGAATGGTCAAATAAGAATGCGAGGTTCTGACCCAATTTACATGGGTGTTAGTGGAGACTTGTTTAATATAACTAACACAGCAATTGGTATCGGAACGACTTCACCAGCTTCCGAGATTCACATAAACGGAGCAGCAACTTTAACTGCAATGGCAGAACCAAGCGACCCAGCTGTAAGTGATTGTATAATATGGTTAGATAGTACAACCCTTGATTTAATGGTAAAAATAACAGGAGAAGTATCAACAGTAACACGGACAATTGCTTCTTTTGAAGAATAATTAAAACTAAATAAAATGAAAAAAGAAGAAAAAAAGGCACAAGCATTAACAGAAGACGAAAAAAAAGAACTTAATACTATTCAACAAAATTATTCGTCAATACATTTAAGAATGGGAGAAATAGAAATCTCTATCATGAATTTAAACGAAAGAAAAAAAGAAATTAAAAATACCTTTTTAAAAATAAAGGAAAAAGAAATGGATTTTGCTAACAAAATTGAGGATAAGTATGGCAAAGGTTCAATTTCTTTAGAAACTAATGAATTTATACCTCAATAAAAAATAAAAAAATGGAATACACATGGACAATAAGCGTCCTCAACAGTCGAATAAAAGAGACAGTAGAGGGACAGGAATTAAACGACATAGTAAACGTAGTACATTGGCGATACAGAGCAACTGATGGTGAATATACTACAGAAACTTATGGCTCATTAGGATTAAACGAACCAGATCCTAATGATTTTATATTATATGAAAATCTTACAGAAGCTGATGTAATCACTTGGTTAGATGAGGGAATGGATGTCCCAGAAATGCAAGCATCTCTTGCAAAGTCTATTGAGTTACTGAAAAATCCAATTGAAGAAACATTGCCTTTGCCATGGGATGAGTCATGACTCACTCAGAAACAAAAGAAACAGTTGAATTTATAATTATAAATGCAACAGGAATATCATTGAGTCTAACTAATATTAACGAAATTGTTAGAACACTAATTTTAATAGGTACATTGATATATACTATAATTAAGATTGCAAAAATATATAGAGAGTGGCAAAAACGAGAGTGACTTTTTGTCAAGGAATGTCATGAAAGACATATTAAAATATATTGAAAGCATACGTGAAAAAATTAAAAATCTCATTGTAGGAAAAACAAACATGCAAATTGTATTGAAATATTTTAACTACAAAGAGTTTGACAGTCCTGATAAAAAAGGGAGTGGCAAAAAATATATGGATAAAGATTTCCTTATACGCTTAGATCATGCAAGGTCGATTGCTGGAGTTCCTTTTAAAATAAACTCTGGTTATAGAACTGTTAAACATAATATTGATGTTGGAGGTGTTCCTGAATCTTCTCATTGTAAGGGGAATGCAGTTGACATAAGTGTAAATAGCTCGAAAGACAGATTGTTAATTCTTTCAGCTTTAATGGAAACGCAATTCAAAAGGATAGGAATAGGAAAAAATTTCATACATTGTGACAGCGATTCTCAAAAAGAGAATGCAATATGGACTTATTATTAATTAAAAATCAATTAAAATGAAAAATGCATTAATGACAATATTAAAATCAAAACGCTTTTTGATGGGGGTGAGTGGCATCATAATCCCTATAATAATGAAGGCTTTTGATTTAGATGCTGAGGTTGCAGATAGGGTATGGCAAACAGCTTTATTGCTTATTATTGGCCAATCCGCTAGCGACTGGGGAAAGAACAGTAAATAAGAAGTATAAATCTTACTTGGAAATAGGGTCTTTTATTTAAATTTTAATTATGCAATATCGACCCAGATTGAACTCAACGGAAAACGAATTAATACAGCAATTTCGGAATAGTAAAAATTGTGGAATTATCGGAGATACACATGAGCCTTATTGCATAAAAGAGACGAAAGATCATATAAGTTATCGAGATTTTTGTTATGAAGTCTTTAATAGATTTGGGGTAAGTGAAATAATTCATATTGGAGATGAGTGTGATAACTCGGCATTGAGCTATTTTGAGAAAAATCCAAGTATGCTCAATGCTGAAAGTGAAGCTGAGAAGGCACAAAAGGAGATGGATAAATGGTTTAGTCTCTTTAGAGACGTTAAAATTTGTGTTGGCAATCATTCAGCTTTGCCATATCGCCAGGCAACAACAGCTGGATTACCAAAAAGATTTTTAAAGAGTTATGAAGAAATCTGGAGAGCCCCAAAGGGGTGGAAATGGAAGATGCAATGGGAGATTGATGGTGTTTTATATGAACACGGAACAGGATCAAGTGGACCAAACGGAGCAAGGAATAGAGCAATAGCCAACAGACAATCAACAGTTATAGGGCATTCTCATAGCTTTGGAGGTGTATCTTATATGGCGAGTCGGAATGATATGATCTTTGGATTAAATGTTGGATGTGGCATATCAGTAAACGAAATAGCCTTTGCATATTCTAAGCCCTTTCCTAAAAAACCAACTATCGGATGTGGATTGGTTTTAGATGGAGGTCGAACAGGGATATTTATTCCCATGGATTTAGGGAGTAAAATAAAGCGAGTTAAATAAAATTTTTTATCTTTGCATTTCATTAAGTCGTAACTGAGTTGCACTTATTCAGTGTGTTTGATAATTTATTCATTGTTTTTTTTTCATTGATAAAGCAACTAATTAGAAGAGCTGTATCGCTGGATATGGCTTTTCTTCTTTTATTATTGTTAACATGTCTGTTAATAACCATCTAAAAAGTTCTTAACTATTTTTTGAAAAGTGTTAATAATTATTTAATATTTGCTAATGAAAAAAACAATAAAAGAGATAGCAGTGAATTACAAATCAAATTTAGAACATATAGAATTTTTAGAAAATAAAGTAAAAGATTTAGAAAAGAATTTAATTGATGAATACCAGTACATAAATGGTTTAACGCATATAACAGATGTGGATGATATAAGAGAATATACAAATATAATGATTAAAAAATTAAAAGATAAAAAAATAAATTATTAATTAAAAAACAAAACAATAAAAACAACAGAAAAAGATTACATTATTTCTTTAATAGAAAAAGAAGTAAAAGAAAAATCAAAAATAATAAAAGATGCTAAATTAAAAATGGAGTACATAGGCAAAAATAATATCTTAATCAGTAAGATAAAAACACTTTAATAACTAAAAACTAATTATTAGAATGGTTGGATATACCTTATATGAAAAAACAAGCCATCAAACATATAAACGAACAAGGAGAAACTAAAGAAATGAAAACAAAAACAACAGGAAAGGTCTATTTAAAAGGGGTAGAAAATGGCTGTACAGTTTAGCATGGGAAGATATTTACAAAAAAACTGGATGTAAGTCCACTTTTCCTGTTGACTAAATAAGAAATTTTATGAAAAATAATATTTTATTATCAAGTTTATTAGTATTACAACAGCGAATTGTAAGAGCTAAATTAACAAATAAACCAAAGATATATATTCAAAAGTTACAACAGAAGTTGGATCAACTTAAAAAAATTATTAACTAAATTAAAAACCTGAATTATGGAACAAACAAGATTTGTTGCTTTAAAAAACCAGATATGGGATTTGAGACAAAAGGATTTAAAAACATCATTAGAAGTGCAAACTGAGCTGGATCGAGATTTAACTTATTCACATTCTACAACTGCTTTTAAAAAATTACATGCAGATGATTTGCCTGTTTATAAAAAATGGGAAAAAGGAATAGGAGTTTGGTTTTTTAGATTAAGAAATTTAAAGGGTCATATTATCTGTGATCTTATAAAAATTAGTGATCATTTTGAATATTCTCAAACTTCTATTAGTTTAGTAATGTCAGAAGAAAATGTAGATTCAAATGAAGAGGAATTTAATAACGCAATTTGCAAACTTATAACACATTTAGAAAAATGAAATTAAAAACAGTAGATATAAAAGGAAAACCTTATGTTGAAGTAAAAGAAAGAATCAAATTTTTTAGAGAACACTATGAAGGATGGTCTTTAACTTCTGAAATCTTGCAAATAACTCAAGATAGATGTATAATTAAAGCGTCTGTTATTGATAGCAAAAACACTTTAATTGCAACAGGCATAGCATGTGAAATAGATGGAGCTAATTACATAAACAAAACATCATTTATTGAAAATTGCGAGACATCTGCATGGGGTCGAGCTTTGGGTAATTTAGGTATTGGCTTGGATACCTCTATTGCATCTTTTGACGAGGTTAACACTGCAATCAAAAATGAGATAAAAGATCGAAAAGAAATGGATAGACAAGATCAAAGAAAAGAGAGTAAATGGGATCTTGATATGAAGACTATTGAAAATCTAAAAAAATCCAGCAATCCCAAATATGTGCTTCCAAAAAAATCCAGCTAATGAATAAATATTTGGAAGAGGTTAAAAACGAAAAATTAAAACAGGAAAGAAAATCTGTGTTTAAGAATCATTTAATGGCTTTTAAAAAAGAGGCTATTGTTGATGCAAAAAAGATTTTAAGTACAATTTATAAAATTGATTTCTATTTTTTAGAAAACAACGTAAGTCGAAAACGAGAAATAATTGATGCTCGGAGGATTTTTATTTATTATATGAATAAAGAACTCAAAATCCCTTACACACATTTAAAAAAATACGTCAAGGGATTACATCATGCAACAGGAATTTATCATTGTAAAGCAGTTACGCATCTATTAATAACGGATAGATCATTTAAAGAAAAGTATGAGGACTTTCTTTCCAAAATATGTGCTTCCAATAATTATAAGCTCTTAGATACTATGATTGAGAAAAAATTAGGACAGCTTAAAAATATTGAAAAAGAAATAATAACATTAAAAAAAGAAAAAAAATGATAACTATAAATGGAAAATTACTTAAAAAATTAGATATTACTGCTGGTATTTCAAAACTGAATAGAGATTGGAGACAACAACTTTTTATAATTGAACAAGACAATGACTTTAAAGATGAGCTATGTTGTTCTCTGTTTAATGATAAAATTAGTTTGTTAGAACCTTATAACGAAGGAGATTGGATTGTTTTAACAGTGAAATTAAGGAGCAGAGAATATAATGGTAAATTTTATCATGATATAATTGTTGTGCATATTGAATCGTTAATAGAAGATACTAATGAAGATCAAATATTTTAATTATGATAAACAATTTTGAGGATATTACTTATGAACTTACTGAAGACGAACTTAATATTGTTCCTTTGATAATCAAGGGTATTACTCAACGCAAAGGAAAAGATTATGCTGTCTCTGGGAAAAAAATATGTGAAAAAATGAATCTTGAGAGCGTCAGGTTACGAAAAATAATAAATTATATTCGTGTTAACGGATTAATATATGGTCTTTGTTCTTGTAATAAAGGATACTTCATGGCTTCTACTTTAACAGAACTGGAAGAGTGTATTATAAGTCTAAGACAAAGAGTTGCAAGTCAAGTAAAAGTATTAAATGCTTTAGAAAATCAAACTCACATGTTTGGAGGTGTAGGGCAATTATCAATATTTGAATGATGGAAGTAAATAAATGCCATCAAAGAATAATGAGAGAAAGTTTAGAAATAACAAGGAAAGAAGCGTTACCATTAATTCGGAAATATGAGTGGTTAGGAACTTTCCCTGTTAATTTCACAGGTCAATTAAAAACTTAAAATATGAAAAAATTTAATCCCTTAAATGTAAGTAGTAAAATTTTAATATGTGCCATGCCATTAAGAGTAGATAGTTATAGAGAATGTACTTTTGGTTGCCATTATTGCTTTGCAACGAAAAGAGAGGTATTAGGAAATTTAAGTAATGTGCAAATAGGAGATATAAATTATGTTAAAAATAAATTAAAAAAAATATATATAGATAAAAAAGTAATTCCTCATAATATATTAGATAATTTATTAAAAAATAGAACTACATGGCATTATGGAGGCATGAGTGATCCATTTTGCCATTTTGAAAAAAAATTTAATATAACACAACAAATAGTTGATATTGCAAATGAATATAAAATAAAATTTTTATTTTCTACAAAATCTGATACTACTTATAATGTAAATATAAATCCTGAATTACATAGCTTTCAATTAAGTGTTTCTAGCGTTGATAATCCCGTGCATTTAGAAAAAAATGTACCTCCAATTGCAGATAGAAAAAAGTTTTATGATAAATTAAAAAAAGAGGGGTTTAAAGTATCTATACGAATCCAACCTTTTATTCCTAATCTAACAGATGATAGAATTATAGATATGTTTCCAGATGCGGATCATTTTTCAATAGAGGGGATAAAATTAGTACCTCAAAATCTTGAATATGTAGAAAAAATGTGTAAATTATTAAATATAGATAGAAAAAGATTTAAGAATAAAGGATTATTACATTTAACTCCTGCTGAACGAATGCAAATGTATAATCCAGTAATTGAAAAAATTAAAAAATATAATTTATCGTATAGTATTGCAGATAATGATTTACGATTTATGTCTACTGATTTTAATTGTTGTGGAGATAAAATGGCAAAAGGAACTGGAATAGATACAACTGCAATGATAAAAAAGTATGGATTTGATTATCCTACTGAAAAATTAATTGAAGAATTGGAGGGAGTAGGATTAGCAGATTGCAATATAAATCATTTATTTGCTTCTAATAGAGCTAAAAATAAAAGAACATTAAGAGAATATGCAAATAATTATAAAAAAAATCCGAAATCTCCAATATCGGCTAATAAATACCAAATAAGACAACAAAAATTAGATTTTTGAAAATAACAAATTTAAAAAGAAATGGAAGTAGTAAGAGTAATAAAAAATAAGAACTATACAACAGTATGCAACAATATTTTCAAAGATAAACGTATAAGCCTTAAAGCAAAAGGATTGCTTTCATTAATGCTTGGACTGCCACCATCATGGGATTTAACTATTAAAGGTTTAGAGAAAATATGCAAAGAGGGTAGTAGATCAATATCATCTACCATAAGCGAATTAATAGATAAAGGCTATATAGAACGAATGCAAATAAGAAATAATGGTAATTTTGCTGGCTATGATTACTGTATCTTTGAGCAACCGAAACGCTATAATGCAGATACGTCAGATGCATTAACGCAAAATAGCGTACAATTAAATAAACAAAGAATAAAAGATTTAAATAATAAAGATATATTAGAACTTCAATTTATTAATGAAGTAATGGCTTATGACTATCCAAAAAAAATGAAAGAAGATTTTATAGATTACTGGATCAATGAAAAAACTAAAACGGGTAAATCAAAAAAAGATATTCAAAAGACTTGGAATACATCAAGGAAATTAAAGACATGGGCAAGCAATGATAATAAATGGAATAAAAAAGGAATGAGTAGTATTGAAAAGCATATAAGCAGTCAAATTGGAGCTGAGAAACTATTAAAAAAATACCATGATCAAAACAATTAATAAAAAGGAACTTGATGATAGATGTTTAGCTCTAATAGGAAAAACTTTAAAAGACTTAGGACAGCCTAATAAAACAGATCTGGAGAAATTTAATTTATCACTTGACCTTGCAAAAGACTTAAAGTATAGATATTCAAAATTATCATGGAAAGCTGTTGTAGTTGCTTTTGATAATGGAGTTAGGGAAACAGATTTATTTATGTTATGTCCTAAAACCTGGTGTAAATGGTTAAATAATATAAAACAAAGAATAGCTGAAGCGTATTTTAATGAACAAAACAATAGCGAATATTTAATAGATAAACAAACTAAAGAACTCCTAATTGAAGAAACAATATATTTATTAAAAAATGATAGTTAATAAGTTATGGGAATGATTAAAATAAAAATTAGATATGCTTTGCATTTTTGCTTACATAAATATTTTGGGATTCATTATCATAAATGTACAAGAAAAATACATACAAAAAAAAATAAGTACCTTTGTATATTAACAGGACAAACCTTTAAAGGATGACTCTTAACACAATTAAAAGGACAGCCAATGCAATTGATAATAATGGGAATAAGAGAGGATGGATTGTCTATTATGATAAGGAAAAAATAATTGAAATAAAGTCTTTGTTTAATCCCAAAAAATATAAAGGTAAACATCCTGTTTATAGTGACAAACAAATAATAAAGATACTCTTAGAAGAGAAACGCAACCTCCTGAAAAAATGAACTTTGTAAGAGCTATAATATCTGTATTGCTTATGCCTTGTATTTTATTTGCAATAGCAATATTTGTATTAGTAACAATTCAAATTGTTGTACATGAAACATTATGGAAACATTAACAAATGTAAGATAGACTTTCTTGATGAGGAAAGATTTATTGAAGATTTGGTAAAACATGATGGTATGGATATTGTTATAACAATTAGTGAAAATAAAGATTTTAGAACAAACAGCCAAAATAAACTCTGGTGGAGATATATGCTTATTCTCAGTAAAGAGCTCGGATTTACGAAAGACGAAATGCATGATGTCTGTAAAATAAAATTTTTGAAAAGAGAAAGAATAGAGAGTGGTAAAAAGATAACATATTTAAAGTCAACAACTCAATTAACAAGAAAAGAGTTTACTGAGTTAGTTAATAATCTTATTATTTGGTCTGCTCAAACATTCAGCATAAATCTACCAAATGAGTGAGGATAGCTTACAAACAGCAGTGATTAGATATTTAAATTATAAATATCCTAAAGTAAAATACTGCTCATCTATTGCTGGAGTTAATGTAACATCTAAAGCACAAAGAGCAAAGATTAAAAGAAATGGTTATGTGCGTGGCAAAAATGATCTCGATATATTTGAAGCCAGAGGAGGCTACCATGGTTTAATGCTTGAGCTAAAAGAGAAAGCATATCCTACAAAAGCTCAAAAGGATTGGATAGATGCAATGAATGAGAGAGGTTACTGTGCATTCATAACAAGGGGACTGGATGAGACATTAAGCGTGATCGACGAGTATCTCAGTAAAAATAAAACGATTACTATCTAATGAAAAAAGTAAGTAGTAAACAAGCTGAGGCAAACAAAAGAATAAAAAAAGCGTATAAAGTTATAAGAGATACTATGCCTCACTATTGTACAGGATGTGGAAGAGGAGACATACCTTTAAGTTTCAGTCACCTTATCCCAAGAAGTAGACGAAAAGATTTGGAAGCGGAGATAAGTAATATAACTTATCATTGCTTATCAATGGGAGGGCGTAAAGGATGCCATGAAATATGGGAGAGTCGAGATAGATATATGTTATTGGATTATCATAAGAACTTAGAATATATATTGGAAGTAGATGCTGAATATTATTTTTTAATTACAGAACTCAATGCCTAAACTACCAGAAAGTAAAAGAAGACCATGGCAACCAAAGAAGCCAAAACAAACAAGATTGAATCCTAATAGCGATTTCTATCATAGTAAACAATGGAGATCACTAAGACTCTATTATATACAACGCTCTCCATTATGTGAAGCGTGTAAAAGGCAGAAGCCATCAAAGGTTACAGCTGGCCAAGTAGTTGACCATATTAAACCAATCAACATGGGCGGTCACAAAACAGATTTAAGTAATTTGCAAACGCTTTGCACATTTTGTCATAATTCTAAGAGCGGGCGGGAAGCATGGGAATATAGAAATAAAAAAAATAATTAAAAAGGGGGGCGGTGAAGATCTTAAAATACTATATTCTCTGTAAT
>Ga0098039_1001136_pt1 | contig 10678 bp, 5 predicted proteins | sample 6_EtaG_FD_75047 | JGI IMG/M metagenome (GOLD analysis project Ga0098039, IMG submission 75047) | Marine viral communities from the Subarctic Pacific Ocean - 6_ETSP_OMZ_AT15160 metaG | ecosystem: Environmental > Aquatic > Marine > Oceanic | place: Pacific Ocean | collected 2015-01-08 | reverse complement strand
GTCTTTTTTAAACCACTGAGCAGGCGTCAACTCCTCAAACCAAAAGTCGAGTACCGCTTGAACATCTGAGGACATTGACGCCTCCCTGTTGTAGTAGAACGTTCGGCAATTAAAGAAACTAGCCTGTATTGCGTAAGCCAGCGGCTATACCCGCCATGGTCACCATCAACGCGCGCGACAGATCGGCGCTGATCGCCCCATCCGCATCGCGGTTGCGCTGCAGCAGTTCCGCTTGAAGGCCATGCAGCGGGTCGATGTACGGATTGCGTACATCGATCGCCTGGCGAATCAACGGCGTGTTCTCCAGCAGCTTATCCTGTTGGAGAATATCGAGCACCGCCTCCTCAAGCCGCGCAAAACGCTCACGTAGCTTTTTGCCCAGCGCCTTTAGCGATGGCTCATCGACAAGGCGATGCTCGTAGTAGGCGGCAATGGCCACGTCGGCTTTGGCCAACAGCATCTCAAGCATGTCGAGATAAGTGCCGAAGAAGGGCCACTCAGTGCGCATTTCTTGCAGCACATCGCGTCCACCGGGCTGCTCTAAGCGGGTTGAGAAAGCTTCACCGCTGCCCAGCCAGGCCGGCAGCATCAGGCGAATCTGTGTCCAGGCGAAAATCCATGGAATGGCGCGCAGGGTTTCTACGCCGCCATCCTGGCGGCGCTTGGTGGGACGTGAGCCTAGCGGCAGCCTTCCTAAAGCGCCCTCCGGCGTTACCGCCCGGAAGTAAGGGACAAAATCGGGGTCTTCCCGCACCACGCCGACATAAGCACCATGCGCTACCTTGGCGAGTTGATCCATCTCTTCACGCCAATGCGGTTCCGGCGCGCGAGGCGGCAACAGTGTGGCTTCCAGTACCGCGCAGGCATAAATCTCCATAGAACGTAGCGCAATATCGGGCTGGCCGAACTTGAAGCGAATCATTTCGCCCTGTTCGGTCACCCGCAGGCTGCCGTTCACCGAGCCGGGAGGCTGGGAAAGAATCGCCGCGTGGGCCGGGCCGCCGCCACGGCCTACGGTGCCACCGCGGCCGTGGAACAGGGTTAGATCAACACCGTGCCGGTTACACACATTGACCAGCGACTCCTGGGCCCGGTACTGCGCCCAAGCGGCGGCCAACTGACCGGCATCTTTGGCTGAATCTGAGTAGCCGATCATCACTTCCTGGCGATCATCAATCAGCGAACGATAGCTCGGTATCGCCAGCAGTTGGTCCACCACATCGCCTGCGTGATCCAGGTCGTTGAGGGTTTCAAACAGCGGTGCGATAGGCAGCGTGACCTGCCCTCCTACCTCTTTCATCAGCAGTGCCACGGTGAGCACGTCCGACGGTTCAGCGGCCATGGAAATAATGTAGGTTCCCAGCGCTTCGGAGTGTTCCTGGGCAATCACCTTAAAGGTATCCAGCACTTCCCGGGTCTCGGCAGAACACTCCCAGCGGCGCGGAATCAGCGGGCGACGGGAAGCCAACTCGGCCAGCAGGAACTCTTGACGCTGGGCTTCATCCCATTCGCGGTAGTGGCCAAGGCCAAGCGTACTGGTCAGCTCTTCAATCACCTGTGCGTGGCGGCTGGCCTCCTGGCGCAGATCGAGCTTGGTCAGCGTAACGCCGAATACGGCGACCCGGCGCAAGGTATCCAGCAGCGCGCCGTTAGCGATGGTGTCGAGACCAACATCGCAAAGTGAGCGGTAGCAGCCGAGCAGCGGGGAATAGAGCTGATCACGGGTTTCAATAATCGGCCCGCCGTCATAGTTACGCCCCTCAAGCTCGGCCTTGGCCCAATCCCGGGTTGACTCCATTCTTGTCAGCAGGCGCTTTAGCACTTCGCGATACGGTTCGGCCACATCGCCCGCCTCGGCTTTAAGCGCGCTGTTGGCCTTCCACATGGAGAGCTCAGTCTTTAACTGATCCAGGTCGCGCAGGTAAAGATCGGCGGCCATCCAGCGGCCCAGTAGCAATACCTCGCGGGTGACCCGGGCGGTCACGTTGGGATTACCGTCGCGATCCCCACCCATCCAGGAGGCGTAGCGAATCGGCGCGGCATCCAGGGGTAAGCGCTCACCGGCGGTATCCAGCAGCAGGTTATCCAAATCGCGGTGGAAGTCCGGCACTGCCTGCCAGAGTGAGTTTTCAATAACGGCAAAGCCCCACTTGGCCTCATCAACCGGCGTGGGGCGTTCGTGGCGAATCTCATCGGTGTGCCATGCCTGGCTGATCAGTTCTTCCAGACGCCCCTGGGCGCGAGTGCCGCGTTCAGGGTAATCTTCGGAGCTTTCAATGGCAGTCAGGCACTCATCAATGGCGTCATATTTCTGAATCAGCGTGCGGCGGATAACTTCCGTGGGGTGGGCGGTCAACACCAGCTCAACGCGCATATTGGCGAGGGTCTCAACCAGTTTACGCGGTGAGTTACCCGCCTGCTGAGCGCGCTTAAGCAGTTCACCAAGCACCGGTTGGGAGCCCGGCTTGTAATCCTCTACGCGGCGAAAGCGTGCCCGGTAGTGCTGTTCCGCAATGTTGGCGAGGTTTAAAAACTGGTTAAACGCCCGGGTGACCGGCAATAGGTCTTTCTCAGGCAGATCTCGCAGGTACTCGATCAATTCGCGCTGCTGCAGAGAATCGCCCTGGCGCCCGCGCTTGGCGTGAGCACGGATGGTTTCAATCTTATCGACAAATGCTTGGCCCAAATCGTCGGCAATGGTTCGCCCCAGGCTATCACCCAGAATACGCACATTATCGCGCAGAGATTCGTGTAGGTCGTGACTCATTGGCATGGCCTCCTTGCAGGCGTCGCGTAATAATTAGATCAGGAATGGGTAGATTGTTTTTCTTCTGCTTTAGCTGCCTGCCAGTGGGTTTCCATCTCGTCTAACGAGGCCTCCGCCAGCGGTCGCTGGGCAGCGTTAAGCTCGCCTTCGACGTAGCGAAAGCGGCGTTCAAACTTTGCATTGGTCGCGCGTAGGCACTGCTCTGGGTCAGCGTTCAATGTGCGGGCAAGATTGGTGACTGCAAACAGCAGATCGCCAACTTCTTCCTGGGCGTGCTGTTGATCACCGGCGGCGAGCGCCTCCTCGACTTCGGCCAGCTCTTCGCGAATTTTCGCTACCACGCCCTTGGCATCTGGCCAATCAAACCCTACCCGCGCTGCGCGTTTCGATAACTTGGCGGCCCGGCTGAGCGCTGGCAGCGTGCGTGGCACATCGTCTAATACCGACGGCGTAGCGACAGCTCGTTCGGCTCTCTCTTCCGCTTTTAGCGACTCCCAACGGCTATTCACCTGCTGGGTTTTCACCTCTTCGGCACTCACTCCAGGCGGGCGGCGCGAGGCCAGGGTGCCATCCGGAAACACGTGCGGATGACGACGCAGCATTTTTGCGGTCAGCGTATCGACAATATCGGCAAAGTCGAAGCGCCGCTCTTCGGCACCAAACTGAGCGTAGTAGACCACCTGAAAGAGCAGATCGCCCAGCTCACCGGGCAACTCATCGAAGGCGCGACGCTCAATGGCATCGGCGACCTCGTAAGCCTCTTCCAGTGTGTGGGGCACGATGCTGTCCCAGTCCTGCTGCAAGTCCCATGGGCAGCCCTGCTCGGCGTCACGCAGCACTTGCATCATGGTCAGCAGGTCGTCCATACCATGGCGCATCATTCCCCTCCCTTACGCGTTTGCTTTTCCGGGTCTGCATTGCGCAAACGGCGCACTTCGGTAACGTTTGGCAACTGCTGGATACGGGAGAACAGGCGCCCCAGGGATTCCAGGCCGTCGACTTCCAAGGTAATGCGCAGACGGGCGATGCCCTCGTCGGTATCGGTCAATGTGTTCACGGCGAGTACGTTGACTTTTTCATTGCCGAGCAGCCCTGTCACATCGCGCAGTAGCCCGGAGCGATCCCAGGCTTGAATCTCAATGGTCACCGGATAGCGGGTCTGGGCACGTTCGCCCCACTCTACCTCGATAATGCGCTGGGGTTCGTCCAGGCGCAATTGCAGAATATTGCTACAGTCCTGGCGATGCACGGTGACGCCACGCCCCTGGGTGATAAAGCCGATGATCGGTTCGCCAGGCACTGGCCGACAGCAGTTCGCCATACTGGTTTTCAGATTGCCGACGCCGAGCACCGTGATATCACTTTTGGTGGCTTTGCTGGATTGCCGCTGAGGCTTGGCTAGCAGGCGATTCAGCTGCTCCTGGTCGTCGGTTTCGCCGAACAGCTGTTGGGCCTGATGCAACACTTGGCCAATACGCAGATCACCGGCGCCAATGGCGGCATACATATCGTCAGCGTTGAGGTAGTTAACTGCCTTGGCCAGCTTGGGCAGGTCGAGCCCTTCGACATCCAGGCGGCGCATCTCGCGGTCAAACAGCGCGCGCCCTTCATCCAGGTTTTGATCCCGCGCCTGGTGCTTGAACCACGCCTGAATTTTGGCCCGCGCCCGGGAGGTGCGCACATAGCCCAAACTGGGGTTTAACCAGTCGCGGCTTGGCCCGCCTTTGGTGGCCGTCAGTATCTCGATCTGCTGGCCGGTTTTGAGCTTATAAGTGAGCGGCACAATGCGCCCATTGATCTTAGCGCCCCGGCAGCGGTGGCCAATTTCGGTATGCACTCGGTAGGCAAAATCGATAGGCGTGGCAACCCGCGGTAAATCGATCACATGGCCATCGGGGGTGAACACATAGATGCGGTCAGGCGCGACATCGCTGGAGAGCCCTTCGCGCAGATCACCAAAGCCACCCACTTCGTCCTGCCACTCCAACACTTGGCGCAGCCAGGCGATTTTTTCTTCATAGCTACGGCTTTTAGCGTTGGTATCGTGGCCCTTGTAGCGCCAGTGGGCACAGACGCCCAGTTCAGCTTCGTCGTGCATGGCAAAGGTGCGAATCTGGATTTCGAGCACCTTGTTTTCCGGCCCCATCACGGCAGTGTGCAGTGACTGGTAGCCATTTTTCTTGGGGTTGGCGATGTAGTCATCAAACTCGTTCGGCACGTGGTGCCAGCGCGAATGGATGATGCCCAGCACGGTGTAGCAGTCGGCCACTTCCGGCACCAGAATCCGCACTGCGCGCACGTCGTGAACTTGTGAAAAATCGATCCGCTTACGCTTCATTTTGCGCCAGATCGAGTAGATATGCTTGGCCCGCCCATCCACATCGTAGCGGTGAATATGCTGGGCCTCCATCAAGCCCTTGATGGTTTCTACCACATCGTGGATATAGCGGTCGCGGTCGAGACGTTTTTCCGCCAGCAGCTTGGCAATCGCTTTGTATTCGTCTTCGTGCAAGTAACGAAACGATAGGTCTTCCAGCTCCCACTTGAGCTGACCGATACCCAAACGGTGAGCCAGGGGTGCGTAAATATCCGCGACCTCTCTGGCCACCTGTAAACATTTTTCCCGAGGAGCATCTTTTACCTGACGCAGCGCACAGGTACGTTCGGCAATTTTGATTAAGGCGACGCGTACATCGCCCACCATGTTGACCAGCATCTTGCGCAGGTTTTCCTGCTGATTATGCTGGCCCATGCCATGGTCAGGCGCTAACGGGTAGCTGATCGCGGCCATTTGCAGAACGCCATCGATCAGGCTCGCGACTTCTTCTCCAAAGCGTTTTGTCACCGCCTCAAGGCTCAGTAAGCCTTCCCGCACCGCACGGTAGAGAACGGCGGCTTCCAGCGTGGCCTGATCCAACTTCAAATCGCCAAGGATATCGGCCATTTCCAGGCCCATGCGGAAGCTGGAACCCGGCGAAAGCCATACACGATGCGTGCGAGGGGCTTCTAGTTCTAACGTTTCAGCAAGCTCACAGGCCTCGACTAAACGCTCGGGATCACGTAGGCGCACATCTTCTTGCAGGCGCGTTAACCATTGTTGTATATCCACCTTTCCGCTAGCGGTTAGCGGCTGGTCTTCACGCACTTTTACCATGACTATCACTCATCCATTCTGGGGGACGATCTCCACACGGCTGTCACCGTGGCTTGACGCATTTAGCTGCATCAGCTTCAAACAGCATCATTTTCAAACAACATTAGTGTTTCCATATGCGCAGTGTGAAGGAACATATCTGCCACTGCTACTTGCTTAACCCGGTAACCCGCATGCACAAGATGTGCCGCATCCCGTGCAAGCGTTGCGGGGTCACAGGAAATATAGACCACCCTGGGCACCGGGTGGCGCGCCAGCGACTGACAAATTGCTTCCCCACCGTTGCGCGGCGGGTCAAGCACTAGCGCATCACTATCGCGATGAGCAGATAGCAGCTCTTTAACGCTGGCGGGGTCGTTCAAATCGGCTTGTTGGCCGCTGACCATCAGCGCGTTGTGCTTAGCATTTATCGCAATCCGCGCCACCATGGCAGGGTTGCCTTCCACCGCGTGCACTTCAGCACCCGCCGCGGCGATGGGTAGGCTGAAATTCCCGATACCTGCAAACAAATCGAGCAGTTTTTGCCCTGGCTTGGGCGCCAACCATTGCATCACTTGGGCAACCATTTGCTGATTAACCTGGGCGTTGACCTGTAAAAAATCGCCTGGGGCAAAACTCAGTGTTAGCGGTGGCTGGTCGTTGAGTGTTAGCGACTCTTCCAGCACCGGGGGCGCGCCATGCCAGTGCAGCGTGGGTGTTTCACGCCCCAACCAGGTGCCTAAGGCCACTTGATGCTGCTGGGCAAAGGCTTGCCAGCGCTCGGCATCCTGCTGGTGCTCTTTCAGTTGGCGCACCAGCACCACTTGGGTAGTCGCCGTTGCCAGCAGCTCGATATGGCCTACCTGCCGCGGAGCTTCTAGGGTTACCAGTAATTCGCGCAGTGGCGTTAGCAGCTGTTGTAGGGAATCTACCAGCACTGGGCAGCGCTCGATGTCCACCAGCCGGTGGCTATGGGCGGCACGAAAACCCAGACGGGTATTGCCCTGACTATCTACCTTGACGCCTAGCCGTGCACGACGCCGATAGCCCTGGTCATCGCCCTGAATCGTGCCAATCTCGCCTAGTGTGATGCCTTGACGCGCAAACAGGTCACGCACCACCTCACGCTTGTGGGTGCGCTGGGCATCAATATTTAAATGTTGTAAATCGCAGCCGCCACAGTGGCCAAAATGCGGGCACGGGGGCTTAACACGCTGATCAGAGGACGTTAGCAGTGATTTAATATGCGCTTCGTCAAAGCGTTTGCGCGTCAGATGAGTCGCCACCTCAACCTGTTCACCGGGCAACGCCTGATCAACAAACACGGTTTTACCGTTGGCTGAGTGGGCGACGCCACGGCCATCGTGCGCTAAGCGCTCAATCACCAAGGGCGACGTATCATTATCTGTAGCCGTATGACGCGTTTTGCCGCCTGGCGTGCCAGCAAGCCCAGAGTGACCGGATGCGGGCCTAGACGGCCGCCTTTTTCCCAACATGGCCATGGTTATACTCCTGGGGCAAATAGGCCAGTAGAGAGATAGCGGTCACCGCGGTCACAGACAATAAACACAATGACCGCATTTTCAGTTTGTTCGGCAATGCGCAGCGCGCCTGCCAAGCTACCACCTGATGAAACTCCGGCCAGAATACCCTCTTCGCGGGCAAGACGACGCATATGCTCTTCGGCTTCTTGCTGGCCGATATCAAGCGTGACATCCACCCGGGGCGCTTCAAAGATGGCGGGAAGGTACTCTTTTGGCCAGCGACGAATACCGGGAATACTGGCGCCATCGGCGGGCTGCAAGCCGACAATCTGAATAGCCGGGTTTTGCTCTTTTAAATAGCGCGACACGCCCATGATGGTGCCCGTGGTGCCCATTGAGCTTACAAAGTGAGTCACTTCGCCACCGGTTTGTTGCCATACTTCAGGGCCGGTGGTGCGATAGTGCGCCAACGGGTTATCCGGGTTGGCGAACTGATTGAGCGGTTTTCCCTCGCCACTGGCGATCATGTCATCCGCTATATCCCGAGCTTCCTCCATGCCACCGGCTTTACTGGCCGAAATGAGTTTGGCCCCATAGGCTGCCATCGCCTGCTTACGCTCTTCCGAGGCGTTTTCCGGCATCACGAGTACCATTTTGTAGCCTTTGATCGCCGCCGCCATAGCCAACGCAATACCGGTATTACCTGAGGTTGCCTCAATCAGCGTATCGCCGGGGGTAATATCACCACGGGCTTCCGCCTCGCTGATCATGGAGAGTGCGGGACGATCCTTGACCGAACCCGCTGGGTTATTGCCTTCAAGCTTGGCCAGCAGGGTATTGTTGCGACCGGCGCTAATGCGCTTCAGGCGCACTAATGGCGTGTTGCCAACAATCTCTTCCAACGTGGGATAGCCCTTAAGATCGTACATGAAAACTCCTTATCGTAACCGTTATGCTGCATTATATCGGTGCTGCCTTGACCTGGACAGGCAACCTCATTGAATCAGCGAGCTTCTTTTCATGTCATTGAATACCCGTCTTCTATTTGCCCTACTCGGTTTTCCGCTCCTGGTGTACGCCATGATGGCTGTATTACTGGTCATACATAGTGATACGGAAGCTCAGGCGGCACAGCAAGAACGCTTGGAAAATGCTGGCGAGCTGCTGTTGCCCAGTTTTGCTGACGCAGTCGCACAGAGTGATTCTCAGCGTCTTGAGGCCCTGGCCCGCCAACTTCTCACCATGAGAGGATTGCGGGCGGTTGCGCTTTTTGATGCGCAAGGCGACCGTCTTTTATTACTGGGCAACGCTGCGCAACCCACCCTGGAAGCGCCAGCTAGCAGCCAACTGCTCATGGAAGAAGAGGCTTGGCGACTGCGCTTACCGTTAGCGGTTACCCAGCCCAATACAAGCTTAGTCAGTGCGGTCAGTAGTAGCGCAGGCTGGCTGGTTATTGAAATGGACACCCGAGCGCTCACCCTGGGCCGTTATAAATTGATTGCTAGTCTTAGCTTAGGCGGCATGTTGCTTGGCCTGCTGATGTTTTTAATCGCCTTCGCCATCAGTCGCTATGCCACCCGCCCTATCGAAGAAGCTAACCAAGCACTTTATCGTTTATCCCGCGGTGACTATCGGCTACATCTGATGCCTTCTAATGCGGCGGAACTTAACCACCTGATTAGCCACATTAATACCCTCGCTGAACACTTTCAGCAGGCCCAGCGTGATATGCAAACGCAAATTGAGCAGGCCACCAGCGAACTGCAAGAATCCATGGAAACCATTGAGGAGCAGAATATAAAGCTCGATTTGGCCCACCGCAGCGCTTTGCGGGCGAATGCGGTGAAATCCGAATTCTTAGCCAACATGAGCCATGAGATTCGCACCCCACTCAACGGCATTATTGGGTTTTGCCGACTGCTGGGCCGTTCATCGCTGGATACCCGCCAGCAGGAATGGTTGCAGCACGTGCATCGCGCTTGCGACAACCTGCTTATGTTGGTTAACGACGTGCTCGACTTTTCCAAGCTTGAGGCCAATCGCCTTACCCTCGAAGAAGCGGATATTGATATCGTCGCACTGGTTGATGAAGTGATAGGGCTTCACGCGCCTGAAGCCCAGCGCAAGCAGTTACACCTAGTGGCGATGGTGTATGACGATGTCCCTACACCACTGAGCGGTGATCCGTTGCGTATTCATCAAGTGTTAAATAACTTGATTGGTAATGCGCTCAAATTCACTCATGAAGGTGACGTGATTGTGCGTGTCATGCTGGATAACCAGGAAGGCCAGCATGTCGTGCTTAACCTCAGCGTTAGTGACACCGGAATTGGTCTTAGCGATGCCCATCAGAAGGCCTTATTTAGCGCCTTTTCCCAGGCTGAACCCAGCCATTCGCGCGAGTTTGGCGGCAGTGGCCTGGGGCTTACTATCTGCCGCCAGCTCATTGAGCGCATGGGCGGCGAGATTGAGCTGGAGAGTGTACTGGGCCAAGGCACCACTTTCTCCTTTACACTGCCCCTGCTGGCTTACAAAGCAATCGAACGACCAGCGGAGATTAGCCTAGCCAACCCCACTATTTGCCTCTATGAAACACATGCGCCTACTCGCCATGTGTTGGAGCATTTGCTGCAGCGCTGGGAAGCGCAACCGATTGCGTTTGATGCCCCTGAGCCGGCACAACTGCTGATATTGGGGTTGGAGCACAGTGATTATACGCCCGAGCGCCACCGCTACTGGCAAAAAGCCATTGATCAAACGCCTTGCCCTGTATTGATTTTAGCCAACGGCAACAGTTTTGACCTGCCCCCTTTACGATTACCCCAGGGCGGTGAAACGCTTTACAAACCCTTTTCACGCGCTCAATTGGTGGCATCGCTTAAGCAATTACTGCTGCCGGCGTTTGTGTCCGATAAGAAGCCTGGGCCGTTAGCCGCTCTGCCAGCGTCGTCTCAACCCGTCAAGTTGTTGATTGTGGATGACAATGCGCCGAACCGCGAGCTGCTCAAAAATATGCTTGAAGATCCCGCCCTGCATATCACGGCATTAGAAAGTGGCCACCAAGCACTAGAGTTTGCGCGAACCAGCAACGTAGATATGGTGCTGATGGATATTCGTATGCCTGGCATGGATGGTGTACAAACCACCCAAGCGTTGCGCCGACTCAGCAGTACATGGGCTCGCTGCCCCATTATAGCGGTCACCGCTCATGTCCTCAGCAGTGAACGCCAAAAGTGGCTCGCCGAAGGCCTTGATGACGTCCTGATAAAACCCATTGATGAGGCACAGCTGCAT
>Ga0098039_1001135_pt1 | contig 10686 bp, 4 predicted proteins | sample 6_EtaG_FD_75047 | JGI IMG/M metagenome (GOLD analysis project Ga0098039, IMG submission 75047) | Marine viral communities from the Subarctic Pacific Ocean - 6_ETSP_OMZ_AT15160 metaG | ecosystem: Environmental > Aquatic > Marine > Oceanic | place: Pacific Ocean | collected 2015-01-08 | reverse complement strand
TTTAACAATCTGTTGGGATTGCAATCTTATCAGCTTTATATTAAGCTTGTATTATTCCATCACAATTTATAGTATGGAGCTTTAAAATGGCATATATACCGGGAGCATCAGGCCAAGCTTATAGTTTAGGTTTGAATCGTAAAATACAAGATACTCAAGGCGATCTTATGAGAAAGGCTAGGTCTCTTTCTAGGCATCAATCTAAAAGAGGGATTTTTGGTAAAATAGGAGGAATGTTGGGTTCTGTTGCGTTACCTGCTCTTCTTGGTGGTACTATGGGCCCTGCCGGAATGTTGTTGGCAAAAGCTGCTGGTAGTGGTCTTGGCACTTTTTTGGGTGGTAAAGCCGCTGGGTCGGGGCCGTCTGTAGATCAATCCGATGAAGGTCTTTTGGGTTCTCAGTATAAGATGTTGCAAGATATAAAGGGTGGACAAGACCAAGATTTAATTGGGGCATCATTTGGAGCAGGTATGGGCAGTCTTGCTTCTGGACTGACATCCGCGGCAGGTCAAAAACTACTTGGAGATAAATTAAAATCTGTTTTTGGTAAAAGAATGGCTGGAAAAACTGGTATAAGCGGTTTTGAAGGTACTCCAATGAAAAGTGTCTTTGGTCTTGATCCTACTGGAGCAGAAAGACTTTCTCCCGGAATGCAATCATTTTCACCTAGCAGCAGAGCTGGTATGGCAGGATATAGCGGATTTACTCAACCATCTCAATCTTTTAGTTTTGGACAAACGGGAGGAGGGTCTGAAGAATTAGCACAATTTGTTCAACCTGATAAAGACCCTACAAGTTATATTGATAGATATATGAATGAGAAAAAATATAAAAAATGGTTCGACAAAAATTATGGAGACAAATATGCAAATATTGCCGAAGCAGTTGGAGGGGACGTTAGCGATATTCAACGTCTTTCTCCTCAATCTTATAAAAATACTTTTGGTTTAAACGCCATACCACAGATGTTTGAAGAGGGAGATTTTCGAAATCCTCTTCGTTCATCAAAGTGGTTTACTCCTAAATCCGGGTCTGAATTGTCCGGAATGCAGGAACGATTAAGAGGGATGGCTGGTGAGGGTGGTCTTTTTGATCCAGAGACGGGTGATCCTATAGAATTGACAGGAGAATCAATGTCTGGACGTATGAATGAAGGAGTTGGTGGACTACTAGGTTCTCTATTTAATCCTTTTCATGAAACGGAGAGAGAAGCACCTAGAAGTAGATTGACAGGACTTACTATAGGAGATTCTTTTGATCCTGATTTAGAAGAGATAGGAAAACAAGATTCTATAGAGCAATATTTGCAAAGCCTGCAAGGTATGCAAATGGGAGGAATGACTGGAGTGTCTAATCCATTGCCGTATCAAGTTGGAGGCCTTTCTGAATCAGTAGAAGGTTTCGATTCTCCAATGGTAGATATGGATAGGATTCTTGCAATGAGTAAAATTAGAAAGGGTATGTCTCCTGAATCCAGAGAAAAAGTTGATCTTGGCCAAGCTAGTATTGTACCGCCTAGACGTAGAAGTTATGGTGATAGGGTGTTAGAGAGAAATAGAAATTTAAGGGAACAACATGGTGATATGGATTTTAGCGATATAATGGGTAAGTACTCTTCAGATCAATTAATAGATATGATTCCCGGATATCAAATGGGCGGTATGGGAGGTATGCCCGGAAGACGGATGCCTCAAATGATGGGTCAGTCGATGGGACGGATGCCTCAGATGGGAGGCCCAATGCCTCAGATGCCTCAGAAACCGATAGCTCCTATTGGAAGACCCACTCCTTATAATATAGGTGGTTCAGTATCCAATCAGCCTCTTTCATATCAGATGGGCGGTATACTTAAATACAAAAGGAGTCCATTCGCATAATGGCTGGTTATTCCAAATATAGTAGGGCACCGGGAGACAGCATATTGGCTCTTCTGGAGCCGGGAGAATACGTTCTCAACCGCAATGCCGTAAATGAAATCGGTAAGGAGAATCTTGACGATATAAATTTTGAAGACGTTCCAAGATTCAACATGGCTCAGCGTCAAGTTGGAGGAATGCTTGGAGATGTGATTGGTATGCAGTCCGGAGGGGCTTGGGAAGAGATGGAGTCTCGGCGATCAGAAAGTCCTAACATACCATCATTTGGCGGTTTGTGGGATCGGGCTCAAGATGAACTAGCTCCTGCACCTCCTACACCTCCTACATCTCCTGATTATGGTGGATATCAAGCTCCAGAAACTGGTTTTGAAGATTTATATGAGTTTTATGGTATGAAGCCTACTGATAAACAAAAAGAAGATTTTGAAAAGCAATATGCATACGATCCAAGTAGAGAGGCTCCTTTATTCGAACAATATCGGGCAGGATTAGAGACTGGGAGAGAGGCAGCTGGGGCAGGGGCCGGAGAAGCTCGTCAAGCAGCTGGGCAAATGGGAAGAGGATTTGCAGGTGCCGGTACAAGAGGAACGGCAGTTCAAAAATCTCAGGAATCGATGTATGATGCTTATTCGGAACAGCGTCGACAGGCTCAATCAACTTTAGGTCAACAGCTTAGAGGAGAGAAGGAAGATTGGATGAAGCAGGCAGGAGCAGGGTTAACTGCTTTGCAATCAGCCGAAGGAACTCAGCAATATGGTGCATCTGAAGACCCGACTGGAACTGAGTATGAGTTCCAAGAAGGCAGAGATATAATGCCTCCCAGTAATCCGACTCATGGACAGGCTCATGTATATTGGAATGATTTCAAGGTTTATTGGAATGAAAAGACTCTTGCTTGGGATAAACGTACACCATCTTATTATGGAATGTAACCAACTCAATAAGATTGCAAAACAAAAATAATAATATTATAACAGGATTTAATTATGGGAAAATATGACGTAATAAGACAAGGATCGATCAATCTCGTTCATCCTGATCCTTGGGGCACAGCCTTGGAGGTGTTCGACAATGAAATGGAAAGGCACGACAAAAGACAGGTGCGAGCCGAAGCTCAAGAAAGATACGATGAAGAGCAATTTAAAGAACAAGAAAGATATGATGAAGCACAATCCATAGCGGCTCAAGATCGTCTTACAGAAGAAAGCAGATATGATGAACAACAAGATATAGCGGCTCAAGATCGTGCTACAGAACAAAGCAGATATTCCGATCAACAAGATGCAGAGAGTAACCGGATTAAGAGAGACAATTGGGATTTTATGTATGAAGAAGCTGAGAATGATGCCCAACGATATGCAATTTATAAAGATGGATTAACACATGCAGTACCCGGATTAACACCGGGAGTATTGAATACTCGCAAAAACGCAATGATGGAAGAAGAACGATTGGAATTGATGTTAGATAAGTATAATCAGGGTAGTCCTGATTACAAGAATCAGCATGGGCCTGCATTAATATCCGCTTTAATAAAAAACAATAAACCTGTACTATACGATACAATAAATAAAGATTATAAGGAAATTGAATCAGAAGTTCAAAATGCGGAATTAATTGGTTTGATATCGACTGCATATCCTGACGTGATTACAGAGAAAACAAAGTCTTGGATAACTCAAGCAGGAGTTTTAAGCGATAAACAACTGGATATGGTTAAGTCTATGATTGAAGCCAATTTAGAATCAAAACAATATAGTGTGGAACGAAAGGCAGACCTTATTAACAGTATTATGACTATGTCTCCACCTGATGATACAGCTTCACGAAAGGTAATAGATACTCACCATAATCTGCAAGCGCTTGCAGCGACTATGCTTTATGAGTTGGAGGGGAGAGGAAAAAAAGGAGAACTTGAACCTGAACCCTATCCCACGTATGAAGACTATGAGACACGGATACCAGAAGATAGCTCTTACAATCAACTACGTAGCGAAAAAAGAAAACAAAGGATATTCAATGATGCAGTTAGAGCAAATCCTGAAGAATGGGAGAGGATGAGTAAAGAAGAACGAAAGGAAGCCGGTGATAAAATACTGAAAACAATCGAAGAAAGAGAATATACAGCAAGGCCTAAGGAAGAAGGAATAAGCCCCACTACCGGAGTAAGATATGACGTTGATTTTGTTGAAAGATATTCAATGGAGGGGATTACTGAAAAAATGATTACTGAAAAAGTAAATTCTTTAATGAAGAAGATTCCTAAGAAACAGCGTACTGATATAACGAAATCTAGAATGAGAGAACAAGCAATAAAATTATTAAAAGATGAAAGAACTAATCAATATGTAAAACAATTAAAAGCTCTGAAATCAGAAGAAAAACGATTAGCAAGAGAAAAAAGAGGAATATCCCTATCTAAAGAAACTGGTAGAAGATGGCAATAAAATTGGATTCTAATAAATGCCAGACCCATATACAGAGTATCTAAATCTAGCAAGAAAGCGAGCTGGATTAGACCATTATTCCGAATATCTTAATCTTTCTCAGGTGGGTGTCGGAGACCCTTATGAGGAATATTTAAGACTACTGACATCCCAAAATAAACTGATGACTCCCGAGCCGGGAGAAATAGAAGAAATGGATACCAGAGACCCTGTAGGATTCGGAGGTTATTTGTGGAAAGGATTCAAGTCTGGTGCCACTTTGGGATATGCCGGAGATGAAGAATTGGGTCAAATGACCACTGGAGAACTCAGCGGTCTGCTTATAGGAGAATTGGGAGGAGGTCTCTTACCACTTGGTTTTGCTACTGCCGTTACTGGAGGATACGGAGCCCCTGCCGTTGCCACGGGTAGAATGGCAAGGGCATATAACATCATTCAAAAACTCGCCTCGTCCGGCAGTAAGATCAACAAAAACACAAAGTCCATTAAAAAACTGGATGCAATTAAAGACAGGTCTAAGATAATTAGACTGGAAAAAGAGATTGCGGAGGAGGCGTCCAAGAGTAAGGGATACAAAAAAATTCTTAAAGATGATAAAAAAGATTATATAGAGAGCATTTTAAAAGCCGAGCCTTCAAGATTCATATCTCGATCAGGAAAGGTCAAGACTTTAGCCAAAGCTCCATTGTTTCCCACAGCAGGTGGAATGATGGGAAAACGAAAGTTATACCAGTCTTCAATAAAATCGATTGCGGAAAACTATGGATTTGAAGCTGCCAATGCTGCAAACAGATTCGCCAATGCGGCAGTGTCGTTTGCCGCCACCGGAGTCCTTAGGAAGAGAGGAGAAGGAACTTTCGGTGAACTGAATTTGGCCGATAGAATGGCCGGAATACCGAAAGATGCATGGATGGGTGCATTGTTTACGGTTGCAGGATTGCCGTCCATGTTGGGTGTAAAAGGGGCAGGGTTATTGGATTCTGCAGCTCTGATGGGAGTAGGAGGATACAGCGATTATCTTACTGGGTCTCCAAATCCGAACATGACTGCTCAAGAAAGATTGATGCATGCCCTGACTCTTGTGGGATTCCATCATATTCAGAGAGGATTCAGCAATGCCTATGCCAAAGACAAGATGTTCAATGCCTTGCTTGACTTGAAGTTTGAAAGGCCCTTGGCATATGAACTAATTTATGAAAGCAAGGCTTTAGATGCTCAATTTAAAAACAATAGGTCTTTTCTCAAGAAGGAAGGATTCATATACAGGAACAGAAAAGACAAGGATAATTTCGTTTCCATAACAGATATAGTTCCCAAAGGAGAGAAAGGAGAACCGGCGAGGATTACAGTAAAAGATATAGGTTCAGGAAAATCGGATGCATACGAAGGCAAAAGCATTTCAAAAGCAAGAGATAATCTTCATGCAAAATATGAAAGAATAGATTATACCGATAAAAAATATTACGACGATCTGCCAGCCGACATAAAAGAGAATATGGATTTCCAAAACAGGATGAAAGACAATATTGCAGGCGGAGACGTTCCAAAACGGACTAAGGAAATGACCCAAAGGAAAAATGATCTTGAATCAAAAAGGATGAAGATTGATGAAGCTTCCAAAGGGCCAAGATTTTTCAATATCAAAAAAGTTGATCCGTCTGAAGTTACAAAAGGGAAAAATCCCGTCATCGACATCCGCAAGGATTTAAAAGGGCAGAAAGAATGGTTCGACGCTGAACTGGAGATGTTGGAAAAATTGAAAAATGAAAATCCAGACGTTCCTTGGCAACAATTTGAAGGTGGAAATTGGCCGGCAGTATATAATTGGGTTCCTTCAGGAGAAAGAAAATATATTAGTAATTTTATTACTAACTACCCCTTACAATATCATGGTCCGGTGGGGTCTCCCCAGAAAGTCATTTCTGCAAAAATGGTTCAAGAACGGATTCACAAGAACTTTAGAAAAGAAGCTTTAAAAGACCCGTCGAGAAAAGTTGAAAAAGATTTTCCTGCCAAAGTGAAAGACTACAAGGAAGGAGACATAATCGTAATACCAAAAATCAGAAGGCATAGAACCGTTGCCGATGAAGGGACTGGTGCTGCGTTCGACAATAACGAGAGTCAGTTGGCTGTCATTATAAAGACAAATAAAGATCGACCTGATCGCGTCGTAAAAAAGGAAGGAGACAGATACGTTCCAATTCCCGATGCATCAACTGTAAGAGTGAGAACCGTCGATCTTGCTTCGGGAGAGTCGATGGAATTAAATATTCGAATAGGAAGATCAAGACGAAAGCGCAAGGATGGTTTAGTATTCAGAGAAAATTTTATAGATGAAAATAAAAAAGAGATCGATAAGTTACGAAAGGAGTTGGAATCACAAACAAAAGAGGAGCGTACCGAGTATTGGCGTGATCCGTCAACTGGAGAAATAAGGAAAGATAAGATTGGCAGGCCAATGGTCAAGAAAATACAAGATATTGATGACATTTACGTTTTACAGGAATATTTGGAACGCACTGGTCAGTTAGAATCATTCAATGAAAGAGTAAAACGGATCGGCGAATACATAGAGCTGGACGTCACTGCCGATCCTTTTGTCAAATCAAAAGGCAAGATAGACCCTGAAATTTACAATACTGAAATGTTTAAAGACGCTTCCGGTTTAGTTGAAGGCAAATACATAAAGGAATTTTACAAACCCGAATTATTTTATCAAAATGACAAAGGTAAAAACGTATCGTTTGATTTGAAAAACATAGGATACAAGGGCGAATATATATTCGATGACCTATTGGAAGCTCATAAAAAAATGGAAAGAATATGGAGTGAGCCAATTCCAACCAATGAATTCTTGAAGTCGTCAATGGAAAATTTAACAAGGCAGGCAGGCAAGCTTGAAAAGAATCCTGATTGGGTCAGATTCAACAACAAAAAACATGCCATCAAAAATGAATTGAAATCTCAGGGATACTCGGCATGGGATCAAAGAGCCTTGATTACGGCGTTGTATCCACATGCCAAGGGTAGGAGCTCCTCTGAGATGATCGAAAGCCTTACGTACAGCGAATTGTCGAGAATAAAAAGATTCATCAAGGGAGAGGAATCAAGTCTGATACACGACAATACTACAGTTACGTTTCTCGGTGACAATTTTCCGTCGAAGGTTAGGGCAGCTCGTCTGAAATTAGTCAGAACCATGAGAGAATTTTCAATGCCGACTATGGGAATTTTCGATGCTGTTGGATATTACGGACAAAAAATTGCCCGGAAGTTAGAGAAATTTTCAATGTGGAGAACGAACGTGATGGGTAGTGTTGTCCAGTTCGAAAAGGCAATGAATACCCACCTGAAAAGTCACGGACTTGATCTCAACGATATTCAGAAGTTCATGCAGGTCATGCGCGATCCAAAATACGAAAGGCAGAAAGAGAGCAAGGAATATAAAGATTTCATAGAGAAACTGGAGAAGATAAAAATAATAGAAGGAGAAGGAAAATTTAAAACCGAACTTAGCCTAAGATCGTGGGTCGAAAATGCATATCAGAAATTCTTCGACGATATGGCAAAGATACAGATCAGTTCCAACTCTTGGATCAAGACGGTAAACAAGAAGGGAGATGTAAAGACAAGAAGATTCGTAAAGATATCCGACAAGAAAGGCAACGAGATAGAATTGATAGATATGTATGAAAATCCTGAAAGGCACAATGCTCAGGTAGATACGTTTTTGTCTTTTCTCAAAGGAGGACAAAAAGGAGAACCGGCACCGAAAAAGGTTATGGACAAACACGGCAAGATGGTAGTTGCAGATCGCAAGAGTTTGGTTTCTTATTACGAACCCAACTACTCTCCAAGGATGATAACCGATAGATTTATGATGATTGCCGGAATAACCAACACAAAATTGGATGCAGCCATACACGATCTTATGAAAAGGCCGGAGATAAGAGAGTTGGGAGTGTCGGAAGCTCGAAAGATGGAGATTGCCCGTCAACAGTTGAATGAAATATTAAACATGAGAGGGCCTCAGGGCGTTTACGGCAGACAATGGGCTAGAGTTGCCGATTTGCCGACACACTATTATCTAAAGAAAAGAGGCAGGTCTTGGGAAAAGGACAACTACGAAGTGATTCAGCTCGAGGGAGGCAGTCACAACGTCACCAAGCCAGACGGAACGTTGTACAAGAAGGGCGAAAAGATACTTGATTCCCGCAGGAAAGAAGTAGTGATAGACGAAGTGATTCCAGTATATGAAACCGACTACAACATGGTGATGAAAAAGTATTCCGATGCAATCTCACATTCCACGGCAGCTGCTCATACGTACGGATCAGCTAAGCATAAAAATATTCTTTGGAATGATTTGGCAGAGGGAGTTGGTCGCGAGACTGGAGACCCTTACTATAAGCAATTTGCAACCAAGGTGATTAAAAATCAGCTTTATGGAGAATCCCGTACTGGATTCGACAGATTTTTCAGGCCTATTGCAAGAGTTTCTGCTCTTACTGGACTGTCGTTCCCCGTCAGTGCCTTGAAAAACACTCTTCTTGGTACGACTCAGGACGTCACCGTGTTTACTTCAAGAGAACTTTTGAGTTCCATGCGACATCTTTTGAGTAAGGGAATGTATAAAAATGCAAGGGACATGGCTAGGGAAAAAGGTTACACTCACATAGGAGCCTACGATTTATTTCTGACTTCCAAGCCTTTTGTTGGTGCCACATGGCTGAGGAAAATTCTCTACAATGCCGGACTCATGCAGACAACCGAATCTTTAAACAGAATCGTCTCACAATCCATCGGGCCGTTTGCATTGAAAATTCACGTCGACAATGTTGCCGGAATAAAAAATGCAGCCACTAAGGGATTGTCTCAGGGTGCAAGTCGAAGAATATTGGTAGACGTGTTCGGTTTTAAAGGCGAAGAGATATCCGATATGGCATTCAGGCGTCAGTCTGCGAAAGAATCAGGCAACTCAATGGTGTTCAAGGAAACGGAGACGGACAGAGCAAGATACAGGTCACAGTTGGTTACTCAGGGATCGGGAGACATACCCTACGTCCCGTATTGGATGGGCAAGCAGTGGGCAAAGCCGTTGACTCTTTTCTACAGGGTGGCCTATAGGATGACGGAGACGGCCCAGAAGAACGTGATCAAGCCGATCATAGTCGACGGCAATATGATACCGGCTATGAAATACATGACTGCCGTTACTGGTTCGGGAATGGTTTTATACAAGTTTTACGATTGGGTGCTTGATGAAGAAAGAATGAATCAGTTCAAGTCGATGCCTTCAAATATGTTGGATTATTTCATAAAGGCCGAAGGGCTGGGATTGTTCAGCAATGCCTTCAACGAGTATGGTGGAGTGGCCGATTCATATTGGCCTGTGGTTGCCCGCAACACGGAAACGTTCGTCGACATGCTGACTGGAACGTTTAAGGAAGTGGCCAGAGGCGAGCCTGAATTTGCCATAAAGGAAATCGGCGACGGGATGTCCCAAATAGTTGCCGCCTACAACGGATACAAGAGGGTATGGGACAGGTTGACCGGAGACACTCAGAAAAGATTCAAGGATTCCAGAAGAAGGCAGACCCAGTTTCTGGATGCCTTTTATCCAAAGGAGAAATTAGACATAGATTTTGACGATGGAGCAAACAGCAAAACGGCCTACTACAGGGGAGTCAGGGATTCTTTTTGGATAGATGATAACAAGAGAAGAGCAAGATCATACTACTCGGCCCTGCATTATCTGACCCACACCATAATGGCAGACAAGGGATTCACTGCAGCCAAGGCGAAGAAGGAGGCCCGATCTAGATTAAAGAGAAGCATATCCAAACTTCGTCCCATACCAACCAGTTGGAGAAAGACTCCGGGTCGTACCCGCAAGTCCAAGTATCATGAGTATTACACTAGGCTTCCGGCAGGTGCTCGTGAAGAGGAAGATGCATTGGATTCTCTGTACATAAGAAGGAAACAGGAATTGTACAATGCCATAAGACAATACAAAGACCTATACGATACGGATCAATACTGATGCCTAAACCTTTAGATTACTTGCCATCATTTGAATCATCAGTTGTCGATGAGACTGCAGTTCATCACAACATAGATAATTTAATATTTGATCATGAAATTAATCCGTATTATGAAAATCCTAAAGAAGCATATTATGGTAAACCATATAGATATGATGCTAATCTAGGGGAAGAAGAACATCGTATGTCTATACCATTCAATATGGCACATTACGCTGATATAATTGAAAAAACAAATTTACCTCAATCATTAAGCCCGGTTATAGAAAAATATTTACCCGGTCATGGTGAAAGTATAGAAAACCATCTTCTTCATAA
>Ga0098039_1001133_pt1 | contig 10716 bp, 23 predicted proteins | sample 6_EtaG_FD_75047 | JGI IMG/M metagenome (GOLD analysis project Ga0098039, IMG submission 75047) | Marine viral communities from the Subarctic Pacific Ocean - 6_ETSP_OMZ_AT15160 metaG | ecosystem: Environmental > Aquatic > Marine > Oceanic | place: Pacific Ocean | collected 2015-01-08 | reverse complement strand
CATGAACGATGGTGAGAACTTCCACTTGATTGCTATGGCAGGCTCTCGTTCAACCGGATCAACTGTTGCGGCCGACACTGAGATGAAGATCAAATGGCGTTATAAGATTATTGAACTCTCTTCAATCCCCGAGTAGCATGAGGCCCGTTTCCAAAATAGTCGTGCATCATACCGCCAGCCCAGATTCTTGGACACTGGAAAAAACGAGGGCATACCATAAGGGAACCAAAGGTTGGTCGGACATTGGATACCACTTCGTCGTTGAAACTAAGCCTCTGGCCTTTCGCGTGGGTAGGCGGGCAGATGTAAATGGTGCTCATGCCAAAGGAGTCAACTCCTCAAGTGTTGGCCTGGTCGTGATTGGCAATTTCGTTGAGCATGAAATGGATCGAAAAACGCTGGGCTTTGTGGCTCAGTCTGTGGCTGATCTATGCATCTCTTATGGGCTTTCAACTGAAAACGTTTATGGCCATAAAGAAGTTGGAACAACTCCCACAGCCTGTCCTGGATTCGATGTAGAAGTGTTACGAGATAGAGTAAAGGAAATCTTAAGCAAGTAGGAGATTCGCTATGATTTCAAAAGGCATAGACAAACTATTCGGGGATCAACGACTTTCATACCGACGAATCACAGCGTGGTTGGTTGGTTGTGCGGCTCTTCCCTTGGGTTTCATTGATGGTGAACAGTTCGTTTTATTGACGGTGACCTACATTGGGTCCGATTCTGCGGTCAAGGCTCTTGCGGCTTTCCGGGGTGGTAATGGGTAGGCTTGCCGACCTTGATTCTCTCATCATAGCCGCTGTTATGCTGTTGATAGTCGCTCTCGGAACCCTGAAGTCCATCAATGGTGCCTTTCGGAAAAAGCAAGCATCCAAAAAGCCTGAACCCCCCAAGCCGACTGGTGTTGTGAAAGCAGCCCATGCGGTAGTGGATGCGAAAGCAGAAGAAGAACAAGGCGAGATAAAGGATGCGTTGGAAAGCACCGATCCGGGTAAGGGATTGGCCAACCTGATCAACATGCGGAGGCGAAAGTGATGTGGGGTTTGCTTTGGATGGCACAATCGTTTGCGAACGACTTGCCATTGCGACCAGAACCCCCTATGCCTGTGCCTGGGGAGTGCTCCGAGGCAATTTCACTGGCGCCGGGTGTCAGTGTCGATTGCAAATCGGTAGCACTTCCCCTTTCCACCGTTGCAGATTTACTAGCGACAGAGAAATATGCTGATCACTTATTTTCCACGAGCAAACTACTTCTTGCGGAACAACATTACGAACTTCAGCTTGCTCAATACAGGATTGAGTTCTTGGAGACGGAGTTGACGGTTGCTCGTCAGCCTATACCAGTGCTTCAGCGCACCGAGATGCACTTAGCCATGGGGGTTATAGGTGGGATCGCAGTTACTGTTGGTGCGGGCTGGGCATTGTCTGAGGTATCGAAATGAAGTCACTTTCAGAAAAGATTCATCAAGTATTCACTGCCGTCCTGACCGCAACGGTCATTGGTGGGTTTACAATGGTGGTGGAGACACACACTCGTCTCGCTCTTTTGGAGAACAATGTATCGTCATTGGAAAAAGCTTTGGATGACTCGAATCAAATGGCAGTCCAAATCGTCCAAGAGATTAGTCGCATTCACCCCAGACAGTAAGGAACAACCATGACAAAATCATTTTGCATTGTACTCATTGCGTCCGCTTTGGCAGACGACGCCCAAGTTCCTGAAGACGTGGTGGAGTCGTTGCCCGTGGCGCATGCCACCCAGGTTGACACAGCGGTAGTTGAAGCAGAGTTGTTGGCAAATCAGATGTCGGACATTCTGGCGAGATTGAAAGAGATCCCTACCGATGGAGACACAACATCGGTTCCAATCCAAAAGGTCGTTGCATCATCAGATGATGAGGAGAAGAAGTAGATGGCGCTTTCATCAACCCCATCCATTACCTACATCACCAGTCGAATGGTGAAGGAAACCGATGTTAACAACACGCCCAACGGCAACATCACTGGGACCAACTCAAAACTATACTCGTTGGATTTGAACAACACGCATTCGCAAAAGGCTTATTTCAAGATCTACGATCTGGGCGCGGTGACATATGGAACCTCCACTCCCGATATCAGCATTCCTGTTCCGAATGGAACTCGGCAGACGGTAACAATTGCAGAAGGGGTTTCGTTTACAAACGCTGTGTCGTGGGCAGCGAGTCAGGGACCAGCCACTCTTGCTGGTTCAGCCCTTACGGGTGGTGCCCTTGTCGCTATTGCAACACTAATCGATTAGGATACTCCCATGGCCACATCAACCTTTGGAATACCAGCGGCGTTTGGAGCAACCCAAACAACAGAGACGGATGCGGCGGCAGTAGCAATTGCCGTTAAGGCAAGTTCTGGCACGCTCTACACGGTAGAGATTGATAACACCGCAAACTCCATCAATAGTTTTGTGAAGATCTACGACATTGCAAGTGGCGGCACGACGGTTGGAACCAACAGTCCAGATGTTGTTCTGAAGGCCCCGGCATCAACGAAGCTGACCTACCACTTCAGCCAGGGCATTGCTTTCGGTACTGCAATTACCTTGGCCTGCCTCAACACTGCTGGCACTGCTGGCACCAATGGCCCAGCGTCAGACGTTGCTGTTAAGTTAGTCTATGATTGATCAATAGTTTCTTTCCGGTTGGTTGGAAAGATGCCCCCCTACCAAAGCACTCAGGTAGGAGGGGCTTTTTATTGGTGGATGCCGAAGTCGTACCCTGGTGCTCTCCACCAAAGTATTTCCTCACCATCCAAGAACACGACAGCACAGACCTTTCCACTGGGTTCAACTAGTACCCTTGTGTCTTTGTCTGTTTTGGTCATACACACACTGTGCAGAATGTTCTCTCTTGAGAAGAGAAGCATTCGCACTGGTGCAAGCGTGTCATTAGAATCCATACTGATTGTTTGACACATTCCCTTGTTGTCCTTGTGTTGGCTGTTGCTGTTGCTGTTGCTGCTGCGGGGGTTGCTGCTGCTGTCCGCCATGGCTTGCAGGTGGTCTGTAGCCGCCTCCATCACTGGGTGGAGGGTATGCCCCACTGTGAGCACCCTGGTCGGGGTTACCGAGGTTCTGAGGCTCGCCAGTACCCTTCACGTTGCGGGACACAATGTTGGTTGTCCAGACTTTTTGGCCATTCTTCTCGTAAGATGAACGGTTTAGTGCGCCTTCAACGTGTACCCACTCACCTTCTGACAATGGTGGTAGGTACTGGGCCGACTTACCAAAGACGATAACGTCATGGTACACATCGAATGTACGACCATTGTTCGTGGTCCATGTCTTGACCCTGAACTTGGTATTGTTATCGTTTTTGTAGACTTCACCGGCAACGATACCGACGATTGTTACATGATTGATTGAGATCACTTCTCTTCCTTTGGTGCATATACACGCACCTTTGTTGTTGATTGGAGCCATTTTGCTTGTTCTGCCACTTCGATTGCTCCGGGATAGCAGTGGCGGTAGTAACTACAATAGTCACATGGGAACTTGAGTTTGCCTTCGTATTTGCCTTTTGACACTGGCTTGTATGGACGCTTGAAATCCTCCACAGAAGAAGACATGGTGATCGCTTTGAACCGATCCATCAGATATTCCTGATGCTCTTTGTCCACTGGGATCCACTGTCCTACGATGGGGAACAGTCGCCACCATTGTTCAGTCTCTTCACTCATTACTGCGTCCATTGCACTAACTGTTTTTCCAAACGCCATGACGTATGCCCATTTGAATGGACGCCCCGTCATCTGCTCTTTGGCCAACATGTATGCTTGGATTTGTGAGTAATAAGAATCGTCTGAATCCAAACCATTGGTTCGGAACTTCTTGAACCCGTAGTCACTCATGGACTTCAACTCGAACAGAGCATCAATGTCAGCACCAGCCTCATCAATACGCATGGGAACTTTGAGGCATCCGTCTGGATGGCCTGGAACCCGTAGCGTTTTGAATGGCGAGAGTGGAACTTCCACATACACGTCTTCTTGTTCTTCACCAGCATGGAGCAACTCAATGCCTTCCTCCAATGCAAACGCTTCACGGGTGGCGGCAACCAGCATGTGTTCGCTGATGTCTCCTACTGTGAATGTCAGCATGGAAGCGGCATCTATACCGTGTCCGTTCTCCTCCCAGTGGTGGTAGCCATACGCCAATGCCCGCAAGCACTTGCCTGCTGCGCTGAGACGTAGACCACCAGAACCGGTACGCCGGTCTTTCAACTGGCGAAGGATAAGTTTTCCAATGGCTGCTGGGTCATGCTTTACCTTCAATGGGCCAGGGTTTTCAAGCCTTTCGCGCACCATGGCTGCAATATCTGGTAACCACATGCTGTCATGTACTTGTGTCCACTTCATGGCGTAGCCTCCTCGTTGTCGCAATACTCATCCAATGACAGAACGACTTGGGCAATGACTTCCAGGCGTGGTCCCTCTATGGACTCTGCTGCATTCACCATTGCCAAGCGGCCAAGGATGTGGATTAGTTCTTTGCTTTCTGCTGCTTTGATGATCTCTTCTGCCGATCTGCCAAAAGCCAGAACCGGAACATGTAGATCCCATCTCTCATGCTGACGATGTTGGTTGTGTACTGTGCAACGAATCTTTATTCCAGAGCCTTTGGACACCTCCGGTTTGCTTACGTTTTGCACAACACCAATCACGTTCACTGTGCATGGGTATCGGTGGGTAACGGTGACTCCCATCACTCACCCCCCAACAGCCATTCAACATAGATGCCTACCATGTCGTTGATTACGCCACGTTCAGACCAGTCAGCCAATCGTTGGGAAGAGACTTTAAGCATGTCATCCGACGCCTTGGTTGGGTGGTCGATTGCGCTTTGCTCAATGGGTTGGCCCTTCATCCACTTGGCAGACGCTGCACTGAACGCTGCCTTAAACTCCGGTACTTCCATTCCCTCTCTTCGTATGATGCAGTGAAGACGCTGAAGCCTACGAGCCTTTGGGTCTTCAATGTGCCGTACCAATTCATCATAGGAATACAGGTGGAACTGTATGTCTCTGAGGGATGGCGCAACACCATACTGCCCTTTGTTTTTGACAATGCGACATTTGGGAGCATCAGCCGGGTACGTGGTTGACATTTGAACCTTCGTATCTCCAATGTAGTACAGGTGTCGGGCTATTCCCCATGGAACGCCTGCACGTTTGAACGCGCCAGATATTCCACCCTTGTCTGCATCGGACTCTGCATTCTGCCCGTACATAGAAGGGTTGCCCGCCCCATCTTCCTTCTCAACCCATTCCTTGTTGATACGAATGCTTATGCCACAAATGAGACGCCCACTTGGTTGTTCCCTATACCTACACTTCCAGTTCTCTAAACCAACCACGTCGTCCAACCGTTGTTGAACGGCGCGTGCGTCAACGTAGCAAAAGAGCTTGCCACCTGTATACTTCCATAGAACGTACTCATCCACGAATGGACGGGTCAGTTCTCGTTGAATGGACTCCCAGTTTCGTCCATCAATAGGTTTTGTTTTCGCTTCCATTACTCTTCTCCTTGTGTTTCGTGGGCTTTCATCCAATGAATGATTCTGGGAACATCCCCAGAGAAGACTTCCCAAGGCATGCCCACAACTGCCAAGAGCCGTCTGGTTACAATCGCTCCTGGGCTACGTCCATCCTGCCAACAGAGGTATAGATACCTGTTGCTGACATTGGCAGCACGGCACCACTCTGATAAGTTAATGCCATAGCCCATTTGAATTAGATTCAATCGTTGTCTGTATTCGGCCCCAGTGAGCCGTATCGTTCTTCTTTTCCCCACAGAACCTCCCGTGGTCTTATCACTTTAATAGCGGCTGGTTAAGGAGTCAAATGAATTCGTTCAAGAGTCCACCCGTCCGCTCTCTGATAATCGGCAGAAACCGAGGACTAAGCAGCAGAGACAGCCGTTGTGGCCGGAACAATTCAACCCGTATTTGGAACCGCATTTTGCGACGAAGGCTCACCGACTTCCCCCGGTACATCCGACTCCGCTACACGACCACAGATCTATTCGGGCACGCACGAGGAACCTACGCCAAGCACCTTGAGTGGGGCATTCGTCTCTACAAAAAGGTTTGCAAGATGCGAGGCACAAAGCCTGACATCAGTGAGTTCACCCAGGTTCATCGTGAATGGTTGTTCCGCAAACAGATAGAGAACGCCAAGACCGTTACCCTATACACAGATGTTCAACCCATTACAGCAGATGACTTGGTTGGCTTTGAACCATTCAAGCCCGACCATAGGCTCTTGATTTGACGACATCTCCCCAGTCTGGAACATTGAACCCTTCATCTTGCGAGCCAAACAATCGTTGGGTTTCGAGTTGAACCCACATCCCGATATCTCTGGGCGCACGCTCGCGTGATTTAAGGCAAATCAATTCCAATGGTTGGTACATCTGAGACAAACGTGTCTGGTCATACTCCCCACCTGATGGTTTCTCTGGTGGGTGGTAGTGGAACTGGCGATAGATGCCGAAGTACAAAGCAGCATGTAGGTACACACCCTCACTTCCACGAGACATGCGGGGTGCTGGTATGCCCTTCCGTTTGCCTACCCTGTTCTCATCTACCTGTTGGTTGAACTGAAGCAAGGATACAATCGCTATCCCTTCCTGCTTCGCTATCTCTCTCAGTGTGTTTCCGATGTCATCCAGTCCAACAGACTGGTTCTCCTCTTTGCGCGCACGCGGACGGATCAACTGGTAGTAGTCGATCCAAATCACCTGGCAGCCGTACTGCCGTGCCATCCGTCTGATGCTGGATTCCACTGCGGTGAGTGAACTTGCTTCGTCGTCCACGTATAGGTCGTAGGCTTCCAGGGTGGTGGCAGCATCGGCAAACGCTTGCTCTGTCTTCTCATCCCGTTCATGGATTCTCGCCACTGACAGTCCGGTCAAAGCAGAAGCCATGCGGTCTACCAGTTTTCCAGTGGGCATTTCGATGGAGATGATTCCTTGTGGCACACCCAGTTCAGCAGCGCGCATCATCATACTGACAGCCACGAGCGTCTTTCCTTGTGCTGGTCGGCCCCCGATGAACGAGACGTAACCCCTAGGCCAACCACCGTAATGGTTGTCGAAGTCTTCAAACCCCGTTGGTACACACTCGGAACGGTCGCCAGCAACGATGGACTTCCACGCTATTCGGCGCTTCTTGGCGGCATCCAACAGGCTCTGCACTCCTGCGAGTCTAGCTGTGTCGCCTCGTACATCGAACACCTTCTTCTCTGCCAACGATAGCAGTTCTTCAGCGGGCTGTGTTCCGTGTGTCGCCTCGTCAATAATGCCCTTAGCAGCGGTGATCAACTGTCTGCGCTTGGCCTTTTCCTTAATGATTCCAGCGTAGTGTAATATGTTCTCAGTGCTTGGAATGTTGTCCGACAACGATGCGAGATAGGTGTACCCGCCATAGTCTTCGGGGCTACCTTGCGTCGAGATTTCTTCGATGACGGACACGAGTTCAATCGGTTTATCTGCCGACGCCATCGACAATATCAACCGAAACACCGAGGCGTTATGGTCGAAGTAAAAATCACTTGGTTGTATTAACTCAGCGGTTTCATATAGCTTTTTCGGCGTGAGTAATAACCCACCCAGCACGGCACGCTCCGCTTCTGGGCTATGGGGAAGTTGATTCATGGCACTCCTTTCTTGTTGTTGGTTGGTACTATATCTGTTAGCATGGAGTTAACCCGAGGTGCAAGATGAAAAATGGTGCAACGATGGCGTACCGTCGTTTTAAGCAGAAAATAAAAGAGTACAGATCCAGATCAGGTATGAGCCAATCAGAGTTAGCGATGGCTATTGGCGTGGCTCCACCTGTGATCAGTCAGTACGAAAAGGGGTCTAGGCGTCCGAGTAAGATCATCCTCGTTCAACTGCGCGAGTCTCTTGCTCTTGAGGACGACGAGTTCATTGAACTTGTCTATCTCGCCAGTGGTACTCCGTACTACGGCAAGGCAGTTTGATGTACGAGGGTCCAGCCCTACGCAGGGTGGAGAAGTGGAACCGTACAGCAACCCCTGGTGACATATACATAGGCAAGGCTGTGTCCGAAGGTAGGTTTGATCCTGACAAACCATGCTCATTCATTGGATACTTCATCTTCTCCCGTCGCAAGGGTCCGGTGCGTGGCACCATCTATAGCGCGGGTCGTGTACAGATTGGTATGTACTGGCATGTGTTGGGTGCAGTCCCACAGACAAGCTACCTATTCCTTATGCGGGATGGTGAGGTATGGTTGCATCCCAAGCGTGCATCCATTCGCATTCCTGGTTGTCATGAACTGAGTGATGACGGGCGAGCACAGTGGGCAGATGAGGTTGCGCGTGTCTTTATGGATACCATTACCATCTCCCCATCCGTTCAACTGGTTGAGTCAGGTGTCAGCCGCTACCACAAGATAGTCAGAGCATTGGTCAATGGGCGCATACTGGATTGTGCAGCATTGAATATCCATAAGACCATGGAAGACTATGCCCATGGTATCTGTCCCGAATGGGGGGAGAGACAACTCATCAACACAAGGCATCCAACAGTCACCCATGCCACCTTGGTTAGTTTGGTATTGGCATTGGAGGCAGACAAGGCAGCAGAACTAATAGAGTTGGCTGGCCTTATGGAGCATAAGGTTCCCATCATATCCAGGGAAGCATCGTTGGCTATCTACCAGCAGGGGTGCAGACTATTGGCAAGGCTACTGCCTGCCTGGTGGAACCGTGGGTATAGTCTTGAGTGGCGTGACCATCCCAGTATCGACCTGTTGTTCCGCCAACAGTACGCACGGATTTTAACTGAGGCGAACGAACGGACCATACCCATGGAAACAATCACCGGGTTTAACAAGTCATCGTTGCGTATCGGTTTTCCGATTGAGGGTAAGCCAATAAAGAAGCGTGCGAGCGGACTAAAAATGAACGTGTCGAACGTCGCGCTAACGGACGGAGCGGAGAACGGGACCGACTGAAAAGCCAGGTTCTACGCGCATAAAAAAGAAAGGAGAAATCGGGGCTTGACAGTAGTCTTAGCGTCGGGCTATCTTGTTGAGGTCGGGTGATTCTCGCGACCCGGCAACGAACAACCCTGCGAGAGAGGACACTGTTATGAAAAACGAAGACGTTGTACGTGCATGGATAGTGGGCAGAGTAGCCGCTACCAAAAGCCTTACTACCAATGGAAAGAAGTTGTGGTCATACCAACTCTGCATTGCAGATGGCGACACCATCTATGACTACACAGCATCGGGGGAGTTTCGCAGTGCGACAACATCAAAGCATGTTGGTCTTACTGCCCGACTGTCTGGTCTAACCCCAGTGCATCCCGACCAAGCAAAGGGAGGTGAGTGATGAGGGCTTTCAGGGTTTCAGTAAGCACGGTGCTTGTGGTCAAAGACGACGACAAACCCCATGACTGGAGTGACGATGTGGTGATTGACGAGGTGCGTCGAGCACCCCTTCATGAAATCGAAATCAAGATTGTTCCAATGGTTCCAAAACCAAAGGGAGGTGACCAATGACCATCTACATCTGCACCAACGAAGAACTGTTGCTGCGTCGGACAGACGAAGAACAGTGTGAAGCATTGAGACACGAGCGTATAGAGGTAGCGTTGCAGGAAGCCTACACCACCATAAACCAAGCGTGGTCATGTGAAACCATTGAGCAAGAAGTTGAGGAGTCATCGTCATTCAGTGACTGGTCTGATTGGGGCTATGGATGCCTTGCGCCGGGACACTACCAAACCACTGGCGGACTGATTGTCTACACCAAAGCCAACGAGCGTGGGGTTGCAGTTCGTGCAGCCCGCACCATTATGAAAGTCTTGAAGGAGGTGCATGATGGGTGACTACGTTGAACCGCAAACGATTGTATTGGTCGGGAATCTGACCGATGGGTTTAAAGCAGTCGGTCCCTTCGTGAACTGGGCAGCAGCCCAGGAGTGGGCAGAGAGCAGGCCCGATTACGACTGGGTTTTGATTGACCTTGAACCATCCGACGACGAGGTGGATGATGGGTGACATGGCAGACATGCTCATTGGTGAGATTGAAGACGCCATGTATGGGAAGTACCGCGAAGACTTGGAAAGTATCCAGGCTTCCGGTCCTGTCGAACCAACAACAGAAGAGAGGTGCATGATGGGTATAGGTAGCGACATCATAGACGACGGGATGGTCATGTATGGAAACAACATCCAAACATACGAAGAAGAAGCGCGAGCCAACCAGGAGAAAGAGGCAATGACTAAGGAGGTAGATAATAGCCACCTTCAAGGGAACCAGTGGCACAAGTTACCGCGACTCAGTGAAGAGAAGCGGCGTGAACTTCACGAAATCCTCGACACCGCATGCAAGCTAATGAAACTTGTTGATGAAGAGTTGAAGGGCACGATTGACGGAGCAATGACCATTGGTTTGGAGACTACGGCTGGTGATTTCCTGTGGCGTTCCATTGCTCTCTATGATGCAAGGGATGCCCTTGTTTCTGAGCGGCCACTCAGTGGGCGTGAGCGCAGGAAGCGAGGGAAGATTGAGTACAAGCGCAAGAAGCGAGAGAAGGCTGAGGTCACACGTAAGTGGTTGAATGAAGGAGGTGAGTAATGGTTAAGGGTTACATGAATGTGTCCCCGCAGTATGACAGCAACCAAACGTATGTCACGGTGCTGGAGT
>Ga0098039_1001129_pt1 | contig 10737 bp, 10 predicted proteins | sample 6_EtaG_FD_75047 | JGI IMG/M metagenome (GOLD analysis project Ga0098039, IMG submission 75047) | Marine viral communities from the Subarctic Pacific Ocean - 6_ETSP_OMZ_AT15160 metaG | ecosystem: Environmental > Aquatic > Marine > Oceanic | place: Pacific Ocean | collected 2015-01-08 | reverse complement strand
TTTAATATTGGATATCAAACTTCACCAGCACCTAAGGATATGAGTTTAAGGGAATTAATATTGAAGAGGTTTAAATAAATCAGGGATACAGATTGGAGAACAGAGAAGTTTGACGTTGACCTTGAGTTCGGCAAGTCTGGTGAATACAAGTTTAAAAAGATTTTCTCAGATGGAGACAAGATTGAGATTAAGACCGAAAGAGATATCTGGGCAAAAACCGGTAATATAGTCATTGAGACTGAATGCTGGGGCAAACCATCTGGTATATCCATTACTCAAGCTGATTACTGGGTACATCAACTTTCATTGAATGGAGAAATTATAGGTTCTTTTGTGATTTCAGTTCAAAAACTAAAGGATAGAATCTCCTATCTTATTGATAATAAAGAAGTTAGGACGGTTATGGGTGGAGACGACAATCAGTCAAAGCTAGTCCTTCTTCCTATCTCAAAGATATTCAGTTAATGTTTACTGTTTCTATAAAGCATCGTGGTGATAATAATCCTACAGAGTATAAAGTATACGAACAGGATGAGATGGACTCTAAGGAAAAGGAATATGTTTACTGGAAAGAGGCTCGTGAGGGTGATTGGGCACTTTCTGATGATGGTTTCTGTGCTGAGGTCATAAAAAGGACTAAATATCCTAATGACAGGGGAACGCATACAGTCTATCTCAGGCTTCCTTGGGGATATTTCATGTGGAATCCGAAGTATCCAACTCAAAAGTTTAATGTAAAAGGGCGTGTCACACCGCATACACTAAAGGGAAGGACTTACTTCTCTGGTCTTAAAAAACAAGAGAAGATGAAGAACCTTGCAATGTGCTATGCTCAGACAATGAACAAAGACTTGGCAATTGACCTTGCTTTGGGCTCATTAACTGACCAGCAGCATATTTCTTGGAAACGTAGAATGAAAACAGAGGTATTTAGGGATATGGTAAGAGAAGAACTGCAAAAGTTATTGAATGAGCATGGTTACACAGCTGATTGGACAATGGAGTTATTTGGAAAAGCTATTGACCTAGCCAAGGATAAGAGAGATGTTTCTAATCTATTACGTGCTGTAGAGAATTTACAGGATATGCATGGCATGAAAGATAAGGCTTTGACCAAGACGACAACATCTATTGAGGCTGTTTCAACTAAAAAGATGCTTGATGAGATAAGCGAAGAAGAAAAGAAACTTATAGCAACGCAGGTAGTAGAGGATGCTTCAGAACCCAATAGTTAATGATTACGAGGAGCATTATGAAAAGCTCCAAGCATTAAAGAAGCTTAAGAACAATATTGGTCTTTTCGGTAGATATTGTTTTCCTTCAGCCGCTAAGAGGACTACACCTCCATTTCATGGCGAGATTTATAGTCATATAGGAGACAAGAACTTGTCCCGGGTATTAATTGCAGCACCCCGTGGCACAGCTAAGTCAACAGCGGTTTCTTTGTTCCTACCACTTCATAGTGCAGCCTTTAAGATGGATACCGAAGACCTTTTCATAGTTATCATATCCGAGTCTCAGTCTCAGAGCGTAAACTTCTTATCTAGGATAAAGTACCATCTTGACCATTCTGAGAAATTCAGGGAGGTCTTTGGTGACTATTCTCATAGGACAGCAAAGAGATGGACTAATTCGGATATTATACTCGTGAATGGAACAAGGATAGTTGCGGTTGGTACTGGTCAGAGGGTTCGTGGATTCATTGAGGGGGATACACGTCCCAATCTAGTTATAGTAGATGATTTTGAGTCAGAGTTGAATGCGTATACTTCTGAGGGAAGAGTAAAGAATAGAAAGTGGATGACAGAGGCGGTGATACCTTCTTTATCAGATGATGGTAGAATTATCATGATTGGAACAGTAATTAGCGAAGATTGTTTCCTTTGCTGGGCAAAGGAGTCTTCAGCATGGAAAACCCTATGGTATAGCATCTGGGATGATGATGAGAAGAGTATTTGGCCTGAGAGGTTTCCAAAGGACCGTATTCTCCAGATAAAGGAGGAATTTCAGAGTGTGGGTAATATCAATGGATTCTATCAGGAATATATGAATATTGCTCAGTCGCCTGATGATGCACCCTTTAAACCAGAATATATCCAGTTACATCATTATGAGTTTGAAAGAAGAGAGGGACAACCCTGCTTAGTCAAACAGACAGGAGAAGGAGAAGATGTTAAACCTATTGAAGTTTATTGTGGAATTGACCCTGCTAGTAGTCTTTCTGCTCGTGCGGATTTCTTTGTTATTGCTACCCTTGGCGTTGATAACGACAATAATAAGTATATACTCGATATTTACCGTACTCGGCTCGACCCTGCTCTCCAGCCTGATGTCATTATTAAGACGTTCAAAAAATTTAAACCTCGTAGAATGAAGATAGAGACTACTGCTTATCAGGAAGCTTTAAGGAGTGCAGTCCGTAAACAAATGCTGGAACAAAACCTGTACATACCCGGTTTAGAGACTGGGGTCAAGCCTAGGACTAGAAAGTCAGAGCGTTTGATTAGTCTTGTCCCTATGCTTGCAAAGAAGGAATTTTTCTTTCGTCCAGAGGATATAACAGCACAAAAAGAGTTTTTAAGTTATCCAAGGGGAAGACATGATGATATTATGGATGCTGTCTGGATTGCCCTTGATAAAGCTTTTCCATGCAAAAAAACTAGTATCGATGGCAAGAAAAAGAAAAAGGCAAAGAAACTTCTTGATTGGTTGACAATGTAATGTTTAAATTTACTCAGTAATGATTTTATCTTGTAGAGCCTGAATGAAGATTAATACTAAGGTCGTATTCGAATGGAATGACGAGTCGAAGCAGTATGAAGAGATATCCTGCGAAAGCTACGATTATAATGGTGATATAGCCGAATGTCAGGACTATAACTACCCCCTGATTTATCCGGAGTTACAGGGGATTGGTAATTTTGATATACCATCTTTATTAGATGAAGAGACTGAACAATATTTAAACCAATCTTCAAGTGGTGGTTTATTGGGGCAGCCTCAAACTCTGAATCTATCTCCACCTAGTGACAGTCAAAAGATTGATATGAATGCAATAAGCACAGATATAAATCAAGGTGGTTTTAACGAATCCTCATCAACCGACGTTTCGGGAAATGTAATACAACAAAATCAAAATATTACTAAAAAGACTCCTAATGTTCCTATATATATTGAAACAGAGACAACAGATGTAGATTCTGCAAACTCATCTGGTAAAAATGCAAAACCGAACCTTGGTGCGGTCGAGGTAGAAAGCGATATTGCTGAAACAGGAGAGAAAAAACCTTGGGGCGGACTATTAGGACCTGATACTAAAATTGGAAAGAGTATAGGAGCATTCGGCAAAAAGGGAGGTCTCTTAGGTATGGCTATGAAAGGAATGGGTGTTGAGGGTGCTGGTGATATAATGAATCAATTTTCCGGTGCAATGAATAAAGCAATGGGAGCTAATAAACAAGAGCCTCTTAATCAACAAGATTATATATCAGATGTTCAGAGTGCTGCTAATGTTTCTGCCCCAACTTATCAACGTCAAGAAGGAAGCTTTTATTAATGCCAAAAGAATTGTCAGATAAAAAGTTTATTGAAGAGACTTCAGAGATTTGGAGAACCTATAGTAATAATAGGGAAACTTGGGCTCAACAGGCACAAGAAGATAAGGAATTCCGATTGGGTCGTCAATGGACTACAAAGCAAAAGGAAACTCTTGAGGGTAGAGGTCAAGCTGCTATAGTTATTAATCGGATTCATCCTGCGGTAGAATCTGCAAAAGCAATGATAACCGCTAATAAACCTTCATTCAGGGTTTCTCCAAGGGAAGATAGTGATAATAAGACTGCTCAGGCAATTAATGGTCTTTTAGAATATGTCTGGCAGATATCTGATGGAGACCAAGTTTTAAGAAATGTGGTCGATGATTATTATGTATTGGGTATGGGAGCGATGCAGGTTTATATAGACCCAATGATGGATATGGGAAAAGGCGAGATTTGTCTTCATGATATAGACCCGCTTGATATTTATATTGACCCTAATTCAAGAGATAGATTTTGTGATGATGCAGAGAATATAATTGTAAGCAGACTTTTTACAAAAGACCAGGCTGAAAGTTTGTATCCTATGTATGCTAATGCTATCAAGAATGCATCCACCGATGCTCAACAATCTGATAGACCAGCAACAGACAGGGCAGATGATATAGGACTCATTTTTCCTGAAACATCAGGAACGGAAACAAGAGCTACTCTTGGAAAAAATGATGAATATGTAAGGGGCTATGAAAGATACTCTAAGATTGTAGTGAATATGCATAGAGTAAAACTGGATTGGAGTGGAGAAGAAGATTTAATTGATGATGCAAACTGGCCTGCGTTCCTTGAGAAGCAGTATTGGGTTATCAATGGTCAAATCCTTGAAAGAGAAGAACAGGCTAAACTTGTAGCGGATGCTATAATTAAGCAATATGCTGCAAAAGAACAAACGGCAAAGCAAAAAGGAGAACTCCCACCCGAACCTCCAAAGCTTGAGAATGTTACTTCTTATGATTTAATTAAGATGGGGAGAATTGAGGAAGTAGTAGTCCCAACCAAAAGAATTAAAATGTGCGTCATAATGGGCGATAAGCTTCTTTATAAGAGGCTCTTACCAATTGACAAATATCCTATTGTATTCTTTATGAATCAGCATACGAGAACTCCATATCCCGTATCAGATGTTAGGATGGTCAAGGGTTTACAGGAATATATCAATAAGACTCGTTCCTTGATTATTGCTCATGCTACAACAAGCACAAATACCAAGATTCTCATACCGTCGGGTTCTATAGATATGCGAGAATTTGAAGAGAAGTGGGCTCAGCCAGGTGTAGCAATTGAGTGTGATTTCGACCAAGGACAACCTGTGCCAGTTCAGCCATCACCCCTTCCAAATGAACTCTACTCCAATGAGACGACGGCAAAATCGGATATAGACCATCAATTAGGCCTCTACGAAATGATGATGGGGAACTCACAGGTTGCTCCTAATACTTATAAGGCTACTATTAGTCTGGATGAGTTTGGTCAGAGAAAAATGAAAAGTAAATTAATGGATATTGAGGTTGGCTTAAAAAGGATTGGTGAGATAGCTATACCAATGATGCAGCAACTTTATAAAGAAGAAAAAGTTGTTCGTTTATTAAGACCTAATAATTCAACGAGCAAATTTGCTATAAATAAGAAGCTTTATGATGATAAGGGAGAATTGGCAAATGTTGTCCATAGACTGGATGTTGGAAAATATGATGTTATTGTAGTGACTGGTTCTACATTGCCAACGAATAGATATGCTCAGCTTGAGATGTATATGGACGCCTATGAAAAGGGAATTATTGATAAACTTGAAGTTTTAAAGAAAACAGAGGTTTTTGATATGGAGGGTGTACTCGAGAGAACAGATGTTATACAGCAATTACAAGGCCAACTCCAAACGGCACAAGAATCCATCAAAAAATTACAGGGCGACCTTCAGACTCGTGAGAGGGAAGCTTTCCACGCTAAACAGCGTGCAGAAATAGAAAAATTTAAGGCAGACCTAGACTCAACCTCTACCAAAGCGAAAGCTGCAGGAACAGTCTTTGAGAAACGCCTTGATGACGCAATGGGCCAAATCAAGAGAGAAGTCAGAGAGGCTTCCTTGAAAGAAAGTAAAAAAATAAAAAATGGTTCACCTTCCAAAAAGCCCGAATAGGGAAGCAACCAGAGGAGATAATCGTGGAAGAAACACAATTAACGGATACTCAGCCCCGGAATGAATTAGGACAATTTGCTCCTCAGTCTGACCCCGTTGTAGACGATGTCATGCTTGGTGGTAACGAAACCAGGCAACCGGATGCATTCGCACCGGTAGGAGAAGAGGAAACTTCAGCTTCTGTTAATGAATTAATGGGAATACCTGAAGCTCAGGAAGAATCTGTTACTCCACAACCTGAAACTGTGATTAACCCGGATAATGAAGAAGTTCGTTATCAGTATTGGCAATCACAGGCTGATAAAGCTAAGAATGACTTAACTGGTCTTAGAGAACATAATCAATTACTTCAGAATCAGTTAAATATTATTAACCAGCAAAATCAGCAATCTCAGGCAGGAACACAGAAAGAAGATAATACTGACTTTCCAGCTCCACCAGAGAGACCTGTGAAACCTAGTAATTTCAGTCGTGAAGAAGCGTATACCGACCCACAGAGTAATTCAGCTCAATACTTGGATAGTATTGATGATTGGAGAGATACTATGGATGAGTATACTCAGTTGCATTCGCAATATCAGGCTGAGCTTTCCAGAGCTGAGAGAATGGACTTTGTTGAAGAACAAAGACGTCAAGTAGCTGTCAGGGAAGCCCAGAGACAAGAATATCAACAATTAAATTCCGTAGCAAATCATGTTAAGAAGAGTTATAATGCTTCTGATGATGAAATAAAGGAGTTTGTTGATAAGTTCTCATCTGATGAATCAATAACGATTGATAATCTTTGGAGATTGTACAAAATGGAAAAAGGTGGCGAAGGTGGACCACCCGCTCCCGTGCGAACGGGAAGTGCTGTTTTCGAACAGACTAAGCGGGCCCAGCAAGTTGCCAGTCCAATGGGTATAGTCTCTGGACAGAGTGCTGGGGGACAAGGGTCTGCAGAAGACAGAATAATGGATTCAATGGTGAGTAATTATAAATCAAAGAATCCATTTTAAAACCCGTATGGGACACTTGCCTTGAAGGCGTAAAAGCAGTTGATAGGATTGAGTGTAATTAAAGGAAGGTTACTATAATGGCAACAGTATATAGTAACGTTGCGTCTGCCGCTGGTAGCGGAACAGCTGACCTAGATAATACACGGAGAGTCTTTAATTTTGGTGACAGAGTAGCGGAGTTAGCCCCACAGCAATCTCCATTCTTTGTTTATCTTAGCAAGGTTGCTAAGAAATCGACTAATGACCCTGTGTTTAAGTTCTTAGAGCAGCGACATCAATGGCAAAGACGTAATTTTGAAATCTCCACAACAGCATTGACACTAACAGGAGCAGAATCTCATGGTGGTGCAGTAGATGCTGGTGAAGATTTAATCGTAACAGCAAAATATGACCAGTATGGTAAAATAAGCAGTGGTTCTCACTGTCCATTTATTGTACCCGGTTGTATACTAGCTGTAAAAGCAAACGATGGTGTTGTTTATCGTTTCAAAGTTGAGGAAGATACAGTAGTTAATAGTTCTGCATCAGGTGCTCACGATGGAACTGATATTGCTCATCGTACTTCCGATGGCAGAACTGAAATTTCCGGTGAAAAACTCACTGCAGTTGGGACAACAATCCCAACCGCTACTGTGTTTGGAGTAGGAAATAAAGGTCAGGTTATCGGTTCAGCATGGGCTGAGGGAACGGATACTCCGCTTGGTTGGGAAGATAAGATGTATGACAGAGAAGGATATTGTCAAATATTCAAAACTGGCATGAATATCTTTTCAGGTACTTCCATGGCTACTGAATATCGTGGTATAAAAAACGAATATCAGAGAATATGGCAGGACAAGCTCATGGAACATAAGATGGATATTGAACAAGCCATGTTATTTGGTGATGGTATTATTACTGCAGCTGGAGAAGCTTCAGGTGGTGGTGCTCCTACTAGATATTCTCATGGAATAGTTCCTTATGCATCTGCTAATGGTAAGGTATATAATATGAGTTATGCTTCGTCTGGATACGATGCTTTCTTGGATGCAATGGAAGATTTCTTTGCACCGGAAAGTGGAAATTCAGGGAGTAAACTCGTGTTAGCTTCAAGAAAAGTTATTTCCTATCTGAATAAGCTTGGCAATGGTTCTTTCTTGAATAACTCAGTTGGTGCTGACCAGTATCGACTGGATGTAGCTACCATACCGGGCAAATTTGGGCATTCAGTAACTAAGGTAAATACCATTTTTGGTGATTTGCATTTTGTTGCAGAACCCTTATTGCGTGGACCGTGGGAAGATTACTGTGTAGCAGTTGATATGGCTAATGTAGCATACAGACCGCTATCTGGTAATGGAGTAAGTCGTGATACTTTCATTGAAACCAATGTACAGAATCCGGGAATTGATGGACGACAAGACCAAATCATAACTGAATCAGGTCTTGAGATTAGTCTACCAGAAACCCATGCTGTACTTAAGTTCGCGTAAGGGGGTATAGAAATGGCACAATTATCAATGATAGGTGAAAATACTGTTACTGATGGTACACACTATATCACCGATGTTTCAGTGTATGGTTCATGGCCTTTTGCCGGGGATGAAGGCGGTTTAGCTGTTTTAAGAACTGACATTATAGACCCAGCGGATACTGATGCAGCACTTGTGAGTCCTGGGATTCCAGGAATAATGGCTGCTAATAGGAAGTTAACAGTTGGTTTTAATACTACAACAGCTGGAGCAAATGTCACTTCTGATTTCGGTATTCAAGGCTCTTACGATGGTAAGAATTGGGCTTTGGCAGTAGCTGAATTAGATGCTGATGTTGAACCTGATTCAACTGGAATTCAACAGTATGAAGTTGATTTAACTGACTTGTATTTTCCTTGGCTTAGGTTAATATGGAATGACGGAACAGATGATAACACTACTTGGCAAGGATACTTTTTTGTATCAGGGCTTAAGTCTGGTGTAAATGTTTCTGCATTGACAGTTGGCGGTGTAGGCCCCGACCCATCATAAATCTTAAATTGACGGTGTAATAGCGTCATATACGGATTAAAGCTAGGGGAGGCTCGATACCTCCTCTAGCTACTATGGATAAAAAAAAGAATATGGTTTATACGAGTAGTATAGGAAATCCTTATCATGGTAAGGCTAAATCGGATACTAGACGTGAACATAACCAAAAAAACAAGAAGGGTAAAAAGTAATAATGGCTGCTACTTTTGATCCTAGACTAGTTGATTTAATTGGAGACTATGCTGCTAAAATAAATGACAATCATGAGATTGACCTGCTAAATGCAGCTATTGCTGAAGTTGCAGATAGTGTGCCACCCGAGTTGCTGTTGAAATATGCGGTAACACCTATCCTTTTAGATAATGGTACTCCTACATGGACGAGCGTGGAAGGTAAGAAGATATTGCTTGTTACAAGATTAGATGGTGATGGAGTTGATAGGAATTGTGAAATGGTAGGTATTTCTATGTTTTCTCAAGCAAAGGATACGGATAGTGTATATGAGGCTACAAGTTATAGTCCAGTAGCATGTCATACTACAACTGGAGGTGCATCGTCGCTTGAACTCTATCCAGTCCCGACAGCGAGTGAAACTGCTAAGGTTTATTACTTTACTTATCCTGTTACTAATCAAAAAGAGCAGACAGATAATCAGCTGAATGCAGCGGGTATTCCTTTTCAATTACTCCATGCGATAGCATTAAGAACTGCTATTACAATGCTTCAGGCTTATATTAGTGATTCTATACAGGATGATGAGGATGCAGAAATAACTACAATGTTAGGTCAACAAGTTATTAGTTTGAGTACGCAATATGGAGCCGAAATGCAAAGATTTACGATAGCAGGAACATTTACACAGGGAGAAGCTGAATGAAACAGATTGAGATGGTTGAACTTGTCCGTCAACATCATGAGCATCTTGGTGAAAAAGAGATACGAAAGCTTCTTGACAGGGCCTTTGCTGACTTTGCAGCTAAAACTGAAATAATAGAGTCAACTTTCCTGACTTCTACAGTTGCTAATCAGAGATATTATTCTCTTCCTGACGAACTTATAAAAATAACGAGCGTCTGGTTTAATGATACTCTTATCCCTCAGCTTATTGGCAAACCACCGATAGACGATGATACCTCGGAGACTGGATAATGGCTAAACAAAGATATTGGTATACTGATAAACATCGTATTGGTATCGTTGAAAAAGGGACTAACGCAGTCACAAAAGAAACGGTTACATCAGATTATAGTTCGATAAGCGAAACATTGGCTGATGGTTTAAGAATTTATGCAATAAGAAGGCCGGATGCATTAGGAACTAATCTGACCTCGACAACAGAGAATGCTCTTCTGGAAATACCAGAGCAATATCATGATGTTATTGTTAATAAAGCGATTGCCTCTGGATACAAGGACCCGAGAAACTTTCAGTTAGATAGGGCAACTTACTTTGATGCAGAATATGACAAAGGATTGCGTGAAGCTAAGAAATTTTCAAAATCAAGATATAGGAGAGGCGGATACATTAAAGCCTATGATTATTAATGACTACATGGACTAAAGAAGCTACAGATACTACTATTTCAAGTACAGCTACTGGTCAAATAACTGCTAGTAGTTTGGATGTAGACAATATCAATATCGATGGTAATACTATTACTGTTACTGATACTAATGGAGATTTGATGCTTAAGCCAAGTGGGACTGGCGATATTACTATGGCAATGTCAGGTGGCAGTACTTCTGTGGGTGCTCTTCATTTAGATGGGGCAACGGGTAATATGTCTTGGAATAGTGGAGCCGATGATTTTATATTTAATTTTTCTGCCGGTCTTTTATATCTTGATAATAGTTCTTCTAGGGTTGGTGTTAATACTACAAGTCCAGATGCTAATTTAGAAGTTGTTGGTTCTTTTGCGGCAAATGGTCCTTCATCAACTTTTGTAACAATGTCTAGTGGGGATACTTCTCCAGATGTTTCGACTGGTAATATTTTTAAAAGTCATT
>Ga0098039_1001119_pt1 | contig 10808 bp, 15 predicted proteins | sample 6_EtaG_FD_75047 | JGI IMG/M metagenome (GOLD analysis project Ga0098039, IMG submission 75047) | Marine viral communities from the Subarctic Pacific Ocean - 6_ETSP_OMZ_AT15160 metaG | ecosystem: Environmental > Aquatic > Marine > Oceanic | place: Pacific Ocean | collected 2015-01-08 | reverse complement strand
TCCTTTAAAAATCTCTCCTGTTATGCATCACTTTCGTGTTGACTTATGTGTATTTAAGGCTCTGGCTTTTCTATTGCCTTCCACCAGTTTTCTCCTGCACCGGAAAGTTCAAGGATCAAAGGCACTCGTAGGCGTTCAGGGCGTTCAATCCTGTGCTTGACACGTGCAAAGGGCGTTTGCCAGTTGTTCATAGGCAACGACATACCATAGGAATCATGTGTGTTCAATATTAGATGCCCCTGGTCATCAAGTTCTTCCTCGATATATTGCCAGTTTTCCTTGTTTAGATCTGCTGATGTGGCCTGGATTAATAGCCCAGATGCTTTGTATGAGAAACGAGGATTCGGGAAACGTATCCGTCGCCCCAGGAATGTGAAAATATACCCCCGCCCCTCAGCCGTTTCCTTGCATCCCTTAATCAGATCCTTGATCCCTGGAATCCGTTCATGGTAATCGTTTATAATCTGCATCGCTTCCGTACCAGCTTTGCGGTATCGAACAGTATGCCCCTTTTCATCTTTGAATGAATCCCATACCCAGGGTAGGCCCATCTTCTGTGCTGTAGCTCCGTTCCCTTGATTGAAGATAGAGGCCAAATTCAATTGTTTTGCGTACGGCTGGCCAGGGAACTCTGCGTCCCGTGGTAGTCCCGTTTGATCGGCTACATATTGGTGCAGGTCCAGTCCTGGGTTCCGGGCATACTCTGCTATTACCGGAGCGCTCTTTGCAAGGTGGGCAAATACCCGTACCTCAAAACTATGCATGTCCCCGTCAACCCAAATATGTCCTTCCTCCGGAAGGAAGCACTGTTTCACAATCTCTGCAATTTTTTTGTCGCGGGATGGGATCTGTTGCATAGCCGGTTCGGTATAACTGAATCGGCCCCATTTGGTCCCGGCTACTTCACCCTTGGTCTGATTGATGTTGGGGTATACTCGCCCGTCTACTGCATGCCCAATGACATGCTGTGCAAGAAAAGTATCCCGTGTCTTGATAAGGGATCGGATCTGTTGTACTAGGGCCGCTGCAGGGTGGGTCATTTCTCTTAGATAATCGGCCTTGAGGGATGCATTCCCACCATCCGTTGTCCCCAGCGCTGTGCCATCGATAGCTTCCCATACCCGCCCTTCGCTATTCCATTTCGGTGTGAATATTTTATGCATTTGGGGGGTAGAATTTACATTTACATCCCATCCCGCTATGCCGTTGAGCCGTGTCTGTGCCTCTTCGATGGGGGCATTCATGGCCACCATGGCCCTCTCCGCGTACTCCGTGTCTACACGGATACCTCGTAGCTCAGCCCGGATAATTGTAGGCATTAGGCCCCGTTCATAGTTTACTATGTCCTCGATCCCCTGCTGCCGGATCTCCTCTCGCTGCCATTCCCATAGCCGCAGAGTCAGTAGCGGGTCCTTCGCTCCATAGCGTGCCGCGAGTTCCACGGGTGCCTTAGCTAAGTTCCCTATCTGTACATTCTGTGTGGGCAATCCGCCAAATAGTGCCGCAAGTTCGGCCCAAATATCTTCCTTTTGTTCACCTAGATACTCAAGTACTAGATCATCTAGTTTATAGCTATGCTTATGTTCATCAATAAGGACAGCGCGTATTACCGTGTCATGGCAGCGTTCCAGGGGGATTTGGACGGATTTACTGTGAAACATCTTGGAGTCAAAGGAACAGTTATGGAAGATTATATCCCCATCACTGTGTATCAACTGGTCCTTGAGCCAGACCAATGCGTAGGGTTCTTTGCGGATGTCGTAATAATCGGACTGCCCATCCGGTGTTGCCCATGAGAACCCAAACATACGGTCCACGGGCCAATTAAGGCCCGTGGTTTCTGTATCTAGCCCAAAGTAGGGGTATCTACATAGATCGGGGTAGTTCACCGTTAAAATGGAACTTCCTCATCGAAATCATCTTGTTCCATGGGTGAGGTTTGCTGCTGTTGCTGCTGTTCATCCTTGGGGTTAATGGCAAGGGAAAAGAAACGCATCCCCGGATTCCTTGCCTGTGGCCCCGCCACTTTAGTCCATGCCGAAAGCCAAAATTCCTGTGTTTCCTGACAATGGGGGCATTTTACTATGAGATTCCCCTGGTGGGTTGGCTGGCGATCATGTTCCCGCCGTTCGTTCTTGAAAATTGCACCACTGTTTGTATTATCAAATCCCATTTCATTCTCCTATCTAACAATAACTATTAAAATGTAGGGTAGGACGCTTGTCCTACCCTACGATGCAAAGACTAGTATTCCGCTTCGCCCTCTTGGCGGGGCCTTCCGGGTTCGTCGTCGTCGTAGTCACGATTTACGTCTCGTGTACCACCAACGATGGCTTCGTAGCTCCTTTCCGCCGCAATATAAAGCTCTTCAGGGGCGAAACCGAGTTGACGAATGGTGAGGTTCTGGTATTCACCCTCTTGGCCATCCACACGGATAGTGCCAAGTTCATACATCCGGGCAAATCGATCGTCTCCCGACATCAGCACCAGGGAATTCAGCTGCTTGCTTGGGCGCAGTTTTGATCGAGCGCAAGATATCACAACTTCCTCTACCTTCTTCCTCCCTTCCTCGGCCCCCTGGGACACAATCAACGCAAATTGCTGGTGTGTCTCCTGAACTTCGACAAGGGCTGCATCCTCCATCTTGCCTATTTCCGTGGCCGCAATGGCCTCACTGGGGTAAGCGCCACGGAATCCGCCGCCATGCTTGCGGAGTCGCCATGCCAACCATTCTTTCCGGAAATACGTGGGCACCATAATAATCGCGTCCCCGTATTTTTCCCCGGTCAGAGAGTTGAACAGCATCCCCACTTTAGCATCGGGGTCATAGGCCGGATTGCCATCCGTACATTGAGGGGATAAGGATTGGAAGACGTCAATCCGTGGGATCGTAAGATCCTCATGCTTGACTTCTTCTGATCCTTTCCCTTCTGTCCCGATATAATCAGGTCGTTCCAGGTTATCCAGCGCTAAATCGCCGCCGACTGTCTTTGCTACTTCCTTACTATCACTTTCCTCGTCTTCATTTTTCCTTCCGAATACCATTTGATATTCTCCTTTACTAGTTAATATTTACATAGTTGTGATGCAATAAAGTTTAGAGCCCCTTGTGCATCATTGGGCTACTTTTTCGTTACCGATGCCCGTGTAAAGGCGTCAATACGAAAGAGTTCTAGCGGCAAATTAACTCCTGCCGCATGTTGTTCCTTGATGAAAGCTTTCATTGTGCTTGGGTTGACAGAATCCTTGATAAGATCCTCGGCCCCATGTTCCCGGAGCCAGCTATGCATTTTGAGGGTCATACCCTTCTGGACTCCTGCCCACATATCCCCGGAAATGGTAAGTCGCCCTATCCCCTTGATGTTCATGGATGTGGTGCCGAAATCAATCATTTTATCCGGGACTAGACGAATGCGCAGGTAATCGAATTCTTTCTGGAGAGCAGTTTTCACGGCTGTTGCTTCATCCAGTTCGGCTTTGAGCCGGACCATTTCTTTGGCCAAGGCGGGAAGATTATGGTTACTATATTGATCCTGGAATTGCGGGATCAGGTCATTTATCGCATCGTTTGAGCGTCCTTCATAAGCCATGATATTCTCCTGTATTTGATGGCAGGGGTATGGCCCCCATACCACTAGTATATCACATACACACCACGGGGTCAAGCCCTGTTCATGCTACGATTGCCTCAACATCTTTCATCCATTTCTTGTAATTTTTCCATCGTCCAATGGCATTTTTATAGATAGGTTTCCTGACCTGGGCATAGCTTGCGGTCCGTATTACGCGCTCTGTCTTATGGGGCTGCATACACTGTTCTTCCCAATTCAGTTCACAGAAATCTATCATGGCATGGGATATATTCCCTGAATAATTGACCAGTTCTTCATAATTTACCGTATATATTTGACGGCTGTAAAGGGACTCCCAATGTTGCATGAGGCGTTTATAATTTATATAGAAATGGGCCAACTGCAGAAGATCGAAACTGAAGTCCATGCCCCTGGTAAAATGCTGAAAGAAACAGGACAATATCATGTCCATTGGATCCCGCTTCACGTGGATTATCTTGGCATAGGGGAATAGATCCAAGATCAGGCCAATATACTGGAAATTAAGCGGATGTTTATCCACAACATGAGATATTTGATCATTATACCAGGAAGTGCGCTTCGAATAGTCAAGCGCTAATGTATCCAGGGCGTTCGGCCCAAGCCCCGGCATACAAAGCGGGAAAGGTCCGGGCGTTGTGCTTAATGCCGCTGCCCGTTGAACGACCGCTTCCATATCGTGCAGTTCCCCCGCTCCATAGACTTTAGGGTGGCTGGCAAGAATTTGTTCTACAAGCGTTGTGCCTGACCTTGGCATACCCACAATAAATATCGGTATCCGAGCATTTCCAATTATTTCTTTTGTTGGATGCCCCGGATCATAAATATAAATTGTGTCCTTGACCCGCTGCTCAAATGCCAAGCTTGAAAATTTACGGTCTGCCCATTTGTTCCCGCCCACAAAATGATTAAATGCCCTATCATAATCCTCTAGGCCATCGTAAATAGCTCCAAGAGCAAAATGAAAGCAAGATTTCATGGCCGGATCTTTGGCATCAATTAATTGCTCTCTTGCTATTCGAATTATTGGGGAATCTTCCAAGATATGGGCTACTTCCGTTAACCCCTGGAACGAGTCCCCACGTGTTGGGTCAAGTTTTATGGCCTCACGATAATGCTCTATGGCCAAATCAAAACGACCCAGTAACCCATAGATCCCGGCTATATTGTGATGGAATATAGTTCCGTCCGGCTTTATACATATGGCCGTGGAAATGTGTTCAATGGCACTCCACTGAGAAGTCAGCGGATAACGGCCTTCTTCGGCACTTAAGATAACCCCAAGAAGGTGATGGGCGTTTGCATCTTTTGGATCATCCTTGAGAATCTGATGATAAAGATCCTTGGCCTGGGACGTTTGACCATTCAGTTGTAACTTAATCCCGTCTTCAAGCCGACTATCCATTTTTCTTCCTCTTTATCTCTTCTGTCACATATTGAGCCATTCCCTTTTTCTTGGCAAGTGCCTCAATAATCATTTGATCCACCTTATGGTTTAAGGTTAGATCGATGTAATCTACCGCATGCTTTGTCCCGATCCGGTGATTTCGATCTTCCGACTGCACCCGATCCTCATAACTGAACGAATTACTGTAATAGATAACTGTATGGGACGCTGTAAGCGTAAGCCCCAGGGAGCCAGTCTGTTGATTCGCGATAAAAAACCGGACACTGGAACTCTCTTCTTGAAATAGCACCACAACGGCTCCCCGTTCATCGGAAGTCATTCCGCCCCGGTACGTAACAACGGTATATTCACCATATGTTTTCTTTAGCGCTGCTTCTATGGCTTCCATTTCTGGTATGAACCGTGCCCAGATAACAATCTTTCCGCCTGTTTCTTCGACCACGGATTTTAATTCTTCCAGCTTAGGATTCTTTCCAGGCATCGGCTTTGTTTTATAAGTAATCAATTCGGTCTTGGGGTCGATAACCGGATACGGGAAATTACCCCCGGCGATCTGCTGGTAACGGGTTAATCGCTCCAGGATGGTTTCCACTTCCAACGTAAGGTCATCAACGGTTGTTTCCATGATGTCGCCAAGTTCCTTGATTGCTTTTCGCTGCGCTGGATTAGGCTCAACAATCCGGGTCTGGTATACTTTATCCGGTAAGTCTAGAACATCCTTCTTCTCTATCTGGAAAACGTACGGAGCCGTAAGGCCAATAAGTTCCGGCACATTCATATAGCCGATGATTTGTTTCCCCTCAAAACCCCCCAGGATACAGTACCGGTTCCGGAAAACGAAATAAGACGTCATCCCGATAATTTCCCAATTCAGGAACCGGAACTGTGCAAAAAGATCATGAATCCCCTGCGTGATCGGGGTGCCGGTCATAATCATACGCCAACTGGCTTGCCCTGCGATTTGCCAGCAGACTTTCGTCCGTTCGGCCTTATAGTTCTTGATGCGGCTGGACTCATCCACTGTCACCATGCAATCGAATTCCTCAATGAACTCCATTACTATATCTGCTGCGCCCCCCTGGGACAAAGCTTCAATGCCAACAATAAGGATTTTAAACTCATGGCCGTTGTTTGTCCATCGTTTAAAATTTGAGTAACTGCCCGATTCCAACACTAAGGGGTCTACCGCAAGGGGACAATGTTTCTCTAACTCCATTTTCCATACCGGTTTAATGGCCGTTGGGCATATAACCACGGCCGCATTTATATTCCCCTCCATATAATAAGCACACATGAGCATTATATCTATCCATGTTTTCCCGGTCCCCATTTCCATAAACAAGGCGAACTCATGCTTATGCCACGCTGCATTGAGCGCATCCATTTGATGGGCCATGGGTTTTGTTTTGAACTGAAAATCGGTTGGGAAGTTTTCTGATACGGGCTTAGCGTTTGCGATTAGTTCTCGTATTTTGACTGCGGCTTCGGGCTCTATTTCCGGGACTGCAAATTCGCGTTGAAGATATATCGCATTGGGAAAATTGCAGGGGGCCATCCAGAGTTTTGGCCCTCCTTCCCATTTTCGTTCAGGTAGTCCTTTGGCACGTTCATTGTCCCAAAAGGGTACACTTACCGCGAACAAGTAATTGTCTATGAAAACCTTAGCCATAAAGTTCTCCTGTAATGGTTAAGTTGCCGGTCTTTTACCCGACCGGCAGGGATTCTACGCACTCGTGATGCGTTGAGCTTACTCTGTTGACTCCTCCTTTTTCACTGGTCGAAAATTTGCGCAGGCATCTTGTAGCTGACCAAGACGATCTTCTGCTTCCTCTCCCTCTTTGGGTTCGGGTTCCCCGTTCACCCAGGTACGGAGCCGATTGCCAACGTTCAACCGCTGCATACCAACATTGAGGTGAACATACTTGCCCCGGAAATCTTCTTCCAGACAGGTCTTGCCAACATCGTAAATGGCATCGATATCCAACCCCGCCAATGCTTCGGCTACAGGTTCATCCCGGCGCAACGATGCCTTCCCGGATGCGGATTTTGTTTTGACATAATTGTCCTTATTTACCTTGATGGCAACTTTCCCTTCGTCTTCGGTGGTTTCTTTAGTGGTTTCGCTTTCGCTCATTGGTGTTCTCCAGTAGCTCTGATTTACGGATCACATAACGGTCCCCTGTACGGAAGTCAATTTGCCACTCCACACATTCGCCTTTATGCAATTTCAATGGTTGGACACGAATGCCCTGCATCATCATAACGGGGTGGACATGCAAATTATCCCCCTCATCGTGATAATTCTGGTTATCGATTGCGTGTTCTACCGCAATTTCGATAGCATCTTTCACACACCCTGCCGTATGAGGCAAGATCGTAGACCCCCTGGCATCCGGTCGCCAAGTGTCGGTATTCATGTTTTCAATTATATAAATGTTCATGGACACTCCTCCACTATACACTTATTTTAACACAGTGGACTGTCGCTGTCAAGTATCATTTATCGCCACTTGATTTTTTACCCTGGCATCTTTTATTTGCTGCATTTCTTTTTCCATTTCCTCATTCAATTCCTGCATTTCTTTTTCCATTTCCTCATTCAATTCCTGCATTTCTTTTTCCATTTCCTCATTCAATTCCCGTTGGCCTTCCCACATTTTTAAATTAAATTCGTAGTCTTTTTGTTGTAATGCCTTAAGGGCATGATATTTTATTTCCGTTGTTACGCAGTACCAGATGACCAGGATAATGGCTACGAGTACGAAAACGATAAAGTATTCCATATCTATTTCCTCAAATTTGGTCGCAGGGCCGCCCCAGGAGATTGGGTGGCCCCGCTAAGGGTAAAGCTTGCATATAACAGGGACGCAAGCTCAGGACCCCTGGCCTGGGTTCGAGGGCGTTTGGCCTATCTCCTGTTCTGCCCTTTCCTGTTCTGTCCTTTCTTTGATATCCTTCTTGATCTCATTTCTTCGCATCTGGAGATATTCAATAACATTTTGCATCTTCCCAAGTATCCAGATCTTATGAATTGTTCGCCACATCGAACCATTAATCCGTGGCATTTCCTGAAGATCACAATCTACCTCAATAAGATCGGATATAGCATCAACAACAAGTTCATATCCTTCAGTGTTATTCCAATCAATCATGTTCACCGAGCCTCATTACGAATGTTAGACTTCCCGATGTTCGGATTATTTCATTCCCGTTCATTAAATCTTCCAGTTCGAATGCATTAATAATTACACTCACTGGATGTACTTCTTCCATCTGAGCCACGTTTGCGTCAACATCGGCTTTTGTCGGCGGATCGGTGACGGGTTCTGGTTCGTACGGATCGGTCTGGAAATCTGGGGCCGCGTTCAAACGGTTCTCCTCAAACATTTCTTCAAATTCTTTCAGAGTTTTCGTTGATTTTACCCCTCCCTCTGAATCCTTAAGTCCCACGTTTGGGCCATCTTCCGGGTCTATATCCTCATTTTGTCCTTTGGCTTGTATCCGCGCTTTGGCATGGCCTCCGTTCAATGTCTCAATGCCTAGGGCTACCTGTTCGGCTATGTCCGGGTCGTTTTTCTCGATGAACCGGTAACGCTGAATGGCCTTGGCGCTGGTCCCAAAAATCTCTGCCGCTTTGGGTAACGAAATCCCTTCCTCGTCCGTTTCCCCCATACTGAACTGATTGTCGCCTATGCTAAGGTTTGCAATTCGGCTGGCCAGGGCCGCGAGTTGACCCGATGAAAGATGCCGCCTACCCACATTCTTGGAAACAACATATTGGAGCGGATCTTCTCCGTCATAGAGTACGAAATGGGGCGTGACCCCAGCATCACTGCATGCAAGCCACCGGTTCCGCCCATCCAGAATGCTATAATCTTCTGGCCGATCCTCAAATAGGACAATAGACTCCAGCAACTGGTTTGTTTTTATATCCCGGACAAGGGCCGTATATTCTGATTCGGTCATTTCCGGGAACATATCACAAAGTTTGTGAAATGTCAGATTTTTGGTATTATCTATCTGTACTGTGTTCATCTGTATTCTCCTGTAGATGGGATCGTAGGACCAGTATATCACACACAAGGGCGCTCGTCAAGGATCATTGGCACTCTCTAATTATATCAAGGATCTGTTCAAATTCTCGTTTATTCATAGTTATATGAGGGCGTTCGACCCCCGCTGCGATATCCTCAATGGCCTTGAACTTGGCCATGGCATCCCGAATTGTTGTACACCCCAGGCCTGTGCATGTTTTATTATTACAATGAGACTGTTTCAATCGTTCAACAATGGGTTTCATAGTCTCGCCTTTACGATCCCGGATGTGAATTTTGTTTTCATGGCTCCCTTCCCTATTTCAATCTTTTCTATTTGCCCCATACTGCCATCCTTTCGAGGTTTGGTTAAGAATTCCTCTATATCCTTGGTCAATTTGTCTTGACGCTGTTTTGCGGTCATTGTATTGGGCTTTTTTATGCTCCCAAGGAGTTCACCTGTTGATATTGGTCCTTGCCCACGTATATTATCCAACTTCCTCTTCCTCAGGGCGTTTAACTATTACACCCCAATTATTTATGCTCGTAATCATGGTTTTCTCCTTAAATGGGGCCAGGGGAGGCGTTACATAGCGAATTATGCGTCCCCCCTACAGGGGCGTTTGACCCTCCCCGCTGCCCCGGTTAACTACTTGCGGTAGACGTTTAGGCCAACAACCACGTCCTGGGGCGAATCCGTACGGGTCAATTTGTGGCCCGGACCAGTGGAAGCGATGATTATGGTCTTGCCTGATTTGGATAGCCCCTGCTCTTTGGACAAATCGACCTTGATGGTCATAATGTCCCCTTCAACTTTGATATCTACATTTTCCATAACTTTCTCCTGTGGGCGGAATTGCCCGAAAAGCCAACCTATTGGCGGGTTTTTCTAGCATTTCTACGTCGGAGGCGTTTGACTTTCTTATAGAATACCCAATCTAAAATCTCTCCCAATCAGGCCTTATCAATAGCCACGATTATTCACCAAGATCGTTCCTCTCTCGAAGCACCCTACTGATATCAATATCATAGTACTCGCCAGTCAATCTTCTTAATCTATTTCTTTCGGTAATAATGACGCTGCTTTCCCACATAAACCAAAAACCCACAATTGTTACAACAACAGCAATGCCTAACTCAATCACAATAAAGAAATAACAGACAAAGAGAGAGACATAAAGAATGATATAAAAGGTAAATGTTGTCATGGTGTTTCCCCTGGGTAAGGCTGGCTATTCTGTTAGTCTTCTCTTTCAGTCCATGTTATACTCCAAAATGTTCGGTTAAATCTTCCAGAACCTCGGCCCAAGAGAAATCGTCCTCTTCAATCATCTTCCCAAATTCGGCTGCCGTTTCCAGCAGCTGGGAATGTTTACTGAAATCCGGGAAGCTGCCCTTAGCTATTGCATCGGCGTAGTCCTTGAGATTCCAACTATCCCGAATCCCTTGGGCCTCCTGGCAGCAAAAGAACCACTTGACGGCTTCCTCAAGTTCCTCATACAATGGCAGTCCTTGGAGAGGGCCTTTCAGCCCAAAAAGCATGGGGCCAAATTTGATGGCATGATCGGTGAGGTTGTCCTGCGGCGGCGTCGAGATATTTGCCTGAATCCACAGCCGGATTGTATCGTACATTCCATGCTGCGCCTCAAACAACTTGATCCAGGTCAAAGCACTTTCGGAATCCTGGATGTCACTTTCGTGCGGTATATTTTCTATCGGTATTGGTGGAAACCGGATAAGGGCGTCCATCAAAGC
>Ga0098039_1001115_pt1 | contig 10818 bp, 5 predicted proteins | sample 6_EtaG_FD_75047 | JGI IMG/M metagenome (GOLD analysis project Ga0098039, IMG submission 75047) | Marine viral communities from the Subarctic Pacific Ocean - 6_ETSP_OMZ_AT15160 metaG | ecosystem: Environmental > Aquatic > Marine > Oceanic | place: Pacific Ocean | collected 2015-01-08 | reverse complement strand
CAACATTTATTATGGTTGATCTGTCAAATGAGGAGAGCCGTACCGTCTACAATGAAATGCAGTTATGGAGTGGTGCATTAATAAATGAATTAGATACTCGTGATATAGAGATGGATGCAGCACCATCTACTACAGTACTAAGTGTCGTTACGGTAACAGACATAGGTGCTCCTATTGCAGGTAATATAGCCTTCTCTAGTGGGGAAAGTAAGTTTAAGGGATATGATGGGACTAATTGGCAGGATTTACACTAATGGATATGAATGAATTTTATAATTTTTTAAATGAAAGTACTTATATTAATAATGTAAATACAGGTCAGGTTATGGTGCCAGAAATGTCTCAAGCTCAACAAAGTTTTAAACCAATGGATATAGGCGGACAAGTTGGAACAAATATTTATGCGGATAATACTAAAGCTCAATCAAATTATATGAACCCGAATAAGTTAAAGGACGGAGAATGGAAATGAATCAAATGCCACCATTAGGAAAAGTAGGAGAAACTATGGGTCGAATGGGACGCATGGGAGATACTACTTTAGTTCATATGAATCCACAGGAAGTACAAGGATTATCTTCATTGGGAAAACTTACTTATAATCCAGTTACTGGTTTACCTGAAGCTTTTAATTTTAAAAATCTTATTGGTCCTCTCGCAGGAATTGCTGGAGCAGTCCACGGTTTACCAGGATGGCAAATAGCAGGATTAACAGGCATAGGTACAGCAGTTGCAGAAGGAGATGTCGGTAAAGGTTTGATGGCTGGTCTTGCTTCTTTTGCTACTAATCAGTTGATGCAGGGTTTAACTGGTAAGGATGTAGCAAAAGTTAATCTTGGTGATACTTATGAAGGATTAGATCAGGCGGGAATGCAGATAGAAGGTATAAGTGGAGAAGTTTCACCGGGACAATTTACACAACCTTATACTACAGAACCACAAGGATTTATGGAAGCAGCTAAGAATATGGGACCAATGAATCCTGTTATGGCTGGCACAGTTGGTGAGGCAGCAGGTAGAGGATTAGCCGCTGCTCCAGGTGCTATGATGGCATCTAGTATGACAGAAGATATAACAGAAGCACCAATGGCTATGCAACGTAGAACTACTCCAGCTAGACAACCACAGACTTTCACACATGAGCAAACTCAACCTCGTGAGGGAGAAACTAGAGAAGAACTTATGGCTAGAATTAGTACTGGAGAAGATCCATTCTTTGAACAATCAGGTTATGCCCCAGCCGCTGAAGGTGGACAATTAGAAGATTCATTTGAAGGTACAGTGGGTGGAGATGGTCATGGTATGGAAGACAACCAGATGTTTAAAATAAAAGGTGGTGGTCTTGCTGCATTGTCTCCTAAAGAATATGTAGTTCCTGCTGATGTCATGGCTGGATTAGGTAATGGTAATCCTGATAAAGGTGCTCATGCTATGGATGGTTTTATCTCTGACTTTAGAACAGAGAAGTATGGTAGAGATAAGCAACCTCCAGAAATAGATGGTAGGAAAGCATTGCAGAGTCTTGCTTAATGATTATTAGAGAAGCTCAATTAACAGATATATTTGAAATTACTAATATCTTAATTGAGGAAATGTATACAGAGGTAGGTATAGGAACACCAATAAGAGCTAAAGTATTAGATCATATTACATATTTACATGAAGAAGGTGCTATGTATGTAGCGGAAACTAATATTATAAAAAAAGATGGGATGGGGAAAGAATTAGCAGGAATGACAGGTGGTCATATTACTCAATGGTGGTGGTCTGATCAAGATTTTTTATCGGAAGACTTTACATTTGTAAGGAAGAAATTTAGAAAGGGTAGACTAGCTCTAAACTTAATGAAGAAGTTAGATACCTATGCTAAGAAATTAAAGATGCCATTGGTCACTGGTGTATTTAATGACGTAGAACACGAAAGAAAGAATAAACTCTTTTCTAAAGTATATAAACATTTTGGTTATATATATTTAGGCGGGGATTTAAAAGTAATAGGGAGAGAATAAATGTGCGGTGGAAAAGGTGGGGGTGGTAAACCTCAAGTAGCTGGAACTCAGGTTGTAGAACAACGGAGTGAATTTCCAGAGGAAATCAAACCGTTTATTACAGATATCCTAGAGAAAGCTCAAGCTAGGTTCAATCAACAGAGCGGCCAAACTATGCCAATATATCCTGGTGGAGTAGAAGGTCGTATTGCTCCTATGGAAGCAGAGCAAGTAGAAGCTCTAGAAGGATACCGTCAGGCTGGTAGATCAGGTTTAGCTGGTGCTGGTTTGAGTTCTGCCCGTCCCTATTATGAAGCTGGCCTATCCGCACTAGGCGAGTCAATGGGAGGCTATGGCGCTCAACAGGCACAACAGTATATGAATCCCTATCAGCAAGCTGTAGTTGATGTAGCTAAACGTGAAGCTGTTAGACAAGCTCAACCTACCTTTAGAGGTATAGGTGATCGTGCAGAATCTACTGGAGCCTTTGGTGGAAGTAGACAGGCTATTGCAGAAGCAGAAGCTAATCGTAATCTCCAACAGCAATTAGGAGATATACAGACTAGAGGTATGCAACAGGCTTTTGAACAAGGCAGGGCTGCATTTGAACAACAGAAAGCCAGAGAAGCTGCTGGTGCAGGTCGATTGTTTGGTCAAGCACCACAAGCTTATAGGCAGGGATTGTCTGAACTAGCTGCATTAGAAGGGGTAGGTAAGACTACTCGTGCAGAAGATCAACGTCAGAAGAACTTGCTGTATGAGCAGTTCCAGCAAGAACAGATGTATCCAACCAAATCACTGTCGGAATATCAGTCTATTGTCAGAGGTTTCCCATATCAGCCTTCTATGTATAGAACAGAACAGAACCTTGCACCATCTCCAGGTTTAGGCCAACAGCTTATGGGTGGTCTTGGTACGGCTGCATCTATCTATGGAGGTATGGGTGGATTTAGTAAAGGTGGATTTGGTAGCTTTGGTAGTGCTACTGGTGGACAGGTAGGTGGTCTTGCTAGTCTAGCTAGTGGTGGACAGATACAGGGTGGGGGATTTGAGACTCATCAGACTAATGTACGTAATCCATTACCTTGGTTGGGAGGAAAAAGAGGGGGGGTAGATAGTAAAGAGTTTGAGGAATTACTACGTAAAAAACAAAGTGGTCAAGCCTTAACTGTTGAAGAAGAAGCTAAATTTCAACAAGTTAGTATTGGAGATATACCTCCTGATGCAACTACAAATGTAAAAGGAGTAGATGTAGTAAAATCTCCATCGGGACCGCAAGGTGACTTTGCTGGATTAGGTACTGGCAAGGGAGGTGGACTTCCTGGTGGTACTCCCCAATTATCTTTAGATGCTTTTGGTGGAAAGGATTTAGCTCCTGAAATTACGGCAGCAGTTCAACAAAAACAAAGAGAGGATTATTGGAAAGACCCAACTAAAAAACTAAATCGTGTAGATACCATTCCTGAAATGAGAAAGAAATCTATAACAGGATTAAGTTCTATGATAGATAGATTACAAGACCCTAATCTACTTAAATTAGAAGGTGCTAGAGAAAAACAAATTGGTCAATATGATAAGATTTATGATTTTTATTCTGATCCAAAAGCTTTAGTAGCAGAAAGGGTTGAGAAATGGAAAGGAATATATGATCCTAGAATAAAAGAATTAAAGGGTGCCAAAGGTAGAGCAACAAAATTTAAAGATAAGCAATTAGAATTAGCTAAAGACCATATGACTGATCGTGAAGTTAAAGTTAATGAAAGAGCTACCGCTAAATTAGCTCAATTAGCTGCACGGGGAACGAAAGCAAAAGAGAGAGGAGAGGAAGGAGCTATGCAAAACCTCTTCCTTAATATGCTATTACCTATGTCACTCCAAGGAGGGCAAGACCCACGAGGATTTATGTCTGGTGCATTAAAGGGTGCGTCTGATAATATGGATAAGTTTGTTGATAGGTATAGTAAACTTAAAGATGACTTTGCAACTGGTGAAGAGAAACGTTCTAGAGAGAAAACTGGTATTGAAGATAAACAGATTGATGATGTCTTTGCTCTAGAAGATGTATTTACTAAACGTAGGTCAGACTTAGAGCAAGATCACTTTAAATTAACGGAACAGTATAATGAAGAAATTCGTACTGTTGGTCAATCTAAGAGAGCCGCAGAACTTAAAGAACAATTAAAAGAAATTGAATATGTACAACGTGGTGCTGAGGCTGCTGGTAAAGCTCTTACATTAAAGAAAGAAGCTATTACCGATGTTAATGATATGGCTAGGCAAAATGCTGATACGTATACCAAAATCTTAGATTTAGATATCTTTGATACGGCTTCTTCTACTGATGCCCTTAAAAACCAGAAAAACTTCAATGATAAGATTGAATCCGTAAGGAAGGATGAGATTAATAAGATGGGTTTTGTGCTTGGAGATGATGGCATAACTATTATGGCAGATAAGAATACTCCTTTAACTGAAGCACAAAGAAGAAAGTTTGATATGAAGTTTGAAAGAAGGAAGAGAGCCTTACTTACTAAGTTCCTTAAATATGGTTTGACTTTCCCAGGACAAGCTAAAGCTATGTTAGAAGAAATGGATGAGACAGGGAATATAGGTTCCTCATCAGGTGGACCTCAAGTTGGTGATACTGCGATACATCCTACTAGTAGAAAAAGAGTAAAATGGGACGGAAGTCAATGGGTTCCTATTTAAATAAAGGTTAATACTTTGCAACAATTACCAGAAGGATTTGTTTTAGAAAAAACACAGGAAGATGCAACATCTTTACCTGAAGGATTTGTATTGGAGAAAGAAGAAGAAGAAGAGATTAGAGTTGCTCCTACAACTTCCTCTCCATCTTCTACTCTACCCCCAGGCTTTATTTTAGAATCTGAAACTTCTGAAACAATAACACCCGATCAAACTTCTTTCCAAATGGAAGACTTAGATACTAACCAGGATTGGTTACGTAATGCTTCTACTATTTATGAATCAGAAGAAGGTGAAAAGTTTAAAGGTAGTAAGAAAGACTTAGCGCATTGGTTAAAGGATCGTCATTCAGAACTAGGATTTGATATGTCTAGTATGGCATGGATGGCAGCTAAAGCTGATGATCTTGATCCAGAAGTACAAAAAGCTTGGGCAGATAGTATGGATATGTATGAGAATACAGATGCCGATACCATGTCTTTCTTTAGAGCTTTAAAGAATATGGCCCAAGATCCTACTACATGGGGTAGTATTATAGCTACTATGGGAACAGGAACTATAGCTAAGATGTTCGGCAGTAAAGTTGCTGGAATAGCTGCTAAGTTTCAGATTAAAGAACAGTTAAAGAAAGCATTAATGAAACGTGGTTTGTCTGAAGAAGCTGCTAAAGAAGTGGCTCAGAAAGGAGCTACTAAAGGATTACAAAAAGAAACTTTAAAGGGAGCTAGAAAAGAAGCAGCTAGAAAAGTTGCACAAGCGCAAACTAAAAGTGGTGCAGTAGTTGGTGCTGGATATGCTGGTGGTGCTGATGCTATGCTGCAAGATATTAATATAGATTTAAAAAGACAGGATGAATATGATCCCTTACAAACAGGATTAGCTACTGGTATAGGGGTAGTCTTTGGTGGTAGTTTAGGTAGAGGTATGCCTAAACTAGCAGAAAAGATTGGTCGAAGAAAAGCTCTATTAAAGAATGAGCATATGCAAGAGACATTAGCTAATCAAGCTATTACTCCCGGTGCTCGTACTGCTTCTCATGTCTTATCAAAAGAAGGATCAGATACTGTTATTGAAAATGCACAACAAGCTAGTAAAGAATTAGAAGTGGGTGGTATAGTTGATATTACTTTTGATGGTATCAGAGCACGGACCAGAAAAGAAAAAGAGAATATAAAACTACCTGATAAAGAACCAACTAAGACCCCTGAAAAAATGAAATATAATGCTAATAAACAAAAGAAAGAAAATCTTTCTATTGAAGAAATACAGGATATTTTTAATCAAGAAGGAATTACAGTTGCTCGTAGTAAACGATTAGGTACTAATAAACTTATTGGGAGAAAACATTCAGAACCTATGCGATTAGAAGCTAGTCCTTCAGGTATTCCCCGTACCTATAAAGATAAAATCATGGCTATATTTAAACGGGGGTTTTGGACAGGAGGAGGAGCCGATAAAGCAGCAGCATTAGGTGATCTAAGGGTATCTGATCTTCTTAGAAGGCGTATGGCTGCATTAGCAAGTGGAGAACGTATTGTTCATAATAGATTTAATAATCTAAAAACAGCTTTGAAGAAAGAGGTTGGTCCTTTAAAAGATATACCTGAAAGTTTCTTTCAAACTATTAATAAAGCTTGGGCAGGAGACTCAGATGCATTAAGAGAAATTGGTGAGAAAGCAGGGAGAGAAACTATAGAACAAATTAATGCTATGCGTAATGATGTTAAATATTATCAAAAGCTATTAGTAGATACTGAAGAAGCAGGGGGATTGGGGGCAGTTAAAGAAGGTTCTGATTTATTTCAAAAGATAACAAAGTCAATGGAGACTGATGGGGAACCCGAACTGTATGTAACAAGGCAATATGAAATTTATGATAATCCTGATTGGGGTTCCGTTAAATGGCAACAAAGTCCAGAAGGCCAATTAGCTATAAGTAAAGCTAAAGATTTCTTACGTGGACAGATTGCACAAAAGAACCAGAGATTTGCTAATGCCCTTCTTAAAAAGAATGAAGGCAAAGCTTTAACTCAAAAGGAACAACAGTTAATAGATGCTTATACAGGAAAGGGAGGGTATATAGATGAACAGATTACTTCTATCCTTTCTGTAAATAGTCACGATGATTTAATGACAGCTTTTTCTAAACTAGATCAGTATGGAAAAGCTCCATTAAAAATCTTAACTAAACGAAAAGATATACCTAATACAATTAGAGAACTAATGGGAGAATATAAAGATCCATTTGCTAACTATGCAAATACTATGTTAAAGTTATATCAAACGGCTGCAACTTTTGATTATGAAAATCAAATTGCTAAAAGAATAAAAGCTGGAGAAGTTCCTGGTGCTGGAACCCTACGTGAGATATCTGAACAGGGAGTTACGCCAACTAAACTTACTTCATTCATGCCACATGGAACAGGAATAGAACGTCCATTAGGTGAAGGTGTAGGATTAATTAAACCTTTGGAAAGTCTTTATGCTACTCCTGAAATAGGAGCATTTATTCAGGAGGGTAATGAGATAGCACGAAGCTTTGGTAAAGCAGCTAGAACTTATCTTATGTTACAAGGTCATACTCGTGCAGCTAAAACTGTGTGGAGTCCAACTGCTATTGCTCGTAACTTCTTAGGTTCTGGTATGATGGCTTTTGGTGCAGGATATGTTAGACCAAGGCATATAAAAGGTATCATGGATGTAGCTCGTGGTTTAAGTAAATGGTCAGATAAAGACTTGAGAGATCATATACAAAAAGGTATAGCATTAGGTTATATACAATCTGGTACGGAACTTGGTGCATTTAGAGGGGCATTAAAAGATGCTGGACAAAAATCTTTTTGGGAGTTATCTTCACCATCTGTAAAAACTGAATCTGGACTTAAAGCTAGAGCCAAGAAACTTAATACTCAGGCTGTAAAATTATATCAATCAATGGATGATATGTGGAAAGAATTAGCTTTTAGAAATGAGAAAGAAAGTTATAGAGAAATATTAAAAGAACAAGGTATTAATCCTGATGAAGTTGTAAGAAAAATACGAGGGGGAGATGCTGCTGATCCTGATGATGTTATAGAAATAACTAGATTGGATGAGTATGCTGCAAGTAAAGTATCAGATCATATGCAAAATTATGCGGCTGTTCCACAGTTTATTAAATATGTACGTCTTGCACCAGCGGCAGACTTTCTAGCATTTACCACAGAGATGCTACGTACATCTAAGAATATCTTTAATGGTGGTATTAGAGATGCTCGTGATGGTATACGTCAAATGAAATTAGGGGAACGTACTGATAGTGGTAGACTTAAAGGTAGAAAACAATTTCTTTTGGGTATGAAACGAATAGGCTCAATTATATCTATGGAAAGTGCAGCAGCAGGTACGGCAGGAATGTCAGCATATGCATTAGGATTAGATGAGCATGAGCCTGGAATGCCTATGAGTAAAGAGATGGCTATGCGTAAGCTATCACCAGAATGGGAGCGTAATGCTAACTTTTTATATCTTGATGAGCCTAATGAAAAAGGTGAAGGATTTAAAATTAATTTAGATTATATTAATCCTTGGGCTAAGATGCATCAGCCATTAGATGCAGCTATAGAAGCTATCTTTGATCCTAGTGTAAGGGATGATAAAAGAGTAGAAGAAGCATTTTTTAATTCTATGGTTAAACCAATTAAAGAAAGTCTAGGTCCATCTATGTTTGCAGAGGCTTTAGGAAATATCTTTATGAATACTAATAGGTATGGCAGACCTGTATTTGGTGAGACTGATACAGCAATGGAAAAATTAGGTAAAGGTGTAGAGCAATTATGGGCTGCATATGAACCTGGATTTGTAAAGACTGCTAAAGATATGGTAACGGCTACGAATTTAGATCGTAAAGAAATGGCTGGTATAACTGCTTTTGGTCCTTCAAGAGTTGGTGTTAAGAAAGGTAAAGCTGGTACTAAATTATTCTTAACAGATGAGATAGCTGGTCTTACTGGTATTAAACCACGCCATTATAATTTACGTCAAGCATTAAATTTTAAAGTAAAAGAAATAGCGCAGAATATGAAAGAAAGTACTGGGACTTTTCAAGATGCTGTAAGAGAAATGCAACCACAAACAGTTGATGATATTACGGAAGCATATAAAACTTCTTTAGAAAGACAGTTTGAACAGGCAGAAAAATTATTTGATTTGATTACGACCGCTAAGAGTACGGGGATGGATAATAAACAAATTTATCTATCTTTAACTAAAGGTGGATTATTTCCTAAGTCTTTCACTAAACCTGTGATTAGAAACATGATAGAAAAAGGAAAATATATTCCACCTCCACCTATAACAAAAGATATTATATTAGCAGGTGAATTTATTAAGAAAACAACAGGCCAAACACCACCAGTACGAGAAGCTCTTGGAGAACTAAAAGAGGTATATCGTAGCTATGCTGGGGCTATAACAGGAGAAAGATAATGTGTGCAGGAGGACAAGATATTCCAGTTACCTTACGAGTAGCTGGAGGTGTAGAAGGGGGTAAGTGGAAGAGTGAGAACGATGTCCGTGCTACTCCACAGCCTGAAGAAGAAGTAGAAACTACAGAGACAACTGAAACAACTGAAGTTCCAGAACCAGTTGGGCCATCTACTCCTCTATATCAACCTGTAATAGATCGTATTAATAAGCTATCTGAAAAGTTACCAGATGAAGTGGCTGATGAAACTGTACAAGAAATGCACCCGATGATGCAGCATGGTTGGGAAATGAATGATAGAAATTATATGGAGACGAGGCAACTGTTAGATCGTATTATGAGTAATACTAGACCTCGTGGACCTAGACCTCCTAGACCGGGTGGACCTGGAAAATGGGGAGGTGGTGGTAAACAGCCTTGGAGAGGCCACGATCCACGTAGAGGTCCACGTAGACCTCCACAAACTTTAGGGGGAGGGGTGCAACAAATAATAAATCAACCTGGATTGGCAGGGTTATTTGCTGGACCTCAAAGAGAATCGGATAATGCTTCTTACGGTCCTGTTGGTACTACACAAGTTATGCCACAACAAGGTATTCCTGTACCTCAGATGGGAACACAAATGCCAATGCCAATGCAACCAGCAGTAATGGAAGAACAACAGATGGAAATACTAGGACAACCTAAACAGTTTGCTAATGGGGGGATTGTTAATGCTCTCATGGCTACACCTGTAGGACAGGCTGCATTACGGCAGTATGCCACTGGTGGAGAGGTAGGAGAAGACGTTGAAGCTGAACAAGTCTTAGAGCATACTCCTACTGGTGCTACGATAGAGGATATCTTAGCTGGTAGAGCTACCTTCTTTGGTCCTGCAAAGTATAGACATGCTGAAGTTATATCTGATATCTCTGATACTTTAGGGGTAGCTCCAATTAAAAAGAAAAAGAGAGAAGCTCCTTGGCAACCCGATGATGCTGTAGAAGAAGAACTTGATCTAGATCCTGTAACTGGTGTTACAAAAGGTCTTTTAAGTGAAATGGATTATGATCCTAATGATCCTTCTAAGCCGGGTAAGGGAGTATTTGGTGGAACGATAGGGGGGGGTTTTGGGCCACGAGAAATGCCGGGTTGGATGAAGGCTCTTGCGCCTGGAATGGGTCTATATACAATAGGAAAGACTTTATTAGGAGGAGATAAGGAACCTGAAAAACAACCTTATAATTTTGGAGTAAGTGATAAAGATATAAGTAAGTATCAAACAGAACTTCTTGCTAGAGGAATAACTCCTGGTCATATAACACAAGAAGCAACTAGACCCAGTATGTCTCCACTAGAGTCTAATAAATCTTTAGGAATAACTCCTGGTCATATAACACAGATTGAATCCAGAGATCCTATAAAATCTGTTCAAAAGTCTACTGCTAACTTAATAAATTATGGTACGAAACCAACACCTGGAAAGCTAGGGCCAGTTGGTACACCGCAGGTGTATAAATTACTTAGTCGTACGGCTGGACCAGCAACTACTAAATCAATTTCTAAGCAAGATAAAGATATATGGTCGCAACAGTTTGGTACACCAAGTCAACCCCCTGAGGTAGGAAGTCAAACTCTTCATGGAGGAACACCAACTACTCAAAATACTATAGATCCTAT
>Ga0098039_1001114_pt1 | contig 10821 bp, 6 predicted proteins | sample 6_EtaG_FD_75047 | JGI IMG/M metagenome (GOLD analysis project Ga0098039, IMG submission 75047) | Marine viral communities from the Subarctic Pacific Ocean - 6_ETSP_OMZ_AT15160 metaG | ecosystem: Environmental > Aquatic > Marine > Oceanic | place: Pacific Ocean | collected 2015-01-08 | reverse complement strand
TTACTCGTAATGTAATCTCGGTTTCGAGGGATTTGCGCAAAGGCTCTGACAGCTTCGCAACCGCCAATAATTCGTTGGCAGTGTTGTAAAGCCCCACGGTTGTAATGTAAGAGACTGGCTGATCGGATGCCTTGTTCTTCACTGTAATCTTGCTTGCGCTTGTATATGTGGGGTTAGAACTATAGTTGTACTTGTTGTGTGGAACTCGGCAGAAATAAATCGTCGAGTTAATCTCTGTTGTGTTATTGTACGAAAGGTTATAAACCCTGTGTCGCAAGGCATCACAGTTTCCGGAAATCGACGAACTCACAAAGGACTGTAGCCATGTGAGGTTTGTGGCGGCGCCATCTTTATCATTATAGAATTGAGCCACAGCAGTGCTGCCATCAACTCCAGTACCCATTACAGAGCCAGAAATTACAGCGATCCCCGCTTCATAGAAGATGAGACCACACCGAGAATCGGCGTTACTGCCTGAATAGAGAACACCATACTCGCCGCCTGGGGTCGTCTTGGTGCCCTTAGTAACAGAGGCGGATGCATCTGTGAGGGTCTTGCGGGTGGTGAGCGATTGAGCCCATGTACCAACGCCCAATGTAATACTGAAGGATCCTGGCTTAACCTGATCCTTGCTTAAGAGGCGAGAAAAATTAACGAAATAGCATTCTTTCATTTGACGATTATCGTCGCCATAGTCCAAGTCGCTTTCAAAGATCTCAACTTGATTATTGGAGCCAGTGTATCCCAATAGCACTTGAGCAAATTGATTGTAAATGTTAATCTTTTTCTTCTGCATTGTATAGCCAGAAGAAGCCGAAAGCGCAGAGCCTTCGTCGTAACCCATTGTAATATCAAAAATGTGATTCGCGGATGAACTCAGATAAGGATAATCATATACTGACTGGAACATTCCATGAGTGAAGTTCTTAATATTTCCCTCGTTCGGATACGTTCCATAGGTGGCACTTAAGATTGTGCCTGTCACAGGGATGAATTCGTGAAGCAATGTTCGCGTTGTAGTCACATCTGTATTAGGGTTTAATATTTCATAATTTTGTACTGGCATTTAATATCTCCGTTATTTAGCCGCTGACATATCTAAGAAGTCGGATTGGTACTTGAATTGACCGGCCGGTGGCGTTTCCGGTAATCAAAATGAATGTGTCAATTATATCGTATTTTTGAGATTTTCCGGTAATTGCCGTTTGGGACAGTTTTCCGAACTTGCCCCATAAATCAGATCGGGCGCCGCCCGCGGCTGTAGTCAAGTCAGGGCTTGGTACATTCAAATTTAGTTTCAGGACGGTTCCACGGGGCCCTTGGAGTGCTGACTCCGATGTATCTGGGGTCGAGGCGCCATAATAATAAATTAAGTTGGGGGCTCCGCGGGCAGTTGTCACGTTAAAGCTTAATAAGGACTTAGAGGGAGTCAAAGCTGTGGGCTTGCTTAGGGGTCCAAAGTAAATCTTGAAATTACCGAGAGCATCATTAGTAAATGTGGATGCATTTCCAGTTCCCCAAACGCCATTAAAAAACCGACTATCAAGAGCTATTGAAAAGGTGTTGTCCATCATATTAACTGATTGTAAATAGGTGGTGCGATTAATAGCTGTGCCCTTTACGTCCGTCGTATCCAAGCCCGACTCAACCAAGATGGACCGGCCGGGTTGTTGGGTGTTGGCTTTTAATATGTACTTGGGATCAACTCCAGAACTATCAACTAGTTTGGTTTTAGTCTGCTCATTCACTGCCAACAAAATTAATTTGTTGTATTTAATAATCGATTGACTAGTTTTCTCATTGAGCACCAAGTCCGGAATATATAGAACATTAGGACTCGTCAAAGAGATCAAGCCATACTGAATATTAGAGGCGCGCGTATGCGCTACTTCTACTGGGGTTTGCAAAATTTCTAAATCATAATAGGCCGACCCAGACGGGTTGTTCTTATCGTACAGGTTGTATTGAATTTCGTCATCACCAAGCGCAAACTTTCTAATGCTGAAATTGCCTTGGGAGAGTCGTTGTCTCCCTACATCGGTCAAAACGGCGTCCAAAATAATGTCGCCTGAGTTATCTAAAAAAGCCATTTATTTCTTCCTCTCTTTCATAAATAGTTTATATTTTATTTGTTGCTTTATAATATATAGTTTATTTTCTAAGTACCGGCATAACGAATTATGCGTAGGGGAACTTCTATCCGAGCACCGGATGTAGCTCCCATTACATATATAGTGGAATCTATATAATCATATTTATCGCTTCCGCCAAATAATGTTTGATCTGTTTTACCAAAAGTTGAGTACTTCGCATCTCGCGTAGCCGTGGAGCTTCCACCAAGCTCATTTAAAGTCATAAACCCAAGAGCCAAAACAGAGCCGCGGGGGCCGCGGATTACCGAAACATTAAGATCGCTTTTAGCATCTTGTAAGTTATAAATATGATTGGGGGCGCCTTGAGCCAAGTATACATCAAATTTGTCTATAACTGTCTCTAACGAAACTTTAGTATTAAACTCAAGCGGAGTAAAATTGGCATCCAAGTTTCCATCAATTTTACTTCTAAATTTTGCAGTCGGCTTAGAACTCAGTGTCTGTGCGAAAAAGCGGGAATCGGCATAAATGTTATAGTATACATCTAGAAGCCCCATCTCTAAAATAAAAGTGTCTCTATTCGCCTTGGTTGCAGACACCTCGGTCGAATCAATACCTGACTCAATAATAATTTTGGTGTTAGATATGTTGTTGCTCTCCAAAATATAATTGGTTCCTCCAAGCGCTGATTTCAATTTGTTTGTAGTTTCTTTATTAACAGATAAGTGAAATACGCTTCCGGATGGGCGAGCAAAGGCTGAATGCTCTTCGGGTTGTCCAATATAGTCGGGCCTTTTTGAATCATCAGATGCAGAGCCTGAATAGTTTAATTTTAAAACCGGCAAATAAAGCAGGTCGTTTCTCTCGAAAGCGGTGAGTCCATAGTTTATTACGGCACTATTGTTGTTAAACGCTTCGAAGCAAGATTGTGATAGAATGCGTCGGTCCTCGTTCCGGGAGTTGTCGGCCAAGATAGGCTCGTAGCTGGCGCTTGTTAGAAATAAACCATAATTAATCTCGTCATCTCCAAGTGCAAACTTTTTAACTTCAAATTTACCTTGTGACATGCGTTTTCTTCCGAGATCGGTCAGAATAGCATCCAATAAAATAGTTCCGCAATTATCTAAAAACGACATAAAAATTCTCTAGTGTAATTATAACTCTTCTTGTAAATTGAACGATAAGTTCAGATCAATCTTTTTGCCCGTCTTCTTAGAAGTAAGGCGCACTTTAAATGTTTGACCAAATATAGAATCGTCAGTAGTGCCAATATCTATTTTATCTAATTGACTTGCGGCAGTCTGTGTAAGGTCTGCGCCGTTGTTTACAAGCTGAAGTTGTGGTGGCGTTGGAAACACCTGTAATAACTTCTTAAATTCCTTTGAGGCTCCTACATAAGGATCAGATTTTAAATCTTGTTCAAAAAGATTATCAAATAACGAATACTTATATCCTCCGTCTGAAACCAGTTCGGCTTCGATGATTGGTGAAAGATTGCCGGGGGTGCCTTTGGCGGTTAATATTCTCATAAGATAATAATACTTTTTGTTGGTTTGTACTTTATCATAAAAAACATAGTTTGGCAAGTATTGTTTTGTGTTGTCAATTTCTAAAGAGATGGTTTTATACAAGTTCTCTCCCATCTCGGTTAAAGATGATGGCTTTTTGTCTACCATCCTGAATATTTCTATGGTGGACTGATTAGATACTGGCCGGGATCCCAAGGGCACATCTTCAATTAAATCATTAGAAACAAGATAAGTCTCTTTATAGCTTACATCTTCTTGAGTCAAAGTCTGAGGGAAGGCTTCTGACGGCTCAAATGATTCTACTTTTACAAAAAAGCCTAAAGTTTGAGAATTATCAATTTTTTGGAAGGGCGTCACATCCAAGCCGCCGGCGGGGTGGTCGAGAACTGTTATCTCTTTTGTCATTATCGGCACTTCGAAAAGCCTTAATTCGGGCTCATAATAAAAATTAAAATCAGCCAAATAAGGAAATTCTGAAATCGTTTGAGCGTTTGACGAAAAACTATTTTCGGTTGCTAAAGCATTTATAACTCCATGATTTTCCGGGGTTTGAGAAATTACATTGGGATCTACGGTGTCTGATGCAAATAGTTGATCTACTATTTCATTTGTTCTGGGATCGTGGAACTGAACGCAGTAGCCCGTAGTATTCTTGGTGCCCACAGAACCAGTGCCAACGCCGCGGCCAATTCTCAAGTCATCCATTTTGTATTTGATGCCGGAGCACAAGACATAAGCATAAACAGTATAAGTATAAGTTTCACCATATAAAACTTGAGAGTCTGAAAAGCGGAATTCGTCGTTTTGATTGTTAGAAAAATCATTGTACATCCATATATCTTGAATAGTTGTTCCAGCGCGTTGTTTTTTAATTCTATAAGCTATGGTCTCGTGATAGTTGTCATCATCAGATTTTTCTAGAATTTGATAAATTCCGTTTTTGCCTTTGATTGTGTATTCCAGTTTGCTGGATATGCCTTGAGTGCTAGATGGATCATATTGTTCATCCAAAAAGCTAGTTAACTTAGATAAAACATTTAAAGTAGAATAAGAATTTATAAAACGCAAACTATCGGTGCTCCTGGACTTAACACTATTGACAAATTCATCAGAAGATTCAGCCCCCACAAAATAACAATCATTCGTTTTAATCGAAGGAGAATAAGCATTTACTAACATTTCTGTAAAGTTTGCAGTTTTTAAATCCACACTGCTGTCGACAGTAGTAATCTCGCCGGCATCTTTAAGTGTCTGTTGGGTTGCAAAAGTTTTCGAAAGGCTGCTCCCTCTACCAAATTGTTTCTTCAAGAGATAAAGGAGATTAGAAGAAAAACTGTAATCATTAATGGCCTCTCTAAAATGAGTTTGACCAGAATCATAATTCATGCTGCGATCAAATCCAAGCTGTACATAAGAAGGATAATAAGACAAAACATTGTTTACATCTATATTAGTCGTATTATCAAATAACCCGTTGGCTGCATCTCTGTTATAAAACAAGTTTCTTGTTTGCCTTCCGACTGCTGATGCAATTGAAGAAGACAAACTCATGCGACTATATGTGGTAAGATAATCTCTTAAATTTTTAGTTATATCAATGTACCCGACTTCTGTGTTCTCATATGCAATAGGGGGAATATAGCTTACATGTGAAGCAGAAAATATCTGTCCAACTTGAAAGGCGGTTGAATCGAAAGTGCTGCCGTTATTCGTTGCTAAAGCATTATTACGACCTTGTGGATCAAACTCTTCTGCTCCTTCAAGAGTCAAAAACTTATAAATAGGATTATCAGTCTCATCTGGCTCTCCCACTTTCATCAACTCTATACTCGGGAGCAGTCTCTCGACCCCCACTCTCGTGGCTGCTTTTTCAAACTCAGGCATGTAAAGATTATAGTTATAATGGATACTGCCGCTATTAACTCCCGACATTCCTTCTTCGGCACCCTCCGCATTAGAATAGGGAGTGTTATATGTGAAACCAAAATTATCAAAAGTTTCCTTGGAATATATTCCTTTATATGTTCTATTTCCAAAGGTGCCCCCCAGAAGATATGTTTTCCATTCCTTGTCGCTTCTTATTTTTCCAGCAGGTTCTTCAGCACCATAAAATCTTCCCGGGAGTACATAATTCGGAACAATAACCTCTGTCGAGCCAGTCGCTTGAAAATAAGGCTGTAACTCTACATAACGCAAACACTGCGAAACCGATGACACATGCGACAGCCATTCCTCTGGGGTGGCAGAGAGTGCCGAGATGTTCGGGTACAACTCTAAGGCGTCTTCAAAATGTAACAGTTCCGATGTGGTGCCGTCTCCATTTTGTACTTCTTGGAGTTTCCAGGCGATTCCCAAATCATTACGTAGCTCTTCAGTAGATCCTGTGATGGAACTGCCGTCGATAAATACTGTTTCTTTTTCGTTATATTGAGTTGTCATTATTTATGTTTTCGGCGTTAGTATCCGCTCGTGTTTCCCGGGAGAATGCTGATAGTTTGGCCAGCTTCCTGTTTAGAAATTGTTGTGATTTGGCTAGCCCTAATCTTCCCATAATCGATCACACTATTAAACACTTGGTTGGCAATCTCTGAAGTTCCTATGAGGAGTGTTAAGTCCTGGATCTTGTTATCGAACTCCGTCTCAAGATCCGCCGGGTTGCTTGCGGCACGATCATAACCTAAAACGTCGGCTAAATAATTTAATTCTATGTTCATATAACTGCCGTGATCGTCATATGTTAAAGTGTTTGTGTTTCCCAGCGTAGTCCAGTCGGTTATTATAAAAGGATCTGGTAACTCAAAAGACGAGAAGCCCATGGGTGCCATGGCGTCCACCGAAAAGCATGTTAGCCCATAAAGATAGGTAGTTCGATCATATATGTTTTGGATGGGGGATCCCCCATTTGACGAGAATACCATTCCTATATTGCTATAATTTTCCATTAACACTCTCATTAAAATGGGGCCCGGCGCAGCTTGGCTCGGTTGAAGCACGGACACCCACTTGGGACTAATTAGCCCTTGATCCAGTTGTCCCCCATAAGATTTGGCTGCTTCTCGGACACCATATTCGGTTTCATAGGCGCCCTCCTCGCCATACAAATCTGCGGCTGTTTGATCTGGGACACAACAGAGAGAATCAGTACAAGTCCCATATAGTATTTCATATTCAACAGGATCGTCATGATATCCCGAAGGGCAGCCTAATGTCACCGGAGGTGGGGCGCCGGTGCACGCTGAGTCGTTGGGGTTGTTTTGGCAGAAATAATAGTATTGCGTATAACTACAAAATCCTGCCAGATACCACGAACTAGCTGTGCCGGCATTATCATCATCGTCTAGAATAACCATGCCACCTTGTGTGGTGCAATCATCATTAGATATATCGAAGGTCTCAAACATAGTACCACACTGAGTGGTCTCCACCATATTACCAAACCAGCATTTAAAGCTTTCGTTTACAGCCATAGTTTAAATCTTAATCCTTTTATATAATTATTCTATCGTTAAAATTGTTGTGCGCATCATCTTAAAAACTGAGATATTATGTCTTCAGCTATTCCTGTCACGTCGCGAGCATTGTCCGCTTCTTCTGCTCGGGATCTCTGCCTTTTTTCAGCATCGTCAAGGGGTCCATCAATCGTAAAGAAATTATCAGTAGCATTTGGAAATTTGTCAGTTGCCGAAATGTTTTCATTAGTCATTTCATCCCACATTGTCTGGTCTAAAATATTTGGATTCTGAATAACTTCCGCACTTGTCTCTGTCCCTATTAAAGAATAGTTTCGGTCTGTTGTGTTATCGATTGTCATATTTAAGCCGAATAAAATATCCATTGACTCCGATTGAGGAGTGTTGTTGTTTCTGCATGATTGCGGCAATATTCCATTAGCCATAAGTTTTGTGGCAGTTATAGCTATCGTGGCTTCAGAAGAGTTGGTGGAAAGCAATCGTTGGTTGACAATTGTCTTTCCTTTCATTGCTTTTGCTAATAGTAAATTATTTGGCATTTATATGTTTCCTTTAGTTTTCTTCAAAGATGTATTGCTTACATTTTACATAAGCATCGTTGTTGGCGCCGATGCCCGAGGGGTTTTCTCTCAATTGGCATTTGATCTTTTGATCTCCAACGCGGACCGGTATCGTTTTCGAGACGGTCATGGCGGTTCCCGAGTCCAGCCCCTCGATCTCCATCTGAGGCTTTCCGTCCAGGCATGCGCCGGTATGGGCTGCCGCATCCGTATAATAAAAAGTTGCTTCCTTCTTGTTGACACCAGTGAGATATTCGTCGTGAGCATCTACCCACTTTGAAACTGCCTCCACAATTGGCTCAAACTTTTCGAGAGTCCAAATGCCCGGTGCCGCGGCACTCCCCTTCCAGCCTACAAATTCTTCTGCCATAGCTACGCGCAAATCGCGATATTCGCTAAGGTTCACGGACACGGAGGTCGCGTTTCGGTCTTCGAGAGATCCGTCAAAAGTCACGCCGAAGGGTACGAATACTACATAACCAGCGCCTTTATCATAATTGTGGCTGGTTCCGGTTCCATCCGAACTGGCATTTTGAAGCACCCAAGAGCCGTTCGTGGAGGCGCACTCTGGGCGTTGTTCCAACGCGTCGTCGGGGGTCGACCACGTGGGGTAGAGAGCTTCTTTTACGAATTCGGGCACAATTGGCACGGGAGTGGGAATTGGATAATATTGAACGTCGTGATTTTCTCCAAAAGTGAGAATGGTCTCATCGTCCATGGCCTCAAGGTACTCGGTTAGTGACATACCGCCACTTGCCGCGGCAAAATTGGTTGTCAAGAACGCTCCAAAGTTTTCATAAAATGCTGTTAAATTTTCTAAAGTTCCATTTATAGGATTAATCTTAGCGCTGATGGCCGCGGCATCATCTACTAATTTTTGTTCGTCTCCTCCAAAAAAATCAGTAAGAATCTCACGAAATAAATTATAATAAATAGGACCTTTGATCCATGGATAATCCTTTTTATCAGTGGGGTGCATATTCTTATAATATGTCATGACTCCCTCAGTAAAAAACTCATTAAAAGCCCCGTCCACATTATTATAATTACAATTCTCGGATGCATAATCATAATATTCTTTTAATTCAACATCATAATAAGAGGCAAACCTATGAAGCAAAGCCGTGGCCATGGCTTTAGTCGTGTCTGTAACTTCTACCTGAAAAGAATAAACTTCATTTTGTTCGGCTGTACTATAGCTTTCTTCAACATCTTGAAAGTTAAAGGCAGCCAATTGATATCCATTTCCTACTTGACTATCCGAAAAAGCGTCTATCCCTCTTAATGCTAAAAAGGAAGTATAACTACCAACTGTCTCATCAGATGTGTGCACGCCGGTTCCAAAATTAAGACCTAACACACTTTTATAATCAGATAAGTTTGTTTGAGTGCCAACCTCATCAGTAAGAACAAACCCTACAGATCGTGGTCCGTAGCGGCCGGTAGAGACGTCATCAGAATTATATTCAATATCTGTTCTAAGAGTGGCAACCTTGTTCATCCGGTCTGTGGGGATGGGTATAGAATTGTCTAAGTTCTCTATAGGTTGCTCAATGCCGGTATGGTTAGGATCGTAAACCCACTTGGTCATGGTGGCGCTCGTAAGTTTAAAGTGGGCATACACCATATCTTTTCCAGCATATTTATATAAAGTATCTAAACTTAATACTCCTGTGACATTTGCATATCTTTTGAGTGCTTGCTCATAGTTAAAAAACCAAAAGCCATTTTTAACATAAGCTTCCGCATCTGCTTCGGGCGGATAATAGGAGCCGCCGCCACCTTGGTAGGTAGTATCTTGAGTATACAGCACTTGAGATGAAATCAGCCCTCCATTTGAAGGACTAGCTAAAATTAATTCTTGGGGGTCGCGGGTGGGTGGTACCCAATCAGATGTATCCAAATCTCTTAAATCTCTAATCTTGGAAGTTCTCACTAATTTTTCTACTACAGGGGTTCCAGCAGCAACTTTTTCATTAGCTCCGAAGAATCGATCTTTAAAGCCGGCATACAGACTCCCCACTTCAGTGGCGCTAGATTTTTCAGGAAACGTCTGACGCAGCTTGTTGAGTTCAATTAATAACTGAGTGGTGTCACCATATAGACTCAAAACATATGCAATATTATCTAAAACAGATTTAACATCGTCGTTGTCTTCTCCTGCCATCTTGTGACTAGAAATATAAGATTCAAAGAGCGCTACAATCTGTTCTAAAGTATAGGCATCTTGTTTATAATATTTGCCATCAATGACCTGGATCGGCGTCTTGTTATAAAACACTTCATTTTCATCGATAAAATGAACTTTAGGTTCAACGTCCGCATGGCCGCCTTTAAACACACTAGCATAAGAAACATTAGAAACTTGTTGTTCGGCCAAAGGGGGAAGCAAATCAATCTTAAGAGTTACAAACTTACGATCATCATCATCTACTGCATGCTCGGTCAGGGGAAACGCCCCAAGTTGCCATGATGTAAAAGCAAAAACTGACATATCCTGTAAGGTGTCGACTATGGGGTCGACCGCGCTCAAAAAGATGTTGTTCTCCAAATCAGTAATGCTTAATTCTTTTTCTCCAATCTTGATAGGAAGTTCGATAGAACCTCCATATTGGATAACTTTATTATCAGCATTATCATAAAAATTCTGATCGCTGCGCGTAAATGTATTTACGGTATCGAAAAGATGGGAAGCATAGTTAGCATATTCTGATTGCCCGGGCGTGTTTGTGTGTTCGTGCTCAAACTCTGCTACCTCGGCGCCATATAGCTCGCTCATAATATCAATATTATTCTTGTCGAGAATAGAATCAATATAAGGCTGCCCTAAAATATAGGCTCCCCACACATATAATGGGGCGCCCGTTGTAGTATTCGATAACGTTGCTATATAATTATCAATCTCCGCATCAGTAATATCTAAATCGGTGAAATTAAAAAATAGAGATACATTAATTCGTATCTTATCATTATAGATCTCCACACTATCAATGATAGGTGTCGGAAGGTAAGTTCCAAAATTATCTATAATGTTGCCTTTAATATTTAAGTCGGGCATATCTCTGACTCCGTTACTCTACCATAAATATCTACAAATACTAAATCATCATCATCATCTAATGCACAATCAAAATCTAAATCAATATAATAAGATGATTTATTAAAAATT
>Ga0098039_1001113_pt1 | contig 10827 bp, 14 predicted proteins | sample 6_EtaG_FD_75047 | JGI IMG/M metagenome (GOLD analysis project Ga0098039, IMG submission 75047) | Marine viral communities from the Subarctic Pacific Ocean - 6_ETSP_OMZ_AT15160 metaG | ecosystem: Environmental > Aquatic > Marine > Oceanic | place: Pacific Ocean | collected 2015-01-08 | reverse complement strand
GAATTGCTGGGTCAAAGCAGTGCGCCATTTAATATTCAGGTGCCGTGGAAGGGTGCCGGCTCAGTCAAGGCCAGGGCTCGCATGCTCAGCGCTGCGTGCATTGAAGGTCGTTTTATGGTACACAGTTCTTGTGTCAAGCTGGTGGGTGCCCTGCGTCACTGGCGAGGCGAGACCGGTGGAGACTTTAAACATCACTTCGATTCGGTTGGGTATATCAGCGAGGTCTATCTAACTGAAAGCCTTAGTGAATCCGGTTATCTAATCATGTGAGGTTGAACATGGCAGACAAGAAAACCAAGAAGCCTGTAGCGAAAAAGGCACCCGTTGAGCCACCCGCGATCATGATCGTGATCGGTGCCAAGAGCAAGACGGACAAGCCCAAGGGGTGCCAGTTGTGGCAGCTTGACGGCATTGAAGTGACAGACTCAGGTGACCGCCGCGCGGTTGCTACACTCACCAGTCGCGAGCTTCACAAGCTGGGCTGGGTTAGGCGCAAATACTGATGGCAATCATACCCGCAGCAATTCAACCCATCGATGCCCAAGACCGTCAGCGCTGGTCTGAGCAGGCGCTAAGGCGCCGCATCCTTGAGGGTAAGCACCGCGCTGATGTGCAGAAGGCCATTCAGAACCAGTTCGCTGGCGAGATTGCAGCAGGCTTGGAGGTTGACCCAGACCTCAGCCGCAACCCCTTTAGACTCATTTATCAGCAGTTGAACGTGGCCTATCTGGAACCGCCAGAGGTTAAAGTATCAGATGACGATGAGGTAGACCTGGGCACCATCATCACCCCTCGGCTTTGGGCGCAGCAGCAGAAGACCAGCCTGTGGGCTTTAGCCCTGGGTGAGTCCATTGTGCGTGTCGATGTGAAGCACTGGGCTGGTGCTCAGGAGTGCAGCTATCGGGTGGTAGCGCCTGACTGTGTGGTCATCAAGGCCATGCCAGATCAGCCTGACCAGCCAGGCAGGGTTGAAGAGTTGCGCCGTCGTGGCGACACGTGGACATGGGAGATCTGGGATATACGCGACAGTGCTAAGCCCGTGTTCAAAATCGAGGAAGTAGACGATCAGAATAAACGTGTTGATGCGACAGCCAAGTGGGCACCAGACCTGGCAGCCGATGGCGCGTATCCATACAGGGCCACAGATGGCCGCGCTATCTTGCCCTATGTGCTCTACCATCGCACCGTCGATAGCCAGCTATGGTCATGGACACAGGGCACTGAGTTGACCAATGGATCGCTGAGGGTCTGCGCACTGTACACGCACTGGGGTGACGGCTTTTTGAATGCTGCCTTTCCCCAGCGGTGGGCTCTCGATGTGGACACCCAGGCAGGGCAGTCCAGAACCATCGGAGGCGTGGCCGTTGAGGTGGTGCCGGTTGACCGCAAGTCTGTATTAAAGTTCAGCAGCAAGGGACCAGGCGGCGGATCGCTGGGCCAGTTCCAGGCTGCCATGGACCCGCTGTCCAGTAGCGAAGCATTAAAGATTTATGAGCAGGGCTTAGCCGTTTATGCTGGCCTGAACCCAAGCGACCTGCAGGTGACTCAAGGACAATCGGGCTATGCAATTGTTGTATCAAGGGCTGGTCAACGCACCGCACAAAAGAAGGTTGAGCCTGCATTCCGCATGGCTGACCAGAAGCTATTGGCCACGGCCGCAGCGCTGTCAAATGTGTATCTGGGCACATCGCTCAGCGAGAACCCGCGCGATTATCTGATCGCATATCGGGCGCTGGGTTCCACGCCTGCTGAGCGCAAGGAGGCTGCCCAAGCCGTACAGGCTGAGGTTGACATGGGCCTGGCCTCCAGGGTTGACGCACTAAGGAGGCTGCACCCTGAGATTGAATCTGACGAGGAAGCCATTGATAGGCTGCTGAGGGTTCAAGAGATTGAGCAAATCTTATTGGCTGGACTGCAGCCAAAAGCAGAAAAACAAATAGACACATCGGAGGGATGATAAATGTCTGACACAGAAAACACCAACGGGACTACCGCGCCCACCACCAACGGGGCATCTGCTCCAATCACCAGCAGCCATCAGGCTGCAGCGCCCACCGTGCCCAGCTTCAGGCTGGAGCAAGAGATCAGCGCCAACCGCCAACTCAAGGAATCGGCACAGACTCAATCAACGCAGATAGCTGAATTGACCAAAGCACTTGAAGCATCAAATGCAGCGCTGGCAGCCACCAAGCTGAACCACGGGCAAGAGATGCATCTGATTGACCAGGGCTTCAAAGCTCCCAGCGTGCGTCGCTTCTTTCGTCGTGAGTATCAGGCAGCGGTCCAGGAGCTACCCGCAGATGGACGCCCTGGCTTTGACGCATGGCTTGAGGCCAACCGGGAAGACCCGCTTTATTCGGTACACTTTGAGCGACGGACTGCAGCCACCACAGCGCCAACGCCTGACACACAAAATCAGGCAGCGCCAGCACCCGCACAGGCTGACCCGATGGCGGATATGTTCAAAGCCTTTCAGAAGGCCATGGGCGCAAACCCAACGGCTGGCACTGGTCAACCCGCTGAGAATACCGGCAAGGACTGGGCTGATGTCACCGAGTTGCGCCAGCAGCGTGCTCGCAATGGCGGCACCCTGGGCAATGATAGAGACGCAATCAAAGCGCAGCTTAGGGCCAAAGGGCTCATCAAGTAATTGACACGCAAACCCAAATAGGTGTATCACTATTTCAGGCCAACCCCACGTGACCGTCTACGATAGTGACGCCCCCATGGCCCTGAATCCATATACATAAAACACACAAAACACAGGTGCTCCCATGGCTGTCACAAATGGCACAGATTATTCCGACTTAGTAACTAACGGCGGCGCAGTCGCTGAATTGCTCGCTGCTGAAGTCCTCCAACAACTCTATGATCCAACCGATATTCGCGCGACGGTTACCCGTATTGCGTTCAATGGTTCGGGCTCTGATACTCTTAATGTCACCAAAGACATGGTGCCTGGTGCATTCACTTCGCCTGGTGAGAACGCGACCTTAAACGCTACAACATACACCACCGCGCACTTTGATATCCAGGTTGCTGCATGGCGTCGTGCCTATGCGCTGAGCGATCTTATTCCTGTGTCTGGAAGTCCGATCAACCTTGATCGCGCTGTCAACAACCTGATGCAAGGTGTCGCGTTAACTGTGACCGATCGAATCTGTAATGTCTTCAGCAGCTTCACCGCAACGGCGGGAACGGCCTTGGTGCCTCTCAGCGTTGACGACATCTTTGATGGTTCATTCGCACTTACAGCAGCGCTTAATAGTGGGCCTGCAACCTGCGTTTTGCACCCAGTGCAATACAATGATTTCATCAGCAGCCTGCGGTCAGAAACTGGCGCTGCTCAGTGGATGCCTGCAACTGGCGCTATGCTCGCTCAGCGCGGTCCTGGCTTCAAGGGCTCTTGGATGAACATTGACTTTTATGTATCAGATTCCGTCGGGACCGATGGCTCTGGCTCATATCAGGGCGGACTCTACACGCCCGGCGCAATCGCTTATGCGATGGCTAATGTGGCCGCTATGGGCGTTCATGTTCCCGCTGCCAACGTCATCCTGAATGCAGGTGAGTTGCTGGTGGAGCTTGACCGCACCGCCTCTGATGGTGTGTCTGCTGCTTATGCGACCATGTTCCTTGGTGTCAGCATGGCCGAGGATGACCGGGGCGTTGAGATTATTTCTGACGCATCGTAAACATCAAACCCCGAGTTTGCGGAGTGGCAGCCTGGCTTTGACTCCTTTGGCTGTCGCTCCGTTCACTCACCCACCAACAAAGCAGGAGAAGAAATGCGCGAGACTTTACGGCTAAAGAAGCCCACAAAAGAGGTCAACGTTATTCGGGAAGATGAGGGTCTTCCAATGGGGCCACGGTCCCGACAGACGTTTAAATTTGTATATATCCACTATCCAAAAAGCTGGACGTTTGACACAGACCTGGGATTTCTTCCACGTGTCAAAAAGGTCGAGGCTTGCCCAGGGCTGAACGGCTGCAAAAAGAATGGCAGCCTGGCGCTGACCTTGGCCCGTGTCACAGAAATGGGCGGCACTGTCTTGGATCCAAAGGACCAACGCCTGGGTGATTATCAGGATTATGTGCACTTTTATCCCATTCGCGGCGGCGGGAAATACTATGTCGACTTCAACAAAGAAGCCGTAGTTTTGCCCAATGACGAGGTAATGTGGAACACGCACGAACAGCGCGATCAATGGAATGAATTCATGGTTCATGTGCGCGACTGCGGAATGATTCAGCCGCTGCTCAAGGAGGTCTATCTGTCTATGCTGGAGCGTGAGCGCAAGAAGGCCAACAGCTTGGGTGGACGCCTTGATCGCAACCCGCACCTGGCCAACAAGCTGGAGCGCACAAACGCACGGATTGAAGGAATGCAGGCCCATTGGAATGCAGCCAATAAAGTGACAGATGAGATGATGGCTAAGGCCAAAAAGCCCTCAAAGCGCGTCGCCAAAAAGGTGGCAGAATAATGGGCGAGCAACCTGGACAACGCGCCAAGGTGGAAGCCTTTACCCAGCGCTTGATCAAAGCTGGCGCCGATCCAAAATACGCCAAACAAAAAGCCGTTGCGGCGGCAAATAAACAAGACCGCAAACAAAACAAGAGAGATTGAAATGTCATTCGACGGGAAAAATCCTTTTAAGATTAATCGCCAAACCTGGAACATGGGCGGCTTTGAAGCTATCACGCTGGCTGATGCAAAAACGCTGACGCATTCAGACGCGCAAAATCTGTTCCTTGATGGCGACGGTGCAAACCGCACCATCACACTGCCAGCACCGCGAAAAGGCGCATGGTTCAAGATCTACAACAGCGGATCAACAGCCCACCATCTGCTGATTGCCCAGGCTGATAACGCCACCACGCTGGTCACCGTTCACCAAGATGAGATGGGCATTGTATTCTGTTCCGCTGATGCGGCAGATGACAGCGCCAGCGGCTGGTCACTTGGCTGTGTTGTGAACATCGAGCAGAGCTAATGTCTGGCACTGTATACAGTGCGCGGTGGGCAGGCCCAACCTTTATTGAGCGAGACAAAGATCAACAGATTTCTGTATCAATCGAAAGGGACGGGTCTGCCGTCACCCTGGTATCTGGAACGCTGACCGTCTATCGCCCTGGTGGTGATGAGCTGGTTGACGCCGTGGCGGGCACTGTGGCTGGTGGCACGTTCACCAGCGCCACCATCCTGGCGGCTACAACTGCAGACGAGAACCTGGGCAAGCAATGGCTGGTCAAGGTGGATGTGGTCATCGGCACTGAGACGATCACCCTGTACAATGATGCGGTCATGGCATTGGCCAGACTCTATCCAACCGTGGGGCAGACTGATTTAGTTCAGCGCCACAGCGAGGCGGCCAATCTGCTGGGCGCATCCATTACCAGCCTGCAGCAGTACATTGATCAAGCCTGGGAAGACATCACTGTGAGGCTGTACGCTGACGGCGTTCCATTTTGGAAGTGGCGCACACCAAGCGCCCTGCGGCAGGTGCTCTTTGATCGCTCGCTTGAGCTTCTATTCTGGGACTATGCCACCCTGTTGGGCGGTGCCCAGACTGACCGGTATGCTAAATTCGCTGAGCGTTATGCGGGACTCTATGAACGGGACTATGAGCGCCTCAGCTCCATGATCGATACGTCAGAAGACAACACCCTGGAGGCTGATACTGCATCTGCCAGCTCTGTCATCCTGTTGGCTGGCACCAGGCAGCGGCGGAACTGGTGAGCCCTGATACAGCACTGACCGCCGTAATAGCCCGCCTGACGGCTGCTGGGCTTGTAGAGGCGCGTTCACCTTTGGGTGTGGCTAACGCCAGCCAGCAGCGCATTGACCGGGGCTTCAGCGTTATCCCTGCGAGCATTGGCCCAAGCCCGCACCCAGGGCGCGGCAAGCCAGCCACAGACGGGCTGCGAATGACGCAACAATTCAAGGTGGAGTTGAGCCACCAGATCAAGCCAGGCGATGGCCAGGCCGCACCGCTTCAAGCACTGCAGGACTATCACAGCGCGATCAAATACATCAGCGCCAACGGCACCACGTTGACCACAGAAGGCGCGATCATTGTGTCGCCAGCCCAGCACACCTATCAGGGTGGAGGGGCCTTTCTTGTGACAGCGTTCCAGCTACAAGTCACCTATGAGCTGGACCTGGTGATCTAATGGCTGAGCTGAAGGATACATTGCGCGGGCGCGGTCGCATTGTGGCCACTGCTCGAATGCCTGAGATTGATGCATATATTCGGAAGGTCCACGGCAAAGCCAGACCGTTGACGGCCAAAGAGGGCCAGGTGATTCGCGGCCAAGTCAATGCACAAATGCGCGTCATCCGTCGCAACTGGCCAGTTAGGACTGGCACCAGCCGCGCCGGGTGGACTTTCTTCATCAACCCGTCACCCGGCAAAGTGTCTGTGATCTTTGAGAACCCTGTCTATTATTCGGGCTGGGTTACCCGCAAGGGCCAGCAGCCTGTCAGAGATGGCGGAACGCCCTGGTATCAAGTCCTGGTCAGCCAGGTATGGAAAGCAAATCAGCCGCGATTAATGCGACTGCTCAAGGCTGAGATCGACAAGACTGAAGCGCTGACGGCCAAGAAGGACACAGCAGATACACCACCAAGTCGCACCCAGCGCCGGCGAGACACCAGCAGCCTGGGCAGCCTGGTCAGGCGGTTGTTCTGATGGGCGCGTCTGTCACAGTCACACTGGACATGCCCTTTGATTTGCAGGGCATTCTGACCACCAGCGAGATGGAAGTGTTGGAGACGTTCGGTGAAGATGCTGTCTTTCTTGCTACAGACCAATGGGTGGGCTGGAAGTATGGGCCATATTATCCAGACGCGCAAAAGGGAACGAGCAGAGAAGCATGGAAATGGTCAGCCCTTCAAGAGGGTGAAGAGGGCTTCAGCCGTGGAATATCTGTATTCAATGATGCAGAAATTAAGACAGGCTCAGCCCAGGGAAAGCACTATGCTGGCTTTGTACATCGCTCAGGTGTTACAACAAAGGAGTGGACGGTAGTCTTTGACCGAATGGTCAGCGAGTTGCTACCAGCCGCAACCGAAGAATTAAAGGAAAAAATGATGGAAGGTCTGTATACTCAGCGCCAAACGGTCAAGCTGGAAGCGGACGATCCATCGGTCATGTCACATCAATTCGATTTAATAACAGGCACAACAACTTAAGGAGTGCATCCAAATGGCAGCTTCAACCACAGTTAAGGTACGGCGAGACGGTACCATCACCCTTCTTGATGCGGCAGCGCACACCTTTGTTGTCAGCTATGAGGATGGGAATTTCTCGGCAGACCTGTTGGGTGCTGATGATGATGAAATTATTATCCGCGACAGAGGCGAAATTGTTGGCCTCCGAAAAGGCGACTCCCAGGCTGGAAGCCTGTCCTGGTCGGTTCATCTGCGTGAGCTTACCAATGGATCTGCCGATGTCATCCTGGATTTCATTAATGGAAACGGTGGCGCATCTGGCGCATTGACCAGCACCGGCGGCACAGGGTACGAGCAGTTTCTTTTAGATGTCAAGCTTGGCATTGAGGGAACAGACCACGGTGAAAGCGCAGACGGAAGCGCTACATTCGCCAAGTGCTTGATCCGTGCTGACATGTCTGAGGGTGATCCCGATGTGCTCAACTTCAGCGCAACTGTGCTGGGTGGTGTCACCAAGACTGGCCAAGCTTAAATAAACGTATCGCCTGGAGGGACCTATGCGAGACTCAATAGAAGTGACAGGGATCGGAACGATACATCTAACCAAGCCTCGCTCATTCGTGGCTATCAGCGATGTTTATGCTGAGTGGTGCGGGCCAAATAGCCGTGCTGTAATGACGCGCTTAATTTGTGCGTCAATCGGCTTAGCCTGGGACCGTGAGCAAAACACGCTAAACGCCCCGATTTATGATGTGTCAAATGGTGCGATCGTTTCCTATGGTGGAGAGGTCCTTGATTGGCTTCTGCGCCGTGGTGCGGTTGTTGAGGTGCTTTGGGGCTACCCCGATCTCATCAATGAACTGTGGGCCATCTTGCCCAAGGAGGATGAGGTGGCGGCAGCCGCTGAAAGCTTTCAAGACGGGAGCGGGTCACCTGGATGTGATCGCGCTGCAGATAGCCCGGCAGTGGAATCGGCAGCCTGATTGGTTCTACACCTTAAGCATAAAAGACCAAACCAAATTATTGGCCCTTCACCGAATTGAGCACACACCCGCCAAGGATTTAAAGCAGAATAAAAAAGACAGCAAAGATGCAAAGATGCGTGCAGCTATCAAGCGATACGCCAACCGGGATTCAATAAATGGCTGAAGGAAAAATCACATTTGCTGTAGGCGTTGAAGCATCAGACGCTATTTCTGGGTTGAAGAAAATCCAGGATGAAATGGATGAGATGGCCAGCGCCAGCAGCAAGGCTGGGGCCGACACCGTTGACGCATTTAAGGACATAGACAAGGCATCAAAAAAGTCTTCATCCAGCACTTCAAAGTCTGCCACCGCTGCGCAAAAGACAATGAAGAAAACGGCCAAGGTTCAGAAGACTGCAGTCAATGATCAGATCAAGGGGCTGGACAGTCTGAAGGGTGGGGCTGGTGAGGTGTCATCCAGCTTTGGCCAGTTTGGTGGTGCCATTAATGTGCTTAGCCCTGAGCTTGGCGGCCTGGCTTCCCAGGTCGGAGCCCTGGCGGGTGGGCTTGAGGGTGCCACTAAGATGACCAAGCTGACGGGTGGTAGCATGAAAGCGCTTGCTATTGGCGGCGGCACTTTGGGGGTGGCCGTTGGTGTGTTGGCCGGCGCATGGACGATTGCAAACCGTAGAACGCAAAGAGCCAAAGAGCTTGCCAAGGAAACTGCTGTTGAGATGCGGAAGACGGCGCAACAAACCAAAGACTATGCTTTTGCCGTGGCTGGATTGCAGAACAGCATTGGCCTTATGGGTGATGCCGAATTTGCTGTGCTCGATGCAAAGAAGAAATCTGCCGACATGACCAAGGAGCAAACCGCCAAAGCAGAGATGCAGTCTAAAGTTGTCCTCATGCTCAAGGGCGATCTTGAAAAACTTCACATTGCTCAGATGGAACTTCAAAAGTTCGCCACAACTGGCAAGTGGGAATCAATCCCTACTGCGCCCTTCCGCGATTTAGATGAAACAATACGGTTGACAACTGAGGCAATGGAGGAAGGGGCGCCTGTTTTAGATAGTTTTGGAAGATCAACAAAGACGCTGGAGTGGAGCGTTGCATCTTCTGGCGGTGCTTTAAAAACAGTCAATAAAGAAATAGAAAAGGCAGAGCGTTTGCTGGGAGTCTATGAGGGCAAGGTTGATAAAACAGCAAAGGAAACGGAACGCCTGAATTTGATGTTTCAAATCCAGGCTGCCCAGGCCCGCGATGACACCAAAGCGGTTCGCAATCTGGCGCTTAATCTTGCTGTGCTGGATGATACCGAGGTGCGGCTATCCGTGGCAGCGCTGCGAGCAGCAGAGGCCATGGCAATCCAACAGGCACAAATGGCGGGTCTGGGCCCGGCAACTGCTGCAACTGTCTTGGCGATTCAAAGGCTTTTCGATAAGCTTGAAGACAAGGCTGCGCCTGCTGGATTTGCGACTACGCTTAATCAATTAAACACTACACTTGATGAGACAGGCACGGCATCATCCAAGGCGGCAGAGGCCACCAAAGAACTGGTTGATGTGCAGGCTGAGATTGACGCACAAATCAAGGAACAGGCCGAGGCGTATGCTGCTGCTCAAGGACTGGTTGCGCTCCAGGTCGGTGACCGTCAGAAAATTGTTGATGCCCATCGAGACGAAAAGGCCCAGCTTCAAAGCTTGTTGCAAGAGGAGCTGGTCACTTATGAACAATACGCCGTCAAGCTTACAGAGATTGACAAACAGAAAACAGAAAGCTTGTTGAAGCATGATGTGGCAGTGGCTCAATCCAAGCTGGCCACCGCTGAGAAATTCAACGCACAGATCGAAGACCTTGTTGATGCATCAATGGACAAACGCGCCGCAGCGATTGACGCAGACGAAGCGGCAGCATTGGCGGCTGCTGAAGGCAACGCAGAAAAGCAGGAAGCGATCCGGGCCAAATTCGACGCCAAGAGAAAAGGCGAGCTGGGCGCACTATTCAAAGCGCAGCAGGCAACACAAATAGCCTCGGCCATTATGAGCGGTGCCAGCGCTGGCGTGGGTGCCCTTGCGCCGCCTCCTGTGGGCCTTGGGCCAAACCCGGCAGGCATAGCCATGGCAGCATTGGTGGCAGCCACCACCATTGCCCAGGTGGGTGTCATCGCATCACAGCAACCAGCATTCCATCAAGGCGGCATCATTGGCGGCCAGGGTGACCAGGCTATCACTGCACAGGGCGGTGAGGTCATGCTCAACAAAGGCGCTGTTGCTGCCATGGGTGGGCCTGCTGCGGCAGACAGCCTGAACCGTGGCGGCAGTGGCAGCGGGTCCATTGTGGTGCAAATGGTCTACAAGCAGCGAGTGCTTGACCAGTTAGTGGTTGACAATCTTGCCAAGGGCGGACCCTTGAAATCCGCGCTAAATAATGCGACAAGAGCAGGCAGACGCGGTCGCGTTGGAGGGTTGCTTTAATGGCTCAGTTTTCAAAAGATACTTTTCGCGGGATCTTGATTCCAGACGAGCGCATAAATGCTGCCAGCATCAGTGCGGCTGATTCGAGCTACAGCCAAGCAGGACCACTGCCCGGCGTGCCAGAGCCCCAGGCTGATACCGATTTGAACCTGGAAGCAAGCGGCACACAGTCAGCTGATAAACAGCTACGGGTTGCAACCCAGCGCGGCGG
>Ga0098039_1001112_pt1 | contig 10850 bp, 5 predicted proteins | sample 6_EtaG_FD_75047 | JGI IMG/M metagenome (GOLD analysis project Ga0098039, IMG submission 75047) | Marine viral communities from the Subarctic Pacific Ocean - 6_ETSP_OMZ_AT15160 metaG | ecosystem: Environmental > Aquatic > Marine > Oceanic | place: Pacific Ocean | collected 2015-01-08 | reverse complement strand
AGTAATTTATTAAGTAGAACAGATAAAGGCGACTATATTATACCAGCGGGTAAAAATATATTTGGACAGTCTACAGAAGAAATGGGTATGGATGAGTTAATGGAAATGATTATGCCTATGGGAGCAGCTCAAATGGGAAAAGGCGGAATAAGAGCTATTATGTCATCTAATAAAAAAGATATATTAAAGATGATAGCTAATGTGAGAAATACTGGTAAAGGTGGTAAGCAAATAGCTAAGGATGTAGATTGGCAAACTGAATTACAAAAATATTTAAAACAAGCTACGTCAAGGCGCTTTACTAATCCTGTTGTTAAAAAACAAAAAGGTGGAAGCGTAGGAGATTATACTTTAACAGGTTTATTGATGCCAGCTATGGAGAAGCGCTTGGGTAAACCTTTAATGAAATTTGAACATGGTGGTACAGTACCTGCCCCCGGACAGCCCGGTTATTATCATTATTTAGAAGAATTAGGACAGGCTGGACAAACGCAAGCTCCTCCCCCCGGAACAACTACTCCAATTCCTCCATCAACTACAACTATACCATCAACTCCTCCTGCTCAAGGAGGAATGGGAACCGAAGGATTTAGAGATTGGCAACAAAGCTTGTTAGTTCAACCAAGTACTTCAACATCAACTGGTATAGGAAGTATATTTCAAGAGATGGGATTTCAAACTCCGGGACAAGAATATTTAGAAACAATGCAAGCTTATGACCCTACACAACAAAATAGGCTAAGAGAGAAGATAGGTAGAGGAATGTCCGGTGTGGAAAAAAGTTCCTTTGCTGGTTCTGGAGCTGAGAGAAGAGATATAGGGCAAAAGAGAGATTTATTAACTGAACAATATCAAATGGGCGCTGGTGACTATAGAAAACAATATAGAGAAGAGATGATGGCGGGTATATTAGATGACCTGACTGAAGGCACATATGATTTTGAAGATTTAGCTTAGGAGAAATATAATGGCTATACAACCAACAGATATAAAAGAATATCAACCAATAGAAATGCAAGAGCCAGCTCAACCGTGGCAATCGTTATTAGCTACTTACGATGAATACTTTAACCCTGAAATGCAATTGGCAAGAGAATCGTTGCAAGCTGATAAAGATGAGAGTGACCAAGCTCATCAAATAGCTAAAGAGGGTTTAGCTCTTGATAGACAAAGAATTAATGCTGATATAGAAACTAATAAACAAACTTTAAAATTGCAGGAAAGACGAGATGAAGGTAATTTATTTATTGAGTCTACTAAAGATTTAAATCCAACTTATGTAGCTGATTTAGCTGACAGCCTTGGATTTGAAAATATTGCAAAAACTAATAGAGCTGTAGGAACAGACATCCAAAATGCTAAAGTAGCTATAAATACAGCTATTACTGGCGGAGATGCAAATGAAATTAGAAAAGCATTAGACAATCCAGTTTATTCTCAGGTTATGGGTTCTCCATACATGAAAGAAGTAAAAGCAAAAGCTGAAAGAAATATTGAAGGCGCTTATGCAAAAGAAGCTTTAATGTCTATAAGTAATATTGAAGGATTTGCTGAACTTAATATTAGTACCGCAGGGTGGGAGAATTTAAATACAGAACAAGCTTTAAGAGAATTAACGAGATTGCCATCTGTTGTTACTATGGCTTCAGGGATGAGTGATAGAAAAATACAAATATTAAAAGAAACAGCGGGTGTATTAGAAGCTTTTTATAAATCAGCTGCTGATGCAGGAACATCTAAAGAATTAGGAAATATATTAACTAATCTAGATAGCGTGTTAAAGCCTATGGTTGAATCAGCTGGACTTAAGTATCAAGCTATAGGAACACCGCCGCAGGAAGACCCTAAGCCAAAACCACAAAAAGACCCTAAGCTAGTTGTTGAACCTAAATTTAGAGAAGATGTAGCTAAAGTTCAAAACTCGCGCTTGTGGAGTAAAAAAAATGTCACAGTACCCGGTCCGGGCAATAGTAGATTATTAGATACTAGAAAAGCTAAACAAATTATATCTAAAATATTAAATAGAAATGTAAGTTCAAAAGAAGCTAGAGCTATTTATGGTTCATTAGAATCTTTACCCGGTAAATTTGACCGTGGTCTAAAAGATTTAGCTAGTGGTTTGGCTAGTGGCAAAGGTATATGGAAAAGTGGGGGAATAAAAATAGACAGTCCTGTAGTCAGGGCAATTGCACAAGCTGCTCAAGGAAGACCTGTCGATGCATCTTTAAGTATCCCTGCTGGAGCCACTAGCTTTGCAGGGCCGCCTCAAGAACAAGTAGATGATGCTTTAGAAGAAATGAATCAATATGAAAATCTTATTCCTTAATAATGCCGGAACCATATGACAGACAGCAAGTATTAGATTCTTTAAGAACTAATTTACCTTCTTTAAATAAATATAGCGATGAAGTTTTAATTGAAGCTTATAATAAAAAAAGAGGATTAACTAAAACAGGTTTACCTTCCTTAGAAAGACAGGAAGCTACTGAACCACCAAAATATAAGCCTTTACACGCTCCAAAAGAGACTGGGTATGGAGAGCGTTTTGCTAAAAGAGCTTGGGAAGCTTTTGTTCCATTTGGTATGTATGAGCCAGAAATGGAAGAAGCTGAAGGATTTGGAGAACAATTTGCAGGAGCTCTTGGTGGCGGAGCTGGATTTGTTCTCGGAGCTTGGCCTTTCGCTTTACTAACAGGAGGTCTTAGCGTCCCTGTAAAAGCTGCTCAAGCCGCTACTAGAGTAGGTAAATTAGTTCAAAGAGCTAGAAAAGCTGAGGAAGCAGGAAAAAAGGGATACAGAACATCAAAAGAAATACAGGATTGGTTATGGAAATCATACGGTGATAAAAGCGCAAAAAACTATATATCTAAAGAGGCTTTAACATGGTCTGAGTCAGGTGCCGGTATCTTAGGAAAAAATGAATTATATAGACGAGGTTTAGAGTCTATGGTAAATAAAGGACAAGTTAAGCTTGCTAAAGCTTTAGATATGGGTATAAAAAATTTAGCTACATTTTCTTTGTATGGACAAACACACATGAAACCTAATAGTCCTCTTGAACAGCGCTGGGAACAATTAGAAGCTGATGCTGTTACAGCGGGATTATTTACAGGTTTAGGCACATTAAGCACTAGAGTTATGTTTAGTAATTTGACAGGAAAAGCTGAAGCTGGAGCTGTACTAGGAGAAACAATGGCTATGTTTGGAGCTGGCGCTTATATGTCAGATTTAGGACAACAAGATATACCATATGAAGAACGCATGGCTCACGGCATGACGCTTGCTTTAATGCATTTAGCTGGTGTCGGTATGGATAAAGCAAAAAGAAAAGAAGCTATGGTCGAAGTTCTTATTGGTCAAGGACATAGTATAGCGGATGCTAAAAGAATGGTATATAAGTCTAGAGTTGTTGAAGATTTAGATAATGCTGCAATTACATTTGCAAAGAATAGTCCTACTTTATTTGTAGATGAAAGATATTCAGGTAAAAAGAAACCTTCACACTTAGGTAGTGAAGCTAAGAAACCTGAACTTGGAGAATATCTTACTCATTTTGTAGAACTTGTTAAAGAACCTAAAGATGGTAGCGCTCCATATGTTCTTATTGAACATTTTAAACCAAAAAATTTAAAAGGAAAAGAAGATAAAATATTACTTGAAGGCGACCCTAGACAAGAAAAAATAATTGGTAAAGAAGTAAAAGGAGCTAAAGACGAAGTTCTGTATACAGCTGCTGAAGATGCTCTGCAAAAATTTCAGCGTAGATTCAAATCTTTTTCTGAAGTATTCCCAGAAGAAGTTCCTAAAGAACCTAGAGAAAAAATACCTAAAGGAGTAACTCAAGAGGCTAAGGATGAAATATCTTTTATAAAAGATACTATAAAGGAACTAAAAAGATTTGTTTCTACAGCGGAAAAGCCTATAGAGAGAAGTTATGAAGTTGAAAATGTTCCTCTTACAAAAACAACTGGAGATGTTATTCCTAAAGTTGACACACGCTTAACTGAAAAAGAACTTATAGAGAAAAAAATAAAAACTCTTGAAAAAACAATAGAGAATAAAAAATGGGTTATAGAAAATCAAGATAAATTACATTTAACCGGTAGGTTATTGTTTAGCGAAGAGACTCCTTGGCATTTAATGAGTAGCGAAGATATACTTGCTATGTCTGTAAGACACGCTTTATCTAGAAGCCCTGCTGTTCCTCAACCTTTTATTGGAGATAAGTGGAATAGCAAAATGAGAAGTCATGAATCAAAATTAAAAGAATTAAAAGATAAGTTAAAAATAGCTGATAATAAAGTAAAAAAACATTCAATAGTTGAGGATTATCAAGCTGGTGATTGGGTAAGGATACCTTTATATGTTGGCGATGGAAAATTTTCTAAAAGTGAGGCTGGATTAGGTCGATATGAAGGTAAGTATGGAGAGCTTACTGGAGGTAAATATCCAACTATAGGTAAAGAAGAGATAAATACTAGAGGATTAGATGCTTACACAGAAAAGAGTAATTTAGATGTTTTTGCAGTTGTAACTCCTGAAGGTATTGAAAGGTTAGAATATATAGCTGTAAGACCTAATAATAGTAGACCTGAAATGCGACATGAATTAGAGCCTCATGTAATGAAATCAAGACATGAACAAAATATAAGAATAAAAGAATTAGATGCCACGCAAGCTTCTCCTTCTATGCCTGAAATATCTATGTTAGATGTTTTTGAAAGTAATTATAAGTTTTCCCTACCTTCAAATATAAAAACTTCAAAAGATTTACCAAAAGGAGCTCATCAGAATCAAAGAACATTAGTAAAAAGATTAGATAATGCAGGTATTACTCCTGAAGAATTTATAAAAACATTAAAAAAAGATGGTTCTATAACTATTAGCAGTAGAAATAAATCATATACATATAGATATGCAGGAGAAAAAGAAGTTAAACCTGATTTTGAGAATGTTATTGTAGAAAATATTCACCCTAGAGAACATTATACAGACGGTTCTAGAGTGGCTAGGGCACAGCATATTTCAGAAGGAAAAAGTGGTGCGCCTCCTAAGTTAGAATTAAAACCTGAATTTGCAGACCCAAGTACAAAAGTATGGACTTTTAATTTTCCTGATGACCATTTGCCATTTGAATATATGAGAGATAATAGATTTATAAGCGCAAGTGGTAGACAAGAAATAATCGATGGTATAATAGCTGGAAAAGAATTTAAAATATCTGGTGATAGAATAACTCTTAGAATAGAAGACCCTTCTGGTCTTGGTGAGCATTCTATAGTAGACCATGTACTTCCCGGTCAAATGATTTCTGATAAAGGGAAAAGAACATACACATCATTTGCTAATAAGAAAACACCTGTTAGTTTAAGTAGTTCACAAATAAAAGCCGGAGAGTCTGCTGTGTCTGCTAAACTTGTAAAAACAGAACCCTATTTTAAAAGTGAAGCGGAAGTAAGAAATTTTATAAATAAACTATCTAAATCAAAATTTGATAAATACGAAGAATTTTATTTAGTTCCAGCAGAAATAAATCAAAATAAACCTGTATTAGTTTCTGAAAGAAAAGGTTTTTTAGAAGCTGCTAAACAAGACTTAAAAGAATCTTTAGAAGAAGGCGGGGACATTAGAAAAGCTGCAATTAAAGAACAAGAATATCTTTCAGGTCAAATATCTAAAAATGAAACAGGTAGTATGATAAATTTAAATCCTGAAATAGGTTATAATACTAAATTAGCGGCTAGATTATCCGATATATTAAATATAGATTTTGGAAAACCAAAAAAGTTAAGATTAACAAAGCTAGATAAAAGAGGAAATAAACTTCCTGAAAGTAGAGATTTTAAGCGTGGGGATGTATTTAAATCTGATTTCTCGCTAGGCTTTGATACTAATAGAGAAGCTGTAAGTTTTGCAAGAAAATGGTGGATAGGCGAAAAAACAGAAGCTGAATTATCTAGTATGTTAAAACAGGAAGAGGTTAGGCTAAAGGATTATGGTAAGTCTACTGAATATAAAGACTATACAAAAGCTCAGAGAAAAACAGCTAGGGTTTTAAGTAAAGCTGGCATACCTATCAATATGCAGGGCTATAAAGGCGGAGGACTTCTTGGCGAAGTGCTTGATACTTTTTTCCCTCAAGCTAAGAGAGATTTTAATAATTTAAATACTACTGAACTTAATCGTTTATCTGCAATGTTCAGGCGCAATCAAAATACTGAATTTATACCAGAACAAGTAGATATATTACCACCAGATAATATATATTTTAAAGGGCCTGCTAGTCAAAAAATAATGAAACTTGTACAGCGCTTTAATCCAGTTTTGCCTATATACACTGTTCTAGATACAGCTGGGGGTTGGGCAAAAAAGTTAGCAACAAGAATGATGGTTAAGTCTTCCATTGAAAGGTCTTTAAAAGGAGCTGCTCAGGATTTTAGTTCGCAATGGTTTAAATTTGGAAGATTAAAAGAAAAAGATTTACAAACACTTCATGTTGAAATAGAGCCTAAGTTTGAAGCTGCTCGTGAAGGCACAAAACATAAGAAAGAAGTTGAGCGCCTTAAAAAAGAAACTGTTAAAGTAAAAGTTCCTAGAATTGAGACAAGAAAAGACCCAAAAACAGGTAAAATAAAAGAAGAAATAGTACGAGAATATGAACCTATGTCAAAATATGATTATGGCGTTAGATTGATAAGGGATTTTTATGACAGATTTGCTATAGCTCAAGCTCATCATGGAGTAGAAGTATATAATGCTAAAACAAAAAAGAAAAATCCATATCTTCAAGTGTCTGATGATAAAGGTAATATTATAAAAAATAAATCTATAGTAGCTGAAGATTTAGTAAAAGTATTAAAGAGAGAAAAAGGTAAAGGGAAATTAATCAGGGTTGTTGAAGGTAATGAGTTTGCAAAAGTTAAGATAGGCAAAGTAGATTATAATTATTATAAGTCAAATTTCTTTCATAGAGTATTAACAGAACCTTTTTGGGATTTAGTAATTTCAGAAAAAGCAGATGGATATTTACTTAAAAAAATAATAGCAAACGACCCTAACCTTAGAAGAGGTTATATAGAAACTAAAGAAGGTCGCTTAAAAAGAGGTTCGCCTGATGAAGTTTATGCTGAAGCAAAAAAATATTTAGATACTGTTAGAAAGTATTCCAATGACACTAATAAAATAGTAGATGGACAGATTTTTACAAGAGTAGCTAAGATAGACCCTGTAATTTACTATGGAAAAAATGGAATACTAATTGAAGAGCCAGCAAAATTTTATAAAAAGGATGGTTCAAAATTTGAAAAAGGCGATGTAATTGAACATTCTAACGGTAAAAAAGATGTAGTTACTGATGTAGTGCAGACATATAGTACAGATTCTATAGATATAATTAATAAATATACATCAAAAGCTGCAAAATCAGCTTCTACTTATGGCGCTTATGGTAAGCCAGATGTAATAGAAAAAACTGTTACGGGAGAAAAAGCTATTAAAACAGGTTCAGAAGTGATGTATGAAATAGAGCGCATGAAATTAGAAATAGACAAGGCTACTCCAGATAAAGTTCAAGCTAAAAAGAACGTAGAGTTTTATAACAATTTAGTACATCGCGTTCTTAAAGACCATATATATGGAAGAGATTACAATCATCCATATTTAGGTGAATACTTAGGCCCTAAAGTTGATTATTTAATAGGTAAAGTTACTAGAGGTAGCGCTGTTGTAGGGTTATCATTTCCTATTAGTGGTATAAAAAACTTTGTTCTTGGTCAAAGAGAGCTGGCTGCTATATCAGGAAGACAGTTATTAAAGACCTACTATCAGCTATTAACAAGTGGCACAGCTAGGAGAGAGGCTTACGCTTTAGCTAAAGAAGTAGGAGCTGTTTATTCTGGTGTGTATGATTTATTTATAAAACCTGCCACACCTCTTTCGCTTATACATAGTAGGCATAAAGGATTGAAAGGTTTTGCCGGTACTGGAGTTGAATTAAGTAAAGAAGCTTTACTAAAAACAGGAGCTATGCGACCAACTGAAATGTTTAACAGAGTAATAGCATCTACAATGGGTACTCGTATGTTAGATATTCATTTAGATAATATGCTTGGTCGTAAAAGCATAATGAATAAAGGAATACCTAAATCATATTCACGTTCAATATTAGAAAATGTTCTTCGCTTTACTCCAAAAGAAATGGATTTAATGTTACAGAAAAGAAAAGCTGGCGGTAATGGGTATACAGATACACAGCGTCTATGGGCTGCTGATAGAGCTCATACAGTTACGCAAGGCGTTGGAGACTTACCTTATGTTCCGTACTGGATGGGAAACAAAGGATGGAAACCATTTACTCTTTTTTATCGCATAGCATATAGAATGACAGACAATGTAGCTAATAATGTAGTTATGCCAGCTGTAAATTTTGGTAATATATGGCCTATGATGAAATATGTAGGTATGTCTGTAGCCGCTGGAGAAGGACTGTACTCATTATACTGGTACGCTTTTGGAGAAGATAGAAAAAATAGATTAAAGGAAGCTCCAGCTCAGTACTGGTCTAACTTTGTAAGGGCTGAAGGCTTAGGAGTTATGAGCAACGCTTTTGATGAATATGGAAACTCTGTATCAGATGCTTACTATCCTGTTGTTTTAAGAAATATGTCAACTTTAACAAAAGAATTTATGCACTTTGCAAGTGGAGAAAAAAGGTTTGCAGAAAGCGTTGAAAGCGGATTAAAGAAAACAGTGGCATTGTACAATGGAAGTCAAAGAATTATACAAAACATTACAAAAGCAACTACAAAAAGAGTTACAGATTCAAAACGTAGACAGGCTCAGTTCTTAGATGTGTTTTTTCCAAAATATAACCCTTCTAGAGACGCAGGTGATTATCTAACGCAAAATAGTCCTTATTACCAATCTATAAGAGACGCTTTTTGGACTGATGATGTTAAATTAAAATCTGATACATATGAAGTTGCTCTTAATTACCTTACAGATGTTATTATAAGAGATAATTCATCTTTAGCTAAAAATCCTATTCAAGCTAGAAAACAAGCTAAAGCGCGTATTAAAAATATAATATCAAGGATGCAACCAATACCTGCTTCTTGGAGAGAAAGAAAAAAAGGGGATAGATATATAAAATATAATTTATATATGTCTAAGCTAACACCAAAGCAAGTAAAGGAAGAAAAAGAACTTGAAAAATTATTTAAAGTAAAGAAGAGAGAATTTTGGAATGCTGCTCGTAGATAAAAATGTATAAATAAGGCGTTTAAAGGGGTCTATACGCCACTTTTTAGTACACTAACGACACATCATACCTAACTACCAACATTACGCTTTTTATACAGTATTCTCAGCTCTCTTAATAATGTATTAAGTTTAGCTATACTGCAATCCATTAAACTTTCATCGCCAACTATTAAAGCTTTGGCTTTTAGCGTAATATCAACACCTAAATATGACTGTGCCGTTGCATACTTACCTATTAGTTCCCTTCGTTTAGAAGGGTACTTTACTGTCGTCTTCTGTGTCTCCATCCTTCTCGCGAGGTTCAGATACAGATACCGCTAGGTAATCGTTACCATTCTTGGAGGTATTACTCCAAGCGGCTAAGGCCCATTCTTTACCTTCTACTGTAACAGTACCAGTAAAGTCAGGACGCTTATCCCCTTCCTCTTTGTATTTATTTGGAAATAAGACACCGCGCATGTCGTTTTCGTAATCGCTCATATGAACATCTCCATTTGTGAGGTTCTTTGTTTAATTAAAGCGTGATACTCTTCGCTGAGCTCAACGCCTGTGTAAAGTCTTCCTAATCTTTTAGAATATTCAGCGATAGTACCTGAACCCATGAATGGGTCTAATACTATACAGCCTTCTCTAGACCCTGCTTTTATACAAGGTGTTATAAGTTCTGGCGGAAACGTAGCAAAATGAGCTCCTTTATATGGTTTAGTTGGTACTGTCCATACGGAACGCTTATTACGTTTCTCATACGTTTTGAAATTTCCTGCTCCTACAGCGGCAGCACCTTGCAGCCCATGTCGCATGGGTTCTCCGTCTAACTTGCGCTGTTTCCATGAAGTACCTGTATTAGGGGTTACAGCAGGTTCTTTAATAGAATCAGCGTCAAAGTAGTATTGCGGGTTCTTAGACAAGAGAAATATATATTCATGTGATTTAACACATCTATCGTTAGCGGGCTCAGGCGTAGGATTAGGCTTATGCCAAATAATATCCTGTCTTAAATACCAACCATATTTCTGCAAGGCAAACGCTGCTCGCCAAGGAACACCAATTAAATCTTTTCTTTTTAATCCAGCTACCTTAGCTGGTCTAAGAGAGCCAATAGAACCTGTGTCCACTTGCCTCTTTACGCTTTGTATTTTGCTTACGCCTCCAGACTTACCTGTAGAACCTGAATAAGAGTCTCCTAAATTAAGCCATACAGTGCCATCATCTTTAAGTATGCGATGTACTTCACCAAATACATCAACTAATTGTTCTATGTAATCACTGACTTCTTCTTCAAGACCTATCTGATTATCAACTTTGTAATCTCGTAAACCCCAGTAAGGAGGCGAAGTTATACAAGTGTCAACGCATTTATCAGGAAATTCTTTTAAAACTTCCCTAGAGTCGCCAAGAAAAACTTTATTGGTTATTTCTTTAACTTTTTTTCTCAACGGAATCTTGTTGTTCTTTATTATCGCTATCAAAATTCGATTTTTCTAATTGCAGATTTTTATTAGAGTCATTTTTTGGCGTTTCATTAAGTTGATATCTATTTAGTATAGCATCAGTAACTTCTCTAGCATCAATACATTCTAATAAGAAGT
>Ga0098039_1001107_pt1 | contig 10856 bp, 10 predicted proteins | sample 6_EtaG_FD_75047 | JGI IMG/M metagenome (GOLD analysis project Ga0098039, IMG submission 75047) | Marine viral communities from the Subarctic Pacific Ocean - 6_ETSP_OMZ_AT15160 metaG | ecosystem: Environmental > Aquatic > Marine > Oceanic | place: Pacific Ocean | collected 2015-01-08 | reverse complement strand
TTAGAACCCCTACATTTCTTATACCAAAAGCATTAAGAGCCGCACTAAAAGCAGTGGCTGGCAAAGCACGTTTCCAGTCGTCCCAAGTAGGGTCTTCTCTGCCACTGTTTCTTGCGTGTTCTAAAGCAGTCGGACCCGCTATCTGTATTGCCTCAAAAGCCGCAGGGCCAATAAGAGCTCCAGCAACAGCACCTAAAGGGTTTGCAGTAACCGCACCGCCTATAGCAGCACCAAGTGCTCTAGTAGCTAAACTTCCAGCTATTTGTCCTAGTTGTTCAAAGGTTGCTCTAGGAAAATATCTCCAATCAAACTTATCGCCTTGTGCATTAATGAATTTTGCTGCTGCAACTTCATAGTTTTCTGGTTCTTCTATTAAATTATGCAGAAACTCTTCTGTGTCATGCCAACCTAAAGCCTTAAATGTAGCCGCTGCATTCTCAAACGGTTGATCTACAGCATGTCTAAAAGCTGAACCTAGAGATGTATCTTGTTCAGGCATCTTAATGAATCGTTGAGGAAGCGTCTTGTTCTTCAGCTGGACGCGTGTCTATGGTGGTTATTAAAAAGGAGAGTAAACCCACTAGAACATCTTTTTCTAGCCGGGAAGCCACAGACAGTCCAGAAAGCTCAACAATTAAAGCCGTTGCTACTTCCCAATGGGAAGCGCCAGTTTTCTCTATTGCTTTTTCTATTACTGGATGTATTTCATCAAGGATGTCTGCTACTTTGTCTCTCATCCTTCAATTATACATCATTTGAACCAAGTGCGAACTTCCCCTAATATTTCGTTGCTGATTTTTACTTTGTTCAACAGATTTTTTAGTATTCTTTCATCAACAGTATCCTTGGACACTAGATCAACGTAAGTGCAACTGTGTTCTTGACCTATTCTGTGAATTCTGTCTTCGGCCTGTACACGTAGTTCCAAATCATATGAGTTGGAATAAAAAATCATGGTACTGGCACCAGTTAATGTGATTCCTCTGCCTCCTGTTTGGGGATTGCTTACAAAATATCTTAGCTCACTTTCTGGTTCTTGAAATTTATCTATGATCACTTGTCGTTGGTTCTGTGGCGTTTTACCAAAGTAGGAAGCCACTGATTCTTTACCAAAACGATTAGCAATAGCTTTTTCTAGTTCTTCTATGTCTGTTTGAAAAACAGCAAAGATAACTACTTTTCCTGATGTTTCTTCCAAAAGATCCAGAACAGCTTGCACACGATTGTTTTTCAGGATAACTGTTTCCCCCTCATGGTTTCTTAAACTCCCGGCAACTACTTGTTGTAGACGCATTAACTGCGTAAGAACATTTACAGTAGTAAAGAGTTCTTCTTCCAGTATCATCAGTGCTTTCTTTTTCATGGTGTTGTAAGCAATCTTTTGTTCTTCTGTAAGCTCTACATATCTTTTGACATAAACCTTTTCTGGAAGATCCAAACACTCTTCTTTTCTTTTTCGTATGGAAAACTCCTTGATAGACTCCTGAAGTTCTTCCAGTTTTCTAAAACCTACTATTTGTTGAAAAGAATGCGTACCCATTCTACGTGCTTGTACAACTGCATATCTTGATCGAAAGGCGTAATAGCTACTAAAGCCCAATAGATTAGGGGATAAAAAATAGCACTGGGAAAACAAATCCAAAGGAGCTTTAGTAACAGGAAACCCAGTAAGAATTCTCCTGTAGTCTGCTAAAGGTCCTAGTCTAATTAAGTTTTTTGTTCTTTTGGCTTTTGGATTCTTTATTGTGGTGGACTCATCAATGGCCATCATTGCGTCGTGTGTCACTAAAAACTCTTCAACAAAAGTACACGCCTTTTTGGTTGCAAAAGCTTCCACATTTATCAGAAAGATATTCAGAACCCCGGTGCTGTCTTCTTCTACCAGCTTCCTGAAGTCCTTGGTCCATCGTTTTGTGTGATTGGGCTGCCATACTAAAATATTTCGTTGGATTCTATCAGGCAAATGCTTGCTTATCTCGTGTATGTCCCAGTTCCTTAAATTACCTTTTGGTGTTACAATTAACAGGCTGGAAATTTTTCCTTGCTCAAAAAGTAAGGCTGCATTATCCAAGAGGATTTTTGATTTTCCCAAACCCATTTCTAAAAACAGGGCAAAAAGATTGTGATGGGAACTGATCTCTAAAGATTCGAGTTGATGGTCGTAAGGTTCGGTTTTAAATTCATAATTTTCTAAATTCATAAGTCAAGTCCTTCATTCTTCGTTATATATTAAGATTTCTCTTGATCTTTATTATATAATCGTTGTACAATTATCGCAAGCGATGAAAAAAGAACGAAGAACGAAAATAATTGTGGAGGTTTACTCAGACCTTGCCGATCTGTATTTCATAGACATCATAGAAAAGAAACAAACTAAGGTCATCGGACCTTTCAATAGTTTGGATGAAACTCTAAGATATGTCTATTCGGTACTAGATGACCCGGAAGGAATAGTAAATGTAGCCTCAGTGTCCACTGGAGAAGTTACCTTTCATGCAGAGTTTAGTCTCACACCTTCTTCTTTTTCCACAAAAACTAAAGAAATAAAAGATAACGTAATTCCGTTTAGGAGGAAAGAATGAGTATCGAAGACCTATTTGAAAAAACAGTAACTAAAGCAGTAGAAGAAATTGACGACGGTTCTATCAAAGAACTAAGCCTGCTATGCAAAAACCTTCTTGAAATCGAAGGGCGAATTGGCAATGCCGAGGAAAACCTTAAACGATTAAAAGAAAAATACAGAGAACTATCTGAAAACCAGATACCAGACAAACTTATGCAGTTGGGAGTGAGTGACATTAAATTAAACGATGGCTCACGTATCTCAGCTGAACCTTTTTATAGCGCTCGCATCACGGCAGAGAAACTAGAAACTGCTCACGAATGGCTAAGAGAAAACGGTCACGGTGATATGATAAAAAACACCTTAACGTTGACTTTTGGTCAAGGTGAAGATGAGATCGCGAAAGAATTGGCTGAAAGGCTTTTTTCAGAAGGACACACTCCTAAACAGAAAGAAGCAGTTCATCCAAGCTCACTTCGAGCCTTCGTAAGAGAAAGGATCGAATTGGGAGATGGCGCGTTTGACGTTGAAACACAGAAAAACTTTTCTGTCTACACTGGCAAACGTACAAAAATAAACCGTTGAACTAAAGGACGAGGAAATAAGATATGGCAACGAAGAAAAGTAATGGGGCAGCTTTAATGTCCCTTTTTGAGAGCACCGAAGAAAAAGGATTTGGTGAAATAGGAGCGGAAGATCTCCGTACCCCACGCGTCAGCATTATACAGGCACTGTCTCCCCAGAGACAAAAAGCCTCACCTGATTATAATCAAGATGCAGAGGAAGGAGATCTTTTTTATTCTGGCAATAGTGCCTGTATAAATGGTAGCGAGGGCTTAATGTTTCTCCCGGTTTACTACAACAAAACTCTAGTAGAGTGGCGTTTACGTGAAAAAGGGGGAGGCTTGGTAGCCGTCCATCCAGCAAGTTCAGATCTTTTGAATAGATGCACACGCGATGGTCAAGGTAGGCTGATATTGCCAAATGGTGAAAACCAGTTGACAACAACTGCAAACCACTATGGCTACGCGCTCGTTGAGGACATACCACAAAAGTGTGTTATCAACATGACAGGAGCTCAACTGAAGCATTCCCGTACTTGGAATACCACCATCCAAAATACTTTTTTGGAGGGCAGCAAGGGCAAATATGAAGCTCCTGCGTTCACCCACTGGTATCGTCTGAGGACTCAAGTAGAGTCCAATGACCGTGGTACTTGGTACAGCTATAGTATCAGCCAAGAACGAATGTTACAGGAAGACGAAAGAGACCTCTATGTAGAAGCAGAAAACTTCTCCAAGTTTTGTGCTACTGGAGGTATGGACCAACTGCAAGGGCCAAAAGCTCCTGCTCTGGAGAAAAGCTCTTCTGGTTCTAAGGACTGGGAGGACTAATCGGATTGGGTCTCATTATGTCTTTAGGGGTAATGAGGCCCTTCCTTGAGGCTTGTGGAAGAAACAGCGCAAAAATTTATGAAGGTATTTTCTGGGTTAGAAAGAGCATACGGTATATATGAAATAACTGGACAAAAGAACACAGCCAAAGGAATAAAAAAAGATGGTCGGGGCAGAACACTACAAGAGCCCGTTTCTTTGGAGCTTTGGCAAAGACACCTGAAAGGAGAAATATCCATCGGAGTCATTCCTTTAAAAGATGATGAAACCTGTATGTGGGGATGCATTGATGTCGATGAATATCCTATTAATACCAAACAACTTTTAAAAAACATAAGGGAAATGAAACTCCCTTTGGTACCCTGCATGACTAAATCCGGGGGAGTGCATTTATTTCTGTTCACAAAAGAGCCTATTCTGGCTTTTAAAATACAAAACAAACTCGAAGAAATAGCAGCAGCCATGGGCAGAACTGGAGATGAAATTTTTCCAAAGCAATATGAATGGTCAAAGCAATTACCAAAAGAAAAACAAACAGGCAACTGGTTAAACATGCCCTACTTTGCTGGTGACGACACAACAAGATATGCACTAAACGCAAAAGGAGAAGCAGCAGGAATAGACGAGTTTTTTAGAATTGTAAAAAGAAGAGCAGTTACCGAAAAAGACATAGACACCTTTACACCAGTCAGAAAAAATAGACGCAAACAAATAACTAATGGCAACAGCATATGGAACGAAGCTCCTCCTTGCTTAGTTCACATGAAACTCAACGGCATTCCAGAAGGAATGCGTAATAATGCACTATTAAACTATGGCATATTTTTAAGAAAAGTTTACCCAGAAGGAGAAGAATGGAAAGACAAGTTACAGGAAACAAACAAAAACGTTTGTGCAAGACCTCTGTCTCACAGCGAACTCAATTCCATCATTCAAAGCCTAGAAAAAACAGATTATAGGTACCAATGCAGTAAACAACCTTTGGTAGATTTTTGTCAGAGCGGTGTTTGCATAACCCGACGATATGGAATTGAGTCTTCCCAGAGGGAACCAATTTATGGAGGGCTTAGAAAATACATGACGGATCCTCCCCTCTGGCACTTGGATGTAGATGGTCAAACTATTGTCTTGGAAACAAAGCAACTTCATAACTTCTCTATGTTTCAGCAAAGATGCATAGAAGTCCTTAACACATGTCCCCCGGATATTAAAAAAATAGACTGGGTTTCGCGATTAAACGTTTTATTACAAGACGTACAAATAATAGATGTACCATCTGACATGACGAAAAAAGGTCTTTTAAGAGAAGCTGTTTTAGAGTTTTGCAGGCTTTCAGAATCTTCGTCCAGACTTGCTGTTGTTTCTAGTGGTGTTTACAGACACGAAGACGAAAAAGTCAAAGAGTGGTGGTTCACTGGTAGAGATGTTGTTGTATTTGTACAAGAATTTAAAAAGATGAGACAAATTAAAGAGGCAGAAATTTTTACTGGCCTAAAAGAAATGGGAGCCCTTAACGTTCCCAAGTGGATAGACAAATCAGTTGGTAACAAAAAAGTCTGGGTACTAAAAGTTCAAGAAGTTAGTTCTGACTCTGTTTCTTTAAAAGACTTTGAAATAAAAGATTTTGAAAAAGAATGGGAATAGAAAACACAACTAAATATTTCGGTCCCCCCGGAACAGGCAAGACTACAATCTTGCTTAACATCATCGAGGAACACATAGACCAAGGAGTTTCTCCAGAAAAAATAGCTTTTATTTCTTTTTCTGTAAAAGCAGCAGACGAAGGAAAAAACCGTGCTCATGTACGTTTTGGTTTGGGCTTTGATGAAATGCCTTATTTTTGTACAAGCCATGCTTTTTGCAAAAGAATCATGGGGATTTCCAATGTTATGAATGGACGAGATATATTTGAGTTTCTTGAAGAATACGAATTTAATCTAACAAAAAAATATGGCACCAATGCAAAAGCTCTAAGGTCCGTGGTCCAAGATCCGTATTTTGAAATCATAGAACGCTCAAAAACAAACTGTCAGTCCTTAAAAGATGAACGTTTATCTTTGAGTCCAGAACAAAGGAAAGGAGTGGTTACACATTTATTGGATCCCATTGCCGAAGCTTGGGAGATATTTCGGGATTCCAGAGTGCCTCCTGTCTATTCTTTTGCAGACATGATAATAAAGTTCTTGGACGATGGAACGCCACCACCATTAGATATTTTAATAGTCGATGAAGCACAAGATTTGGCAGAGCTAAACTGGAGACTTGTTGACAGATTAGCAGCCAGCGCAGAAAAGACCTATATAGCTGGTGATGATGATCAGGCAATATACGAATGGAATGGAGCTAGACCTCAGAGATTTGTCCAGTATCAGGGTAAAAAAGTTGTGTTGAACCAGTCCTACAGAATACCGGGGCTCGTGCATTCCATAGCCGAAAGAATTTCAGAACGAATTGGATGTCGTGAACCAAAAGAATACAAACCGAGAGAAGAAGAAGGAACAGTAAACAACGTTAATTCAATAGAAAGATTACCGTTGGATAAAGGAGAATGGTTGGTTTTAGCTTCCTGTGATTACATGCTAACAGACACCTCGAAAGGGTATAATATACGGAAGTTTCTAATAGATAACGGCTATCCTTTTTCCCACAACCACTACAGGTACATTCCCTACAAAATGATTTCAGCAATTGATACATGGAAAAAACTAAATAGCGAAGAAAAAATTACCTTATCTGAATTAGACGATTTATATAACTATCTTGGTAAAGGTGGAGTTAAACGAGGCTTCCTTACTAAAGCAGGTCAGGCACCCAACAAAGGACAAACAGTTACTTTAAAAGAAATAATCGATAACTATGGACTAAGAGAAGAAATTCTAGGCAAAAATTGGAAAGAAGTCTTTGAAAAAACAATTGATGTGGAAAGAAGAAGCTTTATAGAAAGAGCAAAAACGAGAAAAGAAGACCTACATGAAGAGCCACGTATTGTCATTTCTACTATTCATCAGGCAAAAGGTGGTGAAGCGAAGAACGTAGCTGTGTATTTGGACTTATCCCGTGCACAGAAACTGTCTTCTGTACTCCAACCAGATGGGCTACACAGACAATTTTATGTTGCCATTACTCGTACCATAGAAAACCTGTATTTGATTCAAGCCCAAGATGATTATTACAGGTACGTCATATGAGTTTTGTATATAAGCCTCCAACAGAGTGGATACCCCCAGATAAATTTCCAACAAAAGAACTTTGCGAAGCCAAAGAAATTGCCATTGACCTTGAAACACGAGACCCCAATCTAAAAAAGCTTGGTCCCGGTTATATTAGAGGTGACGGAGAAGTTGTTGGTATTTCTTTTGCAACTAAAAGTTTTGCAAACTACTTTCCCTTTGGCCATGAAGCAGGGTTTAATTTTCCTAAAAAAAGAGTTTTAGAGTTTACCAAAGAAATTTGTGCAACCAATAGCGATAAAGTTTTTCATAACGCTCCCTATGATGTTGGCTGGCTGGACAAAGAAGGGGTTCCAGTAAAAGGACGTATTATAGATACCATGGTAGTTGCTCCTCTTATTGATGAAAATCAATTCTGGTTTTCTCTTAATGCTTTGGGAAGAACTTATGTAGGAGAAGGAAAAACACAATCAGAGCTTTATGCAGCTGCCGAAGAATGGGGGCTGGATCCAAAAGCAGAAATGTGGCGTTTGCCGTCTGCTTATGTTGGTACTTATGCAACTCAAGATGCTGTACTTACTTTAAAACTTTGGAACCAGTTTAAGATACTACTGGAAGAACAGAACTTGTGGAATGTTTTTAATTTAGAAATGAGTGTGCTTCCTATACTTATGAAAATGAAAAAGAAAGGAGTACGTGTAGACCTTGAGAAAGCAGAAAGACTGAAGAAAAAACTGATTGCCAGAGAAAGGGAAATAGTTAGAAACATAAAAAAAGAATCGGGAGCAAAAGAAGTACAACTTTGGGCAGCCAATTCTTTGTCTAAAGTTTTTGATGCTTTGGATTTAACTTATTTAAGAACTCCGACAGGACTCCCAAGTTTCACCAAAGCTTTTTTGGAAAACCATCCACACCCTGTTGCCCAGTTGATCAGAGAAGCAAGAGAAGTAAACAAAACACACAGCACTTTTATTGATTCTATTTTAAAACACGAGCACAACGGCAGAATACATGCTGAAATAAGACAACTGAAAGGACAAACAGGAGGAACTGTTACAGGAAGACTCTCAATGAGCAATCCTAATTTACAACAGATTCCTGCACGTAATAAAGAAATAGGGCCATTAGTGCGTTCTTTATTTCTACCAGAGGAAGAAGACAAATGGTGTTCAGCAGATTTTTCACAGCAAGAGCCAAGAATACTAACCCACTATGCCAGTCGTTCTCATTACGAAGGAGCAGATACTGTTGCAGAAGCATACTGTAACGGAGACGCAGATTTTCATCAGGAGGTTGCAAATCTTGTAGGAATTAATCGCAAGACCGCAAAAACAATTGGGCTAGGAATTATGTATGGCATGGGAAAAGGCAAACTAGCCGATCAGTTAGGGGTTACAATAGAAGAAGCAGTAGAAGTTTTACAAAAATTTAATACTTATGCTCCTTTTGTTAGACAACTAGCAGATTCAGTAATGAGAAGCGCTAATCAAAAAGGGTATATAAAAACAATTTTAGGAAGGCGCTGCCATTTTGACATGTGGGAACCTTTAAAATATGGAACCGGGAGACCGCTTAAATATAAAGAGGCGGTACATGAATACAACGGTGAAATAAAAAGAGCTTTTGTCTATAAAGCACTCAACAAACTAATTCAAGGATCAGCAGCAGACATGACTAAACAAGCAATGGTTCATTGTTACGAAGAAGGTTTTTTGCCTTTGTTGCAAGTACACGATGAACTTGTTTTTTCAGTCAAAAACAAAAAGGAAGTTAAAGATATTTGCCGTATTATGGAAGAAGCGGTGCCTTTGGAAGTTCCAAATAAGGTAGATGCTGAACTTGGAAAAAATTGGGGAGACTCTATGGTATCTCCTAAGAAAAACTAGGATATGTCTTAATTTTTAATGTATAATAAACCAAAAGGGAGTAATCATGGACATTAACAAATGGAAAAGCGTAGCAATACGCAGAGAAATTGTTGAAATGGCGGCCGACATAGGCAAAAAGACAGAAAGACCAACCAGCAATGTGTTCGCATTTGCAGTTAAACGGCTAAAAGAAGATCTTGATGCCGGGCGACTGAACGACGTACCGAAACAGTAACCAAAACAGGGACATGAAGAATAAAATACTTTATGAATCTCCCTACGAATACGGCATTTTTTCCAGTGAAGACAGAAAAAATGGTCGTTTCTACGACTGTGAGGGCCAGAAACTACCTTCTGTAACAACTATTTTATCTGGAACCAAAGAAGGGGACGGACTAAAGAAATGGATTGCAAGGGTAGGAGAAGAAGAAGCGGAACGTATTCGTACCGAAGCGGCAACCAGAGGTACTTATATGCATAATATTCTTGAAAAACAGATTGTCAACGGTGAAATTTGGGACTATAAACCAGAAAATGCCGAGCAAAAACGTGCTTATAAAATGGCTTGCACGGTCATGGACCAAGGATTTCCTAAAATTTCACAAATCTATGGTTGCGAAGTTGCTTTGTACTATCCAAATAAATATGCGGGAAGAACAGACGCTATTGGCATACATGAAGATGAACTGTCGATCATGGATTTCAAGCAAACCAACAAACCCAAACGCAGACAATGGGTCTGGGACTATTTTCAACAACTCGCAGCCTATGCACTGGCGCACAATGAACTCTATGGCACCGAAATAGAGAAAGGAGTTATTCTGATGTGCTCAGTTGATTGTTTATATCAAGAATTTATTCTTGAAGGAGACGAGTTCAAGCGAGCTGTGGATCAGTGGTTCGAGAGAGTGGAAAAATTTAATCTTCTTCCCAAGGAAGAGGAAGCTCAGGATTCGCAAGAAGACTGATTTCGGGGCGTTTTAAAGCTCTAGTACGGGTTCTAAGTTCGTTTCCCGGCCATGTTCTTTCAAGATCCAGCTCTCTTTTAATTTTATTAAAAGATTTTTCAAAACGAGAAGGCAGTTCCCATGGAGTAAAAATTCCTTTCTCTAAATTTCGTCGTACTTTAGAACCATCAACCCCTGCTAAACGATTCAAGGACTCATTGAATTGTTTTCTTTTTTCACTTGAACTTAGTTTCATTGTTTCAAAGCTTTTTAATTTAAAATACATTTCCTGTTGCATTCTAAACCATATTTCTTGTGCGTCTTGCCATTGTTCCAACACATCTTCTTCTGTTATTTTTGATCTACGCCATTGAATTGGATCCATGTTTGATTCGACATGTTTATCAAACCCTTTCTTTATCTGACCAATATAAAAACCAAGACTTTTGTCAGGATTAGCTTCCGACTGCGAAAAACCTGCTAATCTAGCTAAAGTTTTTGTTTCTGAAAGAGGTTCTCCATATTCAGTATATTTTTCGTCCCCCTCTGAAAAAGCCTTTACAACCTTTCTGGTTGGAACATATCCTCCGGGACCAGCGTTGTTTAAAGCGTACTGTATTCCAACAGCTAGTTTTTCTCCTAAATTATCTTCTTCGTTATAAATTGGTCTGTCTGTATCCAAATTCTTGTTCATTAATAATTCCGCAGTTACTTTTGAAGCAATTGATACACCATAGTAACTTTCAAGACCTTCCACTAACCATGTCCAAATACCTTTCATTACACTTTCTGATATTTTTTCCCCAAAAACCTCTCCTTTTCTAACACTGTTTTGAACGGTGTCATAAATTTTAACCAGCATTTCATATGGAAAAGTATAATCAATATTTACGTAATCCATTCCTGTTCCATCA
>Ga0098039_1001105_pt1 | contig 10863 bp, 21 predicted proteins | sample 6_EtaG_FD_75047 | JGI IMG/M metagenome (GOLD analysis project Ga0098039, IMG submission 75047) | Marine viral communities from the Subarctic Pacific Ocean - 6_ETSP_OMZ_AT15160 metaG | ecosystem: Environmental > Aquatic > Marine > Oceanic | place: Pacific Ocean | collected 2015-01-08 | reverse complement strand
GAACCAGATCACCGACCTTCACAGATCACCTCAAGCATCATTTTCATTTCCCAACCAAGACCTATCTTCGACCAAAAAACCTCTACATCATCTGGATCCCTGTCCTCGTCAGTTACTATGATTCCAATCCCCCACTCATCTTGATTGGGCCAGGGCTTCTCCAGCCTCACCAGGTCACCGACTTTCACTGGACACCTCCAGATAGCTAGAACCCAGCACGATCACCTTATCACTAGTCATCACAACAAAACTGTCTTGGTTACTAAACAAATCCCGCGATTCAACGATAACGCCGACTTTACCTAGACCAATGGGAATTCCGTTTCCATACCCTTTTACTTCCGATCGTACAATTGTTACCAGATCACCGACTTTCATGCCATCACCTCAAGTCGAGTAGCAGCAAAGCCCACGATCCTTCCGTCTGACATCATCACATCGATGGTACAAAGTACATGATTGGGATCGTACTCACCGTAATATTCAATTCCCTCACCGGTCTCGAAGTCACCAACGACGATAACATACTCATGCCACCACCCTTGACCAGGTACTCCGTACCCACCTTCGAAGTTTGAGTTTCCAACGTGTGCTTTTACCAGATCACCGACTTTCATTATTTCCATACCAGAAGGTTGCGTACCTCTTGGAAAAAGCTATCAGGATACCCAGGATAGTTGTACTCTCGACACGTAGGCTCATGATCCCAGCCTTTTGGCGTGAATCCCAGAGGTCCTCCATCCGATCCCTCAGCCATATCTGCATACTGCCACCTGACCTCACGCAGCACGCCGCTATCAGGCTTAATCTCTTCCATTCGTCGGTATTGCAACACAATTTCAATTACGCTTTTCACCGATCACCTCTTCTTGGTTTTATTATACTCCCTTGAACCAGTATCTACACGAAAATCTACCACCTTCTCGTAGAAAAAGAATCGATGTGAAATCTTGCTCCTGAATAAATTCCCAATCCAATAGAGTGAGAATCACTAACATCGTCATACAAGACGTTTAACGATTCGTGAATTTCTTCTTTAGAAACAAAATAAACTGGAACCAAATCTACTGCTTCAAAATATCGGTGGCGGCTTCCCCAAGTTCCCCCTGCAGCTTTGTTGTACTCATTAGTTCGAAAGCTGGATACTACTTCCACCTCTCCAACTCGAGGAACCACTTCATCTCTGATTAGCTCAAGGGTGGGAACGATATTATCCCACTTATCTCGGGGAGGCATCGCAAAAGGAGACAGCTCCGCCTGCCTCCAGTCCGTCCCTTGTCGCAAGAGATGCCACACAGGTACAACGTCAATAACATCATGTGCCTCTAGATGCGACATCAGGTCGTGATACGTTTCCTCATTTCCAGACTCTTCTAGCCAATCCGCAAACTGTGCGCGGCTCGGAGCCCGAACTCTATCAAGCACCCCCCGATAGTATGCTGAGTCACAGGCAGTTAACACAGGAAAAAGTGCAATAAGGACTTTTCTTTTCATCTCAATCCTCTCGTAGTTTAATCTAGATAAGCCGACCGAAGAGCAGCATCCTCTTCGGGATGAGCGACCCAGTAAGCAGCATCCTCTTCAAGGATCTTCTTGATCACCCAATCCTCACCTCTGCAGTCAGGATCTCCGCCACAGTCAGGAAGGCATGCCCAGCAGCAGTCACTGTCCTTGCAATCCACAAGACCGTCACCGTCGTTGTCCAGATCATCGAAACAGAGTCGGTCTGATAGTTCTCCTGATCCCAATGCAGCCTCATGTGACGATCTAAAGTCACACGACGTGACTGTAGCCACACCCACAGAAAGGAAAAGAAAGACATTCATAAGTTTACGCATAACATCTCCGCCGTTTAAAGGCATTTATATTATACATTATCTATCTTTGATTTACACGTATCAGGGGTCGTTGATATTAATCTTCTTCAACGTCGATGTCGACATCAATATCGACACCTTCTTCTGGACTAGGGGGAGTCATCCCTTGAGTCAGAGCATCAAACATCTTTTCTGGGAAGCTCTTAACATGAACATGCCAATGCGGAGGAGTTTCCTCTCTGAGAACTGTGAATCTCGCATATCGATTTAACTTTTGAAACACGCGAGGCAGGCTTCTATCCGCTCTAAAGTCAATGCTTCTTCCAGAGAGATGAGCTGAGAGAGGTGTCTGTTCAAGTATTCTAGCTGCCTCTCGTCTGGCGACCGCAGGCTCCTGACTAGTCTCAAATGCGCTGATGATACTGTCCACTGCCTGTCTTGCGTTATCCTCTCCGCCAGCCACCTCAACACACTCAGCACATGATTGAGTATAAAGCTTGACCAGATCATCTCCTCTTTCCCACTTTCGATACATCTCTGCTGCTTGAGAAGCACTATCTCGGCGTCCTGATGTGACGACCGGCTTCGATATCCCTAGTTGATGTGCAACTAGACCAGCAGCAGCAGCAAACCGTCTCACGTCAGGTGTGGATTGTCCCAGGTCGATGTCTCCTGTTTGAGGCTCAATCTGAAATAGCTGATCGGCGACATCAGCTCTTCCCGCATATCTGTCTAGTGGATCTGTGATCCACCCCATGTCCCATTTCCAACCATGACCAAGCTCTTGGGTGCCAAATCGAGCAGGAACATCCTCTAGCAGCAAGGAAAGTTCTTCCTTAATTAATCTCTTTAGCTGTCTGCGTGTGATCTTCATGAGTTTAAACCCACTGAATCACTAATAATAGAGTTGAGAAAATTCCCCAGCGCACTTTTATATAATGCTACATCACGTCCGAAACCCGCCTTTAAGGCTAGCGCTTCCTTGTCCTCATCTGTCTCGGCCTCGAAAAGCTTTTGGAATTCATTCTCTGCTCGACGAACTCCCTGGGCCAGGGCAATTGTCCACTTGGTCGGTAACATCTGTCTGCGGAGCTCTGGATGAGTCTCAAATCCGCCGTATCCTGCATATCCGTGCTGCCGCTGGTCACCAAACAGGTACATCCAAATTTCCTTCATCCGCCACATCGGGTTGTGAACATATTTGCCACTTACACCAATCTTCTGGCGTGGGTGGAGAGACCAAAACTCACGTTCGAATGCTTTCGGTGTGGATGCTCCTCCTAATGTCATCCCCCCGGGTCCCTCTGGAAAAGATGAGAGTGACATCACATCTCTAAGCGTCATCATCACGTACTTTCTACCCCAGTCCCCTGGAGCTTTTACCCACTCCTTATCTAGCGGCAGCATCCTTTTATCTTTGCCGGCGACGCCGGTATCGATGGGCTCTCCGGTGTCACCGGTGTCGCTGGGCTCTCCGGTGTCGCTGGGCTCTCCGGTGTCGGCTGTATCCTCACTTAGAGAAGTTTCCATCTCCTCTCTGATGATCTCTCTTAATTGTCGTCTCGTAATCTTCATCAGCTCTATTGCCTACGCTGTTGGGTCTGGCTCTAAGCTTGTGGGCTCTCCAGTGATGTCACCACCTTGATCTTCTGAGGGGGTGGATTCTTCGGGCTCCTCTCTGAGCTCACGCTCCAGCTCCTCGCGAATGATCTGTCTTAGTCTTACACGGCTAATCTTCACCATCTTATCCTAGTGATGCGCAGGCTCACCGCCCACAACGTCCTCTTCTCGATCTCCGGTATCTTCCCACCAGTCTCTAACATCAATTGCAATGTCTCTAGCCCGCTGGGACACTGAGGGACCGAGACGGTCACACGGCAACTCTGGGGTGGTTCCTGCTGTACCCATGACATACACTCGGGTTCCCTCACTTACCATACTAAATAGGTCGAGAATTGCATTATTGCTTACTCGAATGCACCCTCCGCTGGCAATGCCGCCTAGATCACTTTTCCTATTGGTACCGTGAATATAGATTCCTCTCACATATGTATTCTGATTTTCAGGTTGAAGTCCCCTTAACACCAGAATTCTGGTGCAGACCCACGGTTGTCGGCCTGTATTCTCCGGCAAGATGTATCGGGTGGGCTTCTTGCGAACAAAGACTCGACCCATAGGTTCCCCGGATCCGACCTTATCCGAGACATACATCAATCCGGTAGCGGTGGGTCCCACTTTTTCTCCTGGTTGATTTCCAAATCCACGGTAACCGGTGCTACAAACGGTCGAATAGACAACAGCATCACCGTCGTAAAGATAGATCTTCTGTCGATTGCCGTCGACGATTAGAAGATCATCGCGTGACGAGAAGACTCCGTTCTGGATCAGCTGCTCCCGAAGTCTCGGCGGCGTCGTGCCGGGTTGGAGATTAGTCTCACAGGAATTTGCCATCGCGGTGACTACCTCCAGCACTTTATCGACTGAGTGTCGCCTGACTCGTGGCTTGTTGGGACTTCGCCATCCACGCCTCTCGCTCCTCGTCTGACATACCAGAGAGATCCGCATCTCCTGTCTTCATGGCTTGAGCAGACTGAGAGAGCGCCGACTGCCCTGTGGCCAGTGACTGAGATCCGGTGTCACCCACCGGCATGTGATCGTCCCCCACCGGCAAAACATTGGGTAGGGTGAGGGATGCCCCCGCCTCTATTGCATTAGAGTCAGGTAGATTGTTCGCCTGAGCCAGAGCATCATACACATCTTGCTCCTCCGACCCATAAAATCGCTGAGAGATACCGGAGAGGCTGTCACCCTTTGCTATGGTGTAGGTTGACTCCTCCTCCTCACGAATCAGAGACATCAGACTTGGCGGCCTGTTGAGCTCCTCCCTGATTATCTGTCTTAACAGTTGACGGGTGATCTTCATTGTCTATTCTCTCTTGCCTAGCAACCTATCTCTCAATCCGGTTAACAGTCCCATGACCCGAGATCCGACTCCCTTGACGACTCCCCAGCACAGGGCCCAAACCTTTCGAACCCATCCTGTTGCCACTGCCCAGCAGTCACGGACCACCTCAACACACTGATCCCAGGCAAGATCGAGGATGTCCACCACGAGCTTCAACGGAGAGCTAAGCACCCGCAGCAGGGGATGACGATCCCTTCTCACCATCAGCCACGCTAGACCGATGCCAACAAGCAGGCCCTCTAGACGGGGCAGCTCAACGTGAATGTGGTGAAGAACCTTCCACCCAAAGCTAGCAATCAGGGAGACGAGATCGACTCCCAAAACGCAAACCCCTAAGACGAGGTCCCAAACTACCTGTAATAGTTCCAACATAAGAAAACTCCTTTGCTATAAATATCACGCAAGAAGTTAAAAACTATGATATTCTTTTCCAGATTCGATTAAACTCCTCTTGGAATTCCTGAACCACGTAGATGACTCTGATGATGACAAAGTTCTCTGAATTTCTCTTATCTGCACTCTTGGTCCAGTTAAAGGATCCTGTGCCCACTGAGTATCCATCTCCGATGATAAACTTGTTATGCATCGAACCCCGCCAGTGGGAGCCGCCTCGCTTAATCGGGATGCTAGCCTCCTCAAGACGCTCATCAGCAGAGTACCTGCCTGCCGCCTGAGTGAGATCAGTGATGACCCTCACTCGCACACCTCGCTTGTGTGCCCTGATCAGAGCAGCAACTATCCTTTTGTGGGTGATCGAGTAGACCGCAGCATCAATTGTATGGTCACAGCGATCAATAAAGCCGATTATCGTCTTTGCGGTTCCACAGTTAGGACTAAAGTATGCAGAAACATATTTCACCGAAATATCTATTACGAATAATCTTTCTCCACTATCGAAATAATTGTGTGATCATCCACAAGCCAGTTTTCAGGATTAATTTGACACCCAAAAGCCTGAGCAAGTCCTGTCCATATGTGACTGTGTGTTCCTGGGCCCAGCTTAGCCCAAGTACCAAATCCGGTTTCATAAGCCCTATCGTCACATCTAATGATCACAGGGCTTCCACCAGGTGATGAGATCATCTGGGCCCAGTGTGTCACTGTAGTTTCTTCATACACCACACACATATCATGTGAGTCAATTCTGACTTTGCTTATGGGCATTGTGTGATAGCTAGTCCGCTTCAAGATAAAGAATTCTGTCTACTCGGACAATAGAGGCGTCCTCGAAGCGAAATATCTTTCGTGTCGGTGAGTGAACCTCAGACATCAGGACTGCCTTAAGCCTGCTTGCCTCTTGAGGGCTTACCATCTTTCGAACTGGTGTTTCCCGATTTTCCATCATCATCGACAGGTTTACGATTTCCTTTAGCATTTCTCACTTTCCTTCGACGGCCTCGCTGACGTCTTGGACGATCACCATCGTCTGGTTGTTTTACCTTTTTCTTGCTAGCAGACTTTATCTGCTTGCTAGCTCTTTCTAACACCTTGATAATCTGATCATTGTATGCAATTGACTCAAAGGTGTCCCAGTCATCTCCACTAGGAACACCCGCCTTCATCAATAAGCCGGTATCCATCTTGTGTGTAAGTGTATAGAAACAACATGGATGCCCGGGTTCCCCGTCCTTGCTTTTGCTCACCACCCTTCCGCGCACCTTAACGTGTGCAAGGGTGTCAACTAAAATTAGATCTCCAACCTTATACCGATTCATCTAGATAAATTCCTGTTTGAGAAAGATTATCCTCTTCTTTAATTGAGATGCCCTCATTGGTTAGCACTCGATACTCAATCACGCTTACTGTCCTCCCTGGATTCCAAACGTCATAGAAGTCATTTATCGTACGATCAACAATGGTTCCCACCCTACCTGCGTCTATCTTTACGAGATCACCAACATTAAACTTAAACTTCAACTCAATCTCTATCAGTATTAACATCTACATTTTACTACAGATGATGCCTATTTACAAGAATCAGTACCATTTTTATCATTAAAAGATGCCATGATAGAAAGAGAAAACATAGTCACCATTGGAATCATGTGGGCACTAATGGGTCTTTTGGCTGGTGTATTCATCCTTCGAAAGATAGGATTTGTCCCCGGCTCAGCTGAAAAAACCCAGAAGATATTCTCATTGGAGAGCGTGCAGGAACCCTACAAAGATTACGAAGAGAGATGACTTGTATTACCGACAGCTTCCCCAGGTCATATATACATGACCCGGATCCCATCCCAGCCCATAGTTAGACCACACAGAGGTCGCCTTCTTCCTGTATCTCCCACCTGTTCTCAATCCGTTTTTTCTAGACACTTCTATCAGGATCTTATAAAATTCTGCTTCCTGATCCATTGTGAGACCAGTTGCCTCCACATCCACTGCACAAGACCCGGGCTGATCATTATACTGTCTATTATGGCGGCTGTTGCCTCCACTCGAACGGGTTACGCTTCTACTCAGAAATCTTTCTGTGACCTGACTTACATTGTATAGAAAATCCTGATACTCAGAATCTCTATACGTTGCTCTAATGTTGACCTGATAGCCATCCTTCTCAAGCTCTTCAATCGTCTTTAGCGATAGCTCTCGAAAATCTGGATTTAAATCACTAAGATCAGAAGTTTGTTTCCCTGGAAAAATCACGTTCTTAATATGCTGACTGTCAATACTCAGCGCAGCTGTAGAGACACATACAAACGATGACAAAATAAGATGCTTGATCACGTTCTCTCCTCTCTTATATTATAACACAGAGGAAATACACTTACATGAACTACGCGTTTTCCTCTACAGGATATCGGGAGAGAACATCTTCAATCTCCTCAGGCGTCGCAGGAACTCCGTCTACTGTTCCTATCTCCTCTTCACCTGCCTCGTCGGAATCGGAAAGTTCATATTCATCTGATTCATCAATGAACCGATGCATCAGTTCGCTTCCTCTCTGAAGCGGAATTGATGCTAGCCGTTCTATGTCATCCATCCACGAAGGCTCATCAAAAGTAGTATCCTCGGTGCCCCCTGAATACACATACACGGGTGTCTCGGGAGAAACCCTGCCATCGACAAGATCCATGATAGCATCATTAGAAACTCTAACACACCCACCGCTTCGAGGATTTCCTAAGGTATATTCGAGATTGGTTCCGTGTATGTAAATGCTCCTCCCAAAAACATTTTGATTTTTAGCCTCACCCCCTTTAAGCACAAGAATTCGAGTCAACACCTCTGCTTTGTGTCCTGGTCTTGGGCTGGGCTCATTTGTATCGATTGTTATTACAGGATCAGTTAGGCGCTTGGAGACATAAACTGCATTCTCTGGGCCACCACGTCCCACAAGATCAGCCACATACATGAGTCCCGTTGACGTCTGACTGCTGTCAGGCGTATTTCCGAATCCGCGTCTTCCTGTTGAGACACCGGTTGAAAAGCTAATATTGTTATCAGAATTATTAACGATGTAAAGACGTTGCTTGGGACCGTTTACTATTAGTAAATTGTCTCCCTCCTGAATTTTATTTGAGTTAACAAGGTGCGGATAGATATCTGTCCATTTATTGATTAGGCGCTGGCGTCGAGGGCCTGTCTCCTCCGATCTCTCTAAGAGATTACCAACCTCCTCCTTAATGATCTTTCTCAGGCGTCTTTTTGAAATTTTCATTCTGGACTATCTCTCTTCTCCAGATCCTCTCTTCTCCAGATCGTCAACCATCCAGTACAGCCTATCACTTGTGGTGTGTTGGAATAGAAACGGCAGAACCGCGTGAATAACTGACACAATTCCTAACACTGATAGGGATAATCCTATCCATAGTGCAAAGCAAAGATGCTGCCAATAGGTTTCACCTACTGAACGGGGGTGGTCAGTGAATAGTCTCCAAAATCTCACTCCACTCCCTTGACGATTTCCAAAAAGAAACCCTTAATGTCATCACGGGTAAAAGTCTCTCTCATGCGTCGGAGTCCTCTCTGCTGGTGCCATCCGCGTGATTTCATCGGTTCTTGGGAGGGCAGGTGCTCGAACTCTGACTCTGGTTCTCTCATTCTCTCTAGCTCTGCTCTTTCGGCCGATGCTTCAGCCGATACGATATCTCTCTCAGCTTCCCAGTCATGATACATGGGATCAAGCACCAGCTCTTGATGTATCTTATCAAACTCAGCCCAAAGCTCCTGGTACGCATCAGCCACAGGCATCCCGCCCGGTGTGCCTCGGTCGACACCGATAACGGTGTCGCCATCCTTCGCCCGCCATTCAGGCTCATGAAGCTCATGACCTGGCGGAAATCGATAATACGGATTGCCAATCACTGCCCAGCCTGTCTCAAGACCGGACATGGTCGTCGGGAGCTTTATCTCTTCACCGTCTGAGGCTGTGAGTCTCACCCACTCATCTGCCGACTCAGGTGCATACATAGGGTCATCCTCACTTCCACGTTTGAAGGTGACTGCGTGTTCCGCATCCCCCTCGTCCTCCAGATCAGCGGCTATATCTCGAAGCTCAGCGGCATCGTCGGCGTCTGTGTCGGGTTCTAGATCAACAGGCCCTTCAGTTAGGAGGTTGTTGTTAGCCTCGTTATCAACGTACTCTCCTCTAAAGAAGTTTCGTATGTCATCTCGTGAAAAGGTGGATGAGGTCCAACTCTCCGTTACCTCCTCTTCCTCTCCTGGCACCTCAGGTCCACCTTCACCGGCACGAGGATCTTCGCCAACATCAGATGGTTCAACACCCCTAAACTGATCCTCACCCAGCCAGAGAATATCCTCTAGCTCTTCGAGATCATCCTCTCCGAGCCAGGCGATATCAGCTAGCTCTCCCGTGAGTCTCACGTCTCCCTCCTCTATCTCGTAGTGGTGAGCGGTCTCGGACTCAAGTGGCAGATCCTGCTCCTCCCACTCTGACATGTCGTAGTATTCATCCGGGTCGGTGGGCCCACCTATCTGGAACTCTAGCGCACGCCTAATCTCATACTCTGTATCTCCCCGGGCGACATTTGAAGCCTCTAGTGCCGCATCAAGACCCATCTCAATGATGTTGTTCAAAAACCTTCTGGCCTGGTCCTCATCGTCAGCGAACCACGATGAGATAGCTAGGACGAGATTGTCATCCAGGTCTCCCTTCCTGAGCATATCTGCTATCTCGTCGACGTCATCAGCGTCATCATCCTCATAAGATACCGGCCAATCGCCCGGATCCGCAGCGGACGCCGCTTCCTCCAATTCCCTCTTGCTAATCGCCTCTCGAATCACCCGTGAGCGGGCTTCTCGTAAAATGGATTTGCTAATTAAGTTTCTCAGCCTGTGACGATCAAGACGCATTAGAACTCCTCCGGGCCGTGGGTGTCGCTTAAGTCCTTTACTCCCCACTCTGACGGGTCTGCTTGTGGGTCATACATCTGACTGAGGTCCTTGACACTCCAGGGGGCTGTCTCCTCCTCCTGCCACTCGCCCTCTCGCCACATTGGCACAGCGTCTATTTCCTCATCGAAGTAGTCACCTGCATCTATCTTGCTGACGATGGAGCCAAGATCCTCATGGGTCTCTCCGCCGCCGAACCAGCCTGATCCAAGGCGTTGGGCGAGATCATCCGCAAAATCATCAAAAAACCGGGGGTCAACGGCACGCTCAAAGTTAATAAGCTCCTCAGCCCGATTAGAGAGGGCCACAGCAAGAATCTCCGCATCACGGCGACTGGATTCCCTGCCGAGGTGAGCCATCTTTCTCTCTAGCCCGCGGCCGCGGGCCGCGTATCCAGAGGAACCAAACTCCCAGGGAAGGCCAGCAGTCTGAGCAAGGTCAATGATCTCGGCCTCTCTGAGGCTATGCTGTAATTCCTCTCTGATTATCTGTCTTAAATTTCCACGGGTGATTCTCATTTTTCTACCTTCCCTTTGAACTGAATCAGGAATCTTCTCGGTCACCCGCTCGAAAGGCTGTGTTGTCGACGCTGGCTGTGGCGGTCTGGGTCTCATTACTCGAGTGGTGACGTCGCCCTTAGGAATCTTCTCGGTCACCCGCTCGACATGCTGTGTTCTCGACGCTGGCTGTGGCCGTCTGGGTCTCATTACTCGAGTGGTGACGTCG
>Ga0098039_1001103_pt1 | contig 10865 bp, 2 predicted proteins | sample 6_EtaG_FD_75047 | JGI IMG/M metagenome (GOLD analysis project Ga0098039, IMG submission 75047) | Marine viral communities from the Subarctic Pacific Ocean - 6_ETSP_OMZ_AT15160 metaG | ecosystem: Environmental > Aquatic > Marine > Oceanic | place: Pacific Ocean | collected 2015-01-08 | reverse complement strand
GTGCGGAGCGAGTCCGTGGCGCTGACATGCTTCGAGAGAAGTTGATTCGTGCGCGCCGCAAAGGCGACCTTGACGCTGAGCAAGCAGGGCTTGCGCTGTGGCTCATAGATAAGAATCCAGCGCTCGCTGATGATCTGTCTCTATCAATCCGAAAACCATACCCATTTGACCCAGAGGCGGCTGGGGTCTACCTGCCGCTTCCACGCATTGTTCGTTTGTTTAAGGGAGACACCAACCCGGCCACGGCAGTGCATGAAATTTTGCATCACACCGAAAGAATGATGCCCATCGGCGTGAAGTCTGGCATTAGGCGCGCATGGGCGTCGGCTCTTACCCGTGAGCTAAAAAACGCCAACCCCGAGCAGGCAGCGCTGCTTCAAAAAATGTTGAATCGAGAAAAGGGCGCCTCTAAGGAGATAACCAAAGCGTTCAAGGATGGCGTTCTTGACCGCTCCCAGCACTACCAGTTTGTCAATCCAAGCGAGTTCTGGGCTGTAAACGGGAGCCGCATTCTTTCTGGTCGATATGAGGTAAAGGGCAACTGGGTTGGTGCGGCAAAGCAGTGGATAGCCGAGTTTATTCAGACGATGAAGGGCCTTCTTGGCTTGCAGTCAGATGCGCCCATTCTTGCAGGCCTGAAGTCTGTTCTTGATGGCGATGGGACATTTGTTTCTCGCACGATGTTGAGTGGAACCACATCAAGGCCACTACGCGCCCCCGAGGCTGGGCGCAAATATCCTATCGCTGACCGTGGTGAGTGGTATGGAGATGCGGACTACGAGGGCCGTGGCGGAGTCATGGTAGAGATGACGCCAGATGAGTTTTTGGCTCGCTCCAGGCCGCTTGAAATTGATGAAGCAGCAAGAGACAACATTGATGATCTGAAGAGTACAATTGAGCGCGGTGGGACACTTGATCCGCTTGCGCTCTACCGGGCAGATCTCGAAGATGTGCGTGCATCGGATGGCAGACATAGGGCTATAGCGGCAAAAGAGCTTGGCATACGAGAGGTTCCGGTGATTGATTTCACCGCCCCGCCGGCTGATCCAGGCGGCTTTCAGCTTGGGGAAGACTTGCCTCTGACCTACCTGGAGCGCGCCCACGACGGAAACTACCGGACGATCCATGTAGACCCACGCAAGCTTGATGCAGATTGGTCTAAGGACGCTGATTACTACGTCCCAAAAGAGGGCCGAAACCCGAACAGCGAGCAAAAGTATCAGCGCTTCCTGGAGTTCGCTCGAAGCGGGCGCCCGGTCGAGATTCCACGGGTTTCCCTTGGCCCCGACGCTGAGAGGCCTGTGTCGTTTGCTGACGGGCGACATCGCTTTGCGGTCCTGAGAGACCAGGGCGAGGCTGCAATCCCGGTCCAGGTGCCAGCAGAAAACGCGATTGAGTTTGCCTCCCGCTACGGCGTTGACCCTGGAAGCATGAAGCCGCCGGTCGAAAAGCGTGGACCAAGCCGCCTACTTGCCGGGATTAGCGGAGCCCGAGGCGAGTTTCCAGAGGTCGGCATTCGGTACTCAAGGTATCGGGCATTGCTTAACGACATCAAAAAGCTCGATGACGAGGTAGCATCAAAGCAGGGCGGCCGGTACACCGAGAGCCAAGAGAACGCGCGGTACTCCATTCATGCCGAGTTGGACGAGGTTCTTACTGAGGTCTACAACGTGTTTAAGCCCGACCTTGATCGGGTTCTGACCGAAAACGCGCACCCTGACGACATCAAGCTTTCCAGTGTTCGTGGGCCAGACTTGGACCAAGGCGGACTGCCTGGTTGGGCTGGAGAGCCGGGGCAGCCGTTCGTTCAGCTTGGCATGGATGGCGATCCCCGAATCATCCAGGGCCGGCTGGCGCAGTTCAACAAAGCATACAAGCAAGAGTCGCTGGTCATTCGAGAGGCTGTCGAGACATCAGACCTTCCCGATGGATACCTCGATGACCTGAGCGCTCCAATCGATCCAGAGCTTTCGGCCTCGTTGCTCTACACGGCAGAAGGCGGCGGAGTGCGTGCGCCAACCATGCGCATTGAGCTTAATGAAAGGATCATTAGCAGCCCCGAAGTTAATGATTTTCTGCGGGTAGCAGAGCTTGAGCGTGCAGGCGTTGTTGTTGTGCGCAACGGGGATGCCATCGACATGGTTTATTTGCCGGAGATGGCAAAGCAGCCGGTGCGCCCTGGGGAGTTTCTTGCAATCAGCAGGAATGCGGCTGCGCTGTTGAGCGACTTTGCTGAGTCAAAGGGACTCGGAACTGTTGCCGCTGGCCACATCCGTGAGAACATCTACGTTAGCGCGGAGCAGCCAGACCTGGTTCACGGCGCGTACAAAGTAAGGGGATACGACGATGTCATCAAAGAAGGGCTCAACGCGGAAGACGCAAGACATGTCGAGCGTTATGGCGCTGACGTCGGCGTGGCAGAAGGCCTTGAAGCTGCAGAATCTGGAGCAAGGCAAACAGCGAAGCGTACAGCCGCTGACAAGGCGGCCCCAGGGCGGCAGCATCGAGGGGAACATCTTCCTGACCCCACCCCAGCCAGGCAATCCGAGGTCGCAAGAGAACTGACGCCAGAGCTTGGCCGGCACCTCGATAGAGAAGGCGGCAGGCCTCAAGAGGTGGTCGGAAAGGCCATCAAGCAGCGCCTTAAGGGCTCTGGAATGTCCAAGGCCGGAATCAAAGAGGCCACCCGACGACTTCGCCCAGATGACTCGTCTGCACTGAAGACGGTGGGGCAGAGGGTCGAGCTTGAGCTTTCCTTGCCAGATGACGCCAACGGAGCGCCGCGATCAATTAGCTTTGACGTTCGGCTGGTCAGGACGGACAGATCCACAGCGCTGGTTCCCGGCGGACTCGATGGAGAGTTTTCGTTTCCAGACCTTGATTACGTGACACGTCGTCCGATTTTGCTCGATCCAAAGTTCAACCTTCAGGATGTGGCCGAGTTGAGCGGAAAAGAAGCGGCACGGCTTCGGCAAACGTACAAGGCTGCGGGAATACCAGAAGACATCGTTAATGAGGCCCTTGGGTTCACGATGCCTGAAGACAGGGTCTACAGCAATGCCGACATTGCGTCGGCCATGCGCGCCGCATCGGCTGCTTACGAAGACCTGAGCATTGGGCTTTACAGGAAGCACCTGAACTCGATGGGTACTGCAAAGTACAGGCCAGAGCCTCCAGAGCCCGGCACGACACCAAGCCAAGACTACCTCGATACGCTTGAGGTTCACGCTCTTGATCAGCTTGGCATCATGATCTTGGCAATGACCAGTGCCGGGACCAACATTGTCGAGAACCAGCTTCTAACAGCAGCTATCCGGCCACGTAGTAGGGCTCAGTTGTCTCAAACCGCTACTCTGATTCGAGAGGCAAAGGCCCGAAAGAAAGCCTGGTATGAGCAGCGCGCAGAGAAGGCCAAGAGGTTTTCGCAAGATGAGCTTGAAGGTCAGGACTTGGACGCCCTGTCGCAAGCATACGTTGAAATTGGGTTGCCCAGAGACGCTGCCGAGCAATTGGTTGGCCGAGGGGATGCCGTCTATCCGGAATCAAGGCTGGATGACTTTCTGAATGAAGCCAAGAAGGTGCATGAGGACCTTAGCAGGGAAGAGGCCCAGTACCTGGTCGGGCTTGCGATCACTACTGGCTCAAAGGTCGACGCAAAGCACATCACCAAGGGCATTCTGGGTGAAGTCAGGGGCGGCGGCTTCCGTAAGTGGTGGGAGCCAGGCACGCCGTTTCAGGCATGGGAATGGGATGGCGTAAAGAAGCTCAACGAGAAGGCGTACAAGGACGCTAGAGCCAATGTCATTGCTAAGATGGAGCGCGTCGAGGTCGAAATGGAGACCGTTCGTGCAGATATTGATGCGGACAAGGCGCTTCTTAAGACGGAAAAGACCAAGGCTCGGAAGACATCCATACGCAAGCGAATCAAGCAATCCGAGGCGCAGCTTGAGCGGGCCAGGATGGCGCATGAAAGCATGCGGGAGTTCCTTAGGTACACTGCCGGCGAGTTTATTCCGCAGAGCCCGATGCCACGACTGACCGAAGGCTTTGTGTCGAGAAGCCATGCGGACCCCCGGCTGATTGCGAATCTCTTGCTTGATTTCGATGATGACCTTGCCAGGGTTGCGGCAGGCAAGCAAAGCCATCTTTGGTTTGAGAAGCACCCTGGTGAGACATTTGATGATTTCATCATGCGTGTGCAATCAAGCACTCGCGGGATGGGCTCAAAAACGTCCTCGTTTGCTCTGGCTATGACTGACCCTGCTCGCGCAGATTCAGCAGCCATTGACGTGCACTTGATTCGCAAGCACTGGCGCAAGATCGTTCCAGATGCAGACAAGAGAATGCGGGACTGGTACGCCATGTGGAAGCAGGGCGCTGGAGAGCGGGACCCAAGAGGCGGGGCGTCCAGCGCTGCGCTTGCAAGGCGTCAGAGCGTTGACTTCAAGGACTACGTTGAAAACTACAGTAGCGATTGGGTCGGACGGATTCAGGGCATGCTCGCCCCAAGGCCAATGAAGGTGCAGCCTCGCGGAATGGAGATCGACATTCCGCTACGAAAGAAGGAACTGAAGCGGGCGCGCGCTGGGCTCAGAGCGGGGCGCGTTGCCGGCGCGAGTGCTGCAGACATGGCTAAGCTTGAAAAGGCTGTGGACAAGGCTGAGGGGCTCTTGAGGGCCCAGCAGGCCGTCTCCAAGTGGGACAAGCTTTACCCGGACCATCCGGCTGTTCAGGCAATGAAAGACGGCGACATCAGGGTAACTATCGACGCATACGAGCGCGCTGTAAACGCGATCCGAAATGATCCAGCGACCAAGGAAGCCGGACTGTCTACATTTGGCAGCCAATGGTTGCGTTGGGACCAGATTCGCAGGTACTACGAGCCTGAAATGGCTGCTGCGCCCGGCGCGAGCGCTATTCCTGGCCAATCAGCGGCCTCGTTGCTTGAGCTTCGCAGAGAGCTAGCGGAGTTGCACTTCTTTAGAAACTCAGGAAAAACGTCCATCGATCCTGATGTCCGTATGTACAGCCATGAGCCGGAGGGCGGACACCGGATCATGTTCAGCGGGGATCCTGACTCTCCAAGGGGTTCGTTTGAAATTGACGGCAAGACCGGAAAGATGCTTATTCGCATGTTTGAGACCGGTGACCTTGGTGTTCTTTTTCACGAAAACGGCCACCTTCTTGAGTCTCTACTGGGCGCTCAGTGGCGTGACGAACTGCACAAGAACTACCCCCGCAAGATTTATCCAGAGCTTATCGAGCAGGATTTGATTGCCGGCATGGGCTTGTGGGAGTTCCCCGGCAGAAGGCTTACGCCGGAGGCATCTGAGCAACTGGCAGAGGCCTGGCGGATTTTCTTACAAACCAAGGTTGGCCCCGGAGGCCCGGTTCGTCGACAATTTGTCGATCTATACAGAACGCTTCAGGACTACTGGTTGAGGGTCCGCAATCAGCCACAGGTGCTTCCTGCCCGCATGGTTGACCTTTTCGATAGCTACTTCCGCCCAGTAGACGTTGCGACCGAGGCCTCTGTTGGCCTTGTTGCGGCGGCGAAGTCCGAAAGAATGCCTCGCGTCAGCTTGGATTCCGACATGGCCAAGCGTTGGTCTGATGGTAAGGCTCGCGAAGCTCAGCAGAAGATGAACTGGGAGCGCGTGGACACCCGTGACGAACACTTGCGCCAGGCAATGGACATTCCGGAAGACCTGACTGAGATGGATGCGGTCGATCTTTATTCAAGAATCTACTCGTACATCGCTACCGAGCAAACCCGTAAGCTTGCCGGGCCCATGGGACTCATTTCAATCACTGACCGAAGCCACGTTCCGGCCAATCGTGTCAAGATGATCAACAAGCAGGTTCGTGAGCGCTCGAACTACTACATGCAGCGCTCACCAGAGGAAATGAGCAATCAAATAATTAAAGAGACCCGAAACGGAAAAGAGGTCTCGGTGTTTGAGCTAAACGACGCACAGGCCGCCGGGTTTAAGCGTCTTGTGGAGGATATGGCTGGCGAGCCTATGGGCAACATCATCTACGCCAAGATGTTGGAGTCAGGCTATGACTTTGCTCGACCAACCGTTGCCGAGTACAACGTGGCCATCGAGGTCATGAAAGACGTTGTCGCTGGCGCCGGTTCACGAAAGACCGGGTACAGCGAACGAATTTCCCCAAGCATGGGCTATGCGCTTTGGAACACAATGAAGAGTGCGGCAAACAACCTTGCCGACGACAAGCGCTGGAGAGTCATCGAAGGCTCGCGAGACTGGATTAGAAACGCCTTCAGTCTTGATGCCGAGCTTGCTGACATGGATCCGATCAGCAGAAACATCATTCAGTCTGGCGCGCGGCGCATGGCGGATGCTCCGGACTGGGCCCGGCGACAGACCAGAAAGATAATTCGCGAGTCAAGATCTGGGCCTGCGCGAGATGGTGAAACGGAAACCCGCATCCACATCAAGGTGCTGAACGATCTTAGAGAAGCTCTTGAGTGGCCTGTAAACCCAAGCAAGGTTTGGCTCGACGAGTCCAAGACGTCGCCTTTGCTCGACATGCACAAGAAGTTTACGGACTTGAAGAGGGTAGAGGACAACCGGCGTTTGCGCTGGGACAAGGACAACCCAGACAAGTTCCCGAATGCTGACGAGTACGCTGACTTTACTACGGAAGAGCTTTTTGCTGACCTCGACCAAATCAAGATGTTGCTTCGTGACGAGGGTGACCTGCTTCCAGAGAATGTTGTCGTTGCTATCGACAAGCTTGAAATTTACAAGCGACAGCTTCGCACACGAGACATCTCCAACCTAAACGAATTTGAGCAATTTGAGCTTGGCGGCGCAATCAACGAGATTGAGTATGCGATTGGCAAGCGCATCGAGGTTGTTGCCGCAAAAGCTGATGAGCTTGCATCGTCAATCGCTGGCTCCGAGGCCTCTGGGCTTCATGGTGCGCTAACTATTGAGCACCGGATGCAACTGTACAGTTGGTTCTATCGCGGCAAATTTGAAGAGATGGTCGATTTCGTTTCCAATCGAGGCTATCACACGGGTCTTGAAAAGAACCGCATGTCCAGGCTGGACATGAGCGAAGTCATGCTCGAAATGATCATTCGCTTGAAGGCCCAGCAAGAGTACAACCGAATGCTTGAGGATCTGACTCGCTACAACCTTAAGTTTGATGTCAGAGACCTGGACACAGCAAAACAGTTTAGAACAGACTACGACAAGACAGCGTTTGCCGAGCGAGTAAAGCACTATCTTGCTGCACAGTTGGGTGGTGACCGCTCAATCAGGGCAATGTACGAAGACGGAAAGAAGGTCGCTACACAAATGCCCGCCGCGCCGAGGGCAGCGGATTATCCGAAGCGCGACCAACTGCCTGGGCCATCAGATGAGTTTGGAAACCTTCACGACATGCGTGCGTATTTCAAGGCGTCCGAAATCATCGACCGTTGGGGTATTGGAACATTTAGCGGTAAGTGGGAAACATTTACGGCACCAGATGGCACTGAACTGTTTATGCCAAGCGTGGCTAAACAGTATCTCCAGGAGGCAATTGACCGGGCGGCTGGCGTAGGAAACACATACGGCAGGTCCTCTGTAAGCAAGCGGTTCCTTCCAGAGCGAAGAGGGCTGCCCACAAAGGACCCGGAGATTGCTGAAAATCTGGACCGAAGCCTTGGGGTTGTGTCCTGGAGTGCTGTCGGAAAGGCCATCAACTGGCTGTGGCAGATGAACCCTGTGACAGCAGCCAGAATTAAGATGGGTGTCACAACTGGTCTGATCATTCCGAACGCGCCGTACTACGTCAGCGTGGCGATTGGCGCCTGGTTCCAGATGTTCCAGGGCTTGGGACCATTGCGCACTCTCAGGGCGTCATTCCCGACTCGCATGACATTTGCAGTCATTACGAGACTGTTCAAGGAAGGCAGCTACAGGCCAGAGGCTCCGGCAATCGTGACTAAGGATGGCCGCATTTATACAGCGGACATGCTCGCTGATATGGCGCAAAAGCACGGCTTGAACCAGAGCTTCATTCGTACTGAAACGGTTGGTGCGGTAGCGGACGACATCGCAAAGATGACTCCGGACGGCGTTCTTGAGAGCATTACAACAGGGTTCTCGCGATGGCAGGACACGCTCATCGAGTCTGCGACGGCCATTGATAACTACTTCCGCGTCGGCGTATTCATTGACGAACTGGCGCAGGGAGCCTCTCCTGATGCTGCCGCGTCACTCGCGCGCAAGGTTGGGTACGACTACAGCGCGCTGACCGACTTTGAGCGCAAGACAATGCGGGACACAATTCTGTTCTACAGCTACATGCGTAAGAACCAGGATTTGTTCTGGGACACGATGTTGACAAACCCAAGCAGAGTCATCGGCCAGTTTCGACTAATGCGCGGTCTTCAGCAGATACACATGGATGACGACGCTGAAGTTGTTTTGGATGACCACCTCAAGGGCCGGCTTGCGGTTTACTGGCGAGATGTCCAAAAGCAGACAACTGTACACAGTCAGGTGATGTTCATTCCGCCACCCTTGCCCGTCACAGATGCTGTTGGGTTCTATGTGGACGGCGTTGGCTCCCTTGAGGCTCTTACTTCCTCAGCGCGAGACACAGAGCACCTCAGAGGCATGGTCTCTCGGCTCACACCCTGGGTTCAGGCACCATTCGTGGCCGCGTTTAATGAAGACATCTTCTTCGAGCGCGACCTGGACAAGTACAACCGGGTGCCGGCATGGTTCATTGAGGCCGACTACATGATCACTGGCGGCACGCTCATCGAGGGCGTGCTGGATGTCGATGACCAGGCCATGTACGACCCGGTAACTGAAGACTTCCCCGGACAGGGTTTCTACCATGCGCGAAACGGTAAGGCCTGGTGGGTCTTCCGTAGGCTGCTCCAGATACCAGGATTTGGTCGATCAATGGACGTGATTGAATCGCTGGACAGGTCTAATATCGGGGCGGTTGAGCTACCGCTGGAGGGCTTGCGAGCAGTTCGCATGAAGGGCGTTCGCGAGGGATACCTTGATTATCCAAGGCCTGAGCGAATTGGTGAGCTTCCATCGGACATTTCACCCGAATTGGCTGGGCCCAGGCATGGCGAGCTTAGTTCTGCCGAAGAACTTTCCGGATTTTTCGGACTGCGCCCCGTTCTCCTCACAAAAGAGGACGTAAAATGGGCACAGTACCTGCGTAGGCACGGCTACGACATAAAGGATCAGATTAAGAAGGAAGAAGAAGGTGACGTACTGAAGCGCCGTTAAGCTTTAGAACGTGCTATCTTTGTCACGACCACACAACACCCCCTCCCTGCATGGAGTAAACAATGTCCCAAATTCCCGAAATGATGGGTGGCAGAGCCCTGAGCCACGATATTCCGCTGGAGGCCGGAAAGGGCCTAAAGGTTAAGGGTCAAACTGCACTTCTTACCGCACTTAGTGGCGCTACAAGTCTTTTGGCATTTAAGAGCGAAGCAATCGATATGGCTGATGCCACTCATACACTTATCGTCACAGGTACAGCGGCGGGTGCTCAAACCAAAATTACGTCCAACGTGCTGGTGGTTGACCCAAACAGTGGTGAATCAACAGAAAATCTTGATCTTCCCGCAGAGGCCCTGTGTACTGGGCTTCTTCTTATTGTCTTGAACAGCGGTGGTGAAGGAATCGTCATCAGGGACGACGGGGCAGCAACGAAGCTTACTCTCGATACAGCGCAAAGCGGTCTGCTGTTCTGCGATGGAACGACCTGGCGTGGCTTCATGGGCGCAATCACCTGATCCTGAACCCCTGAACTAGGAGGGTCCCATGGCTCAGGGATTCATTGTAAATGATCTTGGTGGTCTCTCAGGTGTAGAGGCCTCAATTGGCGCCTCATACTCTACCAGCAAGTACGTGCTCCTCCATGAGGACTCCACCATAGACCCACGGTCTAGGGCGATTCCTCAGGGGGCGTACCTGTCGCACCTTGAACTGTCTCTTACGACGGCAAGCGGTTCACCTACGACGGTGGACTGCTTTCTTTCGTATGACTCTGCGGGCGACGATCATCTGACCTCCGAGGTTGAGGATGTGGCCCTTCAGGCTGGCGTTACCACTGCGGCTCTTCAAAGCTGCGTCATAACCATCGCTCAGTACTGCACGATGCCAACTGACCAGACAACGGCGGGCAAGCTGTACCTGTGGCTGAAGGTTGATACTGGCACTGTAGACTGCACCCGCGCAAGACTTCATTGGCACGACAAGGGATAGGAGAAGAATGTGGCACACTTCAATCGTGGATTCTTTAGCGGCGGCCAAAAAGTTGTACTGACCGACCTTGAGGTGGACGCTACGACCCTTGTTGTCGATGCCACCAACAACCGGCTTGGTATTGGCACGGCTGAGCCGGGCACTACGCTTCAGATTGAAGGCACTGCGCCCTACATCACGCTGAAGAACAATACGTCTGAGAACAGTGACGGTGGTTGCGAGTCCAAGATTATTGGTGAAGACCACGCCAATGTGACCCTTGGGCAGATTGAGATTAGCCACAGCGGCCCATCGGACGACACTAAGGGCAAGATGATCTTGTCTACCCATACGGGCTCGTCGCTGACCGCTGCGCTGACCATCAGTGACACGCAAGCGGCAACGTTTGTCAGCAAAGTAAGCGCCGACGACTCCTTCAGTATCAAAGAGAAGGCCTCGGCTAATGCCGATGTTGCAGCCTACGGCCAAATCTGGGTAAAGACCGCGACACCGAACGAACTGTACTTCACGACCGATGCCGGTGACGACATTCAGCTAACCAGTGGCACAAGCAATGCGGCTGGTGGCGGTGCTGCGGCCAACACTGCGGACACCATTCTTCAC
>Ga0098039_1001099_pt1 | contig 10882 bp, 9 predicted proteins | sample 6_EtaG_FD_75047 | JGI IMG/M metagenome (GOLD analysis project Ga0098039, IMG submission 75047) | Marine viral communities from the Subarctic Pacific Ocean - 6_ETSP_OMZ_AT15160 metaG | ecosystem: Environmental > Aquatic > Marine > Oceanic | place: Pacific Ocean | collected 2015-01-08 | reverse complement strand
TCTTTTTCGCCTAGGGTGACGGCCGTGGGTTTTTCTATTTTAAGGTGAAATTCTTGATATTTTGTTTCCAGCATCTTGTTGTACGGCAACGCATAAAACTGGGCAAAGCTGTTAAGGTCTTTGCTGAAGTTTACTTTATGCCAAAAGTCTTCATTATTATATTTCTGCATCAGTCTTTTCAATATCATCATCTCTTTTGCCCAGAATTTTTTCTTCTCGTATTTGGGGGCAACCAGATGTTTTCTGACTACATCTTGAATTCTTCTTTTAGTTTTTTTCTTTTGGGCCATAAATTTTAAAAATTACATGAGAGTCTAACAGCTCTGCTTCAAGGAAGTGAGTATAACGCGTGTCAGGGCGTTTTGTCAACCATTTTTTTTGTACCACCTTGTGTCCTTCAAATATAGAATATTCAAAATTATTTTTAATATAATTAAAAGCCATCGTTTGATACTCAAAGTGACCAGCGAGGGTCAACGCTGTCATTAAACTATATCCTTTTGACATTACAACTTCTTTGTAGTTTCGTCTGATTGCATCAAAGTTAAGGCCTTTTTTGTTTGTGTGCTGAGTGAAGGTACTGATAATCAAACAACCTCCGGGTTTTAGCATCTCTTGGTAGCGATGAAGGGATGGGTACTGCTGATCCTTAACATAACCAATCGATTCATTAAAAAAAATTCTGTCATATTTTTTTGTAGGGGTAAATGCGGTGCATTCATCCTGCCGAAAGATGGCGCTCTCCGCTTGCTGCTGTGCAATTGCTATTTGCTTTATAGAGGGATCAATTCCTAGGGAGTCAATATGGTGGAATGTTTTGCTGAGAAAATTAAGAAACTGACCGTTACCACACCCAACATCCAACACGGATTGTCCCTCTGTTATTTTTGCAAATGTTGCTAGTTTTTCAAAATGAAGTGGAATTTCTTGGCTTAAAACACAAGCGTTATAGCACTCAAAATTATCAAAAAGATATTGAGAATAAATATCATAAAAAGAATGATGTAAGCTCATTTGGGCACAAGCCTAATGTAAACTAAAAAAATACATTAGTCAAGCATAAAATAAACCCCGCCTCTACACCGGGGGAAAAGAGACGGGGTTACGGGGATGTAAAACTTCAGTTATTCGGCACGAGGGATGCGGCCAATGCCGCTCCCGTTAAGCTCAAAGCCGCAAGCAATAAAAAAACTTTCTATGCCGCTCATTACTGCTTCAAAGGGAGGCTCGTCGCCCCTAAATGAGGATCTAAAAATTTGCGGTAATCTACGCTCGCATCAGCTTTTTTGTTTTTCTTATCAAGCTTTTCGTCTTTTTTGATATCGTGAATTTCTACGCTCTTTTTCTCTGAGGGAGCACCTTTTTTAAGTTTTTTAATTTTTGACTCATCGTCTTTGATGGCGTCCTTTTCGTGCTCTTCTTTTTCTTTTTTAGTGTCGCGTTTAAGTTCTTTTTTGTCTATTTTGTCCCACTCCTTGCGCGTCTTTTGCACTATTTTAGTCTTCAATACTTTAGTCGTGGCTGCGTTAGGTTCATCAAGGTCAGGGTAAGAGGATTTTCCGTCTTTCATTCCGCCTTTCGACTTGTCTTTTTCACTGGACTTTTTATCGTCTGATTTCTTGTCGGAGTCTTTCTTGTTAGAATCTTTTTTATCGCCGCCTTTTTTCTTGTTAATCATTTCTAAGAATTTTTCTTTAGCAGCTTTTTGTTTGTCGCTAGCACCATCTGATTCAGAAACCTGCACCCCAAGGTCCTCCGCCTTCCTCTTGATTTTAGCCAACGCTTCTTTCTTGGCTGCTGGGGGAATGTCTGTCTGATCTAGACGCGCCAAGGCGTTGCGAACATGGACAGCGTCCGGAATTGGTAGATGGCGCAAGGAGCGCGGGGTGGTTTTTCCTTCGGAATCCTTATGTCCCCCGGGGGAAATATAAGCAAAATCGGAATCTGGCAAGTTGTTTTTTTCTTTGCTACTCAGGTTCGCACCTATCGATTTTTCCCTGATTTGCTGAGAAAAATCAACCTCGACCTCATCTTGTGCCGGTAAAAAATTATCTGGATAGCTCACAATACAAGATAATTTACACTTTTTTAAAACATTTAAGAAGATTTTTCTTTACTTTTGAACGGAATAAAGAACTTCATCATACAGGTGGTGTCTTATACTGTCAGCAAGGAGGGTTGGTGAAAGTTTGCCTCCTCCTTTCTCTTTTCGGGTTATGTTCAAACCATGTCTTTATGTTATCTTTTCAATTCGGATATTACCAACTTAATAGTTTCTCTACTTAGCAAATACCAAACTGGAAGGCAAATATGACCGCTTGTTATTTGATTGTTTTTATTACTTAGATTATAATTGTAAACGGGAGAAGTTCTTTGTTTGATATTTTGGAATTCTACAACCGGGTCATCTGTATCTGCAATTAATATAAATTTATATAAATTAGCCCTTTGTCCATCAACAGTCGGGTCCAAGTAATTCCATTGATACTTCTTACATTGCTGAATATATTGATTTGCGGTTGAATATTTTTCTTTGATAATTGATTCTGTGCTCGCCATGACAGAATAGGTGAGTAGCGCGTTAATCTCTGACATTCTTAGGTTAATCCCTATATCTAGGTTTCTATCAAAACGGTCATACATTATAAACTTTGATGCAATTTCGTACAGCTCGGCATCTTTTGTAACGATTACTCCACCTTCGCCTACCGGGATAGCTTTTGTAGAATACAGAGAATAAACGCCTGCGTCCCCATAGAGTCCAGTATGGTATTTGTTTAGGGTCGCCCCTAGGCTGTGAGCACAATCCTCTATCAGGGATATGCTTTTGCTCTTACATAGCTCTGCAATTTCTTTGATATCAGGATTTACCCAACCCCCTATATGAGTTAATAAAAAAACATATTCCTCTGGTTTATTTAACTTGGAAACAAACTCCTCCACCTGTTTAAAGGTGGGCATTAACGTACTTAATGAACATTCAACGTAGCCGCTTAGTTCCATACCAGACGATATAGCAAGTGTCCGCACCCCGTACATAGTGTTGTCTTGCAAGAATATTTTCTTTTTGTTTTTATGGTAGGATAAAATTTTGAGTACGGCGAATAAGCCCGAACCATTTGAATTAACAGCGATTGCGTGAGGGGCTCCCGTGTATAGGCATACCCATTCACAGACTTTTTTATTCCAATTTCCTTCCGCAAGTTGCCCCGTGTCAAAAATTTCGCCTATGTGATTCTTAAAATGTGTTATTGAGGCCTCTGGGAGTTTTATGATTCCCATTTTATTTACTGGTTATATCGTGCCAAATTGTTTCAGAAACATTATACGTATCACTACCGGCTTCTGTGGTAAGATAATTTTTATCTGGATTTTTATTATAAATTCTTCTATAAAATTCAGGGGCTAGGCTAAAGGCTAATGAAAATTTACCGGGCACCGCAGACCAAATATTTTTTTTAACGTTTACAATATGATACAAGTATCCTCTGGGTTGGTTTTTAAAAGTGATCTCTGATTTGACCCCGTTGTATCTAAATAGTTCTTTTATGTTAGGTTCACGCTTCTTGTGTTCCTTCATAACGTAATCAAGATATTTATCGCATTTGTTCTTATCCTTGAAAGATATTCCTCCCACTTGCCCAATGCCGTTACCTTTGCATAGTTGGTTAATACAATTTGATGGAAAACAATCTAATTCTACAAACGACTTTGCGTTTTTACTTAATCCCTTAACCACCGCAATTGGGGCGTAGCTCGTATTTATTTTGACATCATTGAATTTGTTTATGTTTTTAGCGGTACAAAATACAACTCTTTCTGCTCTAATGTTTTCCTTTTGACCTGCTATATCGTAATATGCGCCGCGGTCCTCTATGGCCTCAACCTCGTTATTTGTAGATACTGTCAACCCGTTTTTAACCGATGTCGCCACAAGGTCTCGCAACAGGCTTCTTGAGTTAAGAGCTAAATCAGATGTCTTAATCTCAATAAACTTTTCTTTGCACCGCAATATATCATACGTTAATTTTAAAACCCCTTTTAGTTTCTCTTTTTGAAAACCCTCCATTTCACCAGCTCTTTTTCGCAACCAATCGTATTGTTTAATCTTTTTGATTAAAAATAGTGCTCTAGCTACGCCACATATCCACGGAAGCATTATTTTTCTACCCTTAATTCGAAATTTAAAGTGTATGTTCCTATCTTTGAACCAACTGTTGCTTTTGTTTGAGCCTACCCCTAGGCCTGATGCGGTCGGAACCAAGTTCATTCTTTTAAAGCCGGAATAATATTCCAACATATCATCCACTGCACCTAATGTAAATTTTAAAGTTACTAATCTATCAGGAACAAGTGTATAGAGAGCTCCAGTATGAAACCACTCGTGGAACTCTCTAGTTGTTTCGGAAGCTAAGGTTTTATTTTTTTCTATTAAAACACATGAATGACCTTGTCGCGTAAGAATTTCTGCAATCGTTATACCTGCTATACCGCTTCCAATAACTGCCCATTCATATTTCTTCATTTATTTTACGGGGCACACCCCTCCAACACACTCCAGACCCTCTATTTGTTTGCCGTTTGAAACAGCTTGAGGTTTTAGCTTTTTAATATTTTTCTTAATTTGGTTATATTGTTCTTTGGTGATTTCCTCGTAAGGGGCCTGCGCAAAGCCGTGGTCTTGGTGCAATAGGAAAGATACGCTCTTAATATTATTCTTATAGTTTTTGCTAAGCCACTCTTTGATGTCGTCGAGTTCTTCTTTGCGATAATAAACTGTGCAGGACACCGCATTGTCTGACCACACTTTTTGAATTTGTTTGACAAGCTCCAACTGGTCTACAGCAGAGGTGTCTTTAGCTAGCTTGGCATCAGCACCAGAGGTGCAAGGAAATTCAACTAAAACTGTATCTCTATTCAAGGAACCGTCAAAGTTTTTAGTATATTCTACGTGATATCCTAAGTTTTTACAGGTCTCGACCAATTGGTCGTCACTCGACATGCGGACACGGCGAATATAATATTGAGAATATGCCGGGTGAACCCCGGGGGTAGCGCCCGCCAACAGGCTTAAGGTCCCGCTAGGTTTGACAGTAGTTAATTTGATGCTCTCCGGCCAGTTGTTTTTAGCGCTCCATTCTTTATCAAATTTACGTAATTCTTTATAACAATGGTCTAACCATGGAATCTTTTCAAAAGATTGGCATAGGCCCGTGACGCCTTGTCCAATGCGGAAGTTTTTGTGAACAATCTTATTGGTGTCTTCGTGGATAAAAGGCAGCGCGCATATAGCTTTTTGTGTTTTGTATAATAGTTTAGAGCACTCAGCTAGTTCCTCCTTGGATTCGATGTTGTTTAAATAAAGTTCGGCAAGATTGCAGCACTCCTTGTCGGCTAAAGAAATCTCTCCGCAGGGGTTGGTGCCTTCACAGTTTTCTCGGATTTTTTCTCCTGTGCGCCCATACTTAGAACTAAGAGCAAGATTAAAAAAGCCATAAGGCTCTCCATTGCCTGCATAACCATCCCACACCCCTTCCATAATATGGTCATAGCTATCACAATAAATAGTATTATTGCTCATTGCACGCCAATTAGGGATATTACCGAGGTCCCATCTTTTGGCTTTAAGGTACAAAAAGTCATCCGGATCCCCTAGTGCTATTTCGGCGGAGCGACGAACATTTCCAGCCACAACAATAGAGCCGATAATATTAGCTATGTCTAAAACGTCCAAGCTGCGAAGTTTTTTTCCTTCTCGAGCTTTCATTACCTCGCAAATCTTTGCAGTACCGTTGATTAAAATCTCAGGACCGCTAGCTGTACCGCCAAAGCCATGGATGGGCTTTCCGGCGCTACGCACAAGAACGGTAGAGTAGTTAAAGGACTGTCCGGTGACAAAGAGAGCATCTAAAACTTTTTGCAATAGACGAACCCATCCTTCACGACTATCGGGTACAATAAAATCTGCATCATTGGTGTTTTTCACTTCAATTTCCACCCCACGCTTAACACGCGGCAACTCGTGAATATCTTCACGGCGAATCGAATAACCTACGCCACCGCCTAACATTAAATTTTCAAAAATAAAACAAAAATCTTCAGGTTTTTTAATAGCAGTAAACCAACAGTTGAGTAAACTGTTTCCCCCAAAGCGATCCACAGTTGAGGTCCCTAGTTGCCAAAGGCCGCGCCCAGCAAAGTTGCATTTAAGGTTAAAGACCAAATCAAATAATCTTTCAGCTTCTTTTTTCGTATACTTTGCTCCAATTTTTTGAGCACCGTTAATGCATCTGGCAATAGTTTCTGGCCACTCTTCTAATAGGCCGTCGTCTTTAAGTCGAGAATAAGTGCGTTTGTAAACAATATATCCAAGGCCGTTAAAGCCCCATTTAGGTTGTTTGTTTTTATATTTTGCTACGAAGTCATCCGTGATGATAGAGGTGGTGTCTTTTTTTACCGTCATTAGGGTCAGAGTCTATAGTTTACACTTAAAGTTTTTAACCAAGAGTAAGTATATCATGCTGGGTCATGTTGTCAACTAGTTTTTTGAAAGATACGTCGCGTGTCCATCCTAATTCTTTTTCAATGCGGGCCGGGTCCCCTAAAAGCAATTGAACCTCAGCAGGTCGAAAATATTTAGGGTTAACATAAACCAATGGCATCTCTGGCTTATCTTTTAAGGTATAGGCTAGAGCGGGTTGATCTCCGGTAAAAAAATTAGTATTCTCTACGGCATCAAAAGGAATGTTGGCGGACATTAGAGCCCCTTCAACAAATTCTCTAATAGAATGTGTTTCACCAGAAGCAACCACATAGTCTATAGGTTTTTCTTGTTGCATCATAAGCCATACAGCTTTAACAAAATCTTGTGAATCTCCCCAGTCTCTTTTTGATTCGAGGTTACCAAGGTGCATAGGTGGAGGGGTTCGGTTTTCATCTAAAGCTTTCTTTATTAAAGCTACCGACTTAGTAATTTTACGAGTAACAAACTCTTCTCCTCTCCGCGTGCCCTCGTGATTAAAAAGCCAACCTTGCACGGCAAACAAATTGTAACTATCACGGTAAACTTTCACGAGATGTCTTGCCGCAGCTTTAGCTGCCCCATAAGGGGAGCGAGGACGCAACGGATGTTTCTCGTCTTGCGGGCTATACTCGACGTCTCCAAACTCCTCTGAACTGCCTGCATTATAGAATTTAGTGTGAGGCGATTCGGTCCGAATAGCCTCTAAGATATGAAGAACACCTGTCGCGGTGCAGTTCCATGTAGCTACAGGGATATCCCAGCTCGCCCCTACAAAGCTTTGAGCGGCAAAATTAATAAAATATTCAGGCTGGTATTTTTTAACTACATGGTTGACTGATGTGGGGTCAGTCAAATCAAAATACACTTTTTCGAAACGTGGGTTATCTACATGGTGGATAATGTTTTCGTCGTTAGGAACGGATAGGCGCCTAAAACACCCCACAATATGATAATCCGTTTCTTTTAAAAGAAAGTCCACCATGTGGCTACCATCTTGGCCTGTGACACCCGTTAAAACTATGACATTTTTATTCGTCTTCATGAATCGTCTCTATATTTTCTAGATACCAATCATATGTCTTTCGTATCCCTTCTTCAAGGGTTGTTTTAGCTTCGAAGTCGAACGCTTCTTTTGCTTTTGTTGTATCTAGACAGCGGCGGGGCTGCCCGTTTGGTTTGCTACTGTCCCAAATTATCTTGCCATTAAATTTAGTTAATTTTTGAATTATTGCAGCCAGCTCTTTGATGGTAGTTTCTTTGCTTGCTCCAATGTTAATTGGGTCCGGTTGGTTGTAGGTCTCAACTGCTTTCCATATAGCTTCTGCACAATCGCCAGCGTACAAAAACTCTCTAGAGGCAGAGCCATCCCCCCATAACGTAACAAAAGGATCTTCGGCTTCTTTAGCTTCGTGAAACTTTCGAAGCATCGCTGGAATAACATGAGAGTCTTCTAAGCTAAAATGGTCATGTTCCCCATACATATTAACAGGAATCAAATGAATAAAATTAGAACTATATTGGCTAGCAAACGCCTGACACCCGATCAGTAAGTTTTTCTTCGCCAGACCATAGGGAGCATTTGTTTCTTCTGGATAACCGTTCCAAAGATCTTCCTCTTTAAATGGAACAGGGGTATTTTTAGGGTAAGAACATACGGTTCCAATGGTGACAAGCTTCTTGACTGATAACTCGTGTGCTACCCTCAATACATTCAAACTCATTTGGGCATTATGCAAAAAGAAATCTGCAGGTTTACGTTGGTTAATGCCTATTCCTCCGCACTCTGCCGCAAGGTGAATAATGATGTCTATGTTATTGGAATGACAATAGTGATAGAGGTCCCTGTACTCAAGGCAGTTTAGCTGATAGCTCCGCGGCGTAAAAAGCTTGTATATTTTTGTGTCATCGTAACCGTTAATTTCGAAGTGCTGTCGTACGAGTTCGTTGGCGGCGCCTATTTTGTCGGCTATTTTATCCACTAAGTGGGTTCCTAGAAAGCCGTTTGCGCCTGTTAGCAGAATGTTCATGTCCTTATACTATCTTCTTTGCCCTAAATCTAAAGTAGATTCGTATTTACCGTTTTTGGAGCCTTGTTCTATTAAAGAAGGGGCCCACCAATAAACTTGAGCATTAAACTTAAAAAGCTGATAAGCAAGCTCCCAGTCGCTAATAAGGTGAAAAGGTTGAGCGGATTTGTAGATTCTGTCAGCCATCTCTTTTTTAACTAAGTAGGCTTCCGCACAATTGGTGGCCGGGTGGTCCACTAAAAAGCAATGTTCGTTGACCTTCTCAGATTCGCTGAGTTTATGTCTTTGAAAGGACTCTCCACATCCGGCGCCAATAAAAACAGCATCCCAATCATTTGGAGTTAAAGATAAACAACGGTCAAATTCCTCAACGAACCCTTCCCTGAAGACTACGTCGTCCTCTAAAATCAAACCATAATCCTCGGGACCCTCAGATATAAGGCGCAACGCTTCGAGGTGTTTGATGGTGCATGAGATCTCTGGTACTTTTAGCTCTCTGTAAGTATGGATGGTTGGGTCCCATAGTTTCTCTATTTTAGAATCATGTGCTGCAGGGTTTTTCTCGTAAAACTGATCAACGATTTTGGGGGTCAGCTCTTCTTGGTCGAACTCTGTAATGTAGTTCCCTTGTAGCCCGACGGTGGATAGTTGCACGTCTAAAAAATTTTTTCGGGATATGAGTTTAGTATAGTGAATGACGTAACAATGGTTATATTTCATTTTTAAAAAGTAAAATTATGTAGGGGTAGCGGCTGCTCTTTTATTTTGCTGTCAATGGTTTGGTAAATCTCCTGAAGGTCAACGGTATCTTTCCAAAGAAAACTGGCTTTCAGATAAGATTTATTAATATAGTAGCTCTCAATTTCTTTTTTACAAAAACAGATAAAGGTTTTATTTTCGTCTTGTATGTTTTCGGCTACTATGGTGTGCATCCATGGGCCTGAAGTTCTTCCTATAATAATGTCGCAAAATAAACTAAGATACGAAAATTCATTTAAGTTAGTAGCCCCATCAAAGATCTCCCCTACAAAAAATATATTACTTTCTCTTTTAATGTCAGCGACTGTGTTCAAAACAAAAAAATTAATTTCGGGATAAGTAGTGGCCAGCTTGTTAATAACAGGGCCAAAATCAAAGTGCTGCGACTGCCCTGACTTGGGGCTACAGTTGTCAATTAAAATGTTCTTCTTTTTTAAATCCTTACTTACTTTTTGGATCTTTTCAATCTCAAAGAGAGGGTAGTTTATGCGAGGGAGATAAATATTAGGATCTGTGGGGATATTAAAACCGAAAGCCTCAGAAAAAAATCTCTTATAAATTTCTAAATGAGTCTCAAAGGTAATACCGTCTCGTGCTATAGCCCCCCCATATTCCGGAACCCCTACCCATGTATTGATCACAAAAGTGTCTGGCCCCTCTCTTTCGTAGGCGGCTCTTAATATTTCTTCTTGTTTTTTTTGGTCGGTATGTTCTCCTAGTTTTTTAGCTCCCTTTTCGTCAAATTCGCAAATATCTTTAAAAGAACCGGGGTGAAAGTTGTGATAGTATATACATTGTTGAGGGTTCAAGACTCTTTGTGCATAGCTACAAAACCCTCTAGAGAAATGAATATCACCTTTTCCGGCAGCGTTAAAAAAAATAAGGCGGTTGATCATTGTTGTTTTATCCCCAAGTCTTTTCCGAGTTGGTCGTAGTTCACGTAAGTGGGCAGCGTACCTTGAAAAAATTTAACACCTTTTTTAATTATGGGGTTAGGGTGCATATGAGGATAGCCCCACATTTTATCAGAAGGTTTAATATGTTTTTTGTCGAAGGTGTTCCATATATCTGTGACATACTTACGGTAAGTAGAGGCTAAGTGAGGGTCTCCCGCAGAAGAAGAGCACCAATAGTCAATTTTGTACATGGATCGTTCGTCTCCTACCCATGCAAAGTGGTAAAGCTTATGTTTTTCTGAAATTTTCGTTTCGGGGTATTGTTGGTGAAGGGAACAGTGGCCATATATATTACCGGGTTTATGCCTTGCTATGCGCGGCGCGATACGCATAAAATCAGAAGCGGGATCGCATAAAATTAAATCAAAGTCCTTCCAAAAATAATAGTGATCGAAGTCAATTGAATTAACCGCAGGGTGGTCACTCAAGGTTGATTCTACCTCTTTAATAAGAGAGGGGTAAAAAAACTCATCCATATCAGTGCACCAAAAAATATCCACCTCATCTCTCACGTACTGAGAAGCGAGGGTAAACATTTTTCTTTTTGCGATACCGCTACCACCATAGTACTTAGTGACTTTGCTTAAATCTGTCTCCTCTACGATACTTATTTTTTT
>Ga0098039_1001094_pt1 | contig 10914 bp, 13 predicted proteins | sample 6_EtaG_FD_75047 | JGI IMG/M metagenome (GOLD analysis project Ga0098039, IMG submission 75047) | Marine viral communities from the Subarctic Pacific Ocean - 6_ETSP_OMZ_AT15160 metaG | ecosystem: Environmental > Aquatic > Marine > Oceanic | place: Pacific Ocean | collected 2015-01-08 | reverse complement strand
CCAATTATATATCGCCCTTAATGCAAGTAATAGGAACATAAATTCCATTAAAGCACGTGGGGTATCCCTATCTTTTATACCCATATGTATCCAAATAACACAAGAAGCGCTCGCAATTGTCCAACCTAACCATTGACTACCTGGATTTGCATTTGAAAGTATAAAGGCACTTATCATAGCTAGTACAAATCCTAACCATCTCATACCATCTAGTCTTTTGTAAAATCTTATTTTCATAGGTGCTTGACATGTGGGAAATAGATGATATAATACCTATGTGGGTTGTTGCTAGAAAGCTAGCTACCTCGTGTTAGTGAATCCTTTTACTAGGCATATTCAACCAGTTAACCATATCCTTTAAGTTCTTCTTATTAATATTGTTATCATTTGATGGCGGAAGTTCGTCTCCTGATGGAGGAATTTCATCTCCCCATTCATCATCTTTCATATCTCTTTGTATAAATCCTGGTAAAGCTTGTTTTGATTCTCTCAATGAACCAACAAGTTTGCCATATCTATGTGTAAATTCATTGGTAGCATTGCATATTGTGATAATTTTATCAACAGGTATAGTTACAATGCTCTCATCTGTAAAACCAACCCATTTAACTAGCGCAATATAATCAGATATGCCGTGTTCAGTAATACGAGGAATGTATTTTATTAACATCGGCTCTTGTAATCTCAATAGTTTTGAGCTATCAGGTAGTTGATTTTCTTTAAGAGGAAATTTGCAACAAATTTCTTCACCAGAAACTAGTCTTATTATCTTAACAGCTTTTGTATCAATTCTATTAATCATACTACTATTTATCTTTTCCATTCAAGGAAACGCTATGTATTTCATAGTTAAATCCTTCTCTATTATATAATTCAACTCGTTCCTGGAAGTGTGTTAAAGTAAAGTTTTTCTTACCTTTGTATGTTAAATCATCTGAAATATCATATACTGTAGCGCTTTGTTTCTTATCACCAACACGTAAGCCACGGCCTATAGATTGTAATACTCTTATAGGACTCTTACTAGGGCTACTAAAAACAATGTTGTGTAAATTACGAATATTGATACCAGTACTGAACGTCCCGAAAGAAGCGACAATAATTGCATTGTCAGACTTCTCCGTGATTTCTCTAATTTTTTCTCTATCATCTGTTTCTGTTCCACCATAAACGAAAAACACCTTTCGCTTAGGGTCTGCTTTCTCTTTAATAAATTGATGTAATTGATCTCCGTGCTTTTCAACTAGTTGGAACAAACATAAAGTATTTCCATTTAGTGCCAAGGCAAGATTTCGTATGTATTTATTACGTGCCTTATTTTGAACCAAATACTCCAATTCTTCAAAGTACTTAACACCGTAAACACTCTTTGATTCACTTTCTGGATACTTTAAATTTAAACAGACAATTTTTAAATTTGAGAGTTGTTTTCTATCTATCAATTCTTTTGTTGATACAACCTTATTAACCATACCAAATAGGCCTTGCAATACTAACTTATGTGTTCTACTATCATCTAAAGTGCCTGTCAAACCTATTCTATATTTACAATCAACAAGTTTGGTCATAATTTTTGTCAATGATACTGCTTTAAATAAATGTGCCTCATCACCTAGTACAGCCCCATAGTCTTTAAAAAATTGTTTTGGAAGTTTATATAATGATTGCCAAGTTGATATAACAACTCGTTTGTTTTCATCTATTTCATAACCGTGATATTTTCTACTAACATTTTTCTCTACATTAAACCCATAGTCTTTGAAGTCTTTATATAATTGTTCCACCAATGAGGTTGTAGGAACAACAATTAAAATATTATTATCAATGACATTAAGGTAGTGTCTTACCAACATATAAATGATTAATGATTTTCCTGAGGCAGTAGGCGATAATATTATGCCTCTATCATATTCCAAGGCAAATTTAAAACCTTCAATTTGATAGTCCCTCGGCGTGATAGATAGTTCATAAGAGTCTATTAAATCGTTTATGGCGGCGGCTGTGTGTGTTTTAAATGTTAAAATATCACTAGATTCAATGATATGTACATTTTTCTCTTTACACCAATGTTTTAAGTAAGGGTACAATCCAACGTATAATTGACCTGTAGCATACGAATATAATCTAATTTTTCCATCCCAAACTCTATTACGAAATTGGGGTGTAAACTTAAAACCAGGGACCTCAAATGAAAAATAATCAGACAATTCTCTACGGATGCTAGCGTCAGCATCAATCCGAATGTAAACATCATTGACCTTGTCAACTATAATGTTTTGCATTTTTTAGATAACGCCAGAAGTGAATTTACGCCACTCAATTGCGTTCTTTATTTGAAAGGAACGATTCGCAATTAATCTGATTGTCTTATCCAAATAGTTAACAGTACTCTCAATATAAGTTACCTTTTGTTCTAACTTAATTAAGTCTTTATCTGATTTTAGATATTTGTCAACGTCTGGTTTTAAAATTTTAAGATTAAAAGGATTTTCTCTATAGACTTGTGGGTCTGCTTTACCTGTGTAATATTCCCACTTATCTCTAACCATTATATCTCTATCTTGTTCTGCTTTTTTTAAGAGATTAATATATTGGTTGTGAAATTTGCAATACTTATTATGTAAGGCAGGTGTTTTTAACGACTCAATGTCTAATTCTGTATCGTTTAATTTTAAATCTTTATCTGCTAATTCTTGTAATTCATCAAATGTCATAATAACTCCATTATATCAGATTAGGACTAAAAAGTCAATAATCTATGATGTTGTTTCCACAGTTCTACCAGCACCAACATTAGCAAATTCATAAATTTTATATTGAAATGTTGCTGTAGCATTTAAATAATCAACGTCTGTGGCCTGCTGATTATAGTCTAATCCAGATAGTGATATTGGATATATATCTCTAAATCTGACTTCTATATTGGCATTGTTTTTACTTGTCAATATAAAAAGTGTAGAATCAGAATACAAACCACCATCATCTGGAGTTTGTTTAGATACAACACCGTGTTCTTTTGAATAATCTTCGCTTGTTGTTGTTGGGTATCTATCTGTCCCAGCACCTTGCAATGTTCTATATTGAGAGTAATCTTTTGGAAAACCTAAACCTGTCATCCATCCGTGTATCTCTCTATAGTTTTCTAAATTTTCATCTACCAAAAAACTAATACCTAAAGTATCATAAACTACTTTATCTCCAGGCATAGGTATATCTTTCAAAGGTGTAGGTAATTCAGTTGAACCCATTGTAAGACCTGGTATATTAGCTGCTGTGCAAAAATACTCAACTTTAGGTAGTTTGACTATACTAAATCTAAATTGCGTTGGACTTGCATAGTCCATTTTAGTCGGTTGTCTATCTATAGCTTTTAGTGTTGTCATAATAATAACCCTATTACTAAACCTATCAATATTCCTTCACACCAAAATGCCCACCTATGTGAACCTTTTGCTGTATGTTTTTTTATAAATTCTTTTGTCCAATCATTCATACTACTATTTATATGTTAACTGTACAGTATGCTAATGCCAATATTATAATAGCAAACACAAAAATATAGAGATATTCTATTAATATTGTTCTCACCCATTTCTTCATACTACTATTTATATCTATTTAATAAGGGTAGAATTGTCTGTGTTAATCTTCTACCCTTAATAATTATTTATATCTGGAATTTAGACCAAAAAAAAGGGCGACCGAAGCCGCCCTTCTTAATTTGTTATTCAACAAATATTACATGATGTTCTTAACTTGAACACGTCTGTAGTATCTGTTAGCATTGATTGCACCAACACCGTCAGAAACAATTGCTGAACTAGCACTTGCACCAGCAAAAGGATTCGCAACTAAACCGTATCTGGTTTTAAATCCAATCTTGGGCTGGAAAGTATCTTGTCCAACAGCTCTTACCATTTGTAAAGGTACATATGGGCAGTAAAATAATCCTGCGTCATATGGCGATGTTCCTTTGTAACCAACAACATAGTATTGTTTAGTAGGACTTGCATTTGAAGCTAAATTAGCAGCATATGGGTCTATATAAACTTTAAACTTACCGTTTAATACACCAGCAAAAGTATTGCCAGTATCGTCAACGTTTAGGTTGTTGTTTAACGCAGGAGTGTAATCTAACACACCAGCCATTTGTAAAGCACTAGCAACGTCTGAAGAGCAGATAATCATATTACCTTTTCCACGTCTTGTTCTTTGTGCGATAGTATTAGCATCTCTTTCCAATTGGAACATAAGACCTTTAAATCTTTCAACAGACCATCTACCATTAGAGTCTGTGTCAAGGTCAAATATACCAGCGGTTGTTGTGTTAATAGCAGCGTGTGAGTTGTCGTTATCAGCAGCGCCGACTTCAGCAGTTCTGTAAACTGTTCTAACTACTTCTCTATTGATTTCCGCAAGGATCTCAGCAGATAAGATGTTTGATAATTCAGTTTCAGCGTCTAAACCATGGATTGCTTTTAAATCTTGTGCAAGTTCCATAGTATATTCTGCTTTAAGTGCTCTGCTTTTCGCAGTCACAGTTGATTTTTCAATTGAAAATGCCATCTCAGCAAAACTGTTAGCAGCAGCGTCTCCAAGTGCCTCAGCGTAATCAGTCGTCATACCAGTACCAGCAGTATAGCCAGTAGATGTTCCGATTGAGTCGTTAAGTACAGCAGGGTTTTCGCCTGTGTGTGCAGGACCAGTTTTATTTGCTACAGATGATCCAGCAGCATTTCTACCACTAAAGTCTGTATCAGCTTCGTCAAAAAGAGCTTCACCACCACTTTGAGAGGCATATCTGCTTCTCATAGCGAAAATCAAGCCTGTTGGGCCTGACATTGGTTGTACGCCAGCAATATCGTAAGCGATAAGGTTAGGCATAGCTCTTCGTACTAAGCTAATTAAAATAGGATTCCAATTAGATACTGAACTACCAGTTGCGTTTGCAGGAGCTGCTTCACTTAAAAACTGAGCATCTTCTTTCAAACTTTTTTCTTGGTTTTCCAATATCATTGATGTAACGGCACGTTTGTAACTGTCCTTCACTTCGGGAAGATCAGGATGATCTAAAACGGGCTGCCACTTTTGTTGTATTGATTCAGATAAAAACATAATTCTATCTCTCCTTCTTTTTAGTTATTAACTAAAACCCCTATCTATTTAAGATAAGGATTTTTCTTTGTTTTACTAATTGCAGCAGTATATGCAGCCATACTTTCCGATAAATTCGGAGAAGCATCATTGTCCGCTACTTCATTAGATTGTTTATCACTCGCTTCTGCTTTAGGGAAGTAAGAATCTTTTAAAGTTTCTATACTTTTTCTAAAACTGTCTGCGTCCTTATATTCAATTCCTTCTGCTAAACCTTTAAGTTTTTCAGTTTCAGTTTCAGCAAGATCACTAGATACGTCATTTATAATTCCTTCTCTAGTAAATTCACCAACCTTCTGATTTAACTCAATGCTCTTTTCAATAGATTTGTTATTTTCTTCTTTTAACTTCTCTATCTCAGCAGCTTGACTCTCAATAACATCATACTTCTCACTTGGAACATTGATGTAATGAGATTCAAATAACGTTTTAAGACCACCGATAAAATCTTCAGTAATCTCGGCTCTTAAACCTTTTTCTATCGCCAATTCGTTTTCTTTCATCCACTCCTCAACGACATAGTTTAGATATGCGTCAACTTTTTCTACGATTTCTGATTTAGTTTCTTCAACTCTCTCAGCAACTTTAGTTTCGTATTCGCCTTCTAATTTTTCAATTTCTTCAACAAGTTTTGCTTTTACAGCAGATTCGAAGATTGTAGCCGCTTTAGCTTTAAATTCTTCTGAAAGGTCTTCACCTTCAGTTAATGCTTTAACGTCTTCTTTCATATCAAGGTTTTTCACTTTATCTTTAGCAGTTTCGTTTTCTTTTTTAACTTCTTTTTCTTTTTCTGCTTTAGCATCGTCTTCCTTGACTTCAGCTTTCTTCTCATCTTCTTTCTTGTCTTCAGTTTCTTTAACGTCTTCTTTTTTCTTTTCGTCAGAATCTTTTTCGTCAGATTCTTTAACGTCTTCTTTTTTCTTTTCGTCTTCTTTTTCGTCAGACTCTTTAGCGTCTTCTTTTTTCTTATCAATTGCTTTTTGCAAAGCAGGTGGAAGTTCGCCTTCTTTCACTGTTCCTTTTTTTGCTTTTGGATCAACTGAAGCACCTATTGCGTCAGCAGCTCTATTTGCTGCTGTTGTTCCTGCGGCTGTTCCTGCAGCTGCAGCTCCAACTCTTCCTAAAGCCATTAATGGATTTTCTTTTACTTCTTTTTCGTCTTTTTTCTCTTCCGCTTCTTTTACAGCTTCTTTTTCTTTATCAGCGTTAGCTTTTAAAGCTTCTTTTTCTTTATCTTCTGTATCTTCAGCTTTTAGAGATTTTCCTGCGGCGTCAGCTTGGCCTGCACTTTTTTGGTGTGGGTCACCTGTAATATGTTTGACCCCTTGTGCGAAATCCGATTTTGGATCACTTGGGTGCGTAACTGCTTTAGTCAACACTTGTTGAACAGTTGCAGCCAATGATTTGGGCGCTTCAGCTGGAACGGCGTTTCTTTTTGGCAAATCTGCCTGATTGTTAGCCATTGTTATTTTCTCCTTCTTTACTTTTACTTTTTAATTAATGTAATAGATCCACTACTCCTAACGGAAAGTGTCAATTACTATTTATAAAACTACAGCTTTTTAAGAAAAGACTCAAACACTTTAGCATTAATTTCTGCTCTATTGTTTCGTGCCTTTTGATCTGCTTGTAATTTTAATTCATTTATTTCTTGCTCTTTCAAAACGCCATTGTTCCAAATCCACTCTTTTCCTTCCATAATACCTTCTACAAAGGCATCAGGAGCTGATGGATCTGCGACTATATCAGCCGCTGTTGCAAGATAAAAATCGTCTTTGACTATGTTGGCAGTACCTGTTTGAATAAGTGTGCCCATTCCTCTACTTGAAACTCCAAGTGTTGCACCCTCATCTATTAAACTTTTCACTATTTTTCCATATGGGGTATCTAAAACTCGGGCTTCGCCTATAAAATTATTGCCTTCGGGATGTAGAGCTTTTATCATATGCGAAACTCTTTCTAGGTTAACGGTAGGACCGTCTGGATGGCCTAGTTCGCCAAATGCTCTATTCTTTTCTATGAACTCTCTATTATATCTATGAACTTCTTTTTGAAGAATCTCTTTAGGATAGATCCTTCCATTCTTATTTTTAACATCGGACTGTAAAAAAACACCTTTAATGGCGTAATTTTTTTTGCCATCTCGTTCTTCTACAATGTATTTTGCTTGTGTAACTTCCTCGGTTATTAATCTCATTTGTATCTATCTCTAATTTCTCTTTATTATTTATACAAATAACTATCTAAAAACCACTAAAATCGTATAATTATCTCCATTTGCAAAGTTTTTAGTAGATAGTAAAACATCACCTGTTGGTGCTGTTGCGTTGTTTAATATCTCATTACCATCGGCACGTAAATCCCAAAACCCTTGACCAGATAACAAAACACCTGTAGCGTTTGTTGTACCATCCCATATTAATTCAACGGCAGATTTTGAATTGGATGTATTTACTGACCAAAATATTTTTGATATTTTACGATTACCGTCTTCAGTCATAAAAGTTGTTGCCGAAGCGTCAACCTTTTGTACTAAAGTTTCACCTGTGCCATCTGAATAATTGGTTAGTTTAACCGCATATTTGACACCTGTAGTATCTGTTAATACCTGTGTAGATACTGTATCAGCCATTATTAGTTACCAAAGCCAACTGATTTGATTAGTTCCAAATAAACAAAACCGTCTGTACCAGTTCCTGGTGTTAATATTATATCAGCGTCTGTAGCATCTCCAGGTTGTGTTGCACCGTTAGTGATAACGTGTGAATCAAAACTACCTGTTGTACCGCCTGCAAGATCAATCGCCTCTACAACATTTGTACCAGTAAAAGTTATTGCCACTTCTGTGTCTAAAGACCAAGATACTTTTTTAATATCTAGTCTATCACCTGAAGCTTCTTTATTTGCTAATGCTGAAGCGTCAATAGTTACAGCCGAGCCATGATCATCAAAGTTTATTAAAACTTTAGCACCATAAGCATTGTCTGTTAGAACTCTTTGTGTTACTGCCATTTCTATCTCCTTTTATTATATTTATACTACTTTGTTTTAATTTACTTTTGGGGGTCTAACCCAAAAATTAGATTCTAATTTTGGATGTGTATTAACTTCTCCAGTTCCTCCCATAGTAACTGTTATACCTGGTATTTCTAAATCCTTATTAAAATCAAAATCATTAGTCATTGTCCATGTTACAACAAGTGAACCATCAACAATTACTCCATCAGAAGCTAATATCCCATCAGCTTTTGCTTTATCATAAGCAGTAAAATCATATTCACTAGCTCTTATATAAGTATATGCAAGAGCAACACTTGTAAATGCAATTCCATCCTCTCTAGCAAATGTTACTATTTGTGTTTTATATGCCATTTCTATCTCCTTTATATGCCATTTCTATCTCCTTAAAATTGTTAATGTTTCTTTATCAAAATAATTCATTAAATCATCTTTACTCACACGAAATTGTTTTGCAGCCGCATTAACATTTTTTTCAAAATTTTTAATTACATCTGCGTCTTTATCCGCAGCTTTAAAAATCATATCTACAGCACGTTTCATTCTAGGAGTTAATTTATTATACTGCCTAGTACGCTTGTAGTCGTTAGCTTCAGTAATCTGTTCTTTTATAAAATTACTGAGCCACTTCATCACTTGGTACCTCTGGTGCTGGTGTTTCTGCAGCCTGATCATTACCTGTAAAAGGATTAGCTTCAGGTGCTTGTACACCTTGCTGTCCTGTGAATACAGATTTAGCCACATCAACTTTAGCATCATCTAAGGCACTAGAAACTTTATCAGCAAGAGCATTTTTAATGTCTTCTCCTGCTTGTTTACTGTTGCCTTTTTCCAAGTTATTTACAAATTTGTCTAAATTTTCTTTACTCATATTATATATTTATCTCCTTATGTAGTGCTTTTATACGAATCTCTAGCTTTCATTTCAGCGTCTTTAAAATCTTTTTTGTCTGCTTTTTGTTTAACGCTTATACTATCTTTTTGTTTTACTGTTGCCGGATCTTTTTCTTTCCTAGGCCCACCTGCCCCATTCGTTGTGCCAGGGACTGTTTCAGATTGCTCGGGCTCGGCACCTTCTTCTTCAATTTGCTGATTAATGTCGTTAATTTCTTGTTCATTTTGTTTTAATATTTTGGTTCTAATATACTCGTTAGAAAAATATTTACCAACGTATCCTTCTAATTGTTGTGCTAATAATACCCGTTCTCTCATCATTTCGCTTTGTTTTAACTCAGCAAAATATCCATCTTGTAAGAAAGTAAATGTAATATCTCCTTGCATTGCATCCCATTCTTCTGGCGCAATAACCCCTTTTAAGATTAATTGCGTTTTCAGTATGTCATGGAATAACATACAAAATTTCTTTCTTAAACGACCTACAAATTTAGTAAACTTAACTTCATCTCTACTAATTTCTGCAGCCCGACCAAGGTTAAAACCTTGACCACCTTCTAATCTACTAATTGGTATGTTTAATGAACGATATAATTTCTTTTGGAAATATTCTATATCAGCAATCTCACCCAAGTTTTGTCCACCTGGTAAAGTAGTAATTTCAGTTCCTCTCCCACCTTCTCTACGAGGTAACCAAAAGTCTTCTAACATACTCATATAATTTCTGTCATCTCTTATTTCACCAGTAGAAGCGTCATAGACTAACTTATTTCTATATCTAGCCATAACATCTCTTAAATATTGTTCAGCTTTGATTTTAGGTAAGTTACCTACATCTATATAAAATATTCTTCTTTCAGGTGCTCTAGCAATTCTGTATATTACAACAGCGTCTTCAATCATTCTTAATTGATTGACAGGTTTAATTGCTTTGTGTAAATAAGATAAAACCTGATTTTTTTGCTGGTCTATAAGACCAGAAGGACAATAAGTAATAGCGTCTGTAGCTATTCTTAACCCACCTGCATTTGATGTAGAAGATGGATGTATTCCTCTTTCATTGAATATATAATATTCCTGAAATTTATTCTCAAAGGCAAACGAACTTGGCATACCGTCCGTTCTTTGTTTTCTTATTTCTCTAATTTTTTTGATCTTTCTAGGATCAATATATCTTAATTCTGATACACCAAGTCTTGGTGAATCTTTATCTATAATTTTGTGATAGTATAATCTACCGTCCACATACCATCTTCTAAAGATGTCGTGGCCTTTAATATCAAAATTTAATAACTTTAATACTTCAGCAAAAGAATCTCTTATTTTCTTTTTGATTGAATCACTATATTCTATTTTACTTAAATCTAATTGTACAGATTGTTGATTTTCATTTGATACAATTGCCTCAGATATTATATCCTCAATTGCAAGATCACACTCGGGATGGAGTGATACTTCTCTATATCTTCTAATTAAATCTAACTCATTACGAGCAGTAGCATCAAATCCTCCATAAGACGCAAAAAACCCACCAGCGGGGACGGTTTGTGTACCGTCTTCCGCTTGAGGTGGAACTATATTTTGTCTTGGATCGGTTGATGGACTTTTCAGTCGTTCTATCTTAAACCCAAACAGTTCAGCCATAATCTATTTTCTCCTATTACTATTAATACTTATAATGGTATTAACTAGTAGTATTTGTTTCAAAGTATTGGTATCTATGAGTAGCAGTAAAACTTTCTATAGTATTATTGTCCCCATATGATAATGCAATATCATCTAAAGTTGTTGGAAACATTCCTCTAAATGTATATGATTTAATCACGTTACCGTTACGGTCTAATTGGT
>Ga0098039_1001088_pt1 | contig 10958 bp, 3 predicted proteins | sample 6_EtaG_FD_75047 | JGI IMG/M metagenome (GOLD analysis project Ga0098039, IMG submission 75047) | Marine viral communities from the Subarctic Pacific Ocean - 6_ETSP_OMZ_AT15160 metaG | ecosystem: Environmental > Aquatic > Marine > Oceanic | place: Pacific Ocean | collected 2015-01-08 | reverse complement strand
CGTGCATGGGCGTCGGCTCTTACCCGTGAGCTAAAAAACGCCAACCCCGAGCAGGCGGCGTTGCTTCAAAAAATGTTGAATCGAGAAAAGGGCGCCTCTAAGGAGATAACCAAAGCGTTCAAGGATGGCGTTCTTGACCGTTCTCGGCACTACCAGTTCGTCAACCCAAGCGAGTTCTGGGCTGTAAACGGGAGCCGCATCCTTTCAGGGCGCCATGCAGTAACGGGCAAGTGGGTTGCTGCGGCAAAACAATGGCTTGTCGAGTTTATTGAGACGATGAAGGGCCTGCTTGGGCTGCAGTCGGATGCGGCCGTTCTTGCTGGGTTGAGGGCTGTTCTCGATGGCGACGGAACATTTGTGTCCCGCACGATGCTGAGTGGAACCACATCAAGGCCACTACGCGCCCCCGAGGCCCCGGCAGCGGCGAAGCTGCCCCCGTGGGAGGAGTGGGTTGAGACTAAGCTCAAGCCGCGTGAGCCTGGCGTTACCTATTGGGACGACATGGACGAGGCCGCGAAGGTGGCTTTCCGTAGTCAGCGCGAAGCTGAGGTAGACGCGCTCTTTGATATGGACTTCCCGCTCAAGGCTAAGTTTGCTGGCGAAGATGTCACTGTGCTTGGGCCCCAGGCGACGTTCCATCCACCTGAACCCGATGGGAGTATCAGGAAGACCCAGTGGCTTCGCATCAAGAGGGCCGATGGTTCTACTGCTGATACGACGGCGACATCCATTCTGGTGGACGGCAAGTCTCTTGTCACGAAGGGGCCGCCTGCGCGGGTCGAGAGGGTGCGTAGCGGTGGCTTTGGTTCCGCAATGGGTCGCCTCCGTAAGCAATACGACGCGCTGGCTCGCGAGGCCCCCTCTCGCGCCCCCGAGCCCCCGGCTCCGGCCCCAGAGCGCATCGGCCTCACCTACCTGGAGCGCGCCCACGACGGTAACTACCGAACGGTTCATGTAGACCCCCGCAAGTTCGATGCCGACTGGGCCAAGGATACGGACTACTACGTGCCCTCGGAAGGTCGAAACCCGCACAGCGAGCAAAAGTACCAGCGCTTCCTGGACTTTGCCCGCAGCGGCAAGCCAGTTGAGGTGCCGCTCGCCGGCTTCACCGTCAACCCGGACAAGCCCCTCTCGTTCATCGATGGTCGGCACCGGTTTGCTGTACTGAGGGATCAGGGTGTAGACGCTATCCCTGTGCAGGTGCCCGCAGACGAGGCTCCGACCTTTGCTGCGCGGTACGGCGTCGAGCCGGGCACCATGAAGCCTGACGTTGACAACCGTGGCCCCACGCGGCTTCTTGCTGGCCTAAACGGCGCACCCGGCGAGATGCCGGAGGTCGGCTTGCGGCACGCCCGCTACCGCAAGCTTCTGGGTGAACTCAAGAAGCTTCAGGATGAGGTCGTAGCCAAGCAGGGCGGCAAGTACACGGAGGTCCAGGAGGCATCCAGGGGCGCGATCCACACCGAGATCGACCGGATCCTCACTGAGGTCTACAACATCTTCAAGCCGGACCTGCATAAGGTCTTGAGCACGAATGCCCACCCTGACGACATCAAGCTCGCCAGTGTCCGTGGCCCGGATCTTGACGAGGGCGGGCTTCCTGGCTGGGGCGGCGAGCCCGGTCATCCGTTCGTGCAGGTCGATCTTTCCGGTGATCTGGACATCATCAGGGGCCGTCTTGCGCAGTTCAGCAAGGCCTACGAGCAGGAATCCCTCGTCCTTCGCGAGCCTGTTGGCGCCTCAGACCTTCCACCTGGGTACCTGGACGATATCTCGGCCCCGTTCAAGGGTGACATACCCGAGCCACTGCTCTTCAAGGGCGCATACGGCGAAACCAGGGCCGCGACAATGCGGATTGAACTCAACGAGGCCATCATGGCCAGGGCTGAGTTCGAGCAGTTCCTGCGGGTCGCAGAGCTTGAAAGGGCTGGAATCAGCGTCATTCGTCAGGGTGATGTGATCGAGCTTGTCTATGTGCCGGAGCTTGCAAAGCAGCCGGTAAGCCCTGGCGAGTTCCTGTCGATTGCCCGACACGCTGCAGCCAGCTTGAGCGATTTTGCTGAGACGAAAAACCTTGGGCCTGTTGCCGTGGGCCACATCCGTGAGAACATTCATGTGAGCGCGCCAGAGGGCGGCCAGGTCCACGGGGAATACACTGTAAGGGGGTACGACGATGTCATTGGAGAAGGACTCAACGCGGAAGAACTCCGACACGCCTCGCGTACAAACGCTGACCTCGGCGTTGAGGCAGGCGCTAGGGGTGCAAGGCGTGCCAGGCTCGAAGAGCAGAGACGTGAAGACTCTGACGCATCCGCCCCAGGGAGATCAACTAACAGCGAACGTCTTCCTGACCCGACCCCCGCTCGACAGTCCGCAGTCGTCAGAGAGCTAACCTCTGAGCTTGGCGTACATCTTGATCGAGAGGGCGGGAAGCCGCACGCCAGGGTTGGGGAGGTCGTTAAGGAGCGCCTGGAGCAATCGGGCCTGTCCAAGGCTGCCATTGATGAGGCAGCCAGGCGGCTGCAACCAGACAAGGCATCGCCGCTAAAGAGCGTCAGCAAGAAGGTCGAGATTGAACTCGCCCTATCAGACGATCCGGGCGTAGCGCCTCGCAAGCTCGAGTTTGAGGTCAAGCTGGTCCGAACGGACGCAAGCACGGCCTTCGTGCCTGGAGGGCTTGAGGGAACCTTCTCCTTCCCCGACCTGGACTATGTGACGAGGCGTCCGATCCTCCTGGACCCGAAGCTTGACCTGAGCGAAATCAAGGCGCTTCCATCCAAGGAAGCCGCCCGGCTGCGGCGCAGCTACAAGGGCATGGGCCTTCCAGAGCAGTTGATTAACGATGCGCTAGGTTTCTCATTGCCGGATGAGGTCGTCTATACGCCATCGGACATCGCTGGTGCGCTACGTGCAGCGGGTGAGGCCTACGATGATCTGACGGTTGCGCTGTACAGGAAGCACCTGAGTTCCATGGGAACGGCACAGCACCGCCCAGCGGCGCCGAAGGCCGGGGAAACCCCGAGCCAGGACTACATCGACCGGCTCAACGTCCACGCTATGGACCAGTTGGGCATCATCATCATGGCGATGACCAGCGCTGGGACAAACATCACCGAAAACCAGCTTCTGGCCTCCGCCATCAGGCCGCGCACCAGGCAGCAGCTTAGCGACGTAGCGAACATGATCCGCGACGGCAGGGCAAGGAAGACTCGCTGGTATGAGGAGCGGGCGGCGAAGATTAAGAGATACAGCCCGGATGAGCTTCGGGGGCAGGACCTTGACGCGCTTTCAGAGCAGTACATTGAGGTTGGGCTCCCCAGAGACGCAGCAGAGCAACTCGTTGGGCGCGGGGAGATGCCTTACTCCGAGAAGGAGCTTGCGCGCTTCCTGAACGAGGCAAGGACATCCCACGCAGACTTTAGCCGCGAGGAAGCCCAGTACCTGCTTGGCATGGCCATTACTGCAGGCTCTTCGTCTGAGGCCAAGTACATCCCAAAGGGCCTCCTGGCCCAGGTCCGTGGCGGAGGGTTCAGAAAGTGGTGGGAGCCCGGCTCTCCATTCCAGGAGTGGGAGTGGGATGCGGTCAGAAACCTCAATGAACACTCCTACCAGCAGGCCAGAGATACGGTCATTGGAAAAATCCAGAAGCTGGAGGCCGAGCTTAGTGTGCTGCGCGCTGAGCTTGATATTGATCGTGGGCTGCTGGAGGCCGAGAAGGGCAGGGCCAGGAAGACCTCCATTCGTCGGCGGATCGAGCAGCAGGAGAAGGCGGTCACCCGCAAGGATACCGAGCATGCAAGCCTGCGCGCATTCTTGACAGAGAGCGCCGGGGAGTTCATTCCAGGTGCCCCGGTTCCCAGGCTCACCGAGGGCTTTGTCTCCCGAAGCCAGGTTGACCCGAGGTTTATAGCGAATCTTATCTCAGATTTTGAGGCGGATCTTGCCAGGGTTGAGTCCGGAAAGCAGCGCTATCTCTGGTATGAGCGTCACCCAGATGAGACGTTTGATTCGTTCATCATGCGAATACAGTCGAGCGCAAAGGGGATGGGCACGAAGACCTCGTCCTTCGCTCTCGCGCTGACCGATCCGCTCAACGCGGATGTTGCTGCGATTGATGTCCATATGATCCGCAAGTACTGGCGAAAGATTGTACCGGACGCCAAGAACAGGCTCCAAGACTGGTACAAGTCATGGCAGCAGGGTCGTGGGGCCATCGATCCGGGCGGAGGCGCTCCGGCCAAGGTCATTCGATCTCGCGGGGATGTGGACTTCAAGACCTACTTCAAGGACTACAGCAGCGACTGGGTCCAGCGGGTTCAGGCGCTGCTTGCGCCGAGGCCCGTGAAGGTTCAGCCGCGAGGCATTGAAATCGATGTCGCGGCGCGAAAGAAAGAACTCAAGATGGCTCGCGCATCACTGCGCGCTGGTCGCATTGCTGGCATGGACGTTGGGAAGATGGAGAAGCTGGCCAGGAACGTAGAGAGCAAGGAGGCTCTTCTTCGGATTCAGCAGGCCGTCTCCAAGTGGGACAAGCTCTATCCTGAACACCCGGCGCTTCAGGCCATCAAGGACGGTGATGCGCGTGTTGCAACCGACGCCTATGAGCGGGCAGTCAAGATCCTTCGCGATGACCCGGTCGCAAAGGATGAGGGGCTCTCCACGTTTGGCGTCCAGTGGATGCGCTGGGACCAGATTCGGCGGTATTACGAGCCGGAGATGACGGCGGCCCCAGGCTCAAGCGCCATTCCTGGGCAGTCGGCGGCCGCGTTGATGGAGCTTCGCCGCGAGCTTGCTGAGCTTCACTTCTTCCGAAACCCAGGCAAGAGCCTGAAGGATCCGGGCGTTCGGATGTACAGCCACACCCCCGGCTCTGCTCCCAGGATTGCGTACTATGGCGGCCCAGAGAAGCCTGGCGGCTCTTTTGAGATTGACGCAAAGACTGGCGAGATGATGATCCGGATGTATCAAACCGGAGACATCGGTGTGCTGTTCCACGAGAACGGCCACATGATAGAAGCTCTTCTTGGCCCGCAATGGAAGGAAGAGCTTTACTCGCATTATCCAACCAAGATTTACCCGGAGTTGATCGAGCAGGACGTGATAGACGGGGTGGCCTTCTTTGAGTTCCCCGGCCGCCGACTTGCGCCAGGGGCCGACGAGCAGATGGCGGAGGCCTGGAAGTGGTTCCTCATGTCCAGAGTCGGCCCAGGGGGGCCTGTGCGTCGGAAGTTCATGGAGCTTTACCGCACCATGCAGGATTGGTGGCTGCGCACAAGAAACCAACCAGAGGTGCTGCCGGGGCAGATGAAGGACCTGTTTGACATGTACTTCCGGCCTACAGATGTCGCGCTTGATGGTGCCATCGGGCTGAGCGCTGCGGCCTGGGAGGGCCGGTTCCCTCGCGTCAACCTCAATGCGGACATGGGGAAAAGGATTTCCGAAGGCAAGGTGGGAGAGGCTCAGCAGAAGATGGCCTGGGAGGCCATTGACCTTCGAGAGGAACACATCCGGCAGGCGATGAATATCCCTGAAGACCTCAAGGACATCGATGTCGTTGACCTGTTCGCCAGGGGCTACGCTTACGTTGCTACTGAGCAGATCCGAAAAGAAGCCGGACCCATGGGCCTCGTCAACCTCACGAAGCGAAGCCATGTGCCGGCGAACCGGATCAAGCGCATCCAGGCCACGGTTCGTGACAAGCTGATCTACTACATGCAGACAAGCCCGGAAGACCTCGCCAAGAAGATCGTCAAAGAGGTCCGTGGTGGTAAGGAGTTCGAGGTCATCGAGCTTGGTGAGGCCGAGGCGGCTGGATTCAAGCGGCTGGTTGAAGACATGGCTGGCGAGCCCATGGGCAACATCATCTTCGCCAGGATGCTTGAGCCTGACTACGACTACTCTCGGCCGACCCCGATTGAGTATCGGGTAGCCATCGAGGTCATGAAGGATGTGGTGGCTGGCGCTGGCGCAAGAAGGACCACCTACAGCGTAAAAATACCACCGAGCCTAGGGTACGCCGTCTGGAATGCGTTCCGATATGGTGCCAACAACCTCTCTAACGACAAGAGCATTGCGATTGTAAAGAAGACCAGGAACTGGATCACGAAGGTCTTCCATGTCGAGCATGACGTGGCTCATCTCGATCCGGTAGCTCAGTCAATCATTCGCTCATGGATTCGCAGAATCACAGACGCTCCAGACTGGGCTCGCAGGCGGTCAATGGGCACTGCGCAGGCACTCAGGGCCGACCCGGCATACGCCGAGGCACCCGCCAAGGAAATGCAGATCCATACCAGGATTTTGGATGACCTCAGGGAGTCTCTTGAGTGGCCAGTACACCCAAGCAAGGTCTGGCTGGAAGAGTCCAAATCCTCGCCACTGCTTGATATGAACCAAAAGTTCAAAAAACTCGGCCACGCTGAGGGAAACAGGAAGATGCGCTGGGACAAGGAGAACCCCGACAAGTTCCCCAACGCAGACGAATACGCTGACCTGACCACGGAAGAGCTATTTGCTGACCTGGACCAGATTAAGATGTTGCTTCGAGAGGAGGGCCAGTTCCTTCCGGAGAACGTGGCCAAGGCCATAGACATGCTGGAGATCTACAAGAAGCGGCTTCGTACTACGCCTCTTGAGGATCTGAATGAGCTTCAGCAGTTCGAGTTTGGCGGTGCGATTGATGAGATCCACCACGCGCTAAAGGCCAAGGTCGATGCCGTGACCGACAGGGTAAGTGACCTGACTTCAAGCATCACCGGATCGGAGGCGTCTGGGCTCCATGGGGCGATGAGCGAAGAGCAGGGCATGCAGTTGTACAACTGGTTCTTCACCGGCCAGTTCGAGAAGATGATCGACTTCGTATCTAACCGGGGCTACCACACCGGGCTCGAGAAGGCCCGGATGTCTCGGCTGGATATGAGCGAAGTAATGCTTGAGATGATCATTCGGATGAAGGCCCTTCAAGAGTTCAACGGCATGCTGACGGAACTGACCAGGTACAACCTCCGGTTTGATGTGCGTGACCTTGATACGGCCAAGGAGTTTGGGCCGAACTTTGATCGAACCGCATACGCTCAGAGAGTCAGGCATTACCTTAAGCAGCAGGTCGGTGGTGATCGCTCCATCCGCGCGATGTGGAAAGACGGCAAGCGGGTGGCGAGCGAGTTGCCGGAAGCGCCGCTGGCGTCAGATTACCCAATTCGTGATCGGATTCCGGGGCCAACTGCTAGCCAAGGCAGGCTGCACGACATGCGCGCCTACTTCAAGGCGATGGAGATCATTGATCGCTGGGGTGTCGGCACATTCGTTGGCGCATGGGAGACATTCAAGTTCCCCGATGGGACCGAGACGATCATCCCCGCCGAAGCCAAGCTTGCGCTGCAGGGAGCACTTGACCGCGCAGCGGGGGTTGGTACAACATACGGAAGAACTAGCTGGGCAAAGAGCTTCCACCCAGAGCGCAAGGGCTTGCCGGTTAGGAACCGCCAGGTGCTCGATGGGCTTGAGCGGGAGGGGCAAATCATTGCCTACAGCGCGGTATCAAAGGCGCTGAACTGGCTGTTCCACATGCAGCCGCTGACGGCCTCGCGAATCAAGATGGGTATCACTACCGGGATCATTGTCCCCATCCTGCCGTACTACGTGGGCGTGGGCATTGGTGCCATGTTCCAGATGTACCAAGGGCTTGGTATCAAGTCCGTGGGGGCGATGGCCAGAAATCCTCGCTTGGTCATGGCAGTAGTCGCCCGACTCTGGAAGGAAGGTGGATACCGGCCCGACGCGCCAGCGCTTGTGACACCAGATGGCCGCATCTATACGATGGACGAGCTTGCAGATCTTGCGCAGCGTTATTCCCTGAACCAGAGCTTCGTCAGCGTTGAGACCGCCGGGGCGGTGGCCGATGATATTGCCAAGCTCACCCCAAGCGGCGTTGTTGATGGCATCATGAGCGGCTTTAGTCGCTGGCAGGACACGCTGGTTGAGAGCGCGACAGCGATTGATAACTACTTCCGCGTAGCCACGTTCATTGATGCATTGAGGGCCGGGGAGTCGGCAGAGGCTGCAGCGGCGTTGGCCAGGAAGGTTGGCTTCGACTACAGCGCGCTGAGTGAGACTGAGCGGAACACCTGCAGAAATACCATCTTGTTCTACAGCTACATGCGAAAGAACATGGACTTGTTCTGGGACACCCTGCTCACCAATCCGAGCAGGGTCATTGGACAGCTTAGGCTCATGCGCGGCATCCACCAGGCGAACCTCGAGGATGACCCGGAGATTGTTGTACGCGACTACCTCAAGGGCAGGCTTGCGGTCTACTTCAAGGACGAGCTTAAGCAGCACCACGTAAACAGACAGGTCATGTGGATTGTTCCGCCGCTGCCCGTCACTGACGCCATAGGCCTCTGGGTAGATCTGTTTGGAAGCATTGACGCCATGACCTCTGAGGCCAGGGACACGGAGCACCTCAGGGGGCTCACATCAAGGCTCACCCCTTGGGTGCAATTCCCTTTTGTGTACTCCATGAACGAGGACATCTTCTTTGAGCGTGACCTGGACAAGTACAACCGGGTGCCACCCTGGTTCATCGAGGCCGACTACCTGATCACTGGCGGGATGCTTGTCGAAGATGTGCTCAACGTGGACGAACAGCCGATGTATGACCCGATGACTGAGGATTTCCCAGGATTCGGGTTCTACCACGCCAAGAACGGTAAAAACTGGTGGATCTTCCGCAGACTGCTCCAAACCCCCGGCTTTGGCCGCTCCATGGATGTTTGGGAGTCGGTGGACCGCTCAAACATCGGGGCTGTAGAGTACGCCATGGAGGCTGCGCGCGCATACCGCATGTGGGGCGTGCGTGAAGGGTTCCTGGACCCCGTCAGGCCCAAGCTCAAGCTTCCCTCTGAGCTTGGCGGCATTGATCCCGTTCTTGGCGTACCGGGGCTTGCTGGCCCCCGCCGACACTATGATCTCAGTGGCCCCGAAGAGTTTAGCGCCATCCTTGGAGTGAGGCCTGTGCCCATTGCTCGTGATGATATCCAATGGATTCAGTTAATGCGCCGACACAGCTACGACATCAAGGATCAGATCGAGAAGCAGGAAGAGGGCGATGTCTTGGATCGCCGCTGAGCTTTAGAACGTGCTATCTTTGTCACGACCACACAACACCCCCCCCTCCTTTCCCTGTATGGAGTAAAAAATGTCCTCGATTCCCGCACTGGCCGGTGGCCGATTCCTTTCGCCGCCCATGAGCATCGGTACAACCACTGTTGCTGTCACTGACTTTTCAGGGTCTTCTTCCGATGACGCCCTAACCGCCACTACAAACTGCATCCTGAAGATGAACCCAACATCAATCGATGGCCAGGTTCAGGTGACTGGTGCAATCCTGCTTGTAAGTGCGAATGCTGCGAATAACGACCTTATCATGCCGCCAGTTTCGCAGTGTAGCGGGATGGTGCTTTATATCGTCAACAAAGCTGCCAACGAAATCGATGTGAAGTTCGTTAACTCTAGCGGGTCGATTGCAGAACTTGTGGAAGGAACCAATCAGGTTGGCAGCAATGAAGTTGCAACGATGCTTTGCGACGGAACCGACTGGTATTGCAGCGTTGGTACCTTGGCCTGATCCTGAACCCCTGAACTAGGAGGGTCCCATGGCTCAGGGATTCATTGTCAACGACGCTACTGGAAGCATCAACACCAGCAGCTTCGTGGGCGTAAAGCTACACGAAGATACTGGTGTTGATGCAAACTCAAAGACGCTTCCGTCTGGCTGTTACATCTCGCACCTGGAGCTAAAGTTCACAGGTGCGGGCAGTGCCACTGATGTTGATTGCTACATCACTTGGGACTCTACGGGTGATGACCCGCTTACAGCGAAGGTTGAGACCGTTGAACTAACCGCCGGGGCAACCGGCGGCGTCCAGCATACTGTAATTACTGTCGCTGAGTATGCTAGAGCGCCCGCAACGCAAACGACTGCCGGCGCTGTATACATTTGGCTTAAACTCACTGGCGCCAGCGGCACCCTTTCTCTTGCAAGGCTGCACTGGCACGACAACGCGTAGGAGAGGGTTGTGGCACACTTCAATCGTGGATTCTTTAGCGGCGGCCAAAAAGTTGTACTGACTGACCTTGAGGTAGACAGCACAACCCTTGTTGTCGATGCCACCAACAACCGGCTTGGTATCGGCACTGCTGACCCAGGCACGACGCTGCAACTTAGCAGCACCACGACCGCCATCACGTTGCAGAACTCAACGTCTGAGAACTCAGATGGCGGCTGTGAGTCCAAGATTCTCTTCGAGGACCATGCTGACGCAGCCCTGGCCCAGATCGAGGGTAGCCACAGCGGAAGCTCAGATGACACCAAGGGTAAGCTGATTCTTTCGACGCACACTGGCTCTGCGCTGACGACTGCGCTGACCATTGATGACACGCAGGCTGCTGTATTCGCGGGCTCGGTGATCACTGCTAAGGACATCCAGATTGAGAGTGCCCCAGCAGACACGGTGTACTCAGGCATCACGGCTAACTTTGTAGCCGGTGAAGCCCTTGAGGATGGTGAGTGTGTCTACCTCAAGTCAGACGGTAAGATGTGGAAGGCAGTAGCCACCGCAGTAGCCACCGCAAGATGTGTCGCGATGTGCTGTGTTGACACAGCAACAGATGCATCAGGCCCATTCCTGCTACAAGGATTCCTTAGGGCAGATACCAACTTCCCCACATGGACTGTCGGCGGTGCCCTGTACACGCCTGAGGCTGAGACCTCCGCTAAGAATGTTCCTGAGCAGGCCGCTCCTGCTGACAGTGGGGATTTTGTGCAGGTGATTGGTTTCGCTATGGATGCAAACACAGTGTATTTTGATCCTGGCAGCACAATCATTGAGATTGCTTAATGGCAGATATTGCTTCCGTTAATGGTGTACCGGCTGACAACATTGGTACGGTACATG